>JACCDV010613438.1_pt1 | contig 329151 bp, 308 predicted proteins | sample 7446131 | NCBI WGS metagenome assembly JACCDV01 (sample SAMN15323448, study PRJNA562643) | freshwater metagenome | isolation source: river surface water | place: USA:Blue River Watershed | collected 2017-08-17 | reverse complement strand
GTAAGGAAAGGTAAAAAATTGCTTTAGACTTCCCCCTGCGCCTTCGGGGCGTAGCGTAGTGGCTAGCGCGCCTGCTTTGGGAGCAGGAGATCGGGAGTTCGAATCTCCCCGCCCCGACCAGTATTACTTGTAGTTGTTGGTTTCAAAGTTTCAAGTGATGTACCAATAGTTGAAATAACTTACATAACAGGAGCAACTTGTGAAGAGCACCGTAGAGACACTTTCACCAACACGTGTAAAGCTTTCAGTAGAAGTTGCCTTTGAAGAGCTCAGCCCATATATCGCTGAGGCATTTAAGAAGCTTGCATCACAGATCAACGTTCCCGGATTCCGTAAGGGCAAAGTTCCAGCAGCGATGGTGGAGCAGCGCGTGGGTCGTGCTGCGGTTCTCGATGAGGCGATTAATGCAGCACTTCCTGAGTTCTATGTTCAGGCAGCTCGCGAGCACTCACTCCTTGTTATCGGTCGCCCTAATGTTGATATCAAAGAATTTAACGATAACGAGAAGCTTGAGTTCACAGTTGAGGTGAGCGTTCGTCCAGAGGTCACACTTCCAGACTTCTCAAAGATCACAATCACTGTTGATAATGCAGAGGTAACAGAAGAAGCTCTCAATGAGCAAATCGATGAACTTCGCGCTCGCTTTGGAACACTTCACACAGTTGAGCGCGCTGCAAAGAGCGGCGACTTTGTCACTGTCGATCTCACGGCGCGCATCAATGGTGAAGAAGTTGATGGCGGTAAGGCAAATGACATTTCATATGAAGTCGGTTCAAATCGCATGATTGATGGCCTCGATGAGGCTCTTATCGGTATGTCTGCTGGCGATACAAAGACTTTCACAACACAGCTCGTTGGACAGCAAGAGGGCGAGAGTGGTGATGTCTTTATCGCACTCAAGGTTGTGAAGGAGCGCGAGCTTCCTCCAGTCGATGATGCATTTGCAAAGCTTGCATCTGAGTTCGACACCATTGAAGAGTTGAAGAAGGATTTCTCAGAGCGCCTGCTTCGCCTCAAGAAGCTTGAGCAGGGTGCGCAGGCACGTGATCTCCTTGTTGAGAAGTTGCTTGCAGATCTCACAATTGAGGTTCCAGATGATTTGGTCCTCGATGAGGTCAACTCTCACCTTGAGGGCGAAGGCCGTCTTGAGGATGCCGTTCACCGCGCAGAAGTTGATAAAGAAGTCCGTGACGGAATTAAGTCAGAGTTCCTCCTTGACTCAATCGTGAAGGCAGAAGATGTCCAGATCACCGAGATTGAATTGACTGATTACCTGGTCCGTATGTCACAGCGCTACGGAATGGGCCCAGAGCAATTTGCTCAGGAGCTCCAGAAGGCCGGTCAGATCTCCCAGGTCGTAGCTGAGGTCACACGAGCAAAGGCTCTCGCCTCAGTCCTCGGTCGCATCTCAGTCGTTGATAAGTCTGGCGCGAAGATCGAACTCGAAGAGCTCCGCACACCTCAGGCCGCTGCCGCTGAAGCAGCTGCTGAGTAATCTTTAGCCGATAGCGAACATCTGGGGTTTTGACCCCATTTACCTCCAATTTGGGAAGCATTTTCGCCCTGCCATTGTTAAGGTCACTACATGTATTAAGTATTCATATGGATACTTAAGAGTCGGAAGGAAATACCGTGGATTTGATTTACCCACAGAATAGATCAGCTGCCGAGACACCTCTTGGCTTAGGCGATCAGATTTATAGCCGCCTATTGCGCGAGCGCATCGTCTTCCTTGCTGGAGAAGTTCGCGATGAGATGGCTAATCAGATCTGCGCGCAACTCCTCCTACTCTCAGCTGAAGATCCTGAGAAAGATATCTACCTCTATATCAACTCACCAGGTGGCTCTGTCTATGCCGGTATGGCGATCTACGACACCATGAATTACATAAAGAACGATGTGGCAACAGTTGCCATGGGAATGGCTGCATCAATGGGTCAATTCCTTCTCACAGCTGGTACAAAGGGCAAGCGCTATGCAACCCCACACGCTCGCATCTTGATGCACCAGCCACTCGGTGGAATTGGTGGAACAGCTACCGATATTCGCATTCAGGCAGAGCAGATGGCAATTACAAAGCAGACTCTCTCTGAGCTCAACGCAAAGCACACCGGTCAACCACTCGAGAAGATTCTGATCGATTCCGATCGTGATAACTGGTTCAATGCTAAGGATGCACTTGAGTATGGATTTATCGATCACATCGCTACAAGCGATGGTCAGATTTCTGGAGGTAAGAAGTAATGAAGCAGATTTCAGATTTTGAAGCTCGTTACGTTCTCCCAACAATCGAGGAGAAGACCGCCTACGGTTTTAAGCGCCTCGATCCCTACACAAAGCTCTTCGAAGAGCGCATTATCTTCCTAGGTCAGGCAATCGATGACACAGTTGCTAACGATGTCATGGCGCAACTACTCACCCTTGAATCTATGGATCCAGATCGCGATATCTCGATCTATATCAACTCACCTGGTGGTTCTTTCACAGCGCTAACCGCCATCTATGACACGATGCAATTTGTCCGCCCAGATATTCAGACCATCTGCCTTGGTCAGGCAGCATCTGCTGCAGCGATCATCTTGGCCGGTGGAACTAAGGGCAAGCGTTATGGCTTAGAGCACTCACGAATTCTGATTCACCAGCCTTCATCTGAAGGTGGGGGACAGGCATCTGATATCGAGATCCAAGCTCGCGAAATCATGCGTATGCGCGGTCTCTTGGAGACAATGCTTGCTAAGCACTCCAATAAGACTGTGGAAGAGATCGAAAAAGATATTGAACGCGACAAAATTCTTACCGCAGCTGAGGCTGTTGAGTACGGAATTATTGATAAGGTCATGGCTTCACGAAAGGCTAAGCCTTCCGCGTAATCACTATTACAGAAGAAAGGACCGGGTGCGATGCTCAAGAAATACTTCGCACCCGGTTCTCTCTTTTCCTACCGTGACTATCGCCGCTACTTCTTCTCGGGCTTAATCTTCGTTATTGGCTCCTCTGCCTTTCCAATCGCACTTGCTATCGCAGTCCTTGATAACGGGGGAACGGCATCTGATCTCGGTCTGATTCTCGCCTCACGCGTACTCGCAGGAACGCTCTTTATGTTGATCGGTGGCGTCTGGGCAGATCGTCTGCCACGTAAATGGGTGATGATCGGCGCGGACTCTTTCCGCGGCTTGATTGCGCTCGTCCTCGTCTTTGTCTCCGTCAATCACATGCCGCTCTGGGCGATTGGTCTGCTCGTGTTTCTCATGGGGCTAGGTGATTCATTTGGAGCACCTGCAGGCTCTGCCATCGTTCCAAGTCTTCTTCCCGATGAGTTACTCCCACAAGGAAATGTCGCTAAAGGAATCGTGGCAAAGATTGGCACGATTGTCGGTCCTGGTGTTGGTGGAATCTCAGTTGCGGTAATCGGAGCTGATTACACCTTTGCCGTGACCGCTGCATCGTTCTTCTTCGGCACTGTTCTCCTCCTACCGATTAAAGAGAAGGCTCGCCAAGAGATCTTGGAAGATAAGCCAACCTTCCTCTTTGAACTCAAAGAGGGCTTTAAGCTGGTCTGGGAGATTAAGTGGATTGCTGCATCGATTGCGATGGCAACCTTCCAATTGATGGTGATCGTGGCAGCTGAGACCGTCTTGCTTCCGGTGATTACACGTCGAGAGTTTGGAACTAACTCAACCTTTGCCATCTCAGCTGCGATGTTTAGCCTCGGTGGTGTGATCTCAGCACTTGCTGCAATCAAGATTAAAACTCAAAAACCGGGTTTGGTTGCAATCTCACTCTGGTCGATGTTCGCCTTTGCGCCTCTCGTCCTTGCCTTCCCGATCTCACCAACCGTTGTGATTATTGGATATTTCATCGCGGGGCTCTCTATTGGAGGATGGGAGGCTTATTGGGTGACTGCGGTGCAGCGTGAGGTGCCGCAAGATATGCAAGGTCGTGTATTTAGTATCGATATGGTTGGTTCAGGTGGTTTGATGCCGCTTGGCATGGCGCTGGTTGGTCCAGTCGTAGCTCTCATCGGGGAGCGGACCTTCTTACTCTGGGCAATCGCATTCCATCTCCTCGTCTGCTATCTCGTCCTGCTCGTTCCTGGCGTGAAGGAGATGCGCGATCCACGGAGAGCGCAATTGCAGAACGATTCTGGCGAGAGCAATTCACCTATTGGCGAACAAAGTCAACCTTAATTCAAGCCACATAGCGGCCTGCTAAAAACTATATTTACCCCATGTCCACACGAATTGGCGAGGCTAACGACCTCTTGAAGTGCTCCTTCTGCGGCAAGACCCAGAAGCAGGTGAAGAAACTCATTGCCGGTCCCGGCGTTTATATATGCGATGAGTGCATCGATCTCTGTAATGAGATTATCGTTGAAGAACTTTCAGAGCAGAACACTCTTGGCCTTGCCGAACTTCCAAAGCCACAATCTATCTTTGAATTCCTTGATCAATATGTCATCGGTCAAGATCGCGCAAAGAAGTCGCTCTCAGTTGCCGTCTATAACCACTACAAGCGGGTCCAATCTGGTGAGACTCGCGGTGATGATGGAATCGAATTAGCTAAGTCAAATATCTTGCTCCTTGGACCAACAGGGTGCGGCAAAACTTTGATGGCACAGACCCTCGCTCGAATGCTGAATGTTCCATTTGCAATCGCTGATGCAACTGCGTTGACTGAAGCTGGTTATGTTGGTGAAGATGTTGAGAACATCTTGCTTAAACTCCTTCAGGCTGCAGATTATGATGTGAAGAAGGCTGAGACTGGAATTATCTATATCGATGAGATCGATAAGGTGGCACGTAAGGCTGAGAACCCATCGATTACCCGAGACGTTTCTGGTGAAGGTGTTCAGCAGGCGCTCCTAAAGATTCTTGAAGGAACAGTTGCATCTGTCCCACCTCAGGGTGGACGTAAGCATCCACACCAAGAGTTCATCCAGATTGACACAACTAATGTTCTCTTTATCGTCGGTGGTGCATTTGCTGGCCTAGATAAGATTATTGAAGCGCGTAGTGGTTCTGCTGGCGTTGGATTTAATGCAGATCTCGTCAGTGCTGAGCAGAAGAACCGGAAAGATATCTTCGCTGATGTCATGCCAGAAGATCTCTTGAAGTTTGGAATGATCCCGGAATTTATCGGTCGACTTCCAGTTATTACTAGCGTTGAGAACCTTGATAAGCCAGCGCTAATGCAGATTCTGACTGAGCCAAAGAATGCGCTCGTGAAGCAGTATCAGAAGCTCTTCAATCTCGATGATGTTGATCTTGAATTCACCCCAGCAGCCCTTGATGCTGTTGCAGATCTCGCCCTCTCTCGTGGCACTGGAGCTCGTGGATTACGCGCCATCATGGAGTCAGTCCTTCTTGGTGTGATGTATGAAGTGCCAAGCCGCACCGATATTGCAAAGGTCATCATTGAGAAGGAGTGCATCGAATCGGGCGCTCCTGCAACCTTGGTGGAGCGAATCGGTGATGCGCCAAAGCGCGCATCTCGTCGCGATAAGGGCTCTGAGGAGAAGAGCGCCTAATTTTCACCCGCTAGAATGCGCTCCATGACGAAGCGCGAACTCGCTCCATCCTTTATCCCTGGCGATATTGAGCCACGCCTCTATTCGCAGTGGATGGAAGCTGGGTACTTCACCGCAGACTCCTCATCACCGAAGGAGCCATTCACTATCGTCATCCCGCCTCCCAATGTGACGGGAAATCTCCATATCGGCCACGCGCTCGATCAAACTCTGCAAGATTGTTTAACTCGCATGAAGCGGATGCAGGGATATGAAGCGCTCTGGCTTCCTGGTATGGACCATGCAGGTATTGCAACTCAGAATGTTGTTGAGAAGCAGTTGGCAGCAAAGGGTCTTACGCGCCACGATCTCGGTCGCGAAGAGTTTGTAAAGAAGGTCTGGGAGTGGAAGGCAGAATCTGGTGGACAGATTCTCGGCCAGATGAAGCGATTAGGTGACTCTGTCGATTGGAGCCGCGAGGCCTTCACAATGGATGAGACGCTCTCACAAGCAGTGCTCACCATCTTTAAGAAGTTATTTGATGCAGATCTCATCTATCGCGCAGAACGAATCATCAACTGGTGTCCTCGTTGTCTTACTGCGCTCTCGGATATTGAAGTCGAACATAGCGATGATGAAGGCGAGCTCGTCTCCATCCGCTACGGTTCAGGCGATTCAGAGATTGTGGTTGCGACAACTCGCGCCGAGACCATGCTTGGCGATACTGCAGTTGCAGTCCATCCTGATGATGAGCGCTATGCTCATATGATCGGTAAGAGCGTTATGGTGCCGCTGATTAATCGCGAGATTCCAGTTGTCGCAGATGCGCATGTTGATCCCGCTTTCGGAACAGGTGCGGTAAAAGTAACGCCTGCCCACGATCCAAATGACTTTGAGATTGGCCTTCGCCATAACCTGGCAAACCTCGTCATCCTCGATGCAGATGCACAGGTAATCAATACCAATAGCGTCTTTGATGGCATGGATCGTTATGAAGCTCGCAAGGCAGTAGTAGATGCTCTTCGCGCTGAAGGAAGAATTGTTGCTGAAAAGCGCCCATACATCCACGCAGTTGGCCACTGTTCACGGTGCGATACAACTGTTGAGCCACGCCTTTCGAAGCAGTGGTTTGTGAAAGTTGCACCACTTGCAAAGGCAGCAGGTGATGCTGTGCGTGATGGCCGCGTCAAGATCGAACCAGAAGAACTTGCACCACGTTACTTCGAGTGGGTCGACAATATGCATGACTGGTGTATTTCGCGTCAGTTGTGGTGGGGCCACCGCATTCCAGTTTGGTATGGACCTAATGGCGAGGTAGTTGTTGTTGGACCAGGGGAGAGCGCTCCAGCTGGCTATGAACAAGATCCAGATGTTCTCGATACTTGGTTCTCATCAGCGCTATGGCCATTCTCAACCCTTGGTTGGCCACATCAGAGCGATGATTTGAAGAAGTTCTATCCAACGAGCGTGCTCGTGACCGGTTATGACATCTTGTTCTTCTGGGTTGCCCGCATGATGCTCTTCGGTCTCTTTGCTATGGATGGTGTTCCTCCATTTGGAACTATTGTTCTCCATGGACTTGTGCGCGATCAATTCGGTAAGAAGATGTCTAAGTCCAAAGGCAACGTAGTTGATCCCCTTGAATTTATCGATAAGTATGGAGCAGATGCGCTCCGCTTCACCTTGGCTCGTGGTTCAAATCCAGGTAAGGATCAGGCGCTAGCTGAAGATTGGATCGCAGGTTCTCGTAACTTTGCCACCAAGCTCTGGAATGCCACTCGCTTTGCCATGATGAATGGCGCAACAGTGGAAGGCGACCTACCTCCGGTCTCATCACTGAACGCAATTGATAAGTGGATTCTCTCTCGATTGGCTGAGACCACGGCGGAATACAGTCAGCTCTTAAATTCGTATGAATTTGCTCGCGCAAGTGAAGTTATCTATCACTTCGCTTGGGATGATCTATGCGACTGGTATTTAGAGCTCTCCAAGGAGGCATTTGCATCTGGTAACGCTGCTTCAACTCAGCGCGTATTGGGCCATGTCCTTGATCAACTCTTCCGCTTACTCCACCCAGTCATGCCATTTATTACAGAGGAGCTCTGGACCACCTTTACGGGTGGGCAGACTCTGATGAGAGCTGATTGGCCGGTGGCAGATGCCTCCCATATCGATAAATCATCGGAAGAACTCATTACACAGTTGCAACGTGTAATTACAGAGGTGCGACGCTTCCGCAATGATCAAGGAGTGAAGCCAAGTCAGAAGATTCCTGGTCGCTTCATCGCTCCGAGCGATGTTGCTCAGTACTCATCTGCGATGGCATTTCTCCTTAAGCTCGAACTGACTGATTTCACACCAAGTGCCTCAGTTGAGATTGGCGCAATCAGGTGCGAACTTGATCTATCGGGTGCAGTAGATGTTGCAGCAGAGCGAGCACGTCTTGAGAAAGATCTGGCAACAGCGAAGAAGGATCTTGCAACGGCTGAAGTGAAGTTGAATAACGCAGGCTTTATGGCGAAAGCGCCTGAGAACGTTGTGGCTGAGATTCGTGAGCGCCAAACTGCGATGAGCGCAGATATCGAGCGCATCACCGCCCAGTTGGCAGCGTTGAAGTAATGAGTGCAATTACTCCAGACGATCAAGAGCGCATCGATGCGATCGAGCAAGCTCTCCTTAAGCGTTGGCCAGAGACAAGGATTGCACCCACACTAGAACGCATCTCAGCGCTCGTTGATGCGCTTGGTTCTCCGCAGCTGACCTATCCCACAATCCACGTGGGCGGAACAAACGGTAAGACGACAACTGCCCGAATGATTGACTCTCTTCTCTTTGCGATGGGACTTCGGACCGGGCGCTTTACCTCACCTCACCTTGAGAGCTATCTAGAGCGCATCTCAATCAATGGCCAGCCAATCGATCCTAAGGCGATGATCTTCTCCTATAACGATATCGCTGCCTATCTCGACTTTATCGATAGTAAATTTGAAACCCCGATCTCATTCTTTGAAGCTATAACCGCACTTGCCTTCGCCGCCTTCGCCGAACATCCAATTGATGTGGGTGTGATTGAGGTCGGTATGGGCGGTGAGTGGGATGCAACAAATGTGGTCGATGCCGATGTTTCAGTGATTATGCCTATTGATTTGGACCATATGGAGTATCTCGGTTCAACAATTGGTGAGATTGCAAAGACAAAAGCTGGAATTATTAAAGAAGGCGGCTTCATTGTCTTAGCTCAGCAACAGCCTGAGGCAGCGGTGGAGCTTTTGAAGAAGGCAGCTGAAGTGGGAGCAGATATTGCGCGCGAGGGCGTTGAATATGTCATCGAATCTCGCACGCTCGCCGTTGGTGGTCAGCTCCTCACAATTAAGACTCCAAAAGATACCTATGAAGATATCTTCTTGCCGCTGCATGGAAAGCATCAAGCATCGAATGCTGCTGCAGCACTTGTTGCTGTGGAGGCGTTCTTTGGGGAGCAAGAGTTAGATTACGAAGCAGTTCTTGCCGGCTTTGCCAGCGTTCAATCGCCTGGTCGTTGCGAGGTCCTGCATCGCGATCCCACCATCATTATTGATGCCGCTCACAACCCACATGGCGCCAAGGCGCTTACCGAAACAATCCAGAGTGAATTCACCTTTGATGAGGTAATCGGCATCTTTGCTGCCATGGGGGATAAGGATGTAGAGGGGGCGCTGATTGAACTTGAGAAGGTGATGGACTCTGTCATCGTCACCGCAAACTCTTCGCCTCGCTCAATGTCGGTATCTGATGCGCAAGCGATTGCAACCAGGATTTTTGGTGCAGACCGAGTCTTTGCCGCTGATACGTTAGATGCTGCGATTGAGAAGGCGATTAAAGATTCAATCCGGCCTTTAAGTGAGGATACTTTGGGAATTCTTATCACCGGCTCTGTTGTTACAGTAGGTGAGGCGAGGGCGATCGTTCGCAAGCGCTTTGCCAAGGAGGATAGGTAATGCGCGTCTTAGGTTCTGCAGTTCTCGTGATGGAGTTCTTCATTATCGGCTTTGCCATGATGGTGGCTGAACAACATGAGAGCTCGACGATTATCGCCGGTGCAACTATTGCGATTCTCTTCCTTCTCACCCCTGGCCTTTTGAAGAAGCGCTTTGGCTGGATTCTTGGCTCGGCCTTGCAATTGGCCCTCATCGGCTATTCCGTGGTGGTTCCATCGCTTGCGCCCCTTGCCATCCTCTTTGCTGGCCTCTGGGTTGCAGCGATTATCGTGGGTCGAAAGGGTGAGGCAGCCCGGGCAGCCCTGCTCGCGCAGGCGGAAAATGACCGTGTTACTGGGCAGTCCTAACCCCCAATAGAATGGGCGAGTGAGTACTTCAGAAAAGACACTTGTCCTCGTTAAGCCAGATGGCGTTGCGCGTGGTTTAGTCGGCGAGATCATCGCTCGAATTGAACGTAAGGGATACACCATCTCCGCACTTCGCATGCTTCAAGCAGATCGAGCGCTCCTTGAACAACATTATGCAGAGCACCAAGGCAAACCATTCTTCGAACCACTCGTTGAGTTCATGCTCTCTGGTCCCATCGTTGCTCTCGTTGTTGAAGGCAACCGAGTGATTGAGGGATTCCGCAATATTGCAGGAACAACAGATCCAACCGTTGCAGCTCCCGGAACAATCCGTGGGGATCTCGCACGCGATGCAGGAACAAAGGTCACACAGAATCTCGTTCACGGTTCAGATTCACCAGAATCTGCAGCTCGTGAAATCGCAATCTTCTTTGGGGGTAAGTAATGGCTAACAAGATGTCTTTTATCGGTCGCGATATGGCGGTCGATCTCGGAACCGCTAATACGCTCGTCTATGTTCGCGGTCGTGGCATCGTGCTCAATGAGCCTTCAGTAGTTGCGGTTAATCAGGACACTGGTGGAATCCTCGCTGTTGGTATTGAAGCGAAGAAGATGATCGGTCGCACGCCAGGAAATATCGTCGCTATCCGTCCATTGAAGGATGGTGTGATTGCAGACTTCGATACAACTGAGCGAATGCTCCGCTACTTCATCCAGAAAGTTCATAAGCGTAGCTACTTAGCTAAGCCACGTATCGTGGTCTGTGTTCCATCAGGAATTACTGGTGTTGAGCAGCGCGCAGTGAAGGATGCTGGATATGCAGCAGGCGCTCGCAAGGTTTACATCATTGAAGAGCCAATGGCTGCTGCCATTGGTGCTGGCCTTCCTATCCATGAGCCAACCGGAAATATGGTTGTCGATATCGGAGGCGGAACAACTGAAGTTGCTGTGATTTCACTCGGTGGCATCGTGACAGCGCTCTCAATTCGCGTCGGTGGCGATGAGCTCGATCAATCGATTATCAACTGGGTTAAGCGTGAATATTCACTCCTTCTCGGTGAGCGCACCGCAGAAGAGATCAAGATGGCTATCGGTTCAGCATTCCCACTTCAGGGTGAGAATGATGCAGAGATTCGTGGTCGTGACCTCGCAACTGGTCTACCTAAGACCATCGTTGTTACCGCAGCTGAGATTCGCAAGGCGCTCGAAGAGCCGGTCAATGCGATTGTTAATGCTGTTAAGGGAACGCTCGATAAGTGTCCACCTGAGCTCTCATCAGATTTGATGGATCGTGGAATTGTTCTTACTGGCGGAGGTGCGCTCCTTAAGGGTCTTGATGAGCGTCTTCGCCGTGAGACAGGAATGCCAATTCATATTGCAGACCGTCCACTCGATGCAGTCGTTGAGGGTTCAGGTAAGTGCATTGAAGAATTCGAAGCCCTTGAAAAGGTTTTGATTTCAGAGCCACGTCGCTAAAGGATTCACCTCGTGCGTTATGGTGGCGACAATCGTGGTCGCCTACTCCTCATCGTTCTTATCGTTACATCGCTCTTTCTGATCACTCTTGATCTGCGCGGTGTGAAGGTAATCGAGGGAGTTCGCACAGCAGCTCAGACAACTCTTACTCCAGTTCAGAAAGCTGGCTCATGGGTTGTCTCACCATTTCGTACCTTTCTCTCTGATGTGACCCACCTTGGTCGAACCCGTAATCAGATTGAAAAGCTCAAGGCAGAAAACGATGCTCTCCGCACCAAACTACTCAATCGTAAGATTGCCGATGCTGAGTTGGCACAACTCAAGAGCATTCTCGATCTTGCCGGCAATGGCGGATTTAAAGTTGTCAGCGCAAAGGTGATCTCGCAGGGATCGAGTACATCTTTTTCACAGACTCTCACCATTGATGCCGGTTTGAAATCTGGAATTCGCTCTAATATGACTGTGATCTCTGGCTTTGGATTAGTCGGTGTAGTCAAAGTTGCATATGACAATAGCGCGGTCGTGCAATTGGCATCTGACCCTGGTTTTCGCGTTGGAGCGCGTATCGCCGGAAGCCAGCAGATCGGTATTTTAAGCGGCCAGGGCACACGTAAAGGGGTCCTGCAACTCCTCGATAACTCCACAGAGGTCAAGGTTGGCGATGCGATTGTCGCCCGTGGAAGTAATAACGGACGACCATTTGTTCCAGGAGTTCCCATCGGAGAGGTCACCGCGGTCGATAACTCAGCTGGTGCTGTGACACAGACAGCTGATGTGAAGTTCTATTCAAACTTCTCAACTCTTGGAGTTGTCTCAGTAGTTGTTTCAGCGCCATCATCGGACCCACGCGATGCGCTAGTTCCGGCAAAACCAAAACCGACACCGATTCCAACGGTGACAGTGACTGCCACACCAAGTCCTAGCCCTTCATCAAAGGGATAGTCGACGATGTTCTCGCGCAGATTCCTCTTCTCTTTTCCTATCTTTACTCTTGTCTATCTCCTGCAAGAGGGTTTTGTTACACAGATGCGTCTGCCAGCAGGAGGCTTCTCGCTCATCTTGATCTTCACACTGATCTGGGCATCGATGAGCACACCAGAGATCGGAGCCTTAACTGGATTTGGTGCCGGCCTCCTTATGGATCTCTCAGAGACTGCCCCCGGTCCGCTAGGGCATTGGACCTTGGTCTTGATTCTCGTATCGTTCGTTATCTCATTTCTCTCTTATGGAGATGACCATGTGAGAGCCAATCCACTTAACATCGTCTTCCTCGTTGTTGCAGGTGTTATTGGCGCACAAGTCCTCTATGCCCTCTTTGGTCTCTTACTCGGACAGCAATTAGGAAGTGCTCTCCAAGTAATCTTTATCTGTCTCGGCACCGCATTCTGGTCGGCAGTGGTGACGCCACTTCTTCTACCAATCGTCTCTCGCCTTCATGCCCTTGTATTTGGAACGGCATCTCGGATATGAATCAGCGCTCTCGTCTCTCACTCATCTTTCTACAGATCTTTATCGCATCCCTGCTCCTTGCTCTCCTTGGTCGCCTCTTCTACCTTCAAGTAGCAGCTGCTCCAAAATATAAGGATGCAGCGCTGAGTATTCAGAGCCGCGATGTCGTCACACCTGCAACGAGAGGCCTCATTGTTGATTCCTCTGGCGTTCCATTGGCGCTCAATAAAGTGGGCCTTGCCGTTACTGTTGATCGCACGAAGATTGATAAGCAGGAAGATAAGGGATTTGCAGTTCTCAAGAATCTCTCCCAACTACTTGGGCTGAACTTTGAGGATGTCTGGCAGCGCACCCGTCTCTGTGGTGAACTACCAAAGGGGAAGAAGTCAGGATGTTGGACTGGATCGCGTTTCCAACCGATTCCAATTACCAAAGAGGCAGATCCACAGATTGCGCTACAAATCGTGGAGCGTTCCGATAAATATCCAGGAATATCTGCAACCCCGATTGCGATTCGAAATTACCCAGGAATTGCCGGGGTCAATGGCGCACACTTACTCGGTTATGTTGGACCGCTTACTGATTACGATCTCTCTGGCGCAAATGGTCGCTCTTACTTCAGATCAGAGTCGATTGGTAAGGCCGGACTTGAGATCCAATACGACGAATACCTTCGCGGCAAGCCCGGCATTAAGACTGTGATTGTCGATCGCAAGGAAGCTGTGACCAGCACGAGTCAGAATACAAAGCCGGTTCCGGGCAGTCACCTAGTAACAAGTATTGATATCCGATTGCAGGCATCTGCTGAGAAAGCACTTGCCGATGCGGTTAAGCGCGCAAAGGCATCAGGGCGATATGCAGATGGCGGAGCTGCCGTGGTGATGGATGCTTACAACGGTCAGATCCTTGCAATCGCTTCCTATCCAACTTTTGATCCCAACTCATTTGAGACCGGATTAACTGTTGAGGAGGCGAGAAATCTCTTTAGTGAGCGCACGGGAGTTCCTGCTCTCAACCGCGCACTCCAGGGTCTCTATGCGCCAGGTTCAACTTTTAAGGCAGTCTCTGCCATCGCAGCAAGTGATGCGGGCTATTCGATGTATGACAAATATGACTGTCCCGCAAAGGTTGAGGTGGGAACTCGTATCTTCAATAATTTTGAATCTAAGGCACAAGGTGTGCTCTCCATGAAGAAGGCGATGGCGATCTCCTGCGACACCATCTGGTATCAGATTGCCTTTGATGAGTGGCTGCGTGATGGTGGTTTAAAGCCAAAATCAGATGCTCACGATTACTTCTTCAATGCAGCAAAACGCTTCCAGATGGGAGAGAAGACTGGCGTCGACTTACCTTCAGAGTCAAAGAGCCGCCTGGCAGATCGCAACTGGCGCAAGGCTTGGTATGACCAGAATAAAGATTTCTATTGCAACTATGAAGCTCGAGCTACTAAAGCTCAACAGACACCATTCTTGATTCAACTCGCTAAAGAGAACTGTCTTGATGGTGACAAGGTCCGCGCCGGCGATGCAGTTAACTTCTCAATCGGCCAGGGCGATACCGTTATCACCCCAATCAAATTGGCACAGATGTATGCAGCGATTGCAAATGGTGGAACGATCTGGAAGCCAACGATCGCAAAAGCCATCGTCTCCAACGACGGCAAAGTCATAAAGCGATTTGAGCCAGAAAATCTCGGTGATATTGGCGTTTCAAAGGAGATGATTGCATTCCTCCATGACTCACTCCGAGAAGTGGTTATCTCTGGAACATCTGCGGGTGTCTTTGCAGGATTTCCAGTTGCGACATCCGGTAAGACCGGAACTGCACAAGTATTTGGAAAGAATCCCAATGGACGCCTGAAGGATGACTCATCCTGGTATGCCGCCTTCGCTCCCACTGATAATCCTCGCTATGTCACCGTCATGATGGTGAGCCAGGGTGGATTTGGTGCAAGTACCTCTGGACTTGGTGTGCGAAAGATTTATGAGACTCTCTTTGGAGTGAAGGGAAATAAAGTCGATCCCAAGGCGATACTCTTCCCGTCAGGTAAGCCACCGGTAAAGATTCCTAAGATTTCACCAGCTACACGTCCTGCGGGGGAGGAGAAGTAAATGAGTTCACTCATCGCTCGCAATCCTTATCGCCGTGCTCGTAGACAATCTGCATTTGCCGGCTTTGATCCAGTTCTTACGGTCGCCGTTGCCATCCTTCTCTTTATCGGAACGCTCTTGGTCTATGCGGCAACACGTGATTGGTATGCGGCAAACGGACTAGATCCTGAGTACTACCTCAAGCGCCACATCATCAATATCGCTATTGGCATCATGCTCGCTTGGGGCACAACGGTTATTGATTACCGACTTCTCCGCGCCTACACACCAATCCTCTGGGGGCTTGGCGTTCTAGGTCTTGCCTTTGTGCTCATCCCAGGGCTTGGCGCTGAGGTCAATGGAGCGCAAGCATGGATCCCACTCCCGGGTGGATTTCAGATTCAACCAGCAGAGCTCGCAAAGATTTCGATCATCGTTGGAATCTCCATGTTGCTCTCAGAGCGCACACATAACTCAGATGAGCCAACTCAGAGCGATATCCTGAGAGCGTTAGCAGTTGCTGCTATTCCAATTCTTCTTATCTTGGCACAACCAGATATGGGAACTGTTCTCATCATTAGCGCAGCGGTTGTTGCAATCTTGGCAGTTTCAGGCGCTCCCATGAAATGGATAGTGGGGCTGCTTCTTCTTGCGGTAATTGGTGGAGTGGTTGCAACTAAGGCTGGAGTAATCAGCGAGTATCAGGTTAAGCGCCTTCAGGCATTTGTCGATCCGAATGCCGACGCACAAGGTTCTGGTTATCAACTTCGCCAGGCACGCATCACTGTTGGATCTGGTGGATTATTTGGAACTGGACTCTTTGATGGACCGCAGACAAATGGTCGATTTGTTCCAGAGCAACAGACTGACTTTATCTTCACCGTTGCCGGTGAGCAGCTTGGTTTTCTTGGAAGTGGATTTATAGTCTTGCTTTATCTTGTAATTTTGATGCGAGCATTTGGAATAGCTCGAAGATCGTCGGACCCCTACGGGCAGATGGTCTGCACGGGCGTGATCGCATGGTTCGCATTTCAAACATTTGAAAACATCGGAATGACGTTGGGTCTGATGCCGATGACGGGAGTGCCACTGCCCTTCATGTCTTACGGTGGTTCAAGTATGTTCGCCAACCTGATTGGCTTTGGACTGCTCCAGAACGTTCACGCTCGCCATCGAGGCTAGTTCTCTCGCAATTGAGGGGGATTGGGTAATCCTTTTCGCGTAAATCGAGCGGGAATAGGACATTTCACCCATCCTCTGCCATACTTAAGGCACATCTTGAGCGCGGCCAGCGATCGATATCGCGCCTCGCGGCTTAAGAGACAAGAGATTTTTCATAAGGATTAATCACAATAGATTTTGAAATGAAGGTATGTACATGGCTATCGAGCCAAAAACTCCGCGTAAGCGCGCAGTAAAAAAGTCAACAAAGAAGTCACTTGCCCCATCTGCCGAGGTCACAGAAGTTCCGATCGTCGCAGAGGCTGCAGATGTCACCCCTAAATCACGTAAGAAAGCAGCTGTTCCCGTTCCTGTCTTCCAAGCACCAGTTGCAGATAAGGCGCCAGCGAAGACTCGCAAGGCAACTGCAAAGGTAAAGGAAGTTGAGAGCCAAGAGGAGCAGAGCGAAGCAGCGTCACCGAGTGAAGAGGGCTCTGATTCAGAGTCACGTTCATCGCGTAATCGTCGCCGTCGCCGTGGCGGTCGTGGTCGCCGTAAGCCAAATGGCGTTGAGGGTGCAGGAGATGAAGATTCGCAGAGCGATTCTGATGAGAACGATTCAGAGGGCTCTGATGTAACAACAGATGCCGACGGCACCACACACCGTCGCCGTCGACGCCGTCGCGCAACCGGTGAAGGTGTAACACCAGGTGAGGTCATCGATGAAGATGGCGTAGTCACCGTGGTGAAGGTCCGCGAAGCTCGTGAGAAGTCAGAGCGACCAACTCGTGAGCGTTCAACCCGTGATCGCAATGGACGTGGGCGCGATCGTGACCGTGGTCGCGATCGTAATGATTCCTATCGTGAGCCTTACCGCCGTCGCGGAACTATCTTGACCGATGCTGACTTCCTAGCCCGACGCGAGAATGTTGATCGCGAGATGGTTGTTCGCCAGATTGGCGATCGTATTCAGATTGCAGTCATCGAAGATAATGTGATGGTTGAGCACTATGTGAACCGGAACGCTAACGTCTCTTACGTTGGTAACGTCTATCTCGGTCGCGTTCAAAACGTTCTTCCTTCAATGGAGGCAGCTTTCGTTGATATTGGAAAGGGACGCAACGCTGTCCTCTATGCCGGTGAAGTGAACTGGGATGCTGCTGGTATTTCAGAGTCTGAACCGCGCAAGATTGAGATGGTTCTCAAGACCGGTCAACCCGTATTGGTGCAGGTGACAAAGGATCCAATCGGCCAGAAAGGCGCACGCCTTACTAGCCAGATCTCTCTTCCTGGTCGCTATGTTGTCTATGTTCCAGGCGGCGGAATGTCAGGTATCTCTAAGCGACTTCCTGAATCTGAGCGCACACGCCTTAAGGCGATTTTAAAGAATCTTATTCCTGACACAGCAGGTGTCATTGTTCGTACTGCAGCAGAAGGAGTCTCTGAAGAGGAGCTCACTGCAGATGTCGAACGCTTGAAGGCGCAATGGGAAGATATCTATCAGAAATCTGAGAATCCAAATTTCCACGCGCCAGCGCTTCTACTCTCTGAGCCAGATCTTGCTGTGCGCGTTATCCGCGATATCTTCAATGAAGATTTCCGTAAGTTAACAATTCAGGGTAATGAGGCATGGGAAGAGATCAGCTCTTACTTGAGCTCAATTGCACCAGAGCTCTCAAAGCGAATTGAAAAGTATTCAGGTAATGGCGATCTCTTCGCAGATTACCGCGTTGAGGAGCAGCTCGCTAAGGCGTTTGATCGCAAGGTCTATCTACCATCTGGTGGATCTCTTGTTATCGATCGCACTGAGGCAATGGTTGTTATCGACGTTAACACCGGTAAATTCATCGGTAAGGGTGGAAACCTCGAAGAGACTGTTACGAAGAACAACCTTGAGGCGGCAGAAGAGATTGCTCGCCAGTTACGTCTTCGCGACCTCGGCGGAATCGTCGTTATCGACTTTATCGATATGGTCCTTGAATCTAACCGTGAGGCGGTTCTACGTCGTCTCGTTGAGTGCCTCGGTCGCGATCGCACCAAGCACCAGGTCGCTGAAGTGACCTCACTAGGTCTGGTTCAGATGACACGTAAGCGTGTAGGCCAGGGACTTATCGAAGCCTTCTCCACAACATGTGATTCATGTAATGGTCGCGGAATCCATATCCATATGGATCCAGTGAAGATGAAGGCGCCGATGCCTCAGATCAACTCGCAGAGCGCCCACCATCCTGATGTCGATGAGGAGTCAGCGACAGAGCATGAGTTCCGCGAGACTCTCAATAGCGAGGATTTCAAGGATGATGCGGCGCAGGATGCGGTAGGGAAGGCAGATTCAGCGAGCGCTGATTCTGAGAAGAGCCCCAAGGGCAAGCGTCGCCGTCGCGCCGCCAGCTCTGGAATCATCACCGCCTAACGATTTATCGGGTGAGGATTGGCTTAGAAATAGGCCAATTTGACCCCTAGGGTGCGAAATCCGTATCCTTAGCGTCTGCCCAGGGCTCGGCCCCAGGCTTAATTCAAGAAGAACTAGAGGTAGAAGCGTGTACGCAATCGTAAAAGCTGGCGGTCGCCAGGAGAAGGTAACAGTGGGCGAGACCATCACTGTTGACCGTATTGATGCAAAGTCAGGCGCATCTGTATCTTTCCCAGCGCTTCTCGTCGTCGATGGTGCCAATGTCACCACTGACCCAAAGGTTCTCTCTGGCGTTAAGGTCACAGGCGAAGTTCTTGATGAGGTAAAGGGTCCAAAGATCGACATCCTCCGATACAAGAACAAGACAGGTCACCGTCGCCGTCAAGGTTTCCGTGCTCAGCACACACGAGTCAAGATCACCGCAATCAGCGGTGCTAAGTAAGCGTCTAGGTAAAGGAGCCCAATAAATGGCAAGTAAGAAGGGTGTCTCCTCGACACGTAACGGTCGCGATTCAAATCCACAGTACCTTGGAATCAAGCGTTTCGGTGGTCAGGTTGTCAATGCAGGCGAGATCCTCGTCCGTCAGCGTGGAACACACTTCCACCCAGGCGCAAACGTTGGCCGCGGTAAGGATGACACTCTCTTCGCACTCGCAGGTGGATCTGTTGAGTTCGGTCGCGCTCGCGGTCGTCGCGTAGTGAATGTAGTTCCTGCAGTTTAATTAAGGTTTCTCTTAAGAGAGCGGGCCGCATTCATAGCGGTCCGCTTTTTTATTACATAGTAATTCCACATAGTAATTCCACATAGAAGCAGTTCCAACAAAAAGCAAAGGAGAAGTTCGATGACAACATTCGTTGATCGCGTCCAGCTCTTTGCTACCGGCGGCAAGGGCGGAGATGGTTGCGTCTCAGTCAAGCGTGAGAAGTTCAAGCCACTCGGTGGCCCTGATGGTGGCAATGGCGGTCGAGGTGGCGATGTCATCCTCGTTGTGGATTCATCTGTCACAACCCTCCTAGATTTCCACCACTCACCACACCGTAAGGCGACCTCAGGCCATCAAGGTTATGGAGATCGTAAGGATGGTCTTTCAGGTGAAGACATCATCCTTCCTGTTCCAAATGGAACTGTTGTCTATGAAAATGGCGAGCAGGTTGCAGACCTTGTAGGAATTGGAACAACATTCCTTGCAGCTCGTGGCGGAATGGGTGGCCTTGGTAATAACTCCTTGGCATCATCAAAGCGCCGCGCACCAGGATTTGCTCTCCTTGGCGAGCCAGGTGAAGAGCGAATTCTCACCTTAGAGTTGAAGTCTGTTGCAGATATTGCTCTCGTTGGCTTCCCATCTGCCGGTAAATCATCGTTGATTGCAGCAATCTCAGCTGCACGTCCAAAGATTGCTGATTATCCATTTACTACTCTTGTCCCAAACCTTGGCGTTGTTCAAGCAGGCGATACCCGCTACACCGTGGCAGATGTTCCAGGTCTTATTCCAGGCGCATCGCAAGGAAAGGGCCTTGGTCTCCAATTCCTTCGCCACGTTGAGCGCTGTGTTGCACTGGTGCATGTGTTGGATTGTGGAACTCTTGAAACAGATCGCAATCCAATTGATGATCTTGATGCGATTGAGCAAGAGCTCGCACTCTATGGCGGCCTTGAAGATCGCAAGCGGATCGTGGCGCTTAATAAGATTGATTTACCAGATGGCGCTGCCATGGCAGATATGGTGGAAGACCAGTTAAAGGCGCGTGGTTACGATGTCTATAAGGTCTCTGCCGCATCACGCGAAGGTCTACAAGATCTGATGTATGCGATGGCTCGTTTGGTTCAAGCAGAGCGCGTTGCCGCAAAAGCGGAGGAGCGCACACGAATTATCCTGCGCCCAACTGCTGTTGATGACTCTGGATTTAGCGTGCAGAAGAATGGCGATGGTTCATTCTCAGTTCGTGGCGCAAAGGTCTATCGCTGGGTCCTCCAGACAAACTTCAAAAATGCAGAGGCGATTGGATATCTCGCAGATCGCTTGGCACAACTCGGCGTTGAGAAGGCGCTCTATAAGGCAGGTGCGGTTGCAGGCTCTGAGGTTCGCATTGGCTCTGGTGTCAATGAAGTTGTCTTCGATTGGGAGCCAACAATTGAGGCTGGCGCTGAGCAGCTCGCAGGATTCTTACATCGCCGCGGCGAAGATTCACGACTTGAGGGAACATGGAACGCTCCTGAGCGCGAGAAAGATATTCTCTCTGATGAAGAAATTGCAGAGCAGTGGGAGTACAAGGTCGCAGACCCTCACACACCTCGCATTGAAGATGTTGTAGTGAAAGAGAGCGAGGAAGAGTAATGAACCGCACGGCAGTAACTGAAGCCAAGCGCATCGTCCTCAAGGTCGGTTCCTCTTCGCTCACAGGCTCTGCTGGTTCGGCACTTGACCCAGCAGCCGTTGGAAAGATCGTTGATTTAGCAACATCGCTACGCGCACGCGGAGCTGAAGTATTGATCGTCTCATCCGGTGCAATTGCAGCAGGTCTTGCACCGCTGAAGCTGACTACTCGTCCAAAGGATCTTCCAACCCAGCAGGCAGCTGCCTCTGTGGGGCAAGGACTTCTGATCGCCAAATATAACGAGCTCTTTAGTGCGCATTCGATCGTCTCTTCACAAGTTCTGCTCACCACAGAAGATGTTGTCCGCCGTTCTCATTACAACACAGCGCAACAGACTCTCTCACGCCTACTTGCACTTGGAGTCATTCCAATCATCAACGAGAATGACTCTGTCGGCACAGCAGAGATTCGATTCGGTGATAACGATCGCTTAGCAGCCCTCGTTGCCCTCCTAGTTCAGGCAGACCTTCTCGTTCTTATCTCTGACGTTGACGCTCTCTATGATGCACATCCATCGCAGGCAGGCGCTAAGGCAATTCATGAGGTGAAGAACTTTGCTGAGATCGACGCTGTTGAAGTTGGGGGAGCAGGCTCTGCTGGTGTTGGAAGTGGTGGAATGGTCACCAAGATTGAAGCTGCACGCATTGCAACATCTGCGGGTACGCCAATGCTTCTGACTTCTCTCGCCCAATCAACCCAAGCACTTGCAGGTAGTGAAGTGGGAACTATCTTCCACGCCCAGTCATCAAAGGCTAATTCACGCTTACTCTGGTTGGCTCATGCATCTTCTGCTCGCGGAAGATTGATTCTCGATCAAGGCGCTGTGACAGCAATTTTGGAGAAGGGAACTTCTCTTCTTCCTGCGGGTGTGACAGCTGTTGAAGGAGAATTCTCAGCTGGCGACACAGTGGAGTTAGCCGATAATGCAGGCAAGGTGATTGCTCGTGGACTTGTGGCCTTTGATTCAGGTGAAATCCCTCAGATGCTCGGTCGCTCCACAAAAGAGTTAGCGGCAGCGCTCGGTGCTGAGTATGAGCGTGAGCTCGTGCACCGTGACGATTTAGTCCTCCTTTAGTAAATTAGACCAATGCGCATACGTCTTGGCCTCTTGGTTGCGGCTGTATTCGCAGGCCTCCTTTCACCCATCGCGCCTTCGGCTCTTGCATTTGGAGGATATGCATCTGCTCCACTAAGCGTCAGTGCAACAGCTATCGCTGGTGGAATTCGCGTGGGATGGTCAGCCCCTACCGATGTCGATACAGGTGTTACTGGTTACCGCGTTGAGTATTCAACCTCTGGAACTTCTGGCACTTGGACCCTTGCCACGACGACAAGTAGCTCTGCTACTAGCTTCGACATTGTTGGGTTGAGCCAGGTTGCAACCTATGTCCGAGTAGCTGCAAATACAACGGCAGGCACTGGTATGTATGGGTATCCGTGGGCAACTATCTACTCTACGAGCCAGCTTAGACGAAATTCTTTAGGGAATGTTGCCTATGATTCAGGCTTCGGATTAGCAAGCCTTGGTAGCCAAGCTGCTAATACATATTCCAGTGCGAGCTTCACGCGAGTGAGATATCGCTTGGAGACAACAATCTCTAGCACCGCTACATATGCAGAAACCGATTTTTACACCTGGCCATCTGCAGGAGCTGCGGGATCAAGTGCCGACACAACAGCCCCATCAATTTCAGGAATTGCTATTCCTTCTGTCAATACTGGGCAGCAATGGATTGTGCAGGCAAATGTCTCGGACATGAATGTCTTTTCAAATAACACCGCCGTGACGAAAGCTATAGGAACTAGTGGCCGCCTCGAGATCTGGCCATGGGATTACAGTTGGGGACCCTCTTCATTAACTCCACCTGGTAGTTCAAATTCGTATGACTTTGGTGATACTCACAACGGGGGAGGCAGCTATGCCTCATTTCAAGTACACGACCTCACCAACTCTAAACCGGTCTTTGTTTGGAACAACTCTGGTTACTCAAACGGTTACACGGCAGAAGTTGCATACGGACTCAACTCTGGAACACACCCAGATTGGACCTTTTGTTCGCAGAGCTCAACTTGGGGTTCTTGTCCTGCGCCTACATCATTTAAGTTACTTATTTCAATCAATGCGGCGGTGACGCCCCTTGCTGATAACACTGCTCCCACTGTTTCCCGTATTGATTCTCGCACCTTAGGTAAGAATGGCGACACAATCACCGTGAGATCAAATGAGATTGGTACCGTCTACCTCGTTAACCAATCTGTGACTGTTTCTAATCTTGCAAGCATTACAGCAGCAAGTAGTTCGAATAAGAACTCGGTCTCAATTTCAACTGTGAATACAAATACCGTTATAACTCTCTCAAGTTTGAGCGATGGACTCTATAACCTTTATGCGGCAGACAGCTTTAATAACCTATCGACGGCAGTTGTTGGAACGATTCGCGTTGATAACACTGCCCCCACCGCGACATCAATTGCTGTTGGGTCAGGTGGAAATACCGTTGTAATCACAGGCAGTGAGACGCTCACCAATTCCATGGCCCTTAATGGCATTTACACCATCTCTGATAGCGGCAGTGCTATATCAGTTACATCTGTGACATTCTCGGCAAATACTGCGACTCTGAACTTATCTCGTGCAATTCCTACGGGGTCAACAGTTAACTTTACCTATAGTCCATTAGCAGGTGATGCCAGGGGTCGCATTGTCGATCAAGCTGGAAACGAGATGGCTCCCATCACGACTCGAACGATTACCAACAACTCGACCTTTGCCGTGACGTTGACTCTGGCAGTACCGGCGACAATTCGAAAAGGTACGAACGTAACCATCTCAGTCGATGTCACCGTCGCTGGAAGAGTCTCGTTTTTTATTGCAGATAAGCGTATTCCTGGGTGCCAGGCCAGGGCAGCCTCTGGCAGCGCGCCGATTACAGTCTCTTGCTCATTTAAGCCGGCGCTCTCTGCTTCTCAGACAATTAAGGCAAGCTTTGTGCCCACTCTTAACGTCTATCCATCTCTTACAACAACGGTGGAAAGATTTATTCTCAGGCGAACAACTACGAGGTAGTTCTCTCTGAAATCTGCTTGAGAACTGCCGCCACCATCGGTGAGAGATTATCTGAGTCGGTTGGCTCATCAGAGAGCTTCACAATCACCGTCTTATTTGGAATATCGATATAGACAAATTGACCATGGAGACCGAGCATCAGCGAGACTCCCGGATATGGATGCCAGAAGAATGCGCCATAGCCCCATCCATAATCGAGGCGAGTAGCCGGTGTTGTAATGCGCTTCATCCAGGAGGAAGAGATCACTTGGCGCTTTGTCTCAGGGACAACTCCCTGATTGAGGACAAGTTGACCAATGCGGGCATAGTCACGTGCCACAGCGTTGAAACAGCAGAAGGTCTTTTCATACCCACCGACTTTGTCAACGTTCCATGTTGCATCAAAGTCTGCGCCAACTGACTGCCAGATATTTGTGGTGAAGTAGTCAGAGACAGATTCACCTGTGACTTTCTGGATAATCATGCCCACCATCTGGGTGTCTACACTTCGATAGATTGATTCTGTTCCGGGCTTAAAATCCATCTTTCGATTGTGCTTGAGGAACCATGGAATATCGGTGCTTGCATACATCTGAGCGATAGCAACGCCCCACCCTGATGGACCTGAAGGGTAGTTATCTGAGACCCCAACACCTGATTGCATATCGAGAAGTTGTTGGATAGTAATTGTGTCGAAATCTCCACCAGTCTTATATTCCGGGAAGTATTTAACAAAGGTGTCTTTCTCACTGATTTTTCCTTGATCAATGAGTTGTCCGGCAACAAGTGAGGTCATTGCCTTTCCAACCGAGTAGGAGGGGAGGCGGGTTTCGGCAAATTTAGGTTCCTTGTAGTACTCGTGTGTGATTTTGCCATCGCGTATGACAAGGAGCGCATTGGTATGTGTCGTATCGAGGAAATCTTGGAAGGTTACCTTCTCGCCGTTGTAATTGACATTCTTATAACTCTCAGCACTTCCCATCTTCCAAGGAGCAAAAGTTGAGGGAGCGGCAACAATCACGTGGCTCGGCATTAACTCTGGGGTCTTCGATGCAGGGGCTAAGCCCAACCTAATTGCAGCGATCGGCTCTGGATAGTGAATTATCCGAGTTAGGCCAAAGAGAGCGAGATAGAGGGTGAGCAGGGTAATTGCTGTATTTCGAAGGACCTTGATAAATGTGGACACATCTGCAGGGTAGCCCCAAGTAGACTTCATGTCATGGATTCCGTGGCAGTTGTTGCAGCTTTAGCCGATAAGGCTCGCATCGCTGCGCGCTCACTCTCTACTGCGAGCGGGCAAGAACGTAAGGCGCTCCTTGAGGCGATTGCGCAGGCTCTTGAGTCACGTTCCTCTGAGATTCTCGCAGCAAATGCAATCGATATGGAGAACGCTCGCGCTGAGAATATGCATCCACAGATGCAAGATCGCCTCCTTCTTACTGAAGCGCGCATCGCTGGCATGGCAGATGGTGCGCGCCAAGTTGCATCAATGCCTGATCCGCTCGGTCGCACACTCAAAGAGTCAACTCTTCCCAACGGACTTCATCTTCGCCAGATCTCTGTTCCATTTGGCGTGATCGGCATGGTTTATGAAGCCCGTCCAAATGTCACAGTCGATGCTGCGGTGATTCTCTTGATGTCAGGAAATGCGGCGCTGCTCCGTGGCTCATCGACTGCTCGCAATAGCAATGAGATTCTGATCAATGTGATGAAAGATGCGATTGCAAAGACCTCAATTGACCCAGACGTTCTCCAATTAATTCCATCCGATGATCGTTCAACTGTTAAAGCACTTCTGACGGCCCGTGGAAAAGTTGACCTTGTTATTCCACGGGGGAGCGCTCAACTTATTCGTATGGTTGTTGATGAGGCTACAGTTCCCACCATTGAGACTGGTGCTGGCGTCTGCCATGTCTATGTTGATGAATTTGCTGATATCAATAAGGCACTTCCTATTCTTCTTAACTCAAAGACCCATCGCCCATCTGTCTGTAATGCAGCAGAGACGCTCCTGGTTCATAAGGCAATTGCGCCAACCTTCCTTCCACTTGCGCTGAAAGCCCTTCATGATGCAGGTGTAGTCCTTCATAGCGATGCGACTTCTCAGAAAGTTGCAGAGAAATTCGGCGTTCCATCAACTCTGGCAACGCCAGAGAATTGGTGCACTGAGTATGGAATTCTTGAGATGAATGTTGCAGTGGTGGATTCAGTCGATGGGGCAGCAGATCACATCGCCAAGTATGGAACCAACCACACAGAGGCAATCGTTACCGAAGATAAGGCAAGCGCTGATCGCTTTATCGCACTGGCAGATTGCGCCGCTGTGATGGTCAATGCATCTACGCGCTTCACCGATGGCGAGCAGATGGGTTTTGGCGCAGAGATTGGAATCTCAAATCAGAAACTTCATGCGCGAGGCCCAATGGGCCTTGAGGCTATGACGACTGCGACCTGGATCGTTACCGGCAACGGCCAGATTCGCTCTTAAAGTTAAGCTAATTACCTTTATCTGCCCACCTTTATTAAGATGGGCACATGAGCACACTCTCTCGCGATGAAGTCGCAAAGTTGGCGGCGTTGGCCCGAATCGAGATGACCGAGGAAGAACTCGTCAATCTCTCATCTCAATTTGGAATGATTCTCGATGCCGTGGCACGCGTTCAAGAGGTAAATCTGGAGGGCGTGAAGGCAACTTCGCATCCACAGCCAATTGAGAATATTGCTCGCCCAGATGTGGTGCAGCCAAGCCTTACTCCTGCCGAAGCTCTATCTGGAGCTCCAGCTCAAGAGGATCAGCGTTTCCGCGTCCCACAGATTTTGGGAGAGGAGTAAGTGATGATCTTTAAAACCGCAATAGAGATGGCAGATGCTCTCTCCAAGAAAGAGATTTCATCAGTTGAACTTACCCAATCTCACCTCGATCGCATCAGCGAGGTAGATGGTGATGTAAAGGCATTCCTCCATGTTGATAAGGAGGGCGCGCTTGCGCAGGCAGCTGCAGTTGATGCTGATCGCGCTGCTGGAAAGAACCTCTCACCACTTGCAGGTATTCCTCTTGCTCTTAAAGATGTTCTTGCGCAAAAGGGAGTTCCAACAACTGCTGGATCAAAGATCTTGCAGGGTTGGAAGCCTCCATACGACTCAACTGTCGTTGCAAAGCTCAAAGATGCAGGCGTTGTGATTTTAGGTAAGACAAATATGGATGAGTTCGCAATGGGTTCATCTACTGAGAACAGTGGATATGGTCCGACCTTTAATCCATGGGATCTCTCCCGTACGCCAGGTGGTTCATCAGGAGGATCATCGGCAGCAGTTGCCTCATTTGAAGCTCCACTTGCAATTGGTTCAGATACTGGTGGATCTATCCGCCAGCCTGCAGCCCTTACTGGCATTGTCGGCGTGCGCCCAACATATGGCGCAGTCTCTCGCTATGGATTGATTGCTTACTCATCTTCACTCGATCAAGCAGGACCGTTTGGTCGCACAGTTCTTGATACCGCACTTCTCCATGAGGTAATCGCAGGCCATGATGCCCACGATGCAACATCGATTAACGCACCAGTTCCTGCTGTAGTTGCTGCAGCAAAGGATGGAAACGTTAAGGGGATGAAGATTGGTGTTATCAAGCAGTTGCAGGGAGAGGGATATCAGAAGGGCGTTCAATCACGCTTTGCCGAGTCTCTTAATCTCCTTGCCTCTCTTGGCGCAGAGATTGTTGAAGTAGATTGCCCAAGTTTTGAGTATGCACTCGCTGCCTACTACCTCATCGCACCATCTGAATGTTCTTCAAACCTCGCGCGCTTTGATGCGATGCGTTATGGACTTCGCACCGGTGATGAAGGGGGAGCATCAGCTGAGGCCGTCATGGCAGCAACTCGCGATGCTGGATTCGGCCGTGAGGTAAAGCGTCGCATCATCCTCGGCACCTACGCGCTCTCATCTGGTTACTACGATGCCTATTACGGTAGCGCTCAGAAGATTCGCACGCTGATCATCGAAGATTATGCAAAGGCATTTGCGAAGGCAGATGTCCTCGTCTCACCGACTGCTCCAACTACCGCATACAAGATCGGTGAAAAGGTCGATGATCCGATGGCGATGTATTTGGGTGATGTCGCAACCATCCCAGTCAATCTTGCAGGTATCTGCGGAATGTCACTGCCTGCAGGGCTAGCCGATGAAGATAACTTACCGGTGGGATTCCAGATTATGGCGCCTGCGATGCAGGATCAACGCCTCTACCAGGCAGGAGCCGCTCTTGAAGCAGCGCTCATCAGTAAGTGGGGTGGCGCTTTGATATCTAAGGCACCAGCGTTGGGAGGTGCTCGCTAATGGCTCTCAATTACGATGAGGTTGTCGCTAAATACGATCCCGTTCTCGGTCTAGAAGTTCACGTTGAGCTCAATACTGAATCAAAGATGTTCTGCTCTTGCGCCACAACTTTTGGAGCTGAGCCAAATACCCAGACCTGCCCGGTCTGCTTGGCACTTCCTGGCGCACTTCCGGTTGTGAATGAGAAGGCGATTGAGTCGACTATCAAGATTGGTCTTGCCCTCAATTGCAAGATTGCTCCCTATAGCCGCTTTGCTCGCAAGAATTACTTCTACCCAGATATGCCGAAGAACTTCCAGATTTCACAATATGACGAACCGATCTGTTATGACGGTTATGTCGATGTTGAGATTGAGACCGAAGAAGGTCCAAAGCAATTCCGTATTGAGGTTGAGCGCGTCCACATGGAAGAGGACACCGGTAAGTCACTCCATGTTGGAGGTGCAACAGGTCGTATCCATGGCGCTGATTACTCACTCCTTGATTACAACCGTGCAGGTATTCCACTCGTCGAGATTGTTACCAAGATTGTTCCCGGCACCGGCAGATATGCACCAGAGGTAGCAAAGGCATATGTGGCAGAGCTGCGTGACATCTTGCGTGGCCTAGGCGTCTCTGATGTGAAGATGGAGCAGGGCTCACTTCGTTGCGATGCCAACGTCTCACTCAAGCTCATTGGCTCCGATGTTCTCGGTACTCGCTCTGAGACCAAGAACGTTAACTCTCTTCGCTCAGTCGAGCGCGCTATTCGCGGTGAGATGTTGCGCCATGCTGAGATTCTCGAGACAGGTGGAAAGGTCAAGCAAGAGACTCGCCACTTCCAAGAGGACACAGGTCTTACACGTTCTGGTCGCTCAAAAGAGCAGGCGGAGGATTATCGCTACTTCCCAGATCCAGATCTCGTTCCAGTAAAGCCAGATGCTGCCTGGATTGAGAGCTTGCGAGCATCTCTTCCGGAGCGCCCATCAATTCGCCGTAAGCGATTGAAGGAGCAGTGGGCTGTTCCTGATAAGGAATTTGCAGCGATGGTCAACGCTGATGTGCTCGATATTGTTGAAGAGACAGTTCTCTTGGGAGCAGATCCAACGAAGGCTCGCACCTGGTGGCTCGGTGAGATCTCACGTATTGCTAACGATAAGGGTGTGGGAGTAGATGAGCTCTCAATCACACCTGCTCACGTTGCTGAATTGATTAACCTTGTTGCATCAGGTGAGCTGACCGATAAGTTGGCTCGCCAAGTTGTCGAAGGCGTAGTTGCTGGCGAGGGAACACCTTCTGAGGTTGTTGCAAAGCGTGGTATCAAAGTTGTTAACGATGATGGCGCCCTCATGGCTACAATTGAGAAGGTCTGTGCCGCTCAAGCCGATACAGCAGAGAAGGTTCGTGGTGGACATTTACCAGCCGCTGGTGCTCTCATCGGTGCGGTGATGAAGGAGACCGCAGGACAGGCAGATGCTGCCAAGGTCCGAGAACTTCTCTTGAAATATCTCGGCCAGTAAGAACTCTCGCTGAGAGAAATCTTGGCAATAAGAAACCCGCCCACAGTATCTGTGAGCGGGTTTCTTGTTGATCTTTTATGTATTAGTGCATTCCTGCGCCTTCGGCCTCAACGACTGCTTCCTTACCGATATTGATAAAGAAGAAGAGGACGATCGCTCCTACAAAGAGGAGAGCTGCGCTGAACTTAAATGCAACAGTGAAGCCATGTGTCATCGCAGCTGGCATAAGCGCCTGGCCGAGCTGAGTATTGGCAGCTGCATAGGTAGTTGTTGCAGTTGCAGCAACTGTGTTGAGAAGAGCGGTTCCGAGCGAACCACCAATCTGCTGTGATGTGTTGACCATCGCACTTGCCACACCGGTGTCATGGCCTGAGATGCCATGGAGTGAGGTTGATGTGAGCGGGATAAAGACAAGGGCCATACCGCTGGACATGATCAGAAGTGATGGGACCACATGTGTCGCATAAGAGGTCTCGGGTGTGATGCGGGTAAGGAGTAATAGTCCAATACCTGCTGCGATAAGACCTGGCACCATCAGTGGCTTTGGACCAACCTTTGGTAGAAGTTGTGATGCAACTCCCGCAAAGACGATGATTCCTGCGGTAAATGGCAAGAAGGCAAAGCCTGACTTCAGCGGGCTATATCCCAAGACAACCTGGAGATAGAGACCGAGAAAGAGGAACATGGAGAAGAGGCCAGCGCCAACAACCAGGGAGCCAAGGTATGAACCACCGCGGTTACGTTCAGTCAGAACACGAAGTGGCATCAATGGATTGGAAACCTTTGTCTCGATTACAACGAAGATCACCAAGAGGAGAACTGCTGCAACAAGGAATGAGATTGTTGGTGTTGATGACCAGCCCTTTGTTGCTGCTTCATTAAATCCGTATGTGAGGGAGAAGAGGCCTGCAGTTGCAGTGATGACACCAGGGATGTCGTAGGTGTTATCGCCTTCTGCCTTTGACTCGTGGACAAACTTGAGTGCAAGGACTGCAGCCATGATTGCAATCGGTGTGTTCACACCGAGGCACCAGCGCCATGAGAAGTACTCAGTGAGAGTTCCACCAAGAATTAATCCGATCGCAGCGCCTCCACCTGAGATTGCACCGAAGACACCGAATGCCTTAGCGCGCTCAGATGGGACCTTAAATGTCTCAGAGATGATGGCAAGAGCGGCGGGTGCAAGGAGAGCACCGAAGACGCCTTGAAGTGCGCGTGAGCCATAGAGCATTCCTTGGTTAGCTGCGACTCCACCGATAGCAGATGCGCCAGCAAATCCAAGGAGACCGATAATGAAGATCTTCTTACGGCCAACATAGTCACCGATGCGACCTCCAAGAAGGAGGAGTGAACCGAATGCGAGTGTGTAGGCGGTGATTACCCACTGTTGATTTGCATCTGAGATGCCGAGCTCCGTCTTCGCGCTAGGAATAGCGATATTCATAATTGAGCTATCGAGGACGAGCATCAATTGAGAGATCGCAACAACAAAGAGCGTTCTCCATCGATCTGGTGCTTGGCCCTTGATATGGCCTTGGGCATCGTGGGTCTCACGATTTATTGCGTTTGTCATTTCTCTCCTATTTATCTTTATTTATCTTTTATTTAGTACTTTTTTCTTAAGGATGGCATGAGGAGTTCATCAACTAACTGCTCGATGAAATCCTTATTGACGGGTTGATGGGTGATGAAGATGCGATGGGTGATGATAGAGGGGACAACTTCAGAGAAGAAGTTAAAATTGAAATTCTTTGAGACTTCTCCCCGCGAGATTGCTCTTTCAAAGATAGCCGAAGCTTGACTATCCGTATCAATCGGATTGTTCTTATTAAGTAACTTTCCTAATTCAGGATCCCTATGGGCGATTGAGAGAATGCTCATCATCAATTCGCCATCTGGCCCTTTGAGAAGTTTCACATGCTCCGAAATCAACGTGACCAAGTCATCCCTGAGATTGCCACAATCGATTTGGGGGAGCGTGCAGATGGCGTGCTCGCGCATGGCAGCCATCACAATCTCTTCTTTATTGCGATAGCGGCGGTAGATAGTTGCTTTTCCTACATGCGCGCGCTGAGCGATTGCTTCAATAGTTGTTCGGTCGAATCCGACTTCAGCCAAGACTGCGATCGCTGCTTGGTGGATAGCTTGATCACGACCATGATCGCGCGGGCGTCCAATGAGAGCGGCTACTTTTGCTGCCGGACACATCATCACCTACCCCCTCTTTACGATACGGAACCGTACCGTATCGTAATTAAGTAGGTGCAGCAAGGAGGCTTTACGCCTATTCTTTAGCCATGTCGACAATGAAGCCCCGCTCTGGTCTAGTCACTGATGGTCTTGAGCGTGCTCCAGCTCGAGGAATGCTCCGCGCTGTGGGAATGGGCGATGAGGATTGGGTCAAGCCTCAGATTGGTATCGCATCATCATGGAATGAGATCACTCCATGCAACCTCTCACTCGATCGCCTTGCTAAGGCATCAAAGATTGGCGTGAGAGAGGCCGGGGGATTCCCACTTCAATTTGGAACTATCTCAGTCTCTGACGGAATCTCAATGGGGCATGAGGGGATGCACTTCTCACTCGTCTCCCGAGAAGTTATCGCTGACTCTGTTGAGACCGTGATGCAGGCAGAGCGCCTCGATGGAATGGTGATGTTTGCCGGTTGCGATAAGTCACTTCCTGGAATGATGATGGCTGCTGCGCGCCTTGATGTTGCAGCTGTCTTTGTCTATGCCGGTTCGACTCTTCCAGGTCAGGTCGATGGAAAAGATGTCACAATCATCGATGCCTTTGAGGCAGTTGGCGCTTGTGCTCGTGGATTGATTACTAAAGATCGCGTTGATGAGATTGAGCGAGCAATCTGTCCAGGTGAAGGTGCTTGTGGCGGAATGTATACAGCAAACACCATGGCAACAGTGGGAGAGGCGATTGGTCTCTCACTTCCAGGATCTGCCGCACCTCCTGCAGTAGATCGCCGTCGCGATGGATATGCGCAGGCATCAGGTGCTGCAGTTGTGAACTTGATTGCTAAAGGGATTACTACTCGCGACATCTTGACGAAGAAGGCATTTGAAAATGCAATCACAGCGGTGATGGCGCTCGGCGGGTCAACCAACTCAGTCCTGCACCTCCTTGCTATTGCTCATGAGGCAGATGTTGATCTGACGCTAGAAGATTTCCATCGCATTGGTTCAAAGGTCCCACTATTGGGAGATCTCAAGCCATTTGGTAAGTATGTGATGTCAGATGTCGATAAGGTCGGTGGAATTCCAGTTGTGCTTCGAATGTTGCTCGATGCTGGTTATCTCCATGGTGATTGCCTCACCGTCACCGGAAAGACGATGGCTGAGAATCTCGCTGAAATCAATCCACCACTTGCCGATGGCGCAGTACTTCATCCAATCGCAAAGCCGGTCTCAACAGATGTGGGTATTACCATCCTTGGTGGATCACTTGCCACAGAAGGCGCAGTCTGTAAGACAGCAGGAATTGGAATCGAAAGCTTTGAAGGACCTGCACGCGTCTTTGAGCGCGAGCAAGCTGCCATGGATGCTCTTGAGAATGGAACTATTCAGGCCGGAGATGTTGTCGTCATTCGCTATGAAGGTCCAAAGGGTGGCCCTGGAATGCGTGAGATGTTGATGATCACCGGTGCGATTAAAGGAGCAGGCTTAGGTAAGTCGACCCTCCTTCTCACCGATGGTCGTTTCTCAGGCGGCTCAACCGGTCTCTGTGTGGGACACGTTGCCCCAGAGGCTGTTGATGGGGGACCGATTGCATTTATCAAAGATGGCGACCGAGTCCGTATCGATATCGCATCTCGCACCCTCGACCTCTTGGTAGATCCAGCAGAGCTTGAGGCTCGTAAGGTGGGATGGAAGCCGCTGACCCATAAGTACACACGAGGCGTCCTCCATAAGTACTCAAAGCTGGTCGGCTCTGCCTCCAAGGGCGCAGTCTGCGACTAAAACAGCTATGAGATGAGCGTTTCAATAATTGAGACGTGCATCTCATCTCTTGACGCATCTACTCGACCTAGGCGAGAATACGGCCATGCGTTCAACAATCGTCTCAGCATCAGTGGTGGTGATTCGATAGCGCATGCCCTGACAGCATGCGCGCCCTCAGATATCTGAGGGTTTTTTCATTTAAGAAAGTAAAAGTTATAAAGAGAAGTGATTTAGCGAGAGATTCCCAGCACGGGAGCTGAGTAGAGAAAGGAGCAAGGAGATGGCAACACAGCACGTTCCAACAGCGAATGGCACCACAATGAGCGGAGCTACTTCATTGGTGAAGAGCCTTGAAGCAGCAGGCGTCGATGTGATGTTTGGCCTTCCTGGCGGCGCCATCCTCCCTGCATACGATCCGATCTTCGACTCAACGATCCGCCATATCTTGGTCCGCCATGAGCAGGGAGCAGGCCACGCTGCAACTGGTTATGCGCAGGTAACAGGTCGCGCAGGAGTCTGTATTGCAACATCAGGTCCAGGTGCTACCAACTTGGTCACCCCTTTGATGGATGCGCAGATGGACTCTGTTCCTGTTGTTGCAATCACCGGTCAGGTTCCCTCTGCTGCAATCGGCACCGATGCATTCCAAGAGGCAGATATTCGTGGCATCACAATGCCATTTACCAAGCACAACTTCCTTGTGACAAAAGCGGAGGATATTCCCCGCGCAGTCGCTGAAGCCTTTCACATCGCAACCTCTGGTCGTCCAGGACCGGTATTGGTTGACGTGGCAAAGGATGCGCTTCAAGCACAAACAACTTTTAACTGGCCAGGAAAGATTGAGTTAGCTGGTTACAACCCACGCATCACACCTGATTCACAATCGATTGCAGATGCTGCAGCTCTCATTGCCCAGTCAAAGAAGCCGGTCTTTTATGTTGGTGGGGGAGTTATTAAGTCAAATGCTCATCGTGAGTTAGCGCAGCTCGTTGAGGTCCTCGGAGCTCCAGTTGTTACAACTTTGATGGCCCGCGGCGCCTTCCCAGATTCACATCCACTTCACCTTGGCATGCCGGGCATGCACGGAACAGTTGCTGCTGTGACTGCGCTGCAGAAGGCGGATCTGCTCATCACTTTAGGCGCTCGCTTCGATGATCGAGTCACCGGCAAGCTCTCCACCTTCGCGGTTAACGCCAAGATCATCCACGCTGATATCGATCCAGCTGAGATTCATAAGAATAAGCATGCCGATGTTCCAGTTATCGGAGACTTGCGCGAGACCATCATCGCGCTTATTCCTGCGCTCAAGGCAGCTCTTGCAAAGAGCCAGCCAGATTTGGCGCCATGGAATGCATCGATGCAGAAGCTCAAATCAACATATCCATTGGGATATACCTTGCCGGAAGATGGATCACTCTCACCACAACAGGTGATTGAGCGAATCGGCAAGATCTCTGGAAGTGAAACAATCTTCTCATCAGGCGTTGGTCAGCATCAGATGTGGGCATCACAATTTATCTCTTATGAGCACCCTCGCACCTGGCTCAACTCAGGTGGCGCTGGAACTATGGGTTATGGAGTTCCTGCTGCAATGGGAGCAAAGGTTGCCGCACCTGATGCAACTGTCTGGGCGATCGATGGCGATGGCTGCTTCCAGATGACCAACCAAGAGTTGGTGACATGCGCTCTCAACAATATTCCTATCAAGGTAGCAATCATCAACAATGAATCACTCGGCATGGTCCGCCAGTGGCAGACCCTCTTCTATGAAGGTCGTTACTCCAACACCAGCCTTGATTCAAAGCGTGTTCCAAACTTCCCACTCCTTGCAGAGGCTATGGGCTGTGTTGGACTCTCATGCGAACGACCAGAAGATCTTGATGCAACAATCGAGAAGGCGATGTCAATCAACGATCAACCAGTTGTCGTTGACTTCCGCGTCCATCGCGATGCGATGGTCTGGCCGATGGTCGCTGCTGGAACATCTAATGATGAAATCATGATCGCTCGCGCAACGGCGCCTGACTGGGATTCACAGGAGCTCTAATGTCTATTCACACACTCGAAGTTCTTGTTGAGAATGAGCCAGGCGTATTGGCCCGTGTCTCTGGGCTCTTTGCTCGCCGCGCATACAACATCGACACCCTCGTTGTTGGCCCAACCGAAAATCCAGAGATTTCGAAGATGGTTATCCAGGTAAATGTGGAGGGCCACTCTCTCGAGCAGGTAATCGCTCAACTCGACAAGCTCATCAGCGTCATCAGCATTGAGGAGCTCGTTGAGGGAACGAAGAAGAGTTCAGCAAATGACACACAACCGGATTACCAGAACTAAGTAAGAAGCTAAGTTAGTAACCAAGTAAGCACAGACCGCAATCTAGAACTAGGCAAGAAACGACTAAAGGAGAAATACCGTGGCAACGATGTATCACGATCAGGATGCAGATCTATCCGTAATTCAAGGTCGCAAAGTCGCGATCATCGGTTATGGCTCACAGGGCCATGCACACGCGCTCAACCTTCGTGATTCAGGCGTCGATGTTCGCGTCGGACTTAAGGAAGGCTCACCGTCTCGCGCAAAGGCTGAGGCAGAAGGTCTTCGCGTCGTATCTGTTGCTGAGGCAACCAAGGAGGCAAGCGTCATCATGATCTTGGCTCCAGATCACCTCCAGCGCCATATCTATGCTGAGTCAATCTTGCCTAACCTTGAAAAGGGCGATGCTCTCTTCTTCGGCCACGGTTTCAATATTCGTTTCGGTTACATCAAGCCACCAGCAGATGTTGATGTCTGCATGGTCGCACCAAAGGGCCCAGGGCACCTCGTCCGTCGTGAGTTTGCTGCAGGCCGTGGCGTTCCAGATATCGTCGCAGTCGAGCAAGATGCAACAGGTAGCGCATGGCCGTTAACTCTCTCCTATGCAAAGGCGATGGGTGGACTTCGCGCAGGTGGAATCCTTACAACATTTACAGAAGAGACCGAGACAGATCTCTTTGGTGAGCAGGCAGTTCTCTGTGGTGGCGCATCACAGTTGGTGATGTATGGATTTGAAACTCTCGTTGAGGCTGGATACCAGCCAGAGGTTGCATATTTTGAGTGCTTACACGAACTAAAGTTGATCGTTGATTTGATGTATGAAGGTGGAATTGCAAAGCAGCGTTGGTCAGTCTCTGACACAGCTGAGTTCGGTGACTATGTCTCAGGGCCTCGCGTCATCGATCCACATGTCAAGGAGAATATGAAGGCAGTACTTGCCGATATTCAGTCCGGTGCATTTGCGAAGCGCTTTGTTGATGACCTTGAGAATGGCGCTAAGGAGTTCACCGCGCTTCGCGAGAAGGGTGAATCACACCAGATTGAGAAGGTCGGTCGTGAGCTTCGTAAGATGTTTAGCTGGATGAAGAAGACTGACAACGATGATTACAAAGAAGGAAGTGCAGCACGTGGCTAAACCTGTTGTCTTGATCGCTGAAGAACTCAGCGCTGCAACACTTGATGCTCTCGGTCCTGACTTTGAGGTTCGTAACTGTGATGGTGCAAACCGGGCAGAGCTCCTTGAAGCACTTGGTAAGGGAGTAGATGCAGTACTGATCCGCTCTGCTACCAAGATGGATGCAGAGGCGATTGCTGCAGCAAAGGGATTGAAGGTCATTGCTCGTGCAGGTGTTGGACTCGATAACGTTGATATTCCAGCAGCAACAGCAGCTGGTGTCATGGTTGTTAATGCTCCAACATCCAATATCGTCTCAGCGGCAGAGCTTGCAATCTCACTTCTTCTTGCCTCAGCGCGCTTTATCTCACCAGCTCATGCTGCTCTAAAGAACGGCAAGTGGGCCCGTTCCAAGTTCACAGGCGCTGAGCTCTTCGAGAAGACGCTCGGTATTGTCGGCTTTGGTCGCATTGGTCAGCTTGTAGCTCATCGCATGCAGGCATTTGGTATGAACGTCATCGCATACGACCCATACCTACAGCCAGCCCGTGCTGCTCAGCTTGGCGTTGAACTAGTAGAGCTCGACGATCTTCTCAAGCGCTCTGACTTCATCACCATCCACCTGCCAAAGACGAAAGAGACCGCAAATCTCATTGGCGTCGAAGCTTTGAAGAAGGTGAAGAAGGAAGTTCGCATCATCAATGCAGCTCGTGGTGGTGTCCTCGATGAGGCAGCTCTCTGCGATGCAATTACTGAGGGCCGCGTTGCAGGTGCTGGTCTAGATGTATTTGCAACTGAGCCTTGCACCGATTCACCTCTCTTCCAGCTCGATCAGGTTGTTGCAACGCCTCACCTTGGCGCATCTACCGATGAAGCGCAGGAGCGCGCTGGTATTGCAGTTGCGGTATCAGTTCGCAAAGCACTTGCTGGTGAATTGGTTCCTGACGCAGTCAACGTTAAGGGTGGCGCAATCCATGATGAGATCCGTCCATCACTTCCACTCGTTGAGAAGATGGCACAGATTGCAACAGCGATTGCTGGAGAGCTTCCAGTATCAATGGAGATCACCGTCAAGGGCGACATCTCAGGACATGATTCATCTGTTCTCGCAATCAGCGCACTCAAAGGTGCGCTACAGGCAACCGGCTCTGAAGATGTCACCTATGTCAATGCTCCAGGGCTTGCCGCAGAGCGCGGTGTCACATCAAGCGTCTCAACATCTGCCGATAGCCCTGAGTACCGCAGCATGATCTCACTTCATGCCGCTCTTGCTTCAGGTCACCAGATCAAGGTCGATGGAACTCTTATGGGAATTAAGAAGACTGAGAAGATCATCGCAATTGATGGTTTTGATCTCGATCTTCCACCTACCGAGAACCTCCTCTTCCTTCGCTACACAGATAAACCAGGTGTTGTCGGTGCAGTCGGTAATACATTGGGTGCAGCGAAGATCAATATCGCAGGTATGCAGGTATCACGTGAGGCGGCAGGCGGTAAGGCGCTGATGGCGCTCACCGTTGATTCACCTGTCTCTGACTCAGTTACCGAAACAATCAAGAAAGAGATTGCAGCAGATCTCGTCCGTTCAGTCTCATTGGTAGGTTAATTTAAATATGTCCAAGTCATTTAACCTTGCAGTTATTCCAGGCGATGGAATTGGAACCGAGGTTGTAGGGGAGGGCCTTAAGGTCCTTGATGCTGTTGCTGCAAAGTACGGCGTCACTTTCAATAAGACCAACTACGACCTCGGTGCTGGTTACTGGCATCGCGCTGGAGAGGTTCTTCCTGATTCAGTGATGGCAGAGCTAGCGAAGGCAGATGTGATCCTCCTTGGCGCAGTGGGAGATCCCACTGTTCCATCAGGTGTGCTCGAGCGCGGACTTCTCTTGAAGCTTCGCTTTGCCTTCGATCACTACATCAACCTTCGCCCTGCAAAGTTGATGCCTGGCGTTACCGGTCCACTTGCGACGAAGGCACCGATTGATTTCGTCGTTGTTCGCGAAGGAACCGAAGGCCCATATGTTGGCGCCGGTGGAACTCTCGCTGAAGGAACCGATGCCGAGATTGCAACGGAAGAATCTCTCAATACCCGTCGCGGTGCAGAGCGGGTAATCCGCGATGCCTTCGAGCGCGCATCAAAGCGTGAGCGTAAGAAATTGACCCTTGTTCATAAGAACAATGTTCTTACTCGCGCAGGTGGTCTCTGGACTCGCACCTTTAACGAGGTTGCTAAGGAGTATCCAGGTATTACTACCGATTATCTCCATGTTGATGCAGCTTCGATGTTTTTCGTAACCAATCCAGAGCGCTTTGATGTTGTTGTTACGGATAACCTCTTCGGCGATATCTTGACAGATATTGCAGCTGCTATCTGTGGTGGTATTGGTCTTGCTGCATCAGGCAATATCAATCCAACCGGCAAGTTCCCATCTATGTTTGAGCCGGTCCATGGCTCTGCTCCAGATATTGCAGGTAAGAACATCGCAGATCCAACTGCAACCATCATGTCAGTTGCGATGATGCTCGATCACCTTGGTTTATCCGATGCAGCTCGCGACGTTGAGAAGGCAGTCGCTCAAGATCTTCTCAACCGTGGAGATGCAAAGCGCAGCACGACAGAGGTCGGAGCTGCTCTAGTAGAGCTGGTGAAGTAAATGAAGATCTCTCTCAATCCCAACGCCGTACCTGCACAGAAGCGTGAAGCGCTTATCGCTGAAGGTGGATTTGGTAAGTACTACACAGATCATATGGTGGTCTGTGATTGGAGCGAGAGCGAGGGGTGGTCAGAGCCTGAGCTCATTCCATATGGACCGATTACTTTAGATCCAGCAACAGCGGTCTTTCACTATGGCCAAGAAATTTTTGAGGGAATGAAGGCATATCGCCAACCAGATGGCAGCGTTGCTCTCTTTCGCCCTGAGGCAAATGCTCGTCGCTTTGCAAATTCAGCTAAGCGCCTAGCACTTCCTGAGATGCCAGAGGAGTTATTCCTTGAGACTGTTCATGCACTTGTGAAGCAGGATATCGCCTGGGTTCCAAATCAAGTGGGAGAGTCTCTCTATATACGTCCCTTCATGATTGCAACAGAGGTTGGCCTTGGAGTTCGCCCATCTAATAAGGCGAAATACATTCTTATTGCAACACCAGCTGGTGCTTACTTTGATCCATCAAAGCCAGTTTCAGTTTGGATTTCAACTGAATATGTTCGTGCAGCGCAGGGCGGAACCGGCGAAGCAAAGTGCGGTGGCAATTACGCAGCATCTCTCATCGCCCAGAAGGCAGCGGCTGCTCAAGGATGCGATCAAGTTGTCTGGATTGATGCCAAAGAACGTAAGTGGGTTGAAGAGATGGGTGGCATGAACCTTTACTTTGTAAAGGGTACGGGGTCAGATGCTCGAGTTGTCACACCAAAGCTCACCGGAACTCTTCTACCAGGAATTACTCGTGACTCGATCCTTACTGCAGCCCAAGACCTTGGATATAAAACCGAAGAGGTCATGATCTCGGTCGATGATTGGCGCGATGGGATCGCATCAGGTGAAATCACAGAGATCTTCGCCTGCGGTACGGCAGCAGTTATCTCTCCGGTAGGTCAGGCAAAGTCAGCGATGGGCACCTGGGTAACTGGCGACGGTAAGCCGGGTGCAATCACGATGCAGATTCGTAATCACATGCTTGCAATCCAACATGGAAACACAGCAGATACTCATCTCTGGATGAAGCCGGTTAAGTAATGACAATCGACGACAGCTTTCATATCTACGACACCACTTTGCGTGACGGTGCGCAGCAAGAGGGGCTCAACCTCTCAGTTCATGACAAGCTGACGATTGCTCGCCATCTCGATGACCTCGGAGTTGGATTTATTGAAGGTGGTTGGCCTGGGGCTAATCCAAAAGATACTGAGTTCTTTGCTCTCGCAAAGAAGGAGTTAAAACTTAAGAATGCAACCTTTGTTGCCTTCGGCGCAACTCGTCGCCCTAATGTGAAGGCGGCAGATGATGTTCTACTTGCTGCTCTTCGTGATTCCGGAGCGGCTGCTGTAACTCTCGTCGCTAAGTCTTATGACCGACATGTTGATCTTGCACTCAAGACTTCGCTCGATGAGAACCTTGCGATGATCCGCGACTCCATCACCCACTTGCGTGCAGAGGGACAGCGAGTCTTCCTCGATGCAGAGCACTTCTTCGATGGCTATCGTGCAAATCGAGCCTATGCTCTTGAAGTTATTCGCGTTGCAATGGAGGCAGGCGCCGATGTTGCAGCGCTCTGCGACACAAATGGTGGAATGCTCCCAGATGAGATTGCCGATGTCGTCCACGATGTTATTGGCGCAACCTCTGCTCGAGTTGGTATCCACTGCCACAACGACACCGGTTGCGCAGTTGCTAACTCGATGGCGGCAGTTGCAGCAGGTGCTACCCATGTTCAAGGAACCCTCAATGGTTATGGTGAACGGACCGGTAATGCTGACCTTGTCACAATCATCGCCAACTTAGAGTTGAAGAAGAAGAAGGAAGTTCTTCCTGCCAACGCCCTCCGTGAGGCATTCCGCATCTCACATGCTGTCGCAGAAGTTACAAACATCTCACCATCACCGCGCCAGCCCTACACAGGCGTCTCAGCCTTTGCTCATAAAGCAGGACTTCACGCCTCTGCCATCAAAGTTGACCCAATGCTCTATCAGCATGAAGATCCATCATCTGTTGGTAACGATATGCGCATGCTGGTCTCTGATATGGCGGGACGTGCTTCTATCGAACTTAAATCACAAGAGTTGGGAATCGATCTCGGGGGAGACCGCGAACTCATTACGCGTATTGTCGATCGCGTGAAGGTAATGGAGTCTCAAGGATTTACCTTCGAGGCAGCCGATGCTTCCTTTGAGCTTCTCCTTATCGAGGAGTCAAAGGGCAAGCGCCCATCATTCTTCTCTATCGATCACTGGCTCACCACAACAGAGCACGATGCCGATGGCACCATCATCACCAAAGCAGAGGTGACTGTGACAGCGCAGGGTAAAGAGATCACATGTTCTGGTTCAGGAAATGGTCCGGTCAACGCGTTCGATACAGCACTTCGTGATGGCCTCAATGAGCTCTATCCGCAGATTTCCAAGCTTGAACTTACTGACTACAAGGTGCGCATCTTGGAAGGTCGATTGGGCACAGGTGCGGTTACTCGCGTTCTCATTGAAACTTCAGATGGCAAGGGTGAGTGGAACACAGTGGGTGTTCACGAGAACGTTATTGCAGCATCTGCAATGGCACTTGAAGACGCGTTGACATTTGGCCTCTTACGTCAGGGAATCAAGCCTTAAACTAAGATCATGACATTTGATGAGATAAGGGATGCTTATTCGCATTATCTCGTCAATCAAAAAGCCCTCTCAGGCCACACGGTTCGAGCATACCTGGGTGATCTCGACTCCTTTATCGAGCATCTAGGAAATAACGGTGTGAGCGAGATTGATGAGGTGACCCTGCCGCTGATTCGCTCTTGGCTTGCAACGCAGCAGGTGCGTGGGGGAGCTCGAACTACGCTCTCTCGCCGGGCTGTCTCTATCCGCTTATTTACTAAGTGGGCGACAAAGCGTGGCTATATGGCTAGTGATGTGGGGGCAACTCTTGCCACACCTAAACCACATCGCACTCTTCCAGGTGTGTTGACACAAGGCGAAGCTGTGGTCGCACTTGATTCCATGGCTACTCGCGCTGCTGAGTTTGATTCGCCCACCGCCATCCGTGATGTGGCAATTGTGGAGCTGCTCTATGCAACGGGTGCTCGAGTCTCTGAGGTCTGTGGCCTTGATTTAGAAGATCTTGATTTCCAGCGCAACACCATCAGAGTGTTAGGTAAGGGCAATAAGGAGCGGATGATTCCGATGGGAGCACCTGCAGTAAAGGCGCTCAATACCTATATCAATGATGCAAGACCGCAGATAGCAAATGATAAATCTGCTCGCGCGCTCTTCTTAGGTGCTCGTGGAAAGAGAATTGATCAACGCGCAGTCAGAACTATTGTCTATGAAGCGCTCTCTGCCTTAGAGGGTGTGGAGCGGATGGGACCCCATGCGCTTCGCCACTCAGCTGCAACCCATCTCCTTGAGGGAGGGGCGGATCTGCGCACTGTGCAAGAGATTCTTGGCCACTCATCCCTTGCCACTACTCAGATTTATACTCATGTATCAACAGAACGTTTGCGTGCCGCCTTTGAGCAAGCCCATCCTCGCGCATAACTTTTTTTGGGCTTTCCCCTATTTGAGGGAATAAAGGATTTCTCTACCCTTCCAAGACAAAACCCCGGCCGTTTGATCGACATCTTGCGATGTTACAGGGACGGTTCCGGGGTGTCTGAGAGGAAATATATTGGACGATTTCGCGAGAGTCAACTCACTTCCTTGGGAAGTTGCAGAGAGAGTTATCTCCCTGCACAGATTAGAAAGTTACCTTCAGAACTCAGAGGGAGAGAAAGAACTAGCGATTTCCCTATACCAATGGAATAGCGAGTTGAGCATAGCTCTCTGGCAGTTGATTTCATTTCTCGAGGTAGCGCTTCGAAACACAATAGATCTCCAACTTTCAAAGCGTTCACAGAAAAATGGAAGATACACGCACTGGATATTCGATGAAAACGGAGAACTAGGTAGACGAGAAAGTTTCGATCAAAGCTTAAATCCGTATAGGGAGATTTATAAGGCTATTGATCGCGTGAGAAAGAATGGAAAGGAGATCACGCCTCAACAAGTCATATCTGAAACTTCTTTAGGGTTTTGGCATCAATTAGTTTCAAATAGGAAGTTGGCCATCTGGCCAGACCTTGCAGGAGCTTTTCCATCTGCCCCGAGTAGAGATCAGAGTTACATATCTGAATTGATTAAAGATTTACGGAAGTTAAGAAACCGAATTAGCCACCATCACAGGCTCCACCCCAAGTCGGTTGAGCAAGGGGAGTTGATGATTCTTGAGCTGGCCAAGGCGATAGACCCGGATTTCTCACTATGGCTCGCAGAAATCAGTTCAATCGGGGAGGTAAAGGGGCGCCAGCCCCAGCCTGGCTGGCCGGTCTAAGCACCCTCCACGCTCAGGTAGACTCACCCCTGCACAGATTGCGAAATCTGTGACATCTCAGCGTTCTTCTCTTGAACTGCCTAGCGGGGAAAGAGAGCCACTTCGGTCTATCTACGGATAGTCGGCGTTGTGAACGCGACGGGTTTAACAAATCGTTAAGCCATTAACCGAGCGGGTTGTAGTGCGCTGCACTCAAACCCAAGAAGGAGCGTGCCGTCATGGCAGTTGTAACAATGCGCGAACTCCTCGACAGCGGAGTCCACTTCGGACACCAGACTCGTCGTTGGAATCCAAAGATGAAGCGTTTTATCTTCACAGAACGCAATGGCATCTACATCATCGATATCCAGCAGTCACTTGCTTTGATCGATCAGGCATACGCGTTCACTAAGGACATCGTTGCCAAGGGTGGACATATCTTGTTCGTTGGAACAAAGAAGCAGGCTCACACTCCGATCATCAACCAAGCAGCTCGCGTTGGCATGCCAACTGTTACAGAGCGCTGGTTGGGTGGAATGCTGACAAACTTCCCAACAGTTTTGAAGCGTATTCAGCGCCTCAAGGAGCTTGAAGCTCTCGAAGAGAAGAACGACCTTCTCCTCACAAAGAAGGAGCTCTTGATGCTCCGCCGTGAGCGCGAGAAGCTCTTTAAGAACCTCGATGGTATTCGTAATATGACAAAGCTTCCTTCAGCTCTCTGGGTTGTTGATACAAAGAAGGAGCACCTCGCAATTCAGGAAGCGAAGAAGCTCGGTATCCCAGTGATCGCAATCCTCGATACAAACTGCGATCCAGATGAAGTTGATTACAAGATTCCTGGTAACGACGATGCGATTCGTTCAATCGAACTCCTCACACGCGTTATCACAGATGCAATCGCAGATGGACTTAAGTCACGCTCTGCAAGTGCTGCCCCTTCTACTCCTGCAGCAGAACCACTTGCTGAGTGGGAGAAGGAGATCCTCGACAACGCAGCGCCTGCAGCAGATGCAGCACCTGCAACTACACCGGAGGCGTAATTAAGAATGGCTAACTACACAGCAGATGATGTTAAGCGCCTACGTGAGGCGACTGCAGCGGGCATGCTCGATTGCAAGAAGGCTCTCGATGAGGCAGAAGGTGATTACGACAAGGCTGTCGAAATTATCCGCGTTAAGGGCCTTAAGGGCGTAACAAAGCGTGAAGGTCGTTTGACTTCAAACGGTCTCGTTGTTGCAAAGGTCGCAGGAGATACAGGCGTCATGCTTGAGCTCAACTGTGAGACAGACTTCGTTGCTAAGGGTGAGCGCTTTATCGCCCTCGGCGATGAGCTCGTAGCAACTCTCCTCGAGGTTAAGACACCTGATGTCGCTTCATTCCTTGCAGCTAAGACTGCAGCAGGAAAGACAGTTCAGGAAGTTATCGATGAGGGCAATGCAACTCTCGGTGAGAAGATTGAGATCCGCAACGTAGCCGTAATCAACGGCCCAGTTGGTCTCTACCTCCACAAGACTTCACCAGATCTTCCACCACAGGTAGGCGTTCTTGTCTCACTTGCTAAGGAGGCGGCAGAGGTCGGTCGCGATGTTGCTCAGCACATCGCAGCATTTGCTCCGAAGTTCGTTAACCGCGATGAGGTCCCAGCTGACCTTATTGAGAACGAGCGTCGCGTTGCAGAAGAGACCGCAAAGGCAGAGGGCAAGCCAGAGGCAGCTCTCTCAAAGATCGTTGAAGGTCGCATCACCGGCTTCGTGAAGGAAGTTTCACTTCTTGAGCAGGCATTTGCTAAGGATGCAAAGAAGACTGTTCAGCAGATTCTTGATGAGGCAGGAACCGCCGTTAAGGCATTCCACCGCTTCCGCGTCGGCCAGTAATACAATTCCTAAAAGGAATTAACTCGAAGTTAAGCGAAGAGGAGCACTCTCATGACAGGAACGCAGACTCCAGTAGATCGGCGTTCATATCAGAGGGTGCTCCTCAAGCTTTCCGGTGAGGTCTTCGGCGGTGGCAAGGGTGTGGGACTCGATCCTGATGTTCTCGTTGATGTCGCAAAGCAGATTGCAGATGTTGTTCGCTCTGGTACCCAGGTCGCTATCGTCGTAGGTGGCGGTAACTTCTTCCGAGGCGCAGAGCTCTCAGAGCGCGGTATGGAGCGTTCACGTGCTGATTACATGGGCATGCTCGGCACAGTAATGAACTGCCTCGCCCTCCAAGATTTCCTCGAGCGCGAGGGCGTTGATACCCGCGTTCAAACAGCAATCACAATGGGACAGGTTGCAGAGCCATATGTTCCACGTCGTGCAATGCGCCACCTTGAGAAAGGTCGCGTTGTGATCTTTGGTGCTGGTGCTGGAATGCCATTCTTCACAACAGATACCGTTGCCGCTCAGCGCGCACTTGAGATTGGCGCAGATGCGCTCTTGCTCGCAAAGTCAGGCGTTGATGGCGTCTATAACGCAGATCCTCGTAAGGATCCAAGCGCAGTGAAGTTTGATCAGATTTCATATGATGAAGTTCTCCAGAAGTCACTCGCTGTTGCAGATGCAGCAGCCTTTAGCCTCTGCCGTGAGAATAAATTACCGATCGTTGTCTTTGACCTGATGTCCCATGGCAATATCGGTCGCGCTGTGCGCGGTGAAAAGATTGGAACTCTCGTTAATTAACGAGAGTGACTAGAGAAGAGAGAAGAAAATGGCAGATGTTGCAACCTCCCTCAAAGAGGCGACAGAGAAAATGGCTAAGGCTGTTGAGGTAGCAAAGGATGATTTCGGCGCTATCCGCACCGGACGCGCCCATCCTGGCATGTTCAATAAGATCATGGTCGATTACTACGGCACCTACACCGCTCTCTCACAACTTGCCTCAATCCAGATTCCTGAGAACCGATTAGCGCTTGTCTCTCCATTTGATAAGGGTGCGAAGGCATCTATCGAGAAGGCGATCCGCGAATCAGATCTCGGTGTTAACCCAGCATCAGATGGCTCAGTTATTCGCGTCGCCCTCCCACAATTAACAGAGGAGCGCCGCAAGGATTACATCAAGGTGGCAAAGACCAAGGCTGAAGATTCAAAGATTTCAATGCGAAATATCCGTCGCGCAGCAAAAGAGGCGATGGAAAAAGCTGAGAAAGATGGCGAGATCTCAAAGGATGACCTCTCACGTGGCGAGAAGGAGCTTGAGAAGATCACTGCAGATCATGTCGCCAAGATCGATGAGCTCTTAAAGCATAAGGAAGCTGAGCTCCTCGAGGTCTAAGCCTCGTACTCTCTCATGTCTGATCTCCACGCCATCAATGACGCGATTAATAAGCGCGCCGGAAGAAAGTTACTTCCATCTATTGGCGTCTCGGTAGTTCTCTTTGCCATCGTCTGGTTCTCTCTGCGCTATGAGCGAGTGATCTTTGCAGCCATTGTTGGTCTTGCAATGGTGCTCGGCGTGAGAGAGATGGTAAACGCTCTCAAGAGCGCCGATATCAATCTCTCATTCCCAGCACTGACTCTTGCCTCAATCGGTATGGCAACTGCTGCCTGGCTCGGTGGAGTCAATGGTTTAGCAGTGGCAACTGCAATTGCGCTTCCTTTGTTACTCGCTCTCCTTCTGCCAAAAGGGCCCGAGCACTTTATTCGTAGCGCATCTGCATATGCGCTCACTCTTATCTATATTCCATTCTTAGCAGGATTCTTGATTCTCCTTGCTCGCCCTCACACTGGCTTTGAGCGGATGATGACCTTTGTAGTCTTAATTGCCTGTAACGACACCTTCGCTTACTTCACCGGACTTGCTCTCGGTAAGCACACAATGGCGCCGAAGATCTCCCCGAAGAAGACTTGGGAAGGCTTTGCTGGTTCTATTGTCTTCACGACGATCGCTGGCGCACTTGCATTCCACTACATCCTTGATGCACAGGTCTGGATTGGCGCACTTGCAGGTCTTGCCGTTGTAATCTCAGGAACTGTCGGTGATCTCATTGAATCTGCGATTAAGCGCGATCTTGCGATTAAAGATATGGGAGATCTCCTCCCAGGTCACGGAGGAGTCCTCGATCGCCTCGACTCTATTCTCTTTGCAGCTCCAACCCTGTGGCTTGCACTCGAAATCGTGCGCCGAGCACAGGATTCAGGTCTGCTATGAGCCGCACCAATGAAGAGTTAAATTTAATCTTTGATGAGCCAGTTCAGAAGAAAAAGGCACCAAAGCACCTTGCTGACTTCTCACCTGAAGATCGAAAGAACTTTGCCAAAGAGCTTGGCTTTCAAGGCTTTAGAGCAAGCCAGGTAGCAACTCACTACTTCACCCATCTCAATAACGATCCAGAGACCTGGACCGATATTCCAGCAAGTGAACGACAGACTCTGGCAGATGTCCTCACCCCAAAGCTGATGGAGCTCGTTACCACTCGCACGACGGATGGCGGAATGACCCGTAAGGATCTCTGGAAGCTCCACGATGGAACTCTCGTTGAGTCAGTCTTGATGCGCTACACAGATCGCGTAACAGTCTGCATCTCATCTCAAGCTGGATGCGGCATGAACTGTCCATTCTGTGCAACAGGCCAGGGTGGCCTTAAGCGCAACCTCACCGCCGCTGAGATTACCGATCAGATTGTTGCAGCAGCGAGAGCATGTGCCAATGGCGAACTACCTGGTGGGCCAACTCGACTTTCTAATATCGTCTTTATGGGAATGGGCGAACCGCTTGCCAACTACAACGCAGTGGTGAGAACTCTCCATAACATCGTAGATCCCAATCCTGATGGACTCGGAATCTCTGCTCGCTCTGTCACAGTTTCAACTGTGGGGCTTGTCAATGGCGTTGAGAAGTTGATGGAGGAGGGGATTAACTGCACCCTGGCAATCTCGCTCCACACACCTGATGATGAACTCCGTGATTCGCTCGTTCCAATCAATAATCGTTTTCCTGTGCGCGAGATTCTCGCTGCAGCAGATGCCTATGAGAAGAAGACTGGTCGTCGCTACTCAATTGAGTATGCGCTGATTCGTGATATCAATGACCAAGCATGGAGAGCAGATCTCTTAGGGCGCCTACTCAAGAACCGAGCAGCCCATGTGAACTTGATTCCACTCAACCCAACGCCAGGGTCGAAGTGGACGGCATCGCGCCGGGAAGATGAGGCTGAATTCGTTCGCGTCCTTGAGAGCTATGGGGTCCCCGTCACTGTCCGCGACACCCGAGGCCGTGAGATCGATGGCGCATGCGGTCAATTAGCCGCCTCTGAATCATCTAAGTAAGCCAACTTTCCTTGGTTAGACCGACCGCCTAAAATCATCTCATTATGCAGATCAATTGGAGTTTGGCAGCGCTTAAGCGCGCGCTCAAGCCCTCTCGCATAGCCAGATCAGTCTCTGCCGTTCTCGTTCTCACCTTAATTCAAACGATTGCCCTGCCAATTATGGATGTGGGAACACCTAAAGCATCGGCATCGACTTTATATGACAATAGAAATGATTTTCAGCAATATACGTCTTGGCAAGGAGTGAATTACAACCACACTCCCTATCAAACATCGGCCGGCACAACACCGATTTCAAGCAATGATTCAGTTATTAATTTAACGCAAAATGTTGGCGCACAGAACGGATTCCTGTGGAATACGAGAACCTTTTCTTATACAAGTGATTTTTCTGTCAATGCAAGCTATTACTTCGGAAATGATCCCAATGGCGCAGACATGATTGTTTTCTTTATGAGACCAATTGCGGAATGGCCCAACGATGGAGTCGCCGGATCATCTACCGGGGGAGTCAATTTCTGGGCTAATGGAGAAATCCGAGCCATTTTCGATACATATAAAAATGGCACGGAGATGACTGATGATCACCTAACTGTCGAGGCAACAACCTTAGGCGGATCAACAACGACTTACACTTATACCAATAGTGAGATTGGTGTTCCACTCAAAGACACTTCAGGAAACACCGTTGCAAATGTTGAAAATGATTCTTTCTACGATTACACGATTAGATGGACTGCGGCTACACGAACTTTTGCTGTTTACGCGGGTTCTAGTGCCAATTTTTTACTCTATTCGACTGTAATTTCAATTAGTGAATTAGACGCAACCTCCTTTAGTTTTGGTTGGGCAGGTTTCACTGGTGGTGCAGCCAATTACCATGCCGTGAAGAACGTTAACTACCACGTAGGACCGACTAATCTAACAACCAACACGACAGATTTGACTGTGGTTGATGGGACTTCAGTGACTTGGACTTCCTCATACACAGCGACAGAAGGAACTCCTACAACTCGCTGGGAGTATTCAACCGATGGGGGTTCTAGCTGGACCAGCACGGGCCAAACAGGAAATACATTTACATTCAGTGCTACTAGAAGTATGACTCTCAGGAAATATAGATTCTTTGTCTCAACATCTGGTGCTGGTATGACTTATTCTCGAACGAGCACTCCTGTAACGTTGACAGTATTGCCTCCAATCCTTCGTTCAGAGTCCGATACTGCGCTGTCACTAAATGGCTCAAACCAATATGCGGAAGTCTCCGATACTGCCGGATCGCCTTTCGACATCACAGGTGCGGTTACGCTGCAAGCATGGATATATCCAACTACTGACTGCAATAGTGATCAAGCAATTATCTCTAAGTTTAATTCTTACATGATGTATTGCGGAGCTAACGGATACCTCAAATATGTATTCGATGCTGATGGTGCATCCTGGGTTGGTTCGACGAGTTCGGTGAAGATAGTAAAGAATGAGTGGCACCACATTGCCTACACAAAGGCCGCAAATAGCACAAACCTACTCATTTACGTCGATGGATATTTGGCCGCAACAGTTAATGCTGGCCCAACAACAATGACCCCAAATGATGGAGCGTTCTCAATCGGTCGAGGCAATGGTGGATCATATTTTCAGGGCCAAATCGATGAGGTGAGAATCTATAATTCTCAAAGGTCTCAGACTCAAATACAAGATGACATGAAGACCTATGGGCCATTAACTGATAGTGATCTTATGGCCTACTACGACTTCAATGAAGGAACAGGTTCCATCCTATACAACCGTGATCCTAGTTTCTCATCTGCATCAGACTTAACGATTAATGGAAGTCCTGTGTGGGATTCTGATCAAATTTCGCAATTCTCTACGTATGGACCTTATTCGATACAAACTTTCAAGAGAAGTTATCTGACCGCAAACTCTGGTTGGAGAGTGCCGTCAAATGCGACACGTATTCAATACTTGGTTGTCGCTGGCGGTGGAGCCGGCGGCGGCTCGATTAATGAGTCTCACTATGCTGGTGGTGGTGGTGGTGGTGGTGGCGTGAGAAGCGGTGTGACGCTAACGAATACGACATATTTGTCTCTCGTCGTGGGAGAAGGTCAACAAACTTTTGGTTGTCAATCTGGACGAGGTCGGAACTCATCTTTAGGTGGGTTGGGATTTTCAACCATCTCTGCTACTGGAGGCGGAAGTGGCTCGTGTAATCAAAGTTCCGTTGATGGTACTGGCGGGATAGCAGGTAATTCCGGTGGCTCTGGTGGAGGTGCCGGAGCCCAGGTTTATGCATCCTCTGTTGGGTCAGGAAATGCTGGAGGTTACTCGCCTGTTGAAGGTTTTGCGGGTGGAGCAGCAAATCTAAATACAAGTTCAAGCGCTTACCAATCTGGCGGTGGTGGAGGAGGTGCCGGTGCGGTAGGTGTAGCAGGAACAGGTTCCGCTGCCGGAAATGGTGGCAGCGGTGCACTCTCCACGATTTTCGATGGAACAAATAGGTACTACGGTGGTGGCGGAGGAGGTGGCGTTCGTCCTTCTGGACCAACTCGCGGATCAGGTGGAAATGGAGGCGGCGGATCAGGTGGTGTTTATGGCGGAACTGCTGCAACTTCAGGTACAGCCGGCCTTGGCGGTGGTGGCGGTGGATCCTCTGCGCGAGTGGGTGGAAATGGTGGCTCTGGAGTCATCATAATTCGTTGGATTACGGCATCGGCTCCCACCTACACCAAACCTGTTAACGCTTTCCTTAACGTGGGCCTGACAGCGAACTTTTCAACTAATGTCGCTCAAGATAGCGCTACAGCAGTACTGACCAGAACATTCCGTTGGGAATCTACTACAGGTGGATCCAACGGCACCTTCTCGTTGATTAAGCAGGGAACGGGTGCTGCTAATGCATCGTTTAGTTGGGTTCCAACCGATACTTCTACATCGGGATCAAACTTCCTCTATCGCTTGATTGTTACTGATTCTGATACTGCAGGTTTATTCATCACTGATTCATCGACTGCCTTTGCAGTCATTAATCGAACGCTTGCGATGACTGGTGCTACGCGAATCAATAAGGCAATTAACGTCTCTAGAAATGAGACCTTCACTATCACCTTTGGTACGCCTGTTTATAACGTGACGTTATCGCCTGTCATACCAGGAATAACGCTTGATACCTCAACTATCACCTCGCCGATTATCAGGATTGCCGATACGGCGACGGTGGGAACTTATTACGAGACATTAACGGTGACTGATTCGGTCTCAGCAAGTGTTGTTATTCCGCTGACTATTAATATTGTTCCGCCACCAACCTTGCTTAACACGGGGGAGATTGTCTCCAATGATCTTGTGTTCCATTTAGAGGCAGGAAATTCAGCAAGTTTGGTGGGCGAGAGCGGAACTGCCACGACAGGTATTACCTGGCGCGATATCTCAGGAAGCAAGTTAACTGCAGTCACCGGAGCCGGTGTTAATACTGGAGCTGGAGCAAATTCGACATGTACTGCACCGACATATACAAGTGCAAATAGCGGATCTCTCAATTTTACTTCTGGATCGGATAATTGTTACTACACATCTGGCTATACCGGAAGAAATCTTATGACTGCATATACTGCAGAAGCGTGGTTTAAAACATCGACAACACTTCCGGATAACACTGCGATCATCACGCAGGCAACACCATTTTCAAACGTCCCCACATATATCTACATAGGAACCTTATCTTCAAGCGGCCTGATTGTGGGCTTCTATGACAACTGGGCAACTGCCTGGAGGTTTGCCAATTGCGCATACACTCCAGTAATCGGCGCATGGACACATATTGCTGGAACGTATGATGGCACGACGCTGACTACATATGTCAACGGCATTTCACAATGCTCAGTAACGGCAGGCAATACTTCCAATACGGTAAATAACCAAGGATTATTAATCGGTAAAGGTGCATCGGGCGCTACTAGTACTACGTTCCCCGGCAGTATAGCCTCGGTTCGAATCTACAAATCTGCGCTCACAGCTGCTCAGATTCAAACTAACTTTAATGCCACCAGATTCCGCTTTAATCCCTCCAATAACACAGCAATCACCCCTACAAAGAAGTATGGCGATACGCTGCTTGAGACCTTTACCGCAACCTCGGGCTCAGATACGCGCACCATCACCTTCTCAGTAGGGGATCGAAGCGGTATCGATTGGGATACAACTACCGTTGCTAGCCAGATAAGGCTGACCTTGCAGGAGTCGCTGACTGTTGGAACCTTTATCGACACCGTCACTGTTACGGATGCCTTGGGGCAATCGACCTTCCTTCCGTTCCGAATGACGGCCTCAAAGGCAGATTCTTTAACTGTCACGATGGGCGCTCCGACTGTTATTACCTATAACGGCTCTGCCATCACCGTTTATCCACGGGCGAGAGTTACTGGATTGAAGTGGACTGACACTGCAACTGCAGTGTCACGATTCTCATCGGCGCTCTATACCGAATCCACGGTAGCTCCTACCAATGCCGATACCTACACAGTGCGAGGAAATACCCCGACATTTACCCTCGGCTCCATCGATAACTATCTCGGTGTTATCTATGAGACCTCCACTGCCACGATCAATAAGGCAAATCAGAGGCCGCTCAGTATCTTTATGTATGGAGGAGTTGTTGCCTCTCCTTACCTGATCTGGTTGCAAGGCGGCGATGGCACAGGAGCTGTCACCGAGACTCTCACCGGAGTCTCATCACTTTCAGGATGCGCAATTAGCAATCGCTATCTGACTGCAAGTGAACAGAAGCAGGGATTTTGTGAAGTCAGAGTGGTCAAGGCGGGAGATCAGAATTACTTCGCTGAGACTCAGACAGTCCAGCTCTACTTCATGGCCTATATCAACAATCAGCCGACCGGTCAGGTGGGAAGTGGAAGCACGATTGCGCTCAATGGCGCCACATCACTTGAGACTTCAACGGTCCAGCCACCATCGATTACATCGCTATCGACTCTGACGATCTCACTTTCTGGCGGTGGCACCCTGACAATTACCGGCACCGGATTTACCGGCAACGTCACAGTGAAGTTCTGGCGTAATAGAACGATTGATAAGACATCTGGCAATGGCACATCGATCAGCGTGAGCGCCACAGAACTGAGCTCTATAGGCGCCACAAGTGGCCGAGTCTCTGTCATTACCTCAGCCGGTCAGGCTATCTCGGTCGATTCACTGACGATTACACCGTAATACTGCCCGCTCTGACGCTTTGGCTCACCCCACCTTCTCGCCTAGAATCACCGTCTAGTCAGAGTTAGGGGAGGGGATTGCAGTGCAGGTATCACGCGCGCTCAATCCACGTCGGGTTGCACGATCTCTCGTCACCATTCTGTTCTTGACGTTAGTGCAGACCATAGTCGCCCCAATTTCGGCACCAATCATTTCAACACCGCAGGCACGCGCCGTTACCGGAACTGTTGCGCCCTCTACAGCTGCATCAGGAACCTCGATAACAATTCCTGCTGGAGTTACGAGCGTGACAATCACAGCCGTTGGCGGTGCCGGCGGAAAAGGTGGCGACGATGTCAACACCGGCAAAAGTGGAACTACTGCTGGTCGAGTCGCAATAACAATCGCAGTCTCCCCAGGTGACGTGCTTGGTCTCTTTGCAGGAAATGCTGGTAGCGCAGGTTCTGGTGGCACTGGTGCTGCCGGCGGCTCTGGCGGAGCAGACACTCTTCCCCAGGGCGCATTTAGTATCAATGGCACTTATTTCCAAAGCACGAATTTCGGTGGCGGAGCCGGCGGTGCAGCGGGAAGTCAAGGTTCTTCCGGTAGCGGCGGAGGTGCGGGTGCCGCGTCAATAGCAACGATCAATAGTGAAATTGTTGCTATTGCTGGTGGTGCAGGTGGTGGCGGAGGAGCGGGCTCAGGCTCAAATGGAGCTGTCGATTGGAATGGAACACTTCAGCCTAACGGCACTAACTTCTATGGATCGGCTGGAACAAGTCTCAATTTCTCAAATTCATGCCCAGGCAGCTATCTCAATGGCGATGGAGGCGGCGGTGGTGGCGGCGGCGGCGGTTACTACGGAGGCCTAGGTGGTACAGCTCCAATACGCGTTAGCGAATGTTCTGGAACAAGCGGCTCTCCCGGAGGAAATTATTTTGCTTCACGAGCAACCCTTATCCGAAATGACTTAGTTCCCACCACATCAGAAGGATCGATTGTTTACGTTTACAACATCGATGCTGTTTCCACATGCTCCACAACCACACAAACTGTTGATATTTACACGATCCAAAAGATCACTACGACATCTAATTGCACCTGGACTGTTCCATCGAGTGTCTCTGTAATCGATCTCTTTTTAGTCGGTGGCGGTGGTGGCGGTGGTGGCGATGGCGGCGGTGGTGGCGGTGGCGGTGCCGCACTCTCGCGTTCTGCTATTCCAGTCGCTTCAAATTCAACATTGAATCTCAAGGTTGGATATGGAGGGGCAGGAGGTTCTTGGGGATATAACTTCAATCCTATTTCTGGCGATTCAACAACGGTCACGCTTGCTACCGGCGCGACTTTCTCTGCGCTCGGCGGTTCAGGTGGAACTAGCGGCCCCTCAGGGGCAGGGGGGTTAGCTGGCATTGCTACAAATGGAGGCTTTAGTGGTGGAGTCGGTGGCGCTGGGGGTTCTTGCTTCAACGTAGGAGCTGCAGGTGCGAGAGGAGTCTCCAATTACTTCTATGGAACGCTGAACACATATGCGGGTGGTGGCGGAGGTGGATCGTGTCCCAATGGTGCAGCAACTACAGGTGCAGCCGGCGCCGATGGCGGTGGTACTGGTGGATATGCATCGAGTGGAACCGTTAATCAGCCAGGTTCAAATGGAACTGCAAACCTCGGCGGCGGCGGTGGTGGTGGTGTTGCCACGGGAAGTGGTCTCAAGCTACAAGGTGGCAAAGGTGGATCGGGTGTAATCCTCATTCGTTACGCAACCAACCCTTTAGATGCGTTTCCGGCATCGGTAGCTTCGGCGCTTTCGGGTCGCTGGACTCCAAACGAACTTCAAATTCTTGATAGTTCTCGCAAGGGTTGGATCGACGCTTCAGGGGTTAACGCGACTGCTTCCATAACAGGTTTGCCAACTATTCAACAGCAAGGCACAGTCGACTCTGGGCAATCAACGGGATCATCAAAGAACTTGCTAGTGGCACAGGGAACTACCTCAGATAGAACTACTTTTATCTCTAATCAGCCTTCCAATTTCACAATATTCCACGTCGAGCGATACACCACCAATGGCACCAAAGGGCGAATTGTCACTGCCAGTGGAAATAACTGGCTTTCTGGATTCTATAACTCCAGCACGGTAGGTGCCGCTCACTACAACGCCGGGTGGGTAGCCCCTGCATCAGTCACCTCGCAGTATTCATGGCTCCTATCCATGGATATGAAAAAGTATTACCGAGCCAATGGAATTGATGTCACTTATTCTTCAAGTGAGGCCGCAGTGTCGGGGGCGGTTGGTCCATTAGGTCTTGGCATAAACAATTGGTACAGCGGCGAGTATTCAGATTGGCAATTTGCAGATCTGTTGATATTCAATCGCGAATTACTTCCCGGTGAAGTTCGATTAGTAGAACAGTATTTGGCTAAATTATACGGATTGACTCTCACTTCAGACTTTTATAGTTCTGAAACTGATACCGCCGCAAATTTTGATGGAGGTTATAACTATCTAATTGGTCAACATGGTAATGGATTTGTTCTTAACGACACCTTTACCGTGGAGATGTGGGTCAATCCTGGAGCACAATGCGCCTCTGGCGGCGGTGGTTCTTGTGGAATTTTTATGCGCGAATACGCCCTTGTTACCCGTATATACAACGGAAATTTCGAGTATGCGCTCTATGGAAAATCATCTGCTTGGGAATGGATTCCAACTATACCTATCCAAAGCGGGGTATGGAGCCACATCACCATTACTAAAAATGCCGCTGGAAGTACCTTTAACTCCCTGCAGGTCTACCTTAATGGCCAGCTGGAATACACAAAACCGAATAGCCCTTACAGGGTTTCAGCAGTAACTTCCAATGACGCTAATGACACGGTCGATTCACGAGATGGTTACCTTACCCATATCGGTCTGCGCCAAGGTGATTACGATCGATATTACGGACTCATTGACGAAATTAAGGTCTGGAAAGTCTCACGTACACAGAGTGAAATTGCATCAGATATGCACTCTAATGAAACTACCAGTGCACTTATGCAAATGTATTGGAACTTTAATAAGAACTCACTTTCAAGCAACATTTCAGTTCCAAGCGAGGCTTATTACGGTCCAAGTCGATCTGACTTAAGGGCCATGACAACCATTCAGTATCGCGATGTTAAATCAATTAGCACGTCGAGCCCATATACCGTTGTCACTTTTCCGCGCTCCTATATCAACACAATTGGAGGTTGGCGAGCACCGATTACCAATAAGCAAGTTACCGCTCTGGTTGTCGGCGGTGGTGGCGGTGGTGGATACAACACCGGTGGTGGTGGATCTGGCGGTGGCGTGGAATTAGTTCCCGCTACAACTCTCTCACCCGTGCAACGAATCCTTGTTGGCATGGGAGGAGTTGGCGCTAGCGCAACTGGTGCTTCTCCCCAAAATGGCGAGAGTTCAATTTTTGGTACGACCATAATTCTTGGTGGAAATGCAGGCAGTAATTACCCTCCATCTCCTGCACCAGGAGGCGCTAGGGTTACAACCACTCTCGGCACATCAGGGGCAGGAGGTGCGGGTGCTGCAAGCAGTTCAACTTCAGGAACTGCAGGATCTGCAGGCTTGTCACATTCAATTACGGGTTCATCACTTACCTATGGCGGCGGTGGTGGCGGTGGTGGCTGGGCTACAAACACCAATGGTGGCGCGGGTGGCTCCGGGGGCGGTGGCTCCGGCGGAACTACAGGTTCACGAAGCGGAAAAAATGGAACTGCAAACACCGGCGGTGGTGGTGGCGGTGGATCATCTGCAGGATTTACCGGCGGGGATGGCGGTTCAGGAGTCATTGTGGTGCGTTGGATTACGGCCAACACGCCCTCCTACACCAAGCCAACTAATGCCTACCTTAATGTTGGTATGACTGAGACCTTTACTACCAATGTGGCGCAAGATAGTGCGACCGCGGTTCTCACACGTACCTTTACCTGGGAATCGACTACCGGGGGTTCATCCGGGGTTTTCACTCGATTGAAACAAGGAACTGGTGCTGCTAATGCTTCATTTAGTTGGGTCCCAACTGATACTTCAACAAGTGGATCTCAATATCTATACCGTCTCATAGTTACAGACTCCGACACAGCCGGGTTGTTCATTACCGATTCTTCTACGGCCTTTGCGATCATTAATCCTGCACTCGTGGTCACCTCTCCACTGCCAAGCAACACCTTAAAGAAGCGGATTAATGTTGCAAGGAGCGAGACCTTTACTGTAAGCCTAGGAACCCCAACATACAGAGCTACGCTCTCACCTCTCATCCCCGGGATATCTATTGAAACTGTTACTGCAAATTCTGTTGTATTGAGGATTGCAGAAACTGCAACCGTTGGAACTTGGCTAGAGACACTAACAGTTACAGATTCGGTATCTGCATCCGTAAATATCCCACTGACCATCACGATTAATCCGCCGCCGCTACTGTCCAATACGGCAGAAATTGTGCATTCTGGCCAAGTTTTTAATCTTGATTTCTCGTCAACAGCCTCTTATGACCGCACTAGTGGCGTTATGAGAGATATCAGTGGTTCTAATCGGATTATTTCAGCACCAAATGGTTTGACTTTTAGCGATAGCTTTACGGGAGTAACTTCACTTGCTTCAGGATCATCTCAATACCTGAAATATACGAATACCACACAGCTTAAGCAGTGGACTTTAGAGGCATATTTCCGAATTGACGTAGACCCAGCAGCCGAGCGCTACATCATCACAAGTCAATACACTGGAGCTGATATCAACTTTGCCATGGGTATTTACAGCAATCGGACAGTTTGGGTTGGTTATCATCGAAGTAATTGGAAGCTGTATAACACAGCGAGCACATTGCCTGTTGGAACGTGGACTCATGTCACTGGACTTTGGGATGGCTCTGAAATGCAGATTTACTTCAATGGAGTCAAGCAAACAGGCGGCACATTCGTAAATAACGCAAGTGGTACTGATGCGCCTAAATCAGATGGGACAGATGTATATATCAATAGAAAATGGGATGCCAATACTTTTGCATCTTTTTCTTACGGGTATATGCGGGTATATGACCGAGCTCTCAGCACGGCGGAAATTCTCCAAAACTTCAACGCAACTAAAGACCGTTTTGCAACTGCAAACATGAATGCTTTGGCTCCAAGCAAGAAGTACGGAACAACTTTTTACGAGTCGTTTACTGTGACAGCAGGATCAGATACAGAAACAGTGACATTTGCAAATGGAAATCGAGCGGGAATCCGCTGGGAGACTTCGACTGTTACGAATCAGGTCAATCTCTCCATTCAAGAATCACTTACAGTTGGAACTTTTCTCGATACTGTCACTGTCACAGATAGTTTGGGGCAGTCCACTTATCTACCAATCCGTATGACTGTGACCAAAGCAGATACTTTGACTGTCTTCATTGATACGCCAACTGCCCTTAGCTACACCGGAAGCCGTGCTAATTTCAGCGCGTCGATTAAATCTATTGGAGCTGTCGGTCTTGAATCAGGAACTGCTTTCTCGGCAACGGTGAATTTCAAACCAGGGGGAACAACGTGTGCGACGGGTGGTTATTGCCGGGTCGGCGATATTGGACCTGCGGGTGGAGTAATTTTTATTGATACCTCGACGGCAAGTAGTGATGGAAGAATCTATGAAGCAGCACCACAGAACTGGACCGGTAGTGATGATCTTGCATCGGTCGCGCAGTTCTGTATTGGAGCAGCTGCTTCCTCCAATATCTCAAATGGTTCGCAATATGGAATTGGTTGGGGAGACACACTCACCGCAAACTTTGATACTGGATGCTCTGGTGGAGCAGCACAAGTCGCAGCTGATTTGACCCTCAATGGCTTCTCGGATTGGTTTGTGCCAAGCGAGAACGAAGCGGTCCGCCTGTATTCAAACCGCGATGCAGTAGGTCTTATCCAGGTGGGTTCAAATTGGACCACAGGAAACTGGGGATATTGGACTTCGACCGAAAATAGCGCTTCAGTGATGAGAGTTATCAGCAATACCAGTGGCTGGTCGATTGGAAACGTTGCCAAGAATGAGGCAACCAAGGTGATGCTTCGACCGGTACGTGCATTTAAATCATGTTGGGCAATCGATACCTGTACTGCCCTTTCTACAACAGAAACTCCAACAGCTGCCGGTCGATATGTGATGACACCAAGTGGGTTAGCAAATATCTCGGATCTTCTAACTAAATACACCAGCGTGGTTTATCAACCAACTAGTGTGACAATTAATAAAGTTGCCCCAGCCACCATCTCAATTCCATGGATCAATACAAATTATCCAGAGACCTTCACGGTTAATTTCCAACCAACTGCTGGAAACCAGACGATTCGTTACTCAACGACCAATGGAACTGCAAGTGGTTGCGTCTTTGACTATAAGAAGATTGCTACTACTTCTCAAGGAACTTGCAATATCACGATTACAAGAGCTGCTGATCGCAACTTTACTGCTGATACGACTACAGCAACCATCTTTTTCCTCACCTTTGTAAATAGCATGCCAACGGGCCAAGTGGGCAGTGGTTCAACAATTGCACTCAACGGCGCGACTTCACTTGAGACTTCAACGGTGCAGCCGCCATCCATTACTGGACTTTCAACTTTGACGCTTTCACTTGGTGCAGGTGGAGCCTTCACCATTACAGGTACTGGTTTTACGGGAACTATCACTGTGAAGTTCTGGAGAAATAAAGAGATCTCCGCATCATCGGGCAATGGCACAACGATTGATATTCCGGTCTCATCTATTGCCAGCTCCGGGGCCACCTCGGGCCGAATCTCAGTAGTTACTGCTGCCGGCCAAGCGGTCTCGGTAGATTCTCTGACAATTACGCCGTAGCGCATATAGCCTCCGCGCTTGGTTCTGGCTCTCCCTATCACCTAGAATCACGGTCTATCCAAGGGACGAATAATCAATAGAAGGAGAACTTCGTGAGGCAGTGGTTACCACAACGCCGCATCGCGCGTTCGCTAGTCACACTTATCTTATTTGGACTTGTTGACGTAATTGCCCCTTCTGCTCAAGCAGCCGTTCTTACCGCTCCCACGATCACGGGAATCACCCCAGGTAATGGCACGCTCACCGTCAACATGTCGATCGCAGGAAACCCTGGAAAATTCTGGACTTACAACGTTACCCGCCGTGTGACATCTGGATGCGCCAATCCATATGGGGATGGAGTAAATACAAATACAGCGAGCCTCTCTACAACAATTCCTCTCACCGGACTTACCAATGGCTGTACTTACATCGTTCGAGTAGCTAGCAACCTAGATGGGGTAGGTAACTTCGCCGAGATTGATGGAATGCCGTCCAACTACGGAAACTTTCTCGATCTCGTATGGGCAAATGATGCTGGCTCTGGAGTGTCAGGTATAAATAGAACGCCAATCACATCTGGCTGCCACTCAGAAACTGTTACGACTCTCAACTACACAATCCCAGGTAGTACTCGGCCAGGCGGGACTTGCAATACATCATTCTTTACTGGGTATTACTCGGGCTATATACGAGCACCATTTACGGGCTCTATCACCTTTAAAATGACGAGTGTTGACGATTCGGCGGTGATGGCCCTGCAAGGGAACACAATCCTTACCGCTCAGAACAACACAACAAGCGTTACTGTCTCTATGATTTCTGGGCAGGTCTATCGATTTGAACTTTGGTTTCACAACGATTCTGTAGGTGCGGTAAACACGGTTACCTGGAACTATAACGGCAGCGGTGATATATCGATTCCATCGAGCGCTCTAGCCAATGACCCATCCGTTCTTGCTGCAGATGGTGGATGTTCGTTAGGAATGGCACCTCGTTGCGCCGCAGGATCAGCCTTGGAAATCAAGCAAGCTACTGGAACAAATATTGACGGGCAGTATTGGATCAACATAGGTGGTACTCCAACGCTCGTCTATTGCATTATGAACTCAAGCCAAGGCGGGGGAGGCTGGATGCTTGCCATGCGAGGCAAGAACAATCAATCCACCTTTAAATACACATCTTCGCTTTGGGTGAATAACACTTTAACCGGAACTACATCCTATCCAGAGCGCTATTCGAGTACAGACTCTTTCCGCAATGCAGATGCCAAGTATGCTCCGTTTACCTCGGTCAATAGCAATCAACTTATGGTGCTATTCCCGGATTACACCAATGCGGGCGGTAGGTATTCAGCCACGAATAAGTCTCCAATACTCAATGCAAATTACGGCTTCTCCTGGGCAGAGACTTATACGACCACCGGAAGCTCAATAGCACCTTGGACTGCATACAACGCAACTACTGGCTGGGGTGGATCCTCTTGGAACGTGGCTCAACCAAATGGTCCAGCTGAAAAGACAAATGACCCAACCTCAACACCTAGCTGTGTATCTGGTCCAACTTCTCTCACCAACCTTTTTCTCAATGCCAACCGATGTGCATTTAGAAGAGTCGGCTCGACTTATGCTGTTGATAGCTCCTCTTCTTATCCATATTCAGCAATCGGTGATGGTCTTTTTTATACTCAGTCAAATATCGGATTCTTTGGCATTAACTACGCAGGCGCATCAACAGGATCACAGCGATACAGGGCTCGTATTGGATTTGGTTGGAATGAGAATGGCAACGGTGACGAAGGTTCCAATGATGGAACTGCAGGTATTGGTCTCGACAACGCTAATCAGACTACGCAGGCAGCCGGTACTCACAATCAATGCTGCTATACGCAGTTAGGTACTGGTACTGGAACAAATATCCATATGGCTTTTGAGGTGTATGTTCGAAACACGCAGTCAGCCAACGTCTCAGGCCTTTCTACGGTGCGAGTGACCGTAGGAAGAACAACATCAACAACATTAAGTCAGAGCTACTCACAATCTGTAACAACCGGGACGGCCACCTATCGCCTCTCACCGCTACGTCCGGGATTTTCCCTCGATCCATCAACTGGAACTCTGAGGGTATCGGCAGGCTTGTCTCCGGGAACCTACTTCGAAACCGTCACAGCAACTGATGGGAATGGCGCATCGGGTGCCCTCGGCGTGACAATCAATGTTCTGGCCGACTCAAGCGAGACAGATACAGCTCTCTCGTTTAACGGAACTTCCCAGTTTGAGTCACCCGATCAAACATGGACAAACACCGGTGATTTTACTATTTCAATGTGGGTAAAGCCGGGGAGCAGTTGTTCAGCTGGTGGAAATCAGACCGCATTATTATTCGTCAATACACTTTTCTTCTGTCGAAGCGGTATCTGGTATGCATCTATCAATACATCGGGAACCACTTGGGCTGAGTCCCGAATAACCTCTGTCAGGGCAAATGAATGGGTGCATTTAGCGCTCACGCGTTCGACCAATACATTGCGCGCATACGTCAATAATGTGAATGTGAGCGCCCAGACCAGTAGTACTTGGAGTCAGAGTTGGACGCAATCGTCATTTGTCAGTACCGCAGGAAAGATCTATTTAGGTGGAACCGGAAGCGCTGGACAGTACTTCAATGGAGAAATTGATGAAGTCAAAGTTTTCAATATTTCGCGAAGTGCATCAACAATTTGGACCAATGCAAATGTTCAGGAGAGCGTGAACAATATAAACCTCCTGGCCTATTACGATTTCAATGAGGCTTCTGGTTCTGCTATCAACCGTGCACAAGGGGCAACGAGTGCTTCCGATATCAATCTCTCGGATGCAAATAGCCCAGCACGCTCTTCCATCATCTCGGTCACACCCGATGGCCCTTACACAGATGTGACCGTTCCACGTTCGATCATCACCTCAGCCGGTGGTTGGAAAGCGCCTGACTCTGTAACTGCAATCACCGTCAACATCGTTGGTGGCGGTGGTGGTGGCGGTGGTGGTTACCAAGGCGGCGGCGGTGGTGGTGGTGGCTTCATCGAGCGTACAGTCTCTGTTGCTCCGAAGAGTATCTACCCGATCCAAGTTGGAGTTGGTGGGCGTGGACTATTTAGTCCGGGCAGTGGTCCAGTCATGCTTCCGACAAACGGCGAAACATCTTCAGCTTTTGGATTCTCTGCAGCAGGAGGTGGCGCTGGTGGGGTTGAAATATATGCTGCAAACTTCTACCAAGAGGAGTCAGCTAAATCAGGCGGCTCCGGAGGCGGTGGCAACTGGGGATCTTTCTTCAACGGTGGTTCAGGTATTGCCGGCCAAGGAAATGCTGGCGGTAATTCGAAACGACTTGAGAACGGTTATAACGGTTGTACTTCCAATAACTATGTTGGCGCAGGAGGAGGTGGAGCCGGTTCAGCTGGCACAGATGCAACTTGTTCTAAAGGCGGAAATGGTGGCGCCGGCAAAGTTGCCATTGTTACTGGCACTTACCTGGCAGGTGGCGGTGGCGGTTCGCACCGAAGCGCAACAACCACAGCAGAACAAGGTGTAGGAGGGCTTGGCGGCGGCGGTTCCTCTGCATATATCTATGGCACCGAGAGTGACACTCTCGGTGGAGCTTCTTCAGGTACTGCCAATACCGGTGGCGGTGGAGGTGCAGGATTGCATCCCATGGGCACATCAGGCTACGGAGGCAATGGTGGTCTAGGTGTCGTCACCTTCAGATATATCACTGCATTTAAGCCAACCTATACCCCACCAACAAATGCATACCTCAATGTTGGCATGACCGAAACTTTTACGACAAACGTTGCTCAAGATAGTGCGACCGCAGTTCTCACTAGAACATTCCGTTGGGAATCCTCAACTACAGGATCTAATGGAACCTTCTCTGTAATCAAGCAGGGAACTGGCGCTAACAACGCATTCTTTAGTTGGGTTCCGCTCGACACGGCAACGTCTGGCAGTAACTTTCTCTTTAGGGTAATCGTCACGGATTCCGATACAGCAGGTTTATTTATTCAAGATACTTCCACACCTGTCTTTGCTGTGATCAATCCTGCTCTTAGATTGGTTTCTCAATCTACGATTTCAAAGACGGTGGGGGTCTCGAGAATGGAGACCTTTACTGTCTCTCTCGGTACGCCAACGTACAGGTATTCGTTATCGCCGGATCACGCATTCTTCTGGGTGGATACGGCAACCTCAACAACGCCTCGAATACGAATAGCCGATACGGCCACGGTTGGAACCTATTTTGAAACTTTTACCGTCACAGATTCGGTTTCAGCTTCAATCTCGATTCCTTTGACAATCGTGATCAGCCCGCCACCTTCATTTTCAGCTTCTTCACCGCAAGTAGATAGTGGAACGGTGCTCTATCTCGATGCTGGAAATAGTTCCAGCTACGCTGGGTCGGGTGCGACGTGGAACGATATCTCGGGACGAGGATTAAGCGCAGACCTTGCGTGGTCATCTGGAACAACCGCCATAAATGCCAACGGTGTAACCCGAACGGCGACTTCTGCCCTTAACAACATCACATGTGTTTCCCCAGCCTTTGATCGTGATGTAAACGGCTCACTGATATTTAACGGCTCATCAACATGTGGATATGTAAGGGGCATTGGTCATCAACCGACTTACACATATGAGCTATGGATCAAGCGAAACGGTGGACAGACAAATAACGCGGGAGTTGTCGCTAATCCAAATAGATTAAGCGGCGATCAGATGAATTGGATTCTCACCTTCAACTCCAATAATCAGATTATCGCCGGTATTTATAACGGTACGACTTTTTTCAATACAGCCCCTGTTTATATTCCGAATCTCGAGTGGACGCATATAGCGGTTTCTTATGACGCGTCAACCCTCGCCCTTTACGTTAACGGTCTTTTATCTGCCAGTGTTAGCGCAAGCGTAACTTGGAATCCTGCAATCATTGATTACGGACTCCTGATTGGTCGTAAATATAACGACAATCAAACTTACGATGGCGCTCTTGCGTCGCTGAGGTTTTATTCGAGAGCTTTAACAGTTGATGAGATTCAGCAGAACTACAACGCCACCCGAAATCGCTTTACTGGTGTTGTTAATGAGAATGTGGTGGCCAAAAAGTATGCCTCACGCTTTGTTGACACCTATACAGTCACAGCGGGCTCTGAGAGCATTACTGCGACCTTTACTAATAACGCACTTGCTGGAGTTAGGTGGGATACCAGCACAGCTCGCTCAATCGTTTTGACCCTTCAGGACACCCTCACTCCAGGTGTTTACTACGACACCATTACTGCAACCGATATCTATGGTTCCAGCTCTCGTCTGCCAATAACTTTCAATATCTCTAGAGCAGATACCCTCACCGTCTTTATCGATACTCCAACTGCTTTGAGTTACACCGGAAATAGAGCGATCTTCACTCCTACTTTGCGGGTTAATGGTCTAGTCGGTCTTGAGTCGGGAACGGCCACCTCGGCCACAGTGAGATTTAAACCTAATGGGGCAACCTGCGCCACCGGTGGTTATTGTCGGGTAGGCGATATCGGTCCAGGCGGCGGCGTTGTCTTTATCGATACCTCCACTGCTCGAGGTGATGGTCGCATCTGGGAGGTTGCACCTGCCAACTGGTCAGGTAGCGATGATCTGATTACGGCATCGCCATATTGCTCTAATAACAACTCCACAATCGGAGCAACTCTTATTGCTGTTGGTGGGGGAGAGACCAATACCAACTTGGCGAAAGCCTCTTGTTTAGGTGGTGCGGTTGGACGAGTCAATACCTTTAATCAATCCAACTCCACCGGATATTCGGATTGGTTTATTCCTAACGCAAATGAAGCATCTGAATTGATTAAGGTTGCAGATCAGGCAGGGCTAGTCTTCACGGGCGCGAATTGGTCAGGCGGTAGCTGGGGTTATTGGACATCGACTGAGTCAACAACCACAACGATGATTTCAATTGGTGGTCCTGGAAATGGTTCTAGCGTCTGGAATGTGTCGGCACTTGTGAATAAGAGTGAGTCTTCACGAAACTTTGTCAGACCGGTGCGCGCATTCAGATCTTGTTGGGCGATAGATACCTGTACTGCATTACTCTCGTCAGATACCCCAACTGTTGGTGGCACTTATCATATTGTTCCGAGCGCCTTGACTCTTGGTGCAGGCTCAATTAACAACTATGTTGCAATCAACTATCTTCCAACGGATTTAACTATCAATCGCGTTGCACCTCCTGCGATTAACATCCCTTGGATCAATTCCAACTATCCAGATACATTCACCGTGAACTTCCCGATTACCTCGACCTCTGGAAACTTTAGGTTGACGACTACCAATGGCACTGCAACCGGCTGTGCGCTGGATTACAGAAAGATTTATACAACCTCACAGGGCACCTGCTCCATCACCATTACCCGTGCTGCCACCCGAAACTTCACTGCAGATACGGCAACTGCGACCATCTTCTTCCTCACTTTTGTAAACAGTATGCCAACAGGTCAGGTGGGAAGCGGTTCGACTATTGCCCTCAATGGTGCAACTTCGCTTGAGACCTCAACTGTGGCCCCGCCATCGATTACCTCTCTATCTACTACCTCGATCTCACTCTCAGGTGGTGGCACTCTTATCATCACCGGTACTGGCTTTAGTGGAAGCATCACAGTGAAGTTCTGGCGTAATAAGACGCTCTCAAAGACCTCAGGGGATACGGTCACGATCTCAGTCAGCGCAAGTGAGCTCCAATCAATAGGTGCAACGAGCGGTCGAATCTCAGTCATAACCGCTGCTGGCCAAGCGGTCTCAGTCGATTCACTGACGATTACGCCATAGGCATATGACGGTGGCGAGTATGATTCGACGAGTTTCAGATAGAGGGGGATGGGTGTGAGCTACTTCAATGGCCCGGTCGACCCCGATGATTACGACGAGGGATATGTCGAGGGCTCATCTCGTAAATCTCGATTAAAAATCAATCTCGCAATCTTTCTTGTAGTGCTCGCTGGCCTTTCAACGACATTTGCTGCCAATATCTCGCTCAACGGCGGACAGCGTAAAGAGTTTGGCCAGGGTATTTTCCAGATTAAGGCCTGTGATCAATGGGTCGGTATTGGATTGCAGAGCGCAGCTCAGCCTAATAATGCTTATGTTGGAACAATTAAGCTCTACGGATTTGATCCACGGCTTTGTGTGGGACGTATCTTTAAGATTCAACTCTTTAAGACTGGTAGCACCACACCGCTTCCGCTCTATATTGGACCAGGTGCTACAAGTGGCACCGATACCCACACCTCGCTCTCTCTGATGGATACCAGCACACCGCTTGCCTCATCTGGCTATCAATCATCGATCAATCCCACCCGCTCTGCCTATGAGAACTGGGCATATGACGCAGTCACAATCGTCGATAAGTGGGGGCGCAATGTTGGCTATGACGATGGTTATGCCTATATAGATTATAAATATGACACCGGCCAATATTGGATTGTCTTCACCTATCCGCGTGCCATCGTTGCTGAGGTAACGAGCGTCACTATTGAATCTGCTAAGTACAACTAGCTAGACTGCCGCGCATAGGTTCCACCCGTGCGATCGAAGGAATAGTTCATGAAGAAGCTCCAGAATTTCATCAATGGCCAATCAGTAGATTCCAAGTCAGGTGAGACAACAACTCTCATCAACCCTGCAACTGGTCAAGCCTTTGCCACTGCTCCCATCTCAAACGCTGCCGATGTTGATGCAGCGATGAAGGCGGCAAGTAACGCATTTGAGGGATGGCGTGATTCGACTCCATCTGAGCGCCAGCGCGCGCTCCTGAAGATTGCAGATGCGATTGAGGCGCGTGCAGATGAGTTCGTCGCTGTGGAGTCTGAGAACTGTGGTAAGCCAACTGGTCTGACTGCATCAGAGGAAGTTCCACCGATGGTTGATCAGATCCGCTTCTTTGCTGGAGCTGCTCGTAACCTTGAAGGTAAATCTGCTGGCGAATATATGAAGGGGATGACCTCCTTTATCCGCCGCGAGCCAGTAGGTGTCTGTGCACAGGTAACGCCATGGAACTATCCAATGATGATGGCGGTCTGGAAGTGGGCACCTGCCATTGCAGCTGGAAATACCGTGGTCTTAAAGCCAAGTGATACAACGCCAGCATCGACTGTCTTGATGGCACAGGTTATGTCTGAATTTCTACCTGAAGGTGTCATTAACGTTGTTACAGGAGAGCGTGCAACTGGTGCGCTTCTCGTGGAACACCAAACTCCAGCGATGGTCTCCATCACTGGATCTGTTGCAGCTGGAATGGCGGTAGCTGGCGCGGCATCGAAGTCACTCAAGCGTGTTCACCTCGAGCTCGGTGGCAAGGCGCCGGTTGTTGTCTTTAATGATGCAGACCTTGCAGCAGCAGCTGAAGGTATTGCCATCGCAGGCTTCTTCAACGCAGGCCAAGACTGCACCGCAGCAACTCGCGTCATCGTTCAAGAGAGCGTCTATGAGGAGATGGTCAAGCTCTTGGCCGATCAGGCGAGCAATCAGATTGCAATGGGAATGCCAGATGAGGATGTCCTCGTTGGCCCAGTCAATAACGCCAACCAATTTGAGCGAGTCTCAGGATTTATCTCTCGCGTTCCTTCCCATGCACGTGTGGTGGCAGGCGGTAAGCCAACTGGTCTTCCTGGCTACTTCATCTCACCAACAGTGATCGCAGATCTCAAGCAGGGCGATGAACTGATCCAATCTGAGATCTTCGGCCCAGTCATCACCATCCAGAAGTTTAAGGATGAGGCGGAGGCGGTTGCGATGGCCAACGGCGTCGATTACGGCCTAGCCTCATCTGTCTGGACTAAGGACCATGGCCGGGCGATGAGAATGGCGAAGGCCTTCGACTTTGGATGCGTCTGGATTAATACCCATATCCCGTTGGTGGCTGAGATGCCTCATGGTGGATATAAGCGCAGCGGATATGGCAAGGACCTCTCAAGCTATGGCTTTGAGGATTACACCCGTATCAAGCATGTGATGACCAACCTCAACGCCTAAGGCGCTCGCCCTCACCGAGAGGGTGGTTGGCGGGGTTGGATATCTCAAGGATTTCTCGAAAGAAACCTCTCATTTAAGTTTGGCCTACAGGCCATTGGGTTACATAATGAGCCCTGCAAAACCGTCCCTTGTACCGGAAGATAAAAAGGAGCCCATTCGATGGCTAAGAAAGCACTCTCACCAGAAGCACGTTCAATTCTCAATTCTCGCGTTTCACGTCGTGCAGTTCTTGCCGGCGCAGGCGCAGTAGCTGGCGCATCAGCGCTCGCTTCATGTGGTTCCGGCGGATCATCAGGAGCTTCTGCCGATCAAGTTCGTTGGGCAAACTGGACTCTCTACCTCGATGTTGATGACTCAGGTAAGAACTACCCAACACTTCAGGCATTTGAGAAGAAGTTTGGTATCAAGCCAATCTACTCAGAAGATATCAATGACAATGATGAGTTCTTCGGCAAGGTGCAGGGTCAGCTTAAGCTCGGTGAGGACATCGGATATGACCTCATCACACCAACAGATTGGATGGCAGCTCGCTTCATCCGTCTTGGTTACACACAGAAGTTTGATAAGGCAAATATTCCAAATGCAAAGAACATTCTTGATTCACTTGCATCACCATCATTTGATCCAAACCGCGATTCATCACTGACATATCAGGGAATCATGGGTGGTATCGGTTGGAATACAGCTGTTAATCCAAAGGGCATGAAGTCAGTAGATGATCTCTGGACCCCTGCTAACAAGGGAAAGATCGTCGTTCTCTCAGAGATGCGTGACACCATCGGCGTCATCCTCCTCTCACAGGGCGTTGACATCACCAAGGTGACAGAAGATCAGTTTATGAATGCAGTTGATTTCCTCGCTAAGAAGATCTCAGATGGCTGGATCCGCGGCGTTAAGGGCAATGAATATAAGGAAGATCTCATCTCAGGCGATGCAACAGCTGTTATCGCATGGTCAGGAGATATGTTCCAGCTCGCATCAGAGAATGAGGGCAAGTTTGACTTCGCAATCCCTGAGTCAGGTGGAACTATCTCAGGCGATAACTTCCTCATCCCATCAACAACTACTGCTGAGGGTAAGAAGAACGCTGAGACACTTATTAACTACTACTACGACCCAGCTGTTGCAGCTGAGGTTGCTGCATACGTCAACTATGTAACCCCAGTCAAGGGCGCACAGGAGGAGATGGCGAAGTTCGATCCAGAGCTCGCTAAGTCTGAGTACATCTTCCCAACTGAGAAGACACTCTCACGCTTGAACGTCTTCAAGGCGCTCACACCTGCTGAGGAATCTTCTTGGACAGAGGCATTCCAAAAGGCAGCTGGTAACTAAGTTGGCAGGTATCTCTTCAGCGCGCGGCGACCTTCGTATCGATCACGTAACCAAGAGTTACGGTGATTTCACTGCAGTTAATGATCTCTCATTAACGATTCCAGAAGGTTCATTCTTTGCACTCCTTGGACCATCTGGTTGCGGTAAGACAACAACGCTACGTATGGTCGCCGGCCTTGAAGAGCCAACTAAGGGAACTATCTCCCTTGGAAACACTGATATCACTTACACAAAGCCATATCAGCGTCCAATCAATACCGTCTTCCAGAACTATGCGCTCTTTCCTCATCTCACAATCTTTGAGAACATCGCATTTGGTCTGCGTCGACGCGGAATCAATGATGTGAAGGAGCAGGTTGAGAAGGCTCTCGATTTGGTAGAGCTCTCTCACCTGTCTTCTCGTAAGCCAACTCAACTCTCTGGTGGTCAGCAGCAGCGCATCGCACTTGCTCGCGCAATTGTGAACCGCCCAGCGCTCCTCCTTCTCGATGAGCCGCTCGGCGCACTTGACCTCAAGCTCCGTCGCCAGATGCAGATTGAGTTGAAGTGGATTCAAAAAGAGGTAGGACTTACCTTCGTCCACGTCACACACGATCAAGAAGAGGCCATGACTATGGCTGACACGATCGCTGTGATGAATGAGGGCGAGATTGAGCAGCTCGGTTCACCAGCTGACCTCTATGACAATCCAAAGACCGCATTTGTGGCTAACTTCCTTGGTCAATCAAACTTGATTAAGGGCACAATCTCAGGCAATGATGGCGATAACCACATCGTCGATCTCTTCGGTCAGAAGATCTCACTGGCGAAGAATCGCTCTCATGCAGTCGATAACTCCATCTACGCAGGAATTCGACCAGAGAAGTTCCGTATCTCTCGCCTTGCAACTCCAACCTCAGGCAATCTCTTGACCGGTGGAAAGATCGAAGATGTCTCTTACATCGGCGTATCTACCCAGTACCAGGTCTTGATGCCATGGGGCCAAGAGTTGATGGTCTTTGAGCAGAACGATGATGGAGTTGCTCCATTTAGCGTCGGTGAAGATGTCAACATCTCATGGGAGGCGGGCTTCACCTTCGCACTCCGTGGTGATGAGGATGCCGAGGCTGGTACTGAAGTAAATCCAGAAGAGATTCCAGAAGACGACGAGTAAGAGATGACTAAGACTGGCATCTCAAGCCCACGCACTCCATATCTACTCCTGCTCCCAGGAATAGTCTTTCTCTTCACATTCTTTATCTGGCCGATTGCAAACCTTGCCCAGACCTCAACCCAAACTCCGATTGCTGGGGGAGATACTGGCGAATATGAGCAGACGCTTCGCTGGGCTAACTACATCGATGCATTCCTTGAGAATAAAGAGCAATTCGGTCGCTCATTCCTCTATGCGGCGATTGCAACTATTGCAGCGCTAGCGATCGCCTATCCATTGGCATATGCGATTGCATTTAAGGCAGGAAAATATAAGAACGTATTGCTCGTTCTCGTTGTTGCTCCATTCTTTACCTCATTCCTTCTCCGCACCATTGCTTGGAAGCAGATCCTGGGCGAGCAGGGCTTTGTTGTTCCATTCCTGCGTGATCTTCACATCATCGCACCTAGCACAACGCTGACCTCGTCAGCCTTTGCTGTCGTTGCTGGTATGACCTATAACTTCTTGCCATTTATGACCTTGCCACTCTATGCCTCTATCGATCGCATCGACCCTCGCACCCTTGAGGCATCTGGTGATCTCTATGCAAATGGCTTTACAACATTCCGCAAGGTGACCCTGCCGCTCTCGATGCCAGGTGTTGTTGCCGGAACTCTCCTTACCTTTATTCCAGCAGCAGGTGATTACGTCAACGCGGCTATCTTGGGAAGCCCGCAGACAAAGATGATTGGAAATGTCATCGAGTCGCGCTTCTTTAAGATTGTTGATTACCCAACTGCGGCAGCGCTCTCATTTACCTTGATGGCCGCAATCTTGGTTCTTGTGACTATCTATATCCGTAAGGCAGGAACGGAGGAGCTGGTATGAGAAGTGTGACTCGCTGGTTCCAGCGCAATCTCATCCGCATCTATGCGGTGATTGCCTTTACCTACCTCCTTATCCCAATCTTCTACACCGTCGCCTTCTCCTTTAACGATGGTGGAAAGTCCAACCTCATCTGGAAGGGCTTTACGCTCGATAACTGGAAGAACCCATGTGGAGCACCTGAGGTCTGTACTGCCCTCGGCAACTCCATCAAGATTGGTTTCTTAGCGACCCTCTTCTCCACCATCCTTGGCACGATGATTGCATTTGCTATCGGTCGCCATAAGTTCCGCGGTCGTTCAACTACCAACCTCTTGATCTTCCTTCCAATGGCAACTCCTGAGATTGTCCTTGGCGCATCGATGCTCTCGCTCTTCCTCACCCTTCAGATCAATCCAGGTTTCTGGCCAACAGTGATTGCTCACGTGATGTTCTGTATTTCATTTGTGGTGGTAACGGTGAAGGCCCGTATCGCCAGCCTTGATCCACGTCTTGAGCAAGCTGCGATGGATCTCTATGCCAATGAGATTGAGACCTTCCGTCGCGTCACACTTCCATTGGTAGCACCTGGTATTGCTGGAGCTGCCCTTCTCGCCTTTAGCTTGTCATTTGATGACTTCATCATCACCAACTTCAACTCTGGCACGATGACAACCTTCCCTAAATTTGTCTATGTTTCAGCAGCCCGCGGTATCCCACCTCAGGCAAATGTCATTGGATCTGCGATGTTTGTCATTGCACTTGCCGTTGTCATTCTCGGACAGATCGTGGGACGTAAGCGCGCAGTTAAATGAAGCGCTCACTGGTAATCCTTGGCTCGACTGGATCTATTGGAGTCCAAGCCCTTGAGATCGTTGAGGCAAACCCTGAACTCTTTGAAGTTCTAGCAATTACTGCAGCCGGCAGTAATCCTGATGTTTTGATTGCCCAGGCGAAGAAGTTTGGTGTGAAGATAGTGGGCGTTATCAATAACGCTCAAATAATTCGCGAATCACTTCCCGGGGTTACAGTCATTGATGGGGCAGGGGCTTCAACTGAGATCGCTGCGATGAAGTGCGATGTTGTCCTCAACGCAATTACTGGATCGATTGGCCTTGGGCCAACACTTGCTGCCATCAAGGCAGGTAATCAATTGGCACTTGCCAATAAAGAGTCACTTGTTTCAGGCGGCGAACTCGTAATGCCACTTGCCTCTGCAAACCAGATTCTTCCCGTTGACTCTGAGCACTCTGCAATCTGGCAATGTCTGCAGGGCAATCAAGGGAGCGATGTTGCAAAGTTAGTTCTCACGGCAAGTGGTGGTCCCTTTAGAGATCGCCACGATCTCTCCGATGTGACACTCGATGAGGCGCTTGCTCACCCAACATGGTCGATGGGTCCCGTTGTCACCATTAACTCAGCAACGCTGATGAATAAGGGACTTGAAATTATTGAAGCCCACCATCTATTCGGACTTCCTTACTCGCAGATCGAGGCGGTAATTCACCCACAATCTGTTGTGCATTCGATGGTTGAGTATCGCGATGGATCGACTATCGCGCAGGCATCGCCTCCCAATATGAAGGGACCGATTGCACTAGCCATTAACTACCCTCATCGCACAGCGGGTGCTACCAAGGCGATTGATTGGAGCACAGCCTCCACCTGGAGCTTTGCGCCGATCGATCAGAACCGTTTCCCGGCAGTTGCTCTTGCCCGCCATTGCGGTGAGGTTGGGGGAGCGCTTCCTGCAATCTTTAATGCAGCAAATGAAGTTGTGGTCGAGGCTTTTATTAAAGGGGCAGTGAAGTTTGTTGGGATTATTCCAACGGTTGAAAGTATCGTTGCCCACTATGAGAAGGGGGCGCTACCTTCACTACGTGATCTCTCTGATGTCAGTGCGATAGAGGAAGATGCGCGAAAGGTCACCACGGCCCAGATTGCAAAGGTAGCTTCATAATGGAAATTCTTGGAATCATCGCATTTGTTCTCGCTCTCCTTACATCAGTGATGTTCCACGAGCTCGGACATTTCCTCACCGCCCGTAAATTCGGCATGCGAGTCTCCGAGTTCTTCGTTGGTTTTGGCCGCCGCATCTGGTCGATTACACGTGGTGAGACCGAGTATGGAATTAAGGCAATCCCGGCCGGTGGCTACTGCCGCATCGAGGGAATGACTCCTGTTGATGAGATGCCAGCAGGGCAGGAGAACCGCGCATTTGTGAAGGCCGCCTCCTGGAAGAAGTTGATAGTTCTCGGTGCAGGATCAGCTGCACACTTTGCGATTGGCTTCCTCTTAATCTTCTCAATCTTCTTCGCCTTCGGGTACTCCACACTCACACCGAAGATTGCTCAGATCTCAGCTGGTTCAGTTGCAGAGTCAGCAGGCTTCAAAGCTGGAGATGAAATTCTTTCGATCAACGGTAAGAAGGTTGAGAATTGGTCGAGTGATGCTCGTGCTATCGCTGACTCGCAGGGGCGTGAGCTTCGCTTTGAAGTCCTCCGTGATGGTCAAACTATTGTGATTGCAGCATCTCCTACCTATAACGAGGAAGCAAAGCGTTATATGTTGGGTGTTATTACCGCCATCGGTAAAGAGCGCGATGGATTTTTTCAATCTGCCGATCAAGCACGAAAGGCGGGGTGGTTTCTCACTAAGGAGTCTGTGAAATCACTGATCGCTCTTCCTACAAAGGTGCCAGATCTCTTCCGTCAGACCTTTATGAATGAAGAGCGCGATCCTAATGGACTTGTGGGAGTTGTGGGTGCAGCTCGCGTCTCAGGTGAGGCGGTTGGTAGCGATAAGCTCAACAGTAATGAGCGCTTAACAACATTTATCTTGCTCGTTGCAAGCCTTAATATCTTCGTTGGAATCTTTAACTTACTTCCGATCCTGCCACTTGATGGCGGCCATATGGCGGTGGCGATCGCCGATGAGGTGCGCGCACTTGTAGCTCGCCTTCGCAAAAAGCCACGACCTGCCCCTATCGATGTCAATGTCCTCACACCTATAACCGGGCTGGTGGTAGTTCTCCTTGGAATTCTCACCATCCTCCTTGTGATTGCCGACATCATCAATCCCGTCTCGCTCAATCTTTAATTATCGGGCAGAATAGGCACCATGGTTGATCTAGGAATTCCAAGCGCCCCTCTTAAGCCACTTGCACCGCGGCGCAAGACAAAGCAGCTCAAAGTGGGCTCTGTTGGAGTTGGCTCTGATTCACCGGTGAGCGTGCAGTCGATGTGTACAACCCTCACAGCCGATGTGAACTCAACCTTGCAGCAGATTGCTGAGCTCACCGCTTCTGGCTGTCAGATTGTTCGAGTAGCAGTCCCATCTCAAGACGATGCCGATGCACTTGCTCAAATTGCTAAGAAGTCACAGATTCCTGTTATTGCCGATATCCACTTCCAGCCAAAGTACATCTTTGCTGCAATTGATGCAGGCTGCGCTGCAGTCCGAGTTAACCCTGGCAATATCAAGCAATTTGATGACAAGGTGAAGGAAGTTGCAAAGGCTGCTGGAGATGCTGGTATTCCAATCCGCATTGGTGTTAACGCGGGATCTCTCGACCCACGCCTTCTTGCCAAGTATGGAAAGGCAACCCCTGAAGCCCTTGCAGAGTCGGCGCTCTGGGAGGCATCCCTCTTTGAAGAGCATGGCTTTAGCAATATCAAGATTTCAGTAAAGCATCACGATCCAGTGACGATGGTCAACGCCTATCGCCTCCTCGCTTCACAGTGTGATTACCCATTACACCTTGGCGTGACAGAGGCAGGTCCGATCTTCCAAGGAACAATTAAATCTGCAACAGCATTTGGAATTCTCCTGGCTGAGGGAATCGGAGACACCATCCGCGTCTCACTCTCAGCGCCTCCCGTTGAAGAGGTAAAGGTGGGAATCTCCATCCTTGAATCTCTTAACTTGCGTCAACGTAAACTTGAGATCGTCTCGTGCCCATCATGTGGTCGCGCTCAGGTTGATGTCTACACACTCGCCGAGAAGGTTCAGGCAGGACTTGAGGGAATGACAGTACCCCTACGTGTTGCTGTGATGGGTTGCGTTGTTAATGGCCCAGGTGAGGCGCGCGAGGCAGATCTCGGCGTTGCATCAGGTAATGGAAAGGGCCAGATCTTTGTGAAGGGTCAGGTCATCAAAACTGTTCCTGAAGCTCAGATCGTGGAGACTTTGATTGAAGAGGCGATGCGCCTGGCAGAGGTGATGGAAGCCGCTGGAGTTCCATCAGGAGAGCCAACAGTTCTCACAACCTGAGTTCACGATCTAAAATCGCAATCTGAGTTCGCAATCTGAGTTCAGATAGTGGCTTCTCAAGCATAACCTCGCCATTGATTGGCTCACCACAGGGTACTCTTCGCAATATGTTGCGAATGTCCACTCTCTTTCTTCGTACCCTCCGTGATGACCCAGCAGATGCTGAGGTTCCAAGCCATAGGCTCCTCGTTCGCGCTGGCTACATTCGCCGTATTGCAGCCGGTATCTACTCTTGGCTTCCACTCGGTGTGATCACACTTCGCAACGTTGAGAACGTTGTCCGTCAGGAGATGGATGCAGCTGGTTTTCAAGAGGTTCACTTCCCAGCGATGCTGCCTAAGGATCCTTATGAGCAGACCAATCGTTGGAGTGAGTATGGACCAGATCTCTTCCGCCTCCAAGATCGCAAAGGCACTGACTATCTCTTAGGTCCAACCCACGAAGAGATGTTTACCTTGATGGTCAAGGGTGAGTACTCCTCATATAAGGATCTTCCACTCTCGCTCTATCAGATCCAGACTAAGTATCGTGATGAGGCCCGTCCACGTTCTGGAATTATCCGTGGCCGTGAATTTGTGATGAAGGATTCATATTCATTCGACCTCACCGATGAAGGACTTGTTGAGTCATATCAGAAGCATCGCGCAGCCTATATCAAGACCTTTGATCGACTTGGAATGAAATACAACATCGTCTCAGCTGTTGCGGGAGCGATGGGTGGTTCATCATCGGAGGAGTTCCTCGCGCCATGTCCTACCGGTGAAGATACATATGTCCTCTGCCCTAAGTGTGGTTATGCAGCAAATGTTGAGGCGATGACGACAAAGGTTGCAGCTATTGATGCATCAGGCATTGGCGCACTAGAAGTATTTGATTCACCAAACACCCCAACAATCGACTCTTTGGTTGAACTACTCAACGCCAAGTTCGGTGGGGGATATACAGGAGCATCAACTCTGAAGAACGTCATGTTGATGGCAGATGAGACGGCTATCTCTGTCCTTGTCCCAGGAGATCGGGAAGTTGATGTGAAGCGTCTTCAAGCAAATATGCCTGGCGTTAATGAGATCCGTGTCTTTGAAGATGGAGATTTTGCTAAGTTCCCAGGACTTGTGAAGGGATATATCGGCCCACAGGATGCGAAGAAGAATGGCATTACGGTCTATGCCGATCCTCGTGTTGCACCTGGCACCGCATGGGTTACTGGCGCTAACGCAAAAGATAAGCATGCCCTCAATGTTGTGAATGGCCGTGATTTCGAGGTCGATCACTACATCGAAGCTGTTGTTATTCGTGAGGGCGATTCCTGCCCACAGTGCGACACCGCTGTAGTTATTGATCGCGCTATTGAAATTGGCCATATCTTCCAGTTGGGCCGCAAATATGCAGATGCACTCAACCTTACAGTGCTTGATCAGAACGGTAAGAGCCAGGTTGTCACGATGGGCTCCTACGGAATCGGTGTCTCACGCGCTGTCGCTGCGATAGCTGAGCAGACCCATGATGAGCTTGGTCTTTCTTGGCCGATTGAAGTTGCACCTGCGAAGGTTCACGTTGTTGTTGCTGGAAAAGATGATTCACTCTTTGACGCGGCTGAGAAGTTGGCAATTGATCTCGAGGTGCGCTCCATCTCAGTGATGCTCGATGATCGCCGCGGCACCAGCCCTGGTGTGAAGTTTAAAGATGCTGAGCTGATTGGTATTCCGCTCATTGTTGTGGTGGGTAAGGCGCTAGAACAGGGCAACGTTGAGGTTCGTGTGCGTAAGAGCGGTGAGAAGTCAGAGGTCGCTCTCGCTTCAGCAGTTACAGCAATTGCAGAGACGTTAGCAACGCTGAAGTAACGTGTTCTACGATCTCTCCACCGTCACGGTCGCGCTCTTATTCCTTGCGATGTTCTCAGCTGGGTTTGTCGATGCGATAGCTGGTGGGGGAGGGTTGATTCAAACCCCAGCGATGCTCTTGGCGTTTCCCAATAACAACCCGGTATCAGTCGTTGGAACATCAAAGACTGCTGCTTTCTTTGGCACCACTACGGCTGCAATTAAATATCGCAAATCGATTAAGACCGATCCTAAATTGCTCATTGCGATGGTCATCCCTGCCTTTATTGGAGCAAGTTGTGGTGCGCTCTTGGCATCCCACATATCAGCTCAGAGTTTTAAGAGCGCCATCTTCTTTATGATGATCGCAATCTTTATCTACACTCTCATCAAGCCAGATCTCGGTAAGGTGCAGGTGCAGAAGCACTCCGATAAGAAGCTGATGTATATCGGCGGAGCGGCCGCATTTGTTATCGGTTTCTATGATGGATTGATCGGCCCTGGCACGGGAACAATGTTGATGATCTTCCTCGTTGCTGTCATGGGTTTTGCCTTTGTCGGAGCTTCAGCTATCGCCAAAGTGGTTAATGCGATGACTAACTTGGCATCGATCATCGTGGTGGGGTTACGCGTGGGAATTCTCTGGAAGATTGGCCTTTTCTTAGCTATTGCCAACCTCGCTGGTGGTTATGTGGGCTCACATATTGCGATTAAGAAGGGGTCTGGCTTTGTCCGCATCTTCTACCTCATCGTTACCGGCCTTCTGATTATGCGACTTGGATACTCTCTTTATATAGAGTAAATTTGGGCTCTGGAAATATTCACCACAACCGAATATCAACGAAAAACAACCGAATAAAAATCGAATAAAAATAGAATAGGACGGCTGAAATATGGCTATCAAAGATCAGATTGCAGAACTCATAGCGCCAGCGCTACAACAAGCTGGCTACTTCCTCGAAGATATCAATATTGTCTCTCCAGGTAATCACCGCATCGTCACAGTTATCGTCGATGGCGAGAGCGCTCTCAATCTAGATCAGGTCACAGTCGCCTCCAAGCTCGTCTCAGAGCTTATGGATGAAGCGGTTTTTATGGGAGATACCCCCTTCACGCTTGAAGTCACCTCACCAGGAATTGATCGCCCCCTCACTCTTCCTCGCCACTTTGCAAAGAACCTCACTCGCTTACTTAAGGTGACTAAGACAGATGGCGTAGTGATAACAGGTCGAATCACCTCCAATAGCGAGAGGGATGTGACGCTTTCGGTTGTTGAGAAGAAAGAAACTAAGGAAGTTGTCATAGCTCTGGACGATATCAAGCGAGCAGTTGTTGAGATTGAATTTAACCGAAAGGACGAGAACTAATGCATGTTGAGATGGATGCGCTCGTCGCTCTCACCACTGAAAAGGGAATGTCACTTGAGCAGTTGATTCAAGCAATCGAAGTCGGTGTTCTTACCGCCTATAACCAAGGACATGAACCTAATCGCTATGCCCAGGCTCGACTCAATCGCGAGACCGGCGAGATTCAAATCATCATTCCAACCTTTAATGAGCTGGGTGAGAAGATTGCGGAAGAGGTTGATTCACCCGATGGATTTGGTCGCATTGCAACTTCCACTGCTCGCCAGGTTATTAAGCAGGCGATGCGCGCTACAAACGATGCTGAGATTGTGGGGGAGTTCACCACATCTGTCGGTGATGTGATTTCTGGAGTAATTCAACAGGGTCGCGATCCAAAGATGGTTCACGTCAACCTCGGTCGTATTGAAGGTCGCATCCCGCCACAGGAGCAAGTTCCGGGTGAGGTCTATGAGCATGGCTCACGCATTAAATGTTTTGTCGTTGAGGTGAAGCAGGGAATGAAGGGGCCAGAGATTATGTTGTCTCGCAGCCACCCAGGTCTTGTGAAGCAGCTTTTTGCACTAGAAGTTCCTGAGATTAAAGATCGCGTTGTTGAGATTATGGGCGTTGCTCGCGAGGCGGGCCATCGCACAAAGATTGCTGTGCGCTCTCATCGCGCCGGAGTCTCTCCTAAGGGTTCTTTGATCGGACCAATGGGTGCGCGTGCTCGTGCGGTGATGGATGAACTCAATGGTGAGAAAATCGATATCGTCGATTTTGATGAGGATCCAGCGAAGTATGTCGCTCACGCCCTTGCGCCTGCGAAGGTGAGCAAGGTTGAGATTGTTGACCTAGATGCGCGCTCTGCCAAGGTAGTTGTCCCTGACTATCAGCTCTCATTGGCTATCGGTAAGGATGGACAGAATGCGCGCCTTGCTGCGCGTCTGACTGGCTGGCGCATCGATATCCACCCTGACACAACCGCTCCGGTAGCGGGCGAATAGGTTTTTGCCCGCCCCTTCGGTAGACTCACCCCTAGATTTCCAAATGGAAATGTAAAGAAATGGATGCGAAAGATATGAAGCAAAAATGAGCTCGTTCACATCATGAGGTTCGACAACTAGGGCTCGCATCCCACTAATTTTTTATGCGGGCCAAGACAGGAGAAATGTGTCAAAGGTCCGTGTACATGAGTTGGCAAAACAACTCGGTATGGAAAGCAAGGAAGTCCTTGCTAAGTTACAAGAGATGGGCGAATTCGTCCGATCAGCATCTTCCACAGTAGAGCCACCGGTGGCGCGCAAACTTATTGCGCTCTATCCCGATGCAAAGCCAGCTGAAGAGAAGAAGCCAGTTAAGAAGGCGGCAGCGAAGAAGGCTGCAGCTCCAAAGAAATCTGAAGTAAACCCTGAACTCGCAGCAGAACTTGCCGCAGAGCTCGGTGTTGATCTTGCAGCGCTCAAGGCATCACGTGAGGCAGAGGCGGCAGCATCAGCTGCAGCAGCTGCATACACCGCAACCCCAGATGCGCCAGCTACTCCAACACCACCAGCACCACCTGTTCCAGGTGCATCGCCTGCACCACGTCCAGGTAATAATCCATTCTCGACTGGGGGAGCAGTGCCTCGCCCACCACGTCCAGGTAATAATCCATTCTCAACAGGTGGCGCGGTTCCGCGTCCACCACAGCGACCAATGGGAGCAGCTCGTCCTGGCGCACCACGACCAGGTGCTCCACGTCCAGGTTTTGCAGCTCGACCAGGTGCTCCTCGTCCTGCCGGAACGGGTGCTCCACGTCCAGGTGGATTTACACCACGTCCAGGTGGAACAGGTGCACCAAGTGCATCAGGTCCATATCGCAATTCAGGTCCATCAACAGGTGGCGCACCACGTCCAGGCGGCGGCGGTCGTCCAGGTGGAGGTCCCGGTGGTCGTGGATCTGCAGCTGGTGCATTTGGAAAGGGAAAGTCATCTAAGCGTAAGCAGAAGTCACGTAAGGCGCTGCGCGAAGAGTTCGACAATATGCAGGCACCACAACTTGGTGGCGCAGTTATCCCTCACGGTGATGGAAATACAAAGATTCGTATGCGCCGTGGTTCATCTCTTGCAGATTTTGCAGAGAAGATTGGTGCAGATCCAGCAGCGCTAGTTTCAGCGCTCTTCCACCTCGGTGAGATGGTGACTGCAACTCAATCTGTTGATGCCGATACATTTGAGATTCTCGGTGCGCAGCTTAAGTATCAGATTGAAATCGTCTCTCCAGAAGATGAAGATCGTGAGCTTCTTCAGGACTTTGATATCAATCTAGAGCAAGAGCTCGCCGATGTTGATCCGGATGATCTCGTTGCTCGTCCACCAGTCGTTACTGTGATGGGACACGTTGACCACGGTAAGACATCACTTCTCGATGCGATTCGCAAGACTGAGGTCATTAAGGGCGAAGCAGGTGGAATCACACAGCACATTGGTGCTTACCAGATCCATCACGATCACGATGGCGTTAATCGCGCAATCACCTTTATTGATACACCAGGTCACGAAGCCTTTACAGCGATGCGTGCGCGTGGTGCAAAGGTCACAGATATTGCAGTCCTCGTAGTGGCAGCAGATGACGGAATCATGCCTCAGACAATTGAAGCGCTTAACCACGCTCAAGCAGCTGATGTCCCTATCGTTGTTGCCGTTAACAAGGTCGATAAGGAAGGCGCCAATCCAGATAAGGTCCGCCAGCAGTTGACCGAGTACAACCTCATCGCTGAGGAGTACGGAGGAGACACAATCTTCGTAAACGTCTCTGCAAAGAAGGGTCAAGGCATCGATGACCTCATCGATTCAATTCTTCTTACCGCAGATGCTGCAATCGATCTTCGAGCAATCGCTGAAGATGATGCTCGTGGTGTTGCTATTGAAGCTCACCTCGATCGCGGTCGCGGCCCAGTTGCAACAGTTCTCGTTCAGCGAGGAACTTTGAAGGTGGGAGATGCGATCGTTGCCGGCTCTGCATTTGGTCGCGTTCGTGCGATGCTCGATGAGCATGGTGAGAATGTGCTTGAAGCAGGACCATCTCGTCCAGTCCAGGTTCTTGGATTTACATCCGTTCCTAACGCAGGCGATACATTCCTCGTTGCTGAAGATGATCGCACAGCGCGTCAGATTGCTGAGAAGCGTCAGGCAGCAGAGCGTAATGCTCAGCTTGCTAAGGCTCGTAAGAAGGTATCCCTCGAAGATTTCATGGAGCAGTCCAAGATTTCAACCCTCAACCTTATTCTCAAGGGCGACGTATCTGGTTCTGTGGAAGCGCTCGAAGATGCACTTATGCAGCTTGATGTCGGAGCTGAAGTCGATCTTCGCGTTATTCACCGTGGCGTTGGTGCAATCACCAAGAGCGATATCACTCTTGCATCTGCATCTACTGCAGTGGTTATCGGCTTTAACGTTAAGCCAGAGCCACAGACAGCAATCTTTGCTGACCAAGAGGGTGTTGAAGTTCGCTTCTACTCCGTTATCTATAACGCAATCGAAGAGATTGAGCTCTCACTTAAGGGACTCCTTAAGCCCGAGTACGAAGAGGTTGTATTGGGTACCGCAGAGGTCCGCGATCTCTTCAAATCTTCAAAGGTTGGAACTATCGCAGGTTCCCTCGTTCAGAGCGGAATTATTCGACGCAATGCAAAGGCGCGAGTTATTCGCGATGGAGCAACGATTGCCGAGAGCGTCACAATCGAGTCGCTCAAGCGATTTAAGGATGATGCCACCGAAGTCCGCGAGGGCTTTGAGTGCGGTATCGGCGTAGGTAAGGGCGCTGACCTTCAGGTCGGAGACATCATTGAGGTCTTCGAGATGCAAGAGAAGAAGCGCGCATAATTCATGGGAAAGAACCACCGCAGCGATAAAGTTGCAGACCGCATTAAGGTAGTAGTGGCACAGCTACTTGAGACGAAGATCAAGGATCCTCGTCTTGGCTTTGTCACTATTACCGATGCGCGTGTGACTGGAGATCTCCAGCATGCCTCTATCTTCTATACCGTCTTCGGTGAAGATGATGAGCGCTCTGCAACTGCTGCGGCTCTTGAATCAGCTAAGGGTGTTATCCGCTCTGCAGTGGGTAAAGATCTCGGTACTCGCATTACTCCATCACTTGAGTTCATTCTTGATGGATTGCCAGAGTCAGCGCGAGCGATGGATACCCTTCTTAATAAGGTCCATGAGCTCGATGCTCAAGTCGCAAAGGCACGTGAAGGTGCAAAACCTGTTGTTGAAGATCCATATAAGCAGCCTCGCGTTATTGAAGAAGAGTAAACACGCTATAAATGTCTGACGGATTCTTAGTCGTCGATAAAGCACCTGGGATGACAAGCCATGATGTGGTCGCAATTGGTCGCAGAGCGCTCAATACGCGCAAAGTTGGGCATGCAGGAACCCTTGATCCGATGGCAACGGGTGTATTGGTTCTGGGATTCAATAATGGAACGAGGCTTCTTCAATACATCACCGATGGTGATAAGAGCTACAAAGCCACAATCGTGCTCGGAGCATCTACAACAACCGATGATCATGAAGGCGAGATCACTTCAACCGCTGATGCATCAGTGGTGAAAGATGAAGAGATAAAGAGAATTCTTGGGGAGATGGTCGGCGAGATCATGCAACGCCCCACCAATGTCTCAGCGATTAAAGTGGATGGAAAGCGCGCCTATGACCGTGCTCGCTCAGGGGAGGAGTTTGAACTCCCTGCCCGCAAGGTCACGATCTCGCAATTAGATATTTTGGATATCCGACATAAAGATGCAACCACGCTTGTTGATATCGCAGTTACCTGCTCGGCTGGTACTTACATCCGTGCAATTGCTCGAGATCTTGGAGCAGAGCTCAAGGTCGGCGGACATCTCAATGTCTTGCGCCGCACTCGAGTAGCAGGCTTTACCCTCGACCAAGCCATTGGCATTGACCAACTCAAGGGCGGCAATGTGAAGACACTCGATCTCGCCGATGTTGCAAGAGCAACCTTTCCGGTCCGAGAGCTAGCATTCGATGAGGTCAATGAGCTCTCCTTTGGTCGCCCACTCTCACCTAATCAAGGAGATGAGATATTTGCAGCACTCTCACCAGATAATCGTTTGATTGCACTCCTTAAGAATGCATCCGATAAGGCGAAACCGGTTGCGGTTTTTGCGGCGGCGAACTAGGTAAGGCAAGATTGACCTATGAGTGAGTCCACAGTAGTAGTCATCGGAGTCTTCGATGGCGTCCATAAGGGACATCAAGCACTCCTCAACCGAGCCAAAGAGATTGCAGATGGCCGCTCCATCATCGCTCTCACTTTTGATCCTCACCCTCGCACAGTCTTCGCACCCGATTCTGTACCCCCAATGCTCACAACACTTGCCGATCGCGTTGAGCTCCTTAAGATTCATAACGCCGATCGCGTTGCAGTGATGAAGTTCAATGAGCAATTTGCAGCGATGTCACCTGAAGATTTTGTGAAGAACATCCTGGTCGACCAACTCCAGGTCAGCACGGTGATTGTTGGGAAGAACTTCACCTATGGTTCAAAGGCTGCTGGAAATGTTGAGACCTTAAAGTCAGATGGCGCCAAACATGGCTTTACAGTTGATGTGCAGGAGCTAGCTGGAGGAGATGAGGTCATCTCATCTTCTCGAATTAGAAACTTAGTTCTTGAGGGCAAAGTTGAGCGAGCTCGTGAACTTCTAGGAAGACCACATCGCCTTGATGGAATTGTGGTTCATGGCGAGAAGCGTGGTCGTGAGATTGGATATCCAACTGCCAATCTGGGCAAGATTGACGGTCAGACGATTCCGGCTGATGGCATCTATGCCGGATGGCTCACAGTTGGAATCAACTTCTGGCCTGCTGCAATCTCGATTGGAACCAATCCAACCTTTGAGGGAGATCGTGGCCGCCAGGTTGAGGCCTACGCGCTGGATCAGCAAGGCTTAGATTTATATGACAAAGCAGCATCTATCGAGTTTGGTTGGTTCTTACGACCAACTTTGAAGTTCAATGGACTAGATGAGCTATTGGTTCAGATGAAGAAGGATTGCGATGAAGCGCGCAGGCTTACTGAAAATTAATCTTATTCATAGATCCGTACTTGGATTTCTAATTGCATTAGGGTTCCTACAGATGCCCAACGCTGAGAGCGCGACTTATACAATTTCTCAGTTATCCGGTAGCGCGGCGTATGCACCATCACTCTATGGTCAAACTTTCTTGGTGCCAGTGGGTTATTCGGGAACCATCTCGGGGGTTTCGAATCTCACTTATCAGGGATATGGCGCGACAAGCGCCAGCGTTATTTGGGCAAAGGTCTGGAGTTCGCCAAGCAAGACTACGCTGCTAGCAACTTCAAGTAATACATACACAGGCCCTACTTCGGGAACTTGGACAACGGTTGCAACTTTTTCTCTAGATTTCCCAACATTTGTTGTCACGGGTGGTACTTCATACTATTTAGAAGTTGGGCGATCTCAAGGCAATGGAAATTTCTACATATCTGAATCGGGCTCAAATCCGTATCCAAACGGTACGGTTTATCATGACGGAGTTAGCGTATCTGCATACGATCTGAAGTTTCAAATAGATATTTCAGTAGGCGTGAGCGCAGAATCACCGACACTCTCACTAAATTCGACAGGCGTTAAGGGTGTTCCTATGACAGCAATTTCAACGACATTGGTCGCCGGCAATCTGAATTTTAAAAGTAATGGAAAAACAATACCGAATTGTCAGAGAGTCAAAGCGACCGGTACTCCGCTAACTGCCAGCTGCACCTGGAAGCCTGCCGTAAAGGGAGTTTCTGTTATTAAGGTGACCCTTCTTCCAAGCGACACCTCAACTTATATAAATACTCCTTCTACGTCATCCACGGTTTTGGTCACTTCTCGATCAAGTACTCGCTAATTCACGCTCAATTTTGGTTATCTCTAGTGCATAGCCTAGAATTCAGGCTGTCTCACAAGATAAGTCGATCTCCCGAGAGTCCAACCGGGAGGCCTTGCGGGTCAGAAGACTGAATGAAAAGGAAATGAAATGGCATTAACACCAGAAGTTAAGAAGGAAATCGTTGCAAAGTACGGCTCATCAGCTACTGATACCGGAAGCCCTGAAGCACAGGTCGCTTTGTTGTCACGTCGTATCGACGACATCACAACTCACTTGAAGACAAACCCACATGATCACCACAACCGTCGTGGTCTCCTTCTCTTGGTAGGACAGCGTCGCCGCATCCTTCAGTACCTTGCGAAGACAGATATCAACCGTTACCGCGCGATTATCGAGAAGCTCGGAATCCGTCGCTAATTTTTGAGTTCTAAGGTTTTTCAAATTTAATAGCAATGCCTTCAACTACGTCGTAGTTGAAGTTGGTAGGAAAGTTGGGTTGCACAGGGCAGCCCGACTGGAGCATCAGCGCCCACGAGGATAAATGGTCCTCGGTAGTGGCTCACGGAAGCTGATAGAAAAATTTCCGTGGACTTCGATCGAAGATTCATTTTTGCCTCATGTGGTGCGCTGACTAATGAAAAGGAGCGCCCTATGGAGGGTCAAGACGTAAAGTCATCAGTAGCCGTTATCGATAACGGTAAGTTCGGTAAGCGCGAGATCAAGTTTGAAACTGGTCGCCTTGCAAAGCAGGCAGCAGGAGCTGCAGCTGTCTACCTCGATGAAGAGACAATGATCTTTTCAGCGACAACAGCATCAAAGACACCTAAGGATCAATTCGACTTCTTCCCACTCACAGTTGATGTGGAAGAGAAGATGTATGCCATTGGCAAGATCCCAGGATCATTCTTCCGTCGTGAAGGTCGTCCATCAGAAGAGGCAATCCTTACCTGCCGTTTGATCGACCGCCCACTTCGTCCATCATTCGTAAAGGGTCTTCGTAATGAAGTTCAGATCGTTGTCACGGTGATGGCGCTCAACCCAGATCACATGTATGACGTTCTTGCTATCAACGCAGCATCAATCTCAACCCAGCTTGCAGGTCTGCCATTCTCAGGTCCAATCGGTGGCGTGCGCGTTGCACTTATCGAGGGCCAGTGGGTTGCATTCCCTAACCACTCACAGGTTGAGAATGCAGTCTTTGACATGGTCGTTGCCGGCCGCGTCACAGCAGATGATGTTGCAATCATGATGGTTGAGGCTGAAGCCACTTCCCGCACAATCGAGCTCATTGCAGGCGGAGCGCCAACACCAACCGAAGAAGTTGTTGCCCAGGGCCTCGATGCTGCAAAGCCATTTATCAAGATTCTCTGTGATGCACAGTCAAAGCTTGCAGCTGTTGCTGCAAAGCCAACTGCTGAATTCCCAGTCTTCCTTGATTACCAAGCCGATGCATATGACGCTGTCTATGCAGAGGTGAAGGAGACTCTCGCTGCTGCCCTCACAATCGCAGGAAAGCAAGAGCGCGAGACAAAGATCGATGAAATCTCTGATGCCGTGAAGGAGAAGCTTGCAGCGCAGTTCGAAGGCCGTGAGAAGGAAGTTTCAGCGGCATTCCGTTCTGTCACAAAGAAGCTTGTTCGCCAGCGCGTGCTTCGCGACAAGATCCGTATCGATGGTCGCGGTCTTCGCGATATCCGTGCTCTCTCAGCAGAGGTTGAGGTTATTCCTCGCGTTCACGGTTCAGCAATCTTCGAGCGCGGTGAGACACAGATTCTCGGAATCACAACTCTTAACATGCTCAAGATGGAGCAGCAGCTCGACACAATGAGCCCTGAGACATCAAAGCGCTACATGCACAACTACAACTTCCCACCATATTCAACCGGTGAGACTGGTCGCGTTGGCACACCAAAGCGTCGCGAAATTGGACACGGTGCTCTAGCTGAGCGCGCACTTATCCCAGTACTTCCAGATCGTGCTGAGTTCCCATATGCAATCCGTCAGGTCTCTGAGGCCCTCGGTTCAAATGGTTCAACGTCAATGGGTTCTGTCTGTGCTTCAACTCTCTCAATGTTGCAAGCTGGCGTTCCACTAAAGGCGCCAGTTGCGGGTATTGCGATGGGTCTTATCTCAGATGATGTCGATGGCAAGGTCGAGTACGTTGCTCTCACAGATATCCTCGGTGCAGAAGATGCATTTGGAGATATGGACTTTAAGGTCGCTGGAACTAAGGACTTTGTTACAGCTCTCCAGCTCGATACCAAGCTCGATGGAATTCCTGCGTCAGTTCTTGCAGGAGCTCTCCACCAGGCAAAGGAAGCGCGTCTTGCGATTCTCGATGTCATGAATGAGGCTATCGATGCTCCAGATGAGATGAGCCCATTTGCTCCTCGTATCATCTCAGTGAAGATTCCAGTAGATCAGATCGGTGCGGTTATCGGCCCTAAGGGCAAGATCATCAACCAGATTCAGGATGAGACTGGCGCTGAGATCTCAATCGAAGATGATGGAACTATCTATATCGGTGCAACCGATGGACCATCTGCTGAGGCAGCTCGCGCTCAGATCAATGCAATTGCTAACCCTCAGATGCCTGAGGTGGGAGAGCGTTACCTCGGAACTGTTGTGAAGCTTGCAACATTCGGAGCATTCGTTTCACTCATGCCAGGTAAGGATGGACTCCTTCACGTTTCACAGATTCGCAAGATGCATGGCGGAAAGCGAATTGAGAACCTTGAAGATGTGATGAAGGTCGGAGATAAGGTCCAGGTTGAGATCGGTGAGATCGATCCAAAGGGCAAGCTTTCACTCGTTCCAGTCCTCGATGAAGGCGCAGCTTCTGCTGAGTAATGTCTGTTAAAAGAACGGTCCACGCCAGCGGTCTGCGCATTGTTACAGAGGAAGTTCCCTCTGTTCGAAGCGCAGCTGTTGGTATCTGGGTCAATGTTGGTTCACGTGATGAAGCACCGGCAACTGCCGGTGCTTCTCATTTTCTCGAGCACCTTCTCTTCAAGGGCACTACCTCTCGAACTGCATTAGAGATCTCATCTGCGATCGAATCTGTCGGTGGTGAGATGAATGCCTTTACCTCCAAGGAGTACACCTGCTTCTATGCCCGCGTAATTGATACTGATCTGCCGATGGCTATCGATGTGGTCAGTGATCTCATTACCTCATCAATTGTTACCGCACTTGATGTCGATGCAGAGCGCAAGGTTGTTCTTGAAGAGATTGCTATGCGCGATGATGATCCATCAGACCTCGTTCATGACCTCTTTAGCGATACTTACTACGGTGATACACCGATTGGCCGACCAATTCTCGGCACTATCGAGAGCATCAATGGAATGTCACGCAATACCGTTTTTAACTATTACAAGAAGAAGTACAAGCCATCTGATCTCGTTGTGGCAGTTGCTGGAAATATCAAACATAAGAAGGTAGTTGCGATGGTGGAGGAGGCGTTATCTCGCGATAACTTCCTCGACTCAATCGGCACGCCCAATATTCGTCCCAACAACCCTATTAAGCGTGCTCCACAGAACCCAGTTGGTCTGATGTATCGAAAGACTGAACAGGCTCACATGCTCTATGGCATGGAGGGCGTTGCTCGCGCAGATAGCCGCCGCTTTGCGATGGGAGTTCTCTCAGCTGCTCTCGGTGGCGGAATGTCATCTCGACTCTTCCAGGAGATCCGTGAGAAGCGTGGCCTTGCCTACTCTGTCTATGCCTACTCGCAACAATTTGCTGGAAGCGGAACTCTTGGTTTCTATGCTGGCTGTAATCCAGCTAAGGCAGTTGAGGTCGTTGAGATTATCCGTGAAGTTCTCAGCGATGTTGCTGATAATGGAATGAGCCATGAAGAGATTGAGCGCGCAAAGGGCGCTGTCCGTGGCTCGCTAGTTTTGAGCCAAGAGGACTCTGGCTCTCGAATGAGCCGAATCGGCAAGAACGAGATTGTCTATGGCCAGGTTATGGACTTTGACGATATTTTGAAGGCGATCTCGCGTGTCAGCGCAGAAGATATTCGTGAAATTGCTGGCGAGTACCTCACCAAAACGCCTACCCTTGCTCTCGTCGGACCATTTAAGAATCCAGCTAAGTTTGAGAAGGTGTTGAACTCATGATCAAGGTAGGAGTACTCGGGGCTCGCGGACGCATGGGTTCTGAAGTTGTTAAAGCCGTCAATGATGCATCTGATTGCGAACTCGTTGCCACCCTTGATCAAGGCGATTCGCTCGATTCTTTGGTTTCAGCCGGAGCTGAGGTAGTTGTAGATTTCACAACGCCCGATGTAGTGATGGCAAACCTCGAATTCCTCGTGAAGAACGGTATTCATGCAGTAGTCGGGACCACAGGTTTCTCAGATGAGCGTTTAGCTCAACTTAAGACATGGCTTGCAACCCACCCAAAGAGCGGCATATTGATTGCGCCAAACTTTGCTATCGGCGCAGTACTCATGATGGAGTTTGCGCAGAAGGCTGCTAAGTATTTTGAATCCGCTGAGATTATTGAACTCCATCACCCTAATAAGGTCGATGCTCCATCGGGAACAGCCGCCCGCACAGCAGCACTCATTGCAGATGCGCGAAAAGAGGCGAAACTTCCTGCCATGCCAGATGCCACAACATCATCACTCGATGGTGCTCGTGGTGCTCTAGTAGGAGATGTTCCGGTCCACTCAGTTCGACTTCGCGGATTGATTGCCCACCAAGAGGTTCTCTTTGGTGGTTTGGGGGAGACTCTGACTATTCGCCACGATTCACTCGATCGTGCCGGCTTTATGCCAGGAGTTCTCTTAGGAGTTCGTCAGATTTCATCACATCCAGGGCTCACTGTGGGCCTTGAGAAGTTTATGTAATAAGGAGCAGAGAATGTCATCACATCCAGAGATCACAATGTATGGAGCAGATTGGTGTGGAGATTGCCGCCGCTCAAAGCGCCTTCTCGAAGAGCTTGATGTTCAAATCACTCATATCGATGTTGAAGCCGATGAGAGCGCTGCTGCAAAGGTGGTTGAGATCAACGGTGGCGCAAAGTCGATTCCAGTAATTGTCTTTCCTGATGGAACACATATGACAGAGCCATCAGATAATGACCTAAAGGCCAAGCTTGTTGCTCTGGGAGTTGTATCAGCTTAAATAGCGGAAGGTGATTGCGCTTGCGACAGCTGAGCCAAGTACCACCACTGGAAATGGCGCTTTGAGTAAGAGTGCTATGACAGCAACGCTCAATCCAGCAAGCCTTTGATCAATCACGAGCTTGCTCTTATCTGTAATCGTCTGAACTGCAACAAGTGCGCTCAAGAGCGCAATCGGCATCAAGGTATTGATTCTGAGCATTCGTGGATTATTTAAATATCGCTCCGGCACGCTATGTCCAAAGTACTTTAAGGCAAAGGCGATAGCGCTCGTGCCGAGAACTGCAATCCAAATCTGACTCATCGCTTTGCCCTCCATCCGAAGGCAACTGCAAGGAGAGCTGTACTGATAATGGGAACTCCGGCAGCGACAAAGGGTGTGAGCGCAAGTGAGAGCGCCATGGCAGCGATTGCTAGCGCCCGCTCTTTACTATTTGTCAGTCGCGGCCAGAGCAACCCAAGAAATGCAGCAGGGACTGCAGCGTCGAGCCCCCAGGCAGCAGGATCTCCCATCGCTTGCGCACCAAGTGCACCCATGAGCGTGAAGAGATTCCAGAAGATGTAAACGCCGATTCCAGTAAGCCAGAATCCTTGCTTCATCGCTCTCTCACCGAGATCGGATTGTCCGAGTGCAACGCCGGTAGATTCATCGATCGTTACCTGCGCACCCACAACACGTCGCCAACCTTTAATGTTAAGAAGCGGTGCCATTCTCATTCCATAGAGCGCATTGCGAATTCCAAGAAGAGATGCAGTGGCGATTCCTGAGAGGGCAGAGCCGCCGGCGCCAACGACTCCCACCACGGCAAATTGTGATGCGCCTGAGAAAGTCAGGAGCGAGAGGGCGCAGGTCTGAATTAGTGAGAATCCGGCTGCGATCCCTGCAGCCCCAAAGGCGATTCCATAGAGGCCAACAGTGAAGGAGACGCTGAAGGAGGCAGCTGCCGTGGCGCGGAACACTTTGGACACGCGGACATTCTGCCCCATAGATGCCAGAAGGGGAGGGGGGTGGCTCGATAAGGTGCGACCATGTCTGAAACAAGCGCACATTCTGAGATTATCTTCCGCGACGACGTCTCTGTCGAACTCATCAAGGCAAGTGCTAGTGATGCCGATGTCATCTGGGCAGCTCGAGTATCAACCGCAGGTGAGCAGTCGATGGATGAGATCGGCGAAGATCCTGCGCGCTCTGCAGGTCTGATCAACTACCTAGCGCGAGAGCGCCACGGCTCACCATTTGAGCACACCTCAATGACCTTCTTTATCTCAGCTCCCATCTTTGTATTCCGCGAGTTTATGCGCCATCGCATCGCCTCATATAACGAGGAGTCAGGTCGCTACCGTGAATTAAAGCCGGTCTTCTATATTCCAAATCAGGATCGTAATTTGATTCAGATCGGCAAGACGGGTGCCTATGAATTCGTCCCTGGCACAGCAGAGCAATTTGCCGTAACAGTTGAGGCGATGAAAGAGGCATATGTTGTTGCCTATGATTCATACAAGAAGATGCTTGATGCCGGTATTGCTCGAGAAGTAGCACGCGCAGTCTTGCCAGTGGCAACCTATTCTTCGATGTATGTGACCATGAATGCACGTGCACTGATGAACTTCCTCTCCCTTCGCACCTCACGTGAAGGATCACACTTTCCAAGCTACCCTCAACGTGAAATTGAGATGGTTGCAGAGAAAATGGAGGCTGAGTTCGCAAAATTAATGCCTCTGACCTATCAAGCCTTTGAAAAATCTGGTCGCGTAGCGCCATAAGGGATAAGATTCGCAGATGAGTATCAACGCACCATTCGGCCGCCTTATCACCGCAATGGTGACCCCATTTAATAAGGATGGCTCAATCGACTGGGATGGCGTTGCAAAGCTCGCTCAACATTTGGTAGATCATGGCCATGATGGCATCGCTGTCAATGGAACAACTGGTGAGGCGCCAACAACGAAATCATCTGAGAAGCTAGAGATCATTCGCGTCGTCAAGAGCGTAGTTGGACCAAAGGTGAAGGTTCTCTCAGGCGCTGGCGATAATGAGACTGCATACACAGTCGAACAGGCTAAGCGTTCTCAAGAAGCTGGCGCGGATGGACTCCTTGTAGTTGTTCCTTATTACAACAAGCCACCACAGGCTGGAGTTGAAGCTCACTTCCGCGCAGTTGCTGCTGCAACTGATCTTCCGATCATGATGTATGACATCCCAGGTCGCACAGGTATTGAAATTGAGAATGACACAATCTGCCGCCTCTTCGATAGCGTCGACAATATCGTTGCTCTCAAAGATGCCAAGGGTAATAGCGCAAGCACCTCTTGGGTGATTAAGCGTTGCGGTATTCCGGTCTACTCAGGTGATGACATTCTTAATCTTCCACTCCTTGCAGTAGGTGCAGTGGGATTTGTCTCTGTCTGTGGCCACACAGTCGGAACTGAATTAAAGGCGATGCTCGATGCCTGGTTTGCTGGAGATGCAGCAAAGGCTCTTGAGATTCACCAGCGCCTCCTTCCAGTCTTTACTGGAACATTCCGCACCCAAGGAGCAATCCTCACCAAGGCAGCCATGGGACTTATGGGTCTACCAGGTGGCACCACACGTCTTCCTCTCGTCGATGCAACACCGGAGCAGATCGAGCAATTGCGTAAAGATCTCATCGCCGGTGGCGTCGCGCTGAAAAATTAATTCTCAATGACACAACATCCCCATCCAAACCTCGGTACTCCCTCCAAGCTTGCTGCTGGAGGCTTGCGGATAGTCGCACTCGGTGGCATCTCTGAGATCGGTCGCAATATGACTGTCTTTGAGACAGATGGAAAGTTGTTAATTGTCGATTGTGGAGTTCTCTTTCCAGAAGATAATCAACCAGGCATCGATCTGATCCTTCCTGACTTTAGTTACATCAGAGATCGCCTCGATGATGTGGTGGGAATCTTCCTCACCCATGGACATGAAGATCACATCGGAGCAGTTCCATACCTATTACGTGAGCGAGTAGATATTCCACTCTATGGATCACCCCTCACGATCGCTCTGATTACCGCTAAGTGCAAAGAACACCGGATTGGACCGATTACTCACGAGGTTCGTGAAGGTAATCGCTTTAAGCTCGCCGGCTTTGATTTGGAATGCATTGCAGTCAATCACTCAATCCCAGATGCCCTCGCAGTGGCAATCCGCACAAAAGCAGGAATGGTCCTTGCTACCGGTGACTTTAAGATGGATCAACTTCCACTCGATGGTCGCACTACAGACTTAGCAAGCTTTGCTCGACTAGGCGATGAGGGCGTTGATATCTTCTTAGCCGACTCCACTAACGCTGATATTCCAGGATTCACACCGGCTGAGCGCGAAATCATGCCCGCGCTCCACCGCGTGATTGCAACGACGAAGAAGCGAGTCATCGTCGCATCCTTCTCATCTCATGTGCATCGAGTTCAGCAGGTAATTGATGTTGCGCACGAACATGGTCGCAAAGTGTGCTTCATCGGTCGCTCCATGGTGCGCAATATGAAGATTGCCGAAGATATGGGCTATCTCAACGTGCCATCAGGGACTGTTATCGATCTTAAGGATCTCGATGACTATGGCGACAATGTTGTTCTCATCTCTACTGGCTCACAAGGTGAGCCGATGGCAGCGCTCTCTCGGATGGCTAATGGAGATCACCAGATTCGAGTAGGAGATGGCGACACAGTCATCCTCGCTTCATCACTTATTCCGGGTAATGAGAACTCGGTCTATCGCGTCATCAATGAACTCACTCGCTTTGGAGCCAAGGTTGTCCATAAGGCCAATGCACTAGTGCACGTATCAGGCCATGCTGCAGCGGGCGAGCTCCTCTACTGTTACAACATCGTTAAGCCAAAATATGCGATGCCAATCCACGGTGAATGGCGCCATCTCAAGGCCAATGCTGAGTTAGCGATTCAATCGGGAGTCCCTCGACAGAATACATTTATTGCAGAGAATGGAATAGTCGTTGACCTCGTAGATCATGTGGCCGAAGTTGCTGGAGCAGTTCCAGTTGGCTTTGTCTATGTTGATGGCCAGAGCATTGGAGATATCACGGAGGATTCACTGAAAGATCGCCGCATCCTTGGCGAAGAAGGTTTCATCTCGGTCATTGTTGTCATTGATTCACAGAGCGGAAAGATTGTCGCCGGCCCTGATATCCATGCACGAGGCTTCAATGAAGATGCTGCGCTCTTTGATGAGGTCCGTGGAGATATTGAGAAGGCCTTGGCACATGCAGTTGCTGGCGGGACCAATGGAACCCACCAACTTTCACAAGTTGTTCGACGGACTATCGGCTCCTGGGTGGGGCAGAAACATCGGAGAAAACCGATGATCGTTCCAGTCGTCATCGAAGTCTAAAGTCGGCGCGCCTTCCCGTATTCGAGAAAACTCTCCACCTAAGATTGAGCGTGTGGCTAAGAGAAAACGCACGACAAAGAAGAGCGCAAAGCGGGGAGTTCTCCCGCTCATAGGCTCTGCTCTCGCCTCTGCCTGGCGCCTGATCGCCAAGAGCCTAGGCTCATCGATTCGCTTTGTGGCCCGTGGGGCAAAAGATCTCGATCCAGAGCATCACCGCGATGGGGCAGCGCTCTTCCTCTTTCTCCTTTCATTGATTTCAATTACCGGCACATGGACGCGCTCTGACTCACTCCTTGGCCGCAATGTCTACTCATTCCTTTATGGTGGTTTCGGTGCAGTCGCGGTTGCTATTCCAGTTGCGCTTATCTACTTTGCTATCAGAATCTTCCGAATGCCAGATGATAAGCAGGGGACAGGTCGCATTACCGTTGGCTTTCTGATTCTCACAGTCAGCACCACCGGTCTTGCCCACCTCTTTAATGGCTCCCTTGGATATTCAAAGCCAGAGGGGGCATCTGCAATTCGCGAGGGCGGAGGCTTGCTCGGTTACTACGTGGCAAAGCCACTCGTTGCTGTGATGTCCTCCCTTCTTGCATACCCATTCTTAATCGCCTTATTCCTCTTTGGTGCACTTGTCGTCACAGCAACTCCATTCTCCGAAGTAATTGCCCGCACAAAGGTCTTGCTCGCTTGGGCGAAGTCGAAGCGGCCAGAACGGCACGAGGAGGAGTTTGAAATTTCAGATACTCCACCTTTTGAGACTCCGGTTGTGGCATGGAATGAGCCAGTAGAAGATGAGATCGAAGAGGAAGAATTCGATAGAGAGTTCACTGTTGAAGTTCCGAAACCTCTTGAGGCTCAGTTAAAGGAGCCAACAAAGAGCAATCACCATCCTGAGCAGCTCTTACTCACAGGGGATTCCAAATACGAACTACCTTCGCAAGATTTGCTCAAAGTGGGCCCTGCCTCTAAGGGCAAGAGCAAGGCAAATGACACCGTTGTTGCCGCCCTGACAGAAGTCTTCAAGCAATTTGATATTGATGCGCAGGTAACCGGATTTATGCGCGGACCGACAGTTACTCGTTATGAAGTTGAGCTCGGTAATGCAGTGAAGGTTGAGCGAATCACAGCGCTATCAAAGAATATCTCTTATGCCGTTGCAAGTAGTGAGGTGAGAATCCTCTCGCCAATTCCTGGTAAATCTGCTGTCGGTATTGAAATTCCTAATACAGACCGCGAGATTGTTGCCCTCGGTGATGTGATGCGCTCCAGCGTTGCAGGACAAGACCACCACCCAATGTTGGTAGCTCTCGGTAAAGATGTTGAAGGTAACTTTGTCTGTGCAAACCTTGCCAAGATGCCACACCTTCTCGTCGCAGGAGCAACCGGTGCCGGTAAATCTTCGATGATTAACTCAATGATTACCTCAATCATGATGCGAGCAACTCCCGACGATGTTCGCCTTATCTTGATCGATCCAAAGCGCGTGGAGCTCACCGCCTACGAAGGTATCCCGCATCTGATTACGCCGATTATCACCAACCCAAAGAAGGCGGCAGATGCCCTCACCTGGGTAGTGCGAGAGATGGATCTTCGCTATGAAGACCTTGCCAACTTTGGCTTCCGCCATATCGATGATTTCAATAAGGCAGTTCGTTCTGGAAAGGTAGTTGCGCCTCCTGGTTCAGATCGCGTCCTCGAACCATATCCATATCTCCTCGTCGTAATCGATGAGCTTGCAGATTTGATGATGGTTGCAGCGCGTGAGGTGGAAGAGTCTGTCGTTCGAATTACACAGCTTGCTCGATCTGCTGGCATCCACCTCGTTCTTGCAACACAGCGACCTTCAGTGGATGTTGTCACAGGTTTGATTAAGGCAAATGTTCCATCACGTCTCTCATTTGCAACATCATCCCTTGCCGATAGCCGCGTTATCTTGGATTCACCAGGTGCTGAGAAGTTGATCGGCCAGGGCGATGGCCTCTTCATTCCAATGGGTGCAAGCCGTGCTATCCGTATTCAAGGTGCATATGTTTCAGAGCGTGAAATTGAAGCGGTAACAAACCATGTGAAGAAGCAATTGAAGCCTCGCTATCGCGATGACGTCACCGCTCCTGCACAAGCATCGAAGATGATTGATAAAGAGATTGGCGACGATCTTGAACTACTCTGTCAGGCAGTTGAGTTAGTCGTTGGCACACAATTTGGTTCAACTTCGATGTTGCAACGTAAACTGCGAGTCGGTTTTGCAAAAGCTGGACGCTTAATGGATCTGATGGAGTCACGTGGAATCGTTGGCCCTTCTGAAGGCTCTAAGGCGCGAGCAGTTCTTGTGACTAATGAAGAGCTCGATTCTGTGCTCGCCACGCTCCGCGACTATTAAGAGCGGGTGCCTTAAGGGGTGATTTTCTCGTAATTGAACTTCTGGGCTAGTGGTTATCTTCACCAGGTAGGTAAAATTAGCCAAGGTTTTATTACAAGGTGGGAGAGCCATGAATCTAGGTGAGGTGCTGAAGTCTGCACGCACATCAGCTGGCCTCTCACTTGATGATCTTGCTGCTCTTACAAGTATTCGTGCGGGTCTCTTAAATGAGATGGAAAATAACAACTTCTCTCATTGTGGTGGCGATATCTATGCCAAGGGACACCTTCGTAATATCGCTCCGAAACTCAATCTCGATGCCAATCAACTTATCGATCTCTATAACGAGGCTCATGCGATTGAGAGCAAGAGCATCAATGAAGCTTTAGCGGAGAATTCAGTAACCAAAGTTCCACAAGAGAAGAAGAACATCTCATGGAAGGTGCCGGCTGGGTTCTCAATTGCAATCTTGCTGATTTTCTTCACCGTTCGCATCGTGATTGCAAATGTCAATAGCGATAGCCCGGCAACACCAACGGTTGTTGAGAGCACATCGCCAACCCCTGCTCCTTCCGAATCTGCGACTGCAACACCGACTGAGAGCCCTTCAAGTGCGGCATCTCCAGCTGGCCAAGGCATCTCTATGACAATTACTGCGACCCGTGGAAATTCACTGATCGATATCGTCATCGATGGCGTTCATGTTGCAAAGGGATCGCTCTTCCAAGGCGAGAGCAAATCTTTCCAATCAGATACATCTATTAGCGTTTATTTCAGCAACCCTGCAGGTCTTGATGTGACAGTAAATGGTGAGTTACTTCCACCACTTGGTGGCCAGAATCAGGAAGTACGTCGCACATTCCGTTAAGCCTGTAGTATCACCCCTATGTCTCGCACCGTCGCTATCGTCACGATGGGCTGCGCCCGTAATGAAGTCGATTCGGAAGAGCTCGCCGGCAGATTAGCTGCCGAAGGGTGGACCCTCGTTGCAGATGCCGATGCGGCAGAGGTTGCGGTTGTAAACACCTGTGGCTTTATTGAATCGGCGAAGAAAGATTCTGTTGATGCCCTCTTAGAGGCTAATTCTTTGAAGGGCCATGGCGTCACGAAGGCAGTTGTTGCCGTTGGTTGCATGGCAGAGCGTTATGGAAAAGAGTTGGCAGAGGCACTCCCTGAGGCCGATGCAATCCTTGGGTTCGATGATTACCAAGATATCTCTGCGAAGCTGCAATCGATTTTATCTGGCAACTCTCACACCTCTCATACCCCGCAAGATCGCCGCGCCCTTCTTCCTATTACCCCCGTTGCACGCGCTCAGGCACGTCGTGAGGTTAAAGATGCTGAGCATCAATCTCAGGTGGGCGCTGGTGGTTCGATCTTTAGAAAGCGCCTCGGTGATGCACCATGGGCACCGCTCAAGATTGCATCTGGTTGTGATCGCCGCTGCTCATTCTGCGCGATTCCATATTTCCGCGGCTCATTTGTCTCACGGCCACCAGAGGAGATTCTGGAGGAGGCGAAATGGCTAGCTGAGAACGGGGTGAGTGAACTCTTCCTGGTGAGCGAGAACACCACCTCCTACGGAAAAGATTTAGGCGATCTTCGTTTGATGGAGAAGAGCCTTAAATTCTTCACTGAGATAGAAGGTGTGGAGCGGGTAAGGCTTTCTTATCTCCAGCCCGCGGAGGTGCGGCCATCGCTGCTTCAGGCGATGATTGAGACAGATAAAGTTGTGCCATATTTCGATCTCTCATTCCAACACACCAGTGCAAGTGTTCTGCGCCGGATGCGTCGCTTCGGAGACTCTGAGAAGTTCCTCCATCTGATCAATCAGATACGAGCCCTCTCGCCTGAGGCGGGTATTCGCTCCAACTTCATCGTTGGTTTTCCGGGGGAGAGCGAAGAAGATTTCAATGATCTCTCAACATTTATTGCATCTGCAAAGCTCGATGCCATTGGCGTATTTGGATATTCCGATGAGGACAATACCGAGGCCCTTGAATTGACCGATAAGGTCGATGAAGATCTCATCAAAGAGCGAGTCGAGTCGCTCTCACGCCTTGCCGATGAGATGGTTTCAGCTCGTGCTCAAGCCCGTATTGGCGAGCAGGTGAGAGTCCTGATCGAAGATGCTGAACTTCAGGAAGGTCGCGCTGCCCATCAAGGGCCAGAGGTGGACGGCACAACCTCATTTATCGGAACAGATTTCGCGGTGGGCGAGTATGTTGATGCTGTGGTGATTGATTCAATGGGCGCAGATTTAGTTGCGAGGCCACTATAAATGGCACTGATCATCACACCCAATTGGTTAACTGTTTTACGTATTGCACTTATACCTACTGGAGTCTGGGCCCTCTTTCATGATCCAGGCGCCCTCTGGCAATGTATTGCCTGGTTAATTTATTTCACTCTTGGCATGACAGATATTCTCGATGGCCATTGGGCGCGCAAGAGTGGTCGCACAACACCACTTGGCGCATTCCTTGATCCTGTTGCAGATAAGGCGCTCATTGGATCTGCGATGATTTCATTGGCAATCTTGGATCGATTCCCTTGGTGGATCGTCTTTGTAATTCTCTTCCGCGAAATTGGAATCACAATCTTTAGACTCCTTGTGATTCGCGATGGAGTCATTCCAGCGAGCAAGGGCGGCAAGGCGAAAACTCTGACTCAGAACTTTGGTGTGAGCTTCTATATCTTGCCTATTCCTGAATCACTCCATCTCTTCCGTGATGGCCTGATGGCAGTTGCGGTAGTGCTGACTATCTGGAGTGGTGCCGACTACATCGTGAAGTGGTATCGCAGCGCTCGAGCCTGAGCGTGTAGCTAGCCCGTCACTCAGGTCTCCTCTTTTCCCTCGATTCCTATCGAAACTGTTTTCATTTTGGACTAGTCAGTATTCGCAGGGTGAGAGTAGATTTCACCCATGCCTATGCGCGCACATGCCAATACTGTTGTGGCGCACCTGCGCGAACGCGGTGAGTCGGTAGCAGTTGCTGAATCTGTCACTGCAGGCGGACTTGGGAAGGCGATTACTTACACCCCTGGAGCTTCGCAAGTATTCTTCGGTGGAATCATCGCCTACACAAACGATGTGAAGGTCAAGATTCTCGGAATCGATCCGAGGCTGATTGAGCAGTACTCAGTTGTCAGTGAAGAGGTCGCGAGTGCGATGGCAGATGCAGTTCGCCAGAAGTTTGGGACAACCTGGGGGATAGCAACAACCGGAATTGCAGGCCCTGGCGATTATCAGGGGATAGCCGAGGGGACGGTCTGGGTGGCAATTAGCGGCCCGGTCAATCAGAGTATCCAGTTACAGCTCGATAGTGGGCGCGAGGCTATTCAAACTGGTGCTATATCCAGCGCGATCGGCACCTTTGCCCGTATCCTTAGCCATCGCGGTAAATAAGTTTTAAGCACTTTCTTATTGGGAATTGCCAGAGAAGGACTAGAGAGAAAGGGGTGGAGTGATGATCTTGTTGCGTGAATCAGTTGGTCAAGCTCTTCGCACCGCTCGCACTGAGCAATCTCGCACCCTCCGTGATGTCGCGCGTGAAGCCCGTGTCTCACTTGGCTATCTCTCAGAGGTTGAGCGTGGCCAGAAAGAGGCATCATCAGAACTTCTCAACGCTATCTGTGATGCGCTCGGTCTCACCCTTGGATCTTTGATGGCAGAGGTCACTCGCGAGATCACATCTACTGAGACAGCAAAGCTCGTTGTTGTCGATGCAGCCTAAATATTCGCTTCAAGCCAGCGCACATCGCCGGACTGAGGCGGCAATCCTTGCCGGCACAAAAGATCTCATCGCACGTAAGGGAATCTCTGGTCTTTCGATGATTGAGATTGCCGATCATTCTGAAGTTTCCCGAGCAACTCTCTATAACCACTACCGCGATAAAGATGCAGTCCTTTCAGCACTTGTCGCATCTGAGGTTGCTCGCCTTGCTGAATTAGCAACGACCGCTGGAACTCCCTCTGATGCGCTGGAATCACTCTCTATCTCAATCTCAAGCGATCCCGCTCTCGCTGCGATGCGCATCTATGATGCTGATGTATTGGTCGCTGCAATGACAAACACAGCATCAGAGCACTACATCACCATTGCGCAAATAATTTTTAGCGCAACGCAATCCAAGGCCGGCACGGGTGTTGCAATGCGCTGGCTCCTCGGTCAAGTGCTCCAGCCCATTACGCCAGAGCAATCACGTGAACAAGCTGCGCTCTTGGCAACCGATACTCTCTTTTAACTAAGGTTTAGATTAGATGCGAATCTCAGATCTTCGGGAAAGACTTCTGCTCTCTTTCGGTCCGGAATGGGCTCCGTCATTCTCGCAAGATATTGCACTCAGTGAATTGGGAAGTAAGACGGTGAACGAGGCGCTCAAGGATGGAATTGAGGCAGATGAGATTTGGCAGGCCGTCTGTAAGCAATGTCCGGTTGAGACGGCTAAACAGCGATAACTTCTAAGACCCACGGCTCAACTCCATCAGATGGAGTAAGTGCGCAGGGGTATTTCTCAGAGACGATGGCATAGAGATCTTCTGGGCTCTTTGGCACGGATCGAGATTGAAGCAACCAGCGCGTGATCTCACCACGGGTCTTCTTCGACATATGGGTGACAACTGTGCGCACGCCATCGACCACCGTGGAAACCTTTATCTCGACCGTGATATCAACTGGCGACTTCCAGACAGTTTTATAGGTAGAAGATCTGCAATCGACAATCAGGTTTGTCTTTACTGCGCCAAGTGCTGCCTCCACGATCGGAGCCATCGCTTTGTTATCAATCTTTGCTTTATAGCTCTCGATCTTTGAAGAGGGGTGGACTACTCCGTATCTGGCGCTGATGATGGCGATGGCGCTCTCGCCTCGCTTCTTTGCAGCCGGTGTCAGCGATTGCCAATCGAGGGCTTGGTAGAGGACTCCGGAGTAGACGCTCATCGCAGGGGTCGGTCTACCGGTCTCCACCTTCTTCTCAGAGGGCGGCAGGAGGATGAGCATGGGCGTGAGTATGGCTGGCAGGCAGGGGCTTTTGTCGGTGGTGGGGGCTATCTTCTCAGCGTGTCTTAAGTGGTATTCGAACAGATGTTCGAGTAGCCTTATCCCTAGCCAGCGATGGCTATGCACAACCAGAGCGGTCTCGAACCTCCGCCCACAGCGTCTCTATAACGCCTCGGGCCGTCGTCGAAGCTTCCGTACCTTCTGGGCCACCCAAACGGTGGGGGATTAGCCCTCAACGTTCGATCTAAAGGAGAAAAGCTCATGGCAGCTGAGAAGCCAAGTAAAGCCGATGAAAAAGCAACATCCGATCGCCATAAGGCGCTCGACACCGCCCTCGCTCAAATCGAACGTCAGTTTGGTAAGGGTGCAGTTATCAAGATGTCAGATAAGCAGGCTCAAGTTATCGAGGTGATTCCAACAGGTTCTGTTGCACTCGATATGGCCCTCGGCATCGGTGGCCTCCCACGTGGCCGCATCGTAGAGATTTATGGACCTGAATCTTCAGGTAAGACAACTCTTACTCTCCATGCAATCGCATCTGCACAGAAGCAGGGCGGCATCTGCGCTTTTATCGATGCAGAGCATGCATTTGATGCAGAGTATGCAAAGAAGCTCGGCGTTGATATCGATGCTCTTCTCGTCTCACAGCCAGATACAGGTGAACAAGCACTTGAGATTATGGATATGTTGGTCCGCTCTGGCGCACTCGATCTCGTAGTTGTCGACTCTGTTGCAGCTCTCGTTCCACGCGCTGAAATTGAGGGAGAGATGGGAGATTCACATATGGGTCTCCAGGCTCGCCTTATGTCACAGGCGCTTCGAAAGATCACTGGTGCGCTCCACCAGTCAAAGACAACAGCGATCTTTATCAACCAGCTCCGTGACAAGATCGGCGTTTTCTTCGGTTCACCTGAGACAACAACCGGTGGTAAGGCGCTTAAGTTCTATGCATCAGTTCGCCTCGATATCCGTCGCATTGAAACGCTCAAGGATGGACAAGAGTCTGTCGGTAACCGTACTCGCGTCAAGGTAGTCAAGAATAAGATGGCTCCACCTTTCAAGCAGGCAGAGTTCGACATCATCTACGGCACAGGTATCTCTCGTGAAGGTTCACTCCTCGATATGGGCGTTGACCTTGGCATCGTAAAGAAGTCTGGCGCTTGGTATACCTATGAAGGCGATCAATTGGGTCAGGGTAAGGAGAATTCACGTAACTTCCTCCTCGATAATCCAGACCTTGCCAACGATATCGAGTCAAAGATTCGTGCAAGCTTCGTTCCAGTCGTAGTTGATGCAGCTCTCATTGCAGAGATTGATGAGGCAGCAGCAGAGGTTGAGTTCTAATTTCTCTGCAATACGCAAAGGTTGAGAGAGGCGAGGGCTCTGACCCTTACGAGGTAGCTTATGCAATAGCGCTCAATGCGCTCGTTGCTCGTGCGAAAAGTAAGGGCGAGCTCCTCGCTCATCTCAAGACCCGGGGCGTTGAAGATCAGGTAGCAAGCGCCACCATCTTCCGGCTGCAAGAGGCTGGCCTCGTTAATGACCAAGAGTTTGCACTCGCTTGGGCCACATCACGCCATAACCATAAGAAGATCTCAAAGCGCGTTATCGCAAGTGAGCTTCGCCAGAAAGGCGTGACGCAGGAGGAGATCAACCATGCTCTCGACTCCATCGATGACGATGCTGAGTATCGATCAGCATTTGAACTTGCGATGAAGAAGTATGCGACGATGTCACGTCTTGAGCCTGATGTTCAGATCCGCAGGATTCAATCGTTGCTACAACGCAAAGGATTTGGCTTTCCGATTATCTCGCGTGTGATGCGTGAACTTGGTATCGGGGTTGAATTTAGCGATTAGTAGTTCGCTTGATTACTAAGAAAGTTCTCTTTGAGGTAGCTGCAGAATAAGTGCTGCTTGTTGGCGTAAAGGTCACTGTGATCTCTCGAAATCCCTGAGCAGTTGGCTTCCAACTACAGGTTGAGTTGCCTGTTCCAGAATAGACCTTCTTATAGCAACCAGCGATGCGCTTACCAGCCATTAGATAGGTGACCCTGCCTGGGGGGATAGGCGTATCGCCGCCAGGGGTCACGGTGATTGTGACTGCAATTCCCTTGGTGGGCGTAGCGCTCAAGGAAGGGGTGGTTAAGGTTGCGCTCTCATTCACATTAGAAATCGTGACATAAGTCGTGTAATCCGTGTAATTGCCCGATGGATCGATGACTCTTACCTGGAAGTCATACCTCCGATCTGAGCCGTAATCAATTGGTGTCTCGTAATTCGGATTGATGTTGAAGTAAACATACCCGTTTGAAGAGATGTTCACTTTATCTGCATCATTGCCTCCAATAATCGAAAGTGTTGACCCAAATTGATCAAAAAGAATATTGGTAGCCATATCCTGATTTTCGTTTGCAGAGTTTCCGCCGCCGGAGACAGTCGGAGCGATGTAGTCAGTGCTTGCATTAAAGTTTTGGGTCATTTCAGTGCTAGTGAGTACTCTGTTGTAGATAGCAAGGTCACTAATTCCGCCCTCGAACGCTGCATCTGACCAGTTACTCTTACCGATATATGCGTTATTTCGAACAAATCCAGTTCTCGGTTTTTTAGTATTTGCCACAGTTTTAATCAACGAATTATTCTTGTAGATTTTGCAATTGGCTCCATCGAAGGTAACAGTCCAAAAATCCCATGAGCCACTAACTATCGCACCACTGTCGCTGACGCATTGTCCACCTACGTTGCCTTCAAAAACTTCAGCGAAGATTGCACTAGAAGTGCCGTGTCTTCCGACAACGATGTTGTCCGCTTCAAAGCTATTACCGAAATCCATGATTCGCTCGAAGTTGCCCGCACCTCCGCCAAAATTGGCATAGAAGGAAATGCTCAATCCACTACTCCAGTTGATGCCGCTCAGGTTGTTGTCTACATCTATGTAGCCACCAGCCCCATCAAACCCCAAGTACTTTCCGCGTGAGGTTTCTTCGCCTGGCCAAGATCCAACTTTGTTAAATGTCGCGTCATATCCATTGCCTGAGAGATCACGTAACTTGCCATTGTTATACGCCAGAGGGTTTGCGGGGTCGAAATACATCACCAAGCCGTTTGAAGTCACACCTACACCGGTGCTCACTGCAGCTTGAGCTATATTTGAAGATAGAGGGAGGAGACCAAGAATGACGACGGAGGTCGTCCACTGGGCCAATCGCTTCATAGGATGAAAGTTTAGAGGCTCTACTTACCCTGCTTTAAATGTTCAGTAAGGCGCTCAGCGGTGGCGACAACAGCTGCTGCATGGAGGCGCCCTGGTTGACGCCCAAGGCGTTCGATAGGACCCGAGATTGAGACTGCTGCGATTACCTTGCCATTGGGGCCGCGGACAGGTGCTGAGACAGATGCGACCCCCGCCTCGCGCTCACCGACAGATTGTGCCCAACCGCGGCGACGATCTGCAGAGAGGTGGGCTGCTGTATAGCGGGCATTCTTAAGTGTGCGATGGATCTTCTCGGAATCTTCCCATGCCATCAAAATCTGGGCGGCAGAGCCTGCCTGCATCGTGAGGGCAGCACCGACTGGAACAGAGTCACGAAGGCCTGAGAGTCGCTCGGCGACTGCAACGCAGAGGCGAACATCGCCTTGGCGCTTATAGAGCTGTGCTGACTCACCAGTGGCATCGCGGAGTGCGGCAAGTGCTGGGCCGGCAGCTGCGATCAAGCGATCTTCACCGGCAGCAAGGGCGAGCTCGGCAGAGCGCGGACCAAGAACGAAGCGACCATTGAGATCGCGAGTGACGAGGCGATGGTGCTCGAGGGCAACGGCAAGGCGATGAGCGGTGGGGCGGGCGATTCCAGTCACGGCAACCAACTCAGCGAGGGAGTGGGGACCTGATTCCAAGGTGCCCAGGATTGCCACGGCTTTGTCTAAGACGCCTACTCCGCTATTCTTCTTGTCCATGAAGTGATATTAGCATCCCAGTAAATGAGATGGCAATATCACCGTGATTTCTATGGAGGTACTGATGGGTAAGACGCTCGCTGAGAAGATTTGGGCAGAGCATGTTGTGCGATCGGCTGAAGGTGAACCAGACCTTCTCTATATCGACCTCCACTTAATCCACGAAGTCACTAGCCCACAGGCATTTGATGGCTTGCGCCTTGCCGGTCGTAAGGTACGCCGCCCAGATCTGACTATTGCAACTGAAGATCATAATGTGCCGACTCTCGATATCTTAAAGCCGATTGCAGATCCAGTTTCAAAGTTGCAGGTAGATACCTTGCGCAATAACTGTAAAGAGTTTGGAGTGCGTCTGCACTCACTAGGCGATGTTAATCAAGGTGTTGTTCACGTCGTAGGTCCACAACTTGGTGTGACACAACCAGGTATGACAATCGTCTGCGGAGATTCACATACCTCAACCCACGGCGCATTTGGCGCAATTGCATTTGGTATTGGAACATCTGAAGTTGAGCATGTTCTTGCAACTCAGACTCTCTCATCACGCCGTCCTAAGACGATGGCAATCAATGTCAATGGAAAGCTCAAGCCGGGTGTGACTGCAAAGGACATCATCCTTGCAATCATCGCCAAGATTGGCACCGGCGGGGGACAGGGCTACATCATCGAGTATCGCGGTGAGGCAATTCGTAACCTTTCCATGGAAGGTCGCATGACTGTCTGCAATATGTCGATTGAAGCTGGAGCTCGCGCAGGCTTAATTGCACCTGATGAGAAGACCTTTGAATACATCAAGGGAAAGCCTCATGCACCTGAAGATTTCGATGCCGCTGTGGCATATTGGAAGACTTTATATACCGATAGCGATGCCACCTTCGATGCTGAGGTTGAGATCGATGGCGACTCACTTGAGCCATTTGTTACCTGGGGAACCAATCCAGGACAAGGACTTCCATTAAGCGCAAAGGTTCCAAGCCCATCTGATTTTGCCAGCGAAGTTGATCAAGTTGCAGCTAAGAACGCTCTTGAATATATGGGCCTTACCGCGGGAACTCCGCTGAAAGAGATAAAGATTGACACTGTTTTCTTGGGCTCCTGCACCAATGGCCGTATCGAAGATCTCCGCGCTGCTGCCGATATCGTGAAGGGGAAGAAGATCGCTTCAACCCTTCGTATGTTGGTAGTGCCAGGTTCAGAGCGTGTTCGCCAACAAGCGATGAGTGAAGGTCTCGATAAGGTCTTTATCGATGCTGGCGCAGAGTGGCGTAATGCAGGATGCTCAATGTGTCTTGGAATGAATCCAGATCAATTAGCTGTTGGCGAGCGTTCTGCTTCAACATCTAACCGTAACTTCGAAGGCCGCCAAGGCAAAGGTGGTCGCACCCACCTTGTCAGTCCTCAGGTAGCTGCTGCAACCGCTCTTCGCGGCACCTTGTCATCACCGGCAGATTTGTAAGAGAGGGATAAAAGAAAAATGGAAAAATTCATTTCGCATACTGGCACCGGTGTTCCGCTCCGCCGTTCAAATGTTGATACCGACCAGATCATCCCTGCCGTCTATCTCAAGCGCGTTACACGAAGCGGCTTTGAAGATGGTCTCTTCTCTGCTTGGCGCAACGATCCAGAGTTCGTTCTCAATCAAGAGGCCTTTAAGAAGGGCACAGTTCTGGTTGCCGGACCTGACTTTGGAACAGGCTCATCTCGCGAGCACGCGGTCTGGGCGCTTCAGAACTACGGATTTAAGGCAGTCATCTCAAGTCGCTTTGCAGATATCTTCCGCGGCAATTCTCTCAAGGGTGGATTGCTCACCGTCATCATCTCCCAGGATGAGGTGGAGAAGCTCTGGGCAAAAATTGAGGCAGAGCCAGAGACTGCAATTACTGTAGATCTTGAATCACGTACCGTCTCTTATGGAGATGTCACTCTCGCCTTTGAACTCGATGATTACACACGTTGGCGCTTGATGGAGGGGCTCGATGATATCGGCCTTACCCTTGCACAAGAGGCCTCAATCGATGCCTTTGAGGCAAAGCGCACACCACTGAAGCCAACAACTCTTCCGATCCGCTCGTAAAAACAAGCGTAAATCGCTGAGATTTGCGAAAGGGTGAGGGCATTTCAGATCCTATTCATAAAAGTCTCAAGGTGAGAATGAGAGTTTTTTACGCATAAAAAGTGGAAAAAACGAGAAATAAAAAAGTGCGACACGCGCAACGCAATAACGCTCTCACCCCTAATAAAGGTTTAAGTTTTACGCAGTTAAGCAAAAGCTTAATTATTTACGCGTAAAACTTAGGGGAAATCAATGAATAAGGCCCAGTTCATCGCTGCGTTGGCCCCACACTTCAACGGCAGCAAGAAGGAAGCAGCTCACGCTGTAGATATCGTTTTTGACACAATCGTCCGCAACATGGCTGCAGGCAACGATGTCATGATCAACGACTTCGGTAAGTTCAAGAAGGTTGATCGCAAGGCACGTATGGGACGCAACCCATTCACAGGCGAGACAATCAAGATCAAGGCATCAAAGAAGGCACGCTTCCTCCCTGCAAAGGCACTTAAGGAAGTTATCGCAGGAGACCGCAAGCTTGGTCCAGCACCAAAGCCAGAGGCAAAGCCAGTTGCTAAGCCTGCTGCAAAGCCAGCAGCAAAGAAGGCAGCAGCTAAGAAGCCTGCGAAGAAGGCAGCAGCAAAGAAGGTTGCTAAGAAGGCTCCTGCAAAGAAGAAGCCAGCAGCTAAGAAGGTCGTTAAGAAGGCTGCAGCAAAGAAGAAGAAGTAATTCTTCAAGTTCATTACTGAACTTAATTGAAATGGAGTCGGCGAAAGCCGGCTCCATTTCTGCTTTTCACACATAGAATTGGGATATGGCTGAATTCAAGGTTTCCTATGACCCACCTCAGGGATATCCATTAGGGACCAACTTCGCCTTTAAGTTTTGGACCTCCATCATCATTCCGATATTTCGAGTGATCATGAAGCGCGATTGGCGTGGAGTGGAGAATATTCCGAAGAGCGGAAGAGCGATTGTCGCCTCCAACCATCTCTCGTATGCCGATGTCTTAGTGCTCACAGATCTCCTCTATAGCAATGGACGCGCACCGAGGTATCTAGGAAAGTCTGGAGTCTTTAAGGTTCCGGTAGTAGGAAAGGTTCTCCTTGCGGCAGGGCAGATACCAGTCGAGCGTGAGACGAGCGATGCCCGTAAAGCGGTCGACCATGCAAAGATTTTGCTGGATAAGGGCCATCTCTTAGGTGTCTATCCTGAAGGAACGCTGACTCGAGATGAAGATCTCTGGCCCATGATTGCCAAGACTGGTTGTGCTCGTCTTGCCCTTGCAACTGACACGCCAGTCATTCCCATTGCGCAATGGGGTTCACAGAAGATTCTTCCTCGTTACACCAATCGCATCTATCTCTTCCCTCGAAAGACGATCGAGATGCGCGTGGGCAAACCAGTAGATCTCTCTGCCTGGAAGGGTAAGCATGAAGACCCACAAGCGCTGATTGAAGCAACTGCTGAAATTATGCGAGCAATCACTGTGATGCTCGAAGATATGCGTGGTGAGAAGCGCCCTTCACTTATCTTTGACCCTCACACCTCAAACCTTCCACGCACTGGAAACTTTAAGAAGTCTGAGCGAAAGAGACGAGAGAAGTAATGTCAGAGCGCGTCACGGTATTTGGAGCAGGTGCTTGGGGTTCAACCATGGCTCAGGTTCTCCATGATGCTGGCAACGATGTGCTCTTGTGGGGTAGAAGTAACGAAGTCGTTGATGAGATCAATACTAGGCACACCAATACAAAGTATCTCGATCACCATGTATTGCCGGAAGGTCTGAAGGCAAGCTCTGATATCAAAGAAGCCTTTGATCATGCATCGACATATGTTTTAGCGATTCCGGCCCAACAGTTGCGAGCGATGCTGGAGGAGTGGCGCAGTTATATCTCACCTGATGCGGTGGTAATTAGTACGCTGAAAGGTATTGAGATCAGTACCCAGATGCGCATGACTGAGATCATCGAGCAGATGTGGGGCGTTAAGAAGGTGGGAGTAATCACCGGACCTAACTTGGCTGATGAGCTGGTGTTGCGCCAACCTGCGGGAGCGGTAGCTGCTGCCAGCACGCAGGAGCTAGCTGATTACATTCGCGAGCTCTTTCGTACTCCTTACTACCGCACCTACACCTCAACCGATGTGATGGGATGTGAGTTGGCCGGTGCTATTAAATCTGTCATCGCACTCTCAGTTGGAATCTCTATCGGTATGGGATTTGGTGAAAATACCCAAGCGATGCTGATTACCCGAGGTCTCAATGAAGTTGCCAGACTCTGCGCCGCCCACGGCTCAGATCCATTGACTGCAGCAGGCCTTGCCGGAATGGGCGATCTCGTTGCCAGCTGTGGTTCACCGCTCTCTCGTAATCGCACCTTTGGTGAGATTCTTGGCAGCTCAGGATCGATGGCAGTTGCACGCGAGAAGGTGGCTAAAACTGTTGAGGGAGTGGCATCTGCCGGTGCAGTGGTAGAAATCGCCCACCGAGTTGGTATTGAAGTTCCAGTTATTGAATCAGTTGCCGATATCGTTAATGGCTCGCTCACTCCTGAGCAGGCCCTCCAGCGTCTGATGGAGATTACGACAAAGGCAGAGAATTTCATCCGATGAAGAAGAATGTAGCGATCCTCTGTGGTGGGCCAGGCAGTGAGCATGAGATTTCATGTCTTTCAGCTGCAGGCGTTCTCTCGGCTATCGATCGCGCAAAATACGAACCAATCCTCATTGGAATTACTCGGCAAGGTAAGTGGATGTTGCTTCCACTTGATTACCCGCTGGCGATGCAGAACAAGCGTCTTCCATCGATTACCGGCAATTACCCAGAGGTCATTCGTACTCGTGGGGGATTGAGCTGCAATGGTGAGAAACTTCCGATTGACCGCATTTTCCCCGTCTTACACGGAACTTATGGTGAAGATGGAGAGCTGCAGCGTGAGTTAGCTTTGGTTGGCATTAAGTATGTGGGGAGCGCTGCTGCAGCATCTGAGATTGCGATGGATAAGGCAGAGTCAAAGATTGCTTTTGCTCGCCATGGCATCCAAGGCGCACCAGGAAAAACAGTCACAGTAGATGAGTGGAAATCTAAGCCACACGAGATTACAGAATCAGTAAAGGAGCTTGGACTTCCTATCTTTGTAAAGGCAGCTCGCGGAGGATCCAGCCGTGGCACGGTGAAGGTCAAGGATTACCAAGACCTACCTGCTGCTATGGTGGAAGCGCTTTCCTATGATTCCAAGGTGCTTATTGAGAAGGCGATTGCGGGCGCTGAAGTCGAGTGCGCAGTTCTGCAAGTAGGTAGAGAAGTTAAGGCATCAATCCCAGGGAAGGTCTGGATCGATCCCCACTTTGAGTTTTATGATTTTGAAGCCAAATATCTCGATGGGGCTACACGAATAGATATCCCTGCACCATTTGATCCACTCGTTAATCGCGCCATTCGCGAATACGCGGTGAAGGCATTTAAAGCTATTGGAGCAAGTGGATTGGCCCGAGTCGATTTCTTTGTGACTCCAACAAATGAAATCATCATCAATGAGATCAATACAATGCCAGGCTTTACACCGACATCAGCATTTCCAAAGATGTGGGCAGCCAGCGGAGTTTCCTATAAGGAAGTAATCACAACTCTCTTAGGCTAAATCAGCCAGTTACTGGACAGGTGAGAGTTCTTGTAATTCCTGGAACTGCCTGCACCTTAGAGAGGATGAGACGTCCGAACTCCTCCATAGTGCTCGCTTCTGCGCGCATGATGACATCGTAAGGACCTGTGATTCCCTCTGCCAAGGTAACGCCTGGAATAGCAGCGATAGCAGCGGTAACTGAGGATGCCTTGCCGACATCGGTCTGAATCAAGATATATGCCTGTACGTTCATATGCCCACCGTACCTCATGAGATAGGTTTCTGACCATGAGTAATTCGAGGGCAGGCTGGTCCGAGGAGCAGGTCATCGAGCTTCTCGCTCAGATCTTTGCAACGAGCGACCTGCGCCTTGAGATTGCGATTGGAGATGATGCTGCTCTCGTCAGAGGCGAAGGACAGCAGATTTTGACTACCGACCTTGCTGTCAACGGGGTTCACTTCCGCACAGATTGGTCGAGCGGTTACGAGATCGGAAGGCGGGTTGCAGCTGCCAATATTGCCGATGTGCTGTCGATGAATGGAGAGTGTGACTATCTCCTGGTCGCTGCCACGTTAACTGGTAGTGAATCGCTCGAGTGGATCGCAGATTTAGGTAAGGGAATTGCAGATCAAGCCAGAGAGGCGGGTGCAATTGTTGTTGGCGGAGATCTCGTCAGATCTTCCACCCTTGCGATTGCTATCACCGCCGTCGGCCACACCGATCATGCGATTAAGAGATCCGGTGCGGTTGTGGGGGATTTCATCTATCTCTCATCCCTCACCGGATGGTCTGCTGCAGGACTTGCGATTTTGAGCAAAGGCATCACATCAGAGTCACCATCTGCCAAGGAGGCGGTGCGCGAATACAAAGCGCCGACGCTAGATCGCGAGATTGATTTCTCTCGCGCAACTTCGCTCTCTGATGTGAGTGATGCGGTGATGATTCAAGGTGCTCAGATGGCAAAGGCCTCTGGAGTCAGGTTTGAGATAGATACAACGCTGATTGAAGGCGATAGTGAATTCAGTAAATTAAAAAAGCTGGCCGATGAAATGGGAGTAGATCTCTGGAGTTGGATTCTCCAAGGGGGAGAAGATCACGCGCTTCTTGCAACAGGCAGAGATTTGCCAGGTGTTGCAATCGGAAGAGTTGTTGCCGGTGAGGGGATTGTTGCAATCAATCGAGATGGGGAAATGAAAATGGCCCCAGTTTCCTGGAGCCATTTCGCTTAAAGCTTTTAGATGTAATTAGGCGCGTGCAACCTTGCCAGCCTTGAGGCATGAGGTGCAGACGTTCTGACGCTTTGATGCGCCCTTTACGAGAGTCTTTACACGCTGAATATTTGGATTCCAGCGACGACGTGTCTTCACCTGTGAGTGTGAAACGTTATTTCCAAAGCTTGGACCCTTGCCACAGATGTCGCATGTTGATGCCACAGCGGTACTCCTTAATATCGTGGTGAAACCCAGCCGCTCGGGCGGTGAGTAGGCGGAAAGGGTATCAAGAGGGAGGCAGATTGAGCCAATCCGTGAGATGGGAGTGCCAGCCCTCTCATTTTTACGCGTAAAAAAAGCGGTGTGAGGCGGGCTACAGCAAAAGTGAGAGAAATGAGATTGGGGCAGGCGGAAGATAGAGACATGCAGGAATCCACTACATCTGTAGTGGAGATGTAAGAAATGGAGAGCGTAATGAACGCATTAGATCTCGCCAGATGGCAATTCGCTATCACCACTGTCTATCACTTCCTATTTGTGCCGATCACAATCGGTCTTGGATTCTTAGTGGCAGGCCTACAAACAGCGTGGTATCGAAAGAACAATCTCAAATACCTACGAGCGACTAAGTTTTTCGGAAAGTTATTCCTTATTAACTTCGCTATCGGTGTTGTGACTGGAATTGTGCAGGAGTTCCAGTTCGGAATGAACTGGTCAACATACTCACGATTTGTCGGCGATATCTTCGGAGCCCCACTAGCAATGGAAGGCTTACTTGCCTTCTTCCTTGAATCAACATTCTTAGGTCTTTGGATATTCGGTTGGGATCGCCTGCCAAAGAAGTTGCACCTTGCAACAATCTGGCTAGCAGCAACCGGAACCCTCCTGTCTGCCTATTTCATCTTGGCTGCCAACTCTTGGATGCAGCACCCTGTTGCATACACAATCAATACTGAGCGGAATCGAGCAGAGCTGACAAACATCTTTGAAGTCCTCTTCCAGAAGACTGCGATTGTTACTTTCCTCCATACAATCCCATCCGCCTTCTTTGCAGCGGGAGCATTTATGGCTGGAATCTCCGCCTACCTGCTCTTGAAGAAGAAGGATTCAGAGATGGCACGTCCAACTCTCAAAACAGGTCTTGTCACAGTAATCATCTCCTTCGTCCTCGTTGGAGTATCTGGTGATGCCATCGGAAAGGTGATGACTGAGCAACAACCGATGAAGATGGCTGCGGCAGAGGCGCTCTACGAAACTACAGACTCTGCGCCATTCTCACTCTTTACCGTGGGAACTCTCGATGGATCACGCCCTGTCTTTCAGATTGATATCCCATCAGTTCTTTCATTCCTTGCAACCGGTGATTTCGGATCAACAGTGGAAGGCGTTAACGACCTAGAAGCCCAATATGACCAGAAGTACGGTGCTGGTGATTACACCCCGAATATTCCGCTTGCTTATTGGTCATTCCGTTTGATGATCGGCTTTGGTGCGGTTGCATTCTTCCTCGCAATCTTCACCTCATGGCGCATTCGTAAAGGTGGAGAGCTTCCAGAAGGTCGATGGTTCATCCGTTCCATGATTGCGATGCCATTTATCCCATTAGCTGCCACATCCTTTGGTTGGATCTTCACAGAGACAGCGCGACAGCCATGGGCTGTATTCGGATTGATGAGAACAGAAGATGGTGTTAGTGCCGTGGTTTCAGCAGGAAGCGTTCTCTTCACCATGATCGTATTCACATTGCTCTATGGAGTTCTTGCTGTGATAGAGGTTGGTCTGACTCTCAAGGTAATCAAGAATGGACCTGCTCCAGAACTCGATTATGAGAATCCACAACTCGGTGGAAGCTCAGATAAACCACTCGTGATGAGCTACTAAGGGAGGACAGGACTATGTCATTAGAAACTCTTCAAACAATCTGGTTCTTACTGATCGCAGTGCTCTGGGTCGGTTACTTCATCTTGGAAGGTTTTGACTTCGGAGTCGGTGTGCTTCTTCCCTTTGTCTCAAAGAATGAGGCTGATCGACGTGCAGTGCTGACCACCCTTGGCCCAGTGTGGGATGGAAATGAGGTGTGGGTATTGGTAGCAGGAGGTGCAACCTTTGCTGCCTTCCCTGAGTGGTATGCAACGCTCTTTAGCGGCTTTTATCTGCCACTCTTCCTGATCCTTACATCGCTGATTATTCGAGGCGTTGCCTTTGAATACCGCAGTAAGTATGGAAAGGCTCAGTGGCGCCAGCGCTGGGATGTTGCCATTGTTATCGCATCATTCCTGCCAGCGTTGCTCTGGGGCGTTGCCTTTGCAAATATCGTTCGTGGTGTTCCGATTGAGAAATCTGCCGATGGATACCTTGAATATGTTGGTGGATTCTTCAATCTCCTCAATCCATACGCACTTCTTGGTGGAGTCGTTACCCTCTCAGTCTTCCTCACCCACGGAGCCGTCTTCCTTGCGCTAAAGACAGATGGCGGAATCCGAGAGCGAGCTCGCGCTATCGCAATAAAGGTGGGACTGGTAGCTGCGGTTGCTGCTGTTGCCTTCTTGGCCTGGACCAATGCGCTGCTTCCTGAATTCAACGCAATTGTCTTCTCGCTCTCTCTCGTGGTGGCAGTTGCTTGGCTCAGTGGGCTCTATGCAATCCTGAAGGTTCGTGAGGGATGGGCATTTATCTTCTCTGCCGCAACAATTGCAACCTTTGTGGCAACACTCTTCTATGCCCTCTATCCACGAGTGATGCCAAGCTCTTTAGGAGCGCAGTTCGACCTGACAATTCGGAATGCCTCAGCGACTGAAAACACTCTGACGGTGATGTCATGGGTTGCAGTTGTTATGACCCCACTTGTCCTGATCTATCAGGGATGGACATACTGGGTCTTCCGAAAGCGAGTGAGTGCATCGCAAATTACCAATCCTGAGATGGGAATGTTGGACACTGTCCATCATCCCTAATCCGGCCTGATGCACATATATTGAACTCGTGAAATCTAAAGACTTACGGCTATTACTCGCTTTGGGTAGTAGCCGTAAGCTCTTTTTCGGCGCACTTATTGGAGCGCTAATCAACACCGCAATTGTGATTGCGCACGCATTTCTAATTGCTGCCGTGATTGTGGGAATGATTTATTCTCATCCTTCAACCCCAAGACATCTTGCCGCATTGGCTGCTCTCTGGATCTTCCGCGCGATATTCACATCGCAATTTGACCGGTGGGCGCTTTATCAGGCAATCAAGCTCAAGGCAGAGCTACGGAGCACAGTTCTTCAATCTCGAGATGCTGTCGCCGCAACGCCTTCTTCTCATTTGGCAACGCTCATGATTAAAGGCGCCAATTCACTAGATATCTACCTGGCTCGATTCTTGCCGCAAATGTTTGGAGCTTCTCTCACGCCCATCGCAGTGATCATCACGCTGGCATTTCTCGATCCGCTCTCTGCACTGATTGCAATCCTTACCCTGCCGATAATTCCGGTCTTCGGCGCGCTCATTGGCCGATATACAAATGAGGCAGTGAAAGCTAAGTGGCAATCTCTAGGAACCCTCTCTCGATATTTCGAAGATTCTCTCCGCGGGATATACACCCTGGCTATCTTCGGCCGACATAAGAGCCAAGGGGGGCGAATCGAAGAGATGGGAGATCGCTACACCTCAGAGACTATGAAAGTTCTGCGAATCTCATTTCTATCAGCACTTGTCCTTGAGCTGGCAGCGACCATCTCTGTCGCACTGATCGCGGTCTTAATCGGTGTTCGCTTGGTCAATAGTTCTATGGAGTTCTTCCCAGCACTTGCAGTTCTCGTTCTCGCACCAGAGGTCTATTTCCCACTGCGCAATGCGGCATCGCTATTTCATGCATCAGCAGATGGAGGCGCAGCTCTGGCGGAGATCACTGAAGTGATATCGGTGAAATCTCCAGAGAAAAGAGGCATTGAAAAAGTTAAGGGAATCAGAGAACTTCGCTGGTCTCAATGGAATTCACCTTTTGGAAATGGATTTATCGAATCTGGCGAGGTGAAAGCCGGCGAGGTGCTTATATTGCGTGGCGGCTCAGGACTTGGGAAGACAACTTTTCTCAACTCTCTAGTCGGACTCAATCAATGGTCGACTGCAGAGCTCAACGGATTAGCTCTCAATGAGATAGAGGAGAGATCCCTCTTCTCTCATCTTGGCTGGATACCCCAAAGCCCATCGCTCGTGTCAGGAAGCGTGAGAGAGCTCTTCACTCTTGCAAGAGAAGATCTTTCCGATATTGAAATCACTCATCTACTCAATCGAGTTGGATTGGAACTCAACTCGCTTCCCGCAGGACTTGAGACCACTGTTGGTGGCCTTGGAGAAAAGAGCGCCAAACTCTCTGGTGGACAGAAGCGCAGGCTTGCGATTGCACGAGCTTTGGCGATTTCGCCCTCATTGATCATCGCTGATGAGCCAACCGCTGATTTAGATCCTCGCTCTGCAAAGCAAATTCTTGAATTACTCCATGAAGAGGCGGCAAAGGGTGCGATTGTGATTGTTGTATTACACGCACCAGATCAATCGATAAGCGGAGCGCGCGAGATTGAGATGGTGGAGCGATGAAACTGGGAAGTAGAAGCGCATTTATTCTCGCCGTAGCGCTTGGGGCTTTTGCCTTTATTGGCGGCACGGGTCTTACCGTTTCAAGCGCTTGGCTAATTACTATGGCCTCACAGCATCCACCGATTCTCGTACTCGGTGTCTCTATTGTGATGGTGAGATTCTTCGGCATCTTCCGTTCGGTGGCCCGATATGGCGAGAGAGTCATTAGTCATGAGGCGATTTTTAGGAAACTGACAGGAATTCGCGTCAGGCTGTTCTCTTCCTTTGCTTCCCAACTTAAGTCGCACTCTGACTCAATCGCACTTCAAACTAAGGCAGTAGTAGATGATGTGGAGCGCGCACAGGAGTACCACCTTCGCGTGACTCTGCCAGGACTCTCCGCCTACATTGCAGGATTTGTAACAGTTGCTCTTGCGCTCTGGATAGATACAAATCTTGTTGCGCTAGCGATTGGAGTAAGCCTGATCTTCATGGCACTCATTCCAGTATCTGTTAAGAGATGGCTCGATCCCTTGGCTGAAATGATTGAAGAGGCAGAGGGGGCATTTGCCAACGAGATTGCATCCGCTGCCCATGGCATGGTCGAGGCTGAGATTTATGGATATGGCGATCGCTATCGAAAGTTGCTGAGGAATGCAGCAGAGAATTTGCGAAAAGATGAGTTCACTCACGCTGCAATCTCATCCGCTCTGCAGTTGGCAGTCCTGCTTACCATCGGATCAGGAATCGTTGGTGCTGTTCTCATCTTCTCAGAGCGAGATGAGGCACTTCCTATCCAAATCTCGATGGCAGTATTCCTCTTCCTCGTGGGTTTTGAAGGCTTCACATCGTGGTTCCCAAATCTCTTTCCTGCCGGCAAGAATCGAAGGGCGCAGCGAACCATCAATTCGCTCTTATCAAATCATGAAAGTGGTCAAGATTCTGGAGCAGAAGGCATAGAACTCGGTGGTCGAATCGAGCCTCACTCTTTTGAATTGATAGCTCGGCAGTGCCGCCCATATTGGTCGGAGCGCTTTCTGCAACCAATCTCATTTGAATTACAGGAAGGTCAAATTCTCGTTATCGAAGGACCAAGCGGCGTTGGTAAATCAACGTTAGCCTCTGCGCTCTTTGGTTTTGCTCACTACGAGGGTTCATTAACAATCGGCGGGGTTGAGATTCGTGACTTAGAAGAGCTCGATCGATATGTGAGCGGCTCATTGCAGCAAGGACATATCTTCAACACGACACTAAGAGAGAATCTGCGAATATCTCGTGATGATCTCAGCGATAGTGAGTTACTCAGGGTTCTCTCACTGCTCGAACTAGAAGAAATCCACCTCGATGAAGTACTTGGCGAGTTTAGCCGGTCGCTATCTGGGGGAGAGGCGAAGCGGCTCAGTATTGCTAGGGCCATCCTCTCCGATGCGCCAATTGTCATTCTCGATGAGCCACTCGAGCATCTCAATCACGGCTTAGCATCGAGGATTGAGCGGGTAATCTCCGAGGAGATGAAAGAGCGCGCTTTGATCGTTATCACCCACTCACCATGGCTTCAATACGCACGAAAGCTCACTCTCGCGAGAGAATAACGCCATGGCCACCTTCGACTCCAAGCTCAGCGGGGTCGTTGGCGATAAGACTGCAAAAGTCTTCAAGGATCTCTTTGGATATACAACAGTCGGAGATCTCCTCTATCACTTTCCTCGTAGATATTTAGTCAGAGGCGAACTCTCTAATATTGCAGAACTTCACGAGGGCGATGAAGCGACGATTCTTGCTCAGGTTTATAGCGTTCAGTCACGGCGCTTCCAAGCTCGCAAAGGAACGATGCTTGAAGTTGTAGTCACCGATGGCACAGCCAAGCTCTCTCTTACCTTCTTTAATCAGGCCTGGCGCGAGAAAGACCTTAAAGTGGGAAGCAAGGGGCTCTTTGCTGGCAAGGTGGGAAGGTTTAAAGAGAAGATGCAGTTGGCTCATCCCGATTACGAAATGATTCCAGATGGCAATGATGTCGATAGCGCTGTTGCCGGTTTTGCAGGCCAGTTCATTCCACTCTATCCATCGAGTGCGAAACTTCCTTCGTGGAAGATTGCTCAATCCATTGATCTTGCATTGACTTCACTCGATGAGGTGGAAGATCCAATACCGCCGCTCATTCTTGAGAAGAACAAGTACCCAACTATTCGACAAGCGTTAGAGCAGATACATCACCCTAATGATCTCGATGCCACTGAGCTCGCTCGAGAGCGCCTGACCTTTGATGAAGCGCTCTTGCTTCAACTTCTTCTACTCAAGCGCAAGAATGAATTACGTACACTCAATGCAGTTGCAAGACCTCATAAAGTCGGCGGAATCCTCGATGCTTTCGATAGCAAACTCCCATTTGAGCTCACAGCCGGGCAGAAGAGCGTCTCAGCCGAGATAGCAAATGATTTAGCGGCCCCGCACCCGATGCATCGACTCCTGCAAGGTGAGGTGGGATCTGGAAAGACGGTGATTGCACTTCGCGCTGCCCTTACAGTTATTGACTCCGGGGGACAGGTTGCACTCCTCGCTCCAACAGAAGTTCTTGCCGCACAACATCAACGGACATTCCTCAAATTACTTGGCGAGTTGGCCGAAGGCGGCACGCTTGGGGCATCAGAGATTGCAACGAGCGTTGTGCTCTTGACGGGATCACAAAGCGCTGCAACAAAACGCGAGGTCTTAGCCCAGATTAAGAGTGGCACCGCTGGATTGGTGATTGGAACTCATGCGCTCTTGAGCGAAACCGTTGAATTTAATGAATTAGCTCTTGTGATTGTCGATGAGCAACATCGTTTTGGTGTTGAACAGCGAGATGCACTGCGCTCAAAGGCGAGCATCTCACCACACCTTCTTGTGATGACAGCTACGCCAATTCCTCGCACAGTTGCAATGACAGTCTTTGGGGATCTCGATGTCTCAACTCTGAGAGAGCTACCTCTGGGAAGACAAGTCATCACAACCCACCTAGTTCCAGTATCGGAGAAACCTCACTTCCTTGAACGCACCTGGGAGCGAGTGAAAGAGGAAGTCGCAGCCGGTCATCAGGTCTATATCGTTGCCCCGCGCATTAGCGCAGATATCTCAGAGGATGCCGACTTTGAATTCTTAGAAGGAACTGATTCAACTCTCACCGCAGTGGAGGAGTTAGGACCTGAATTACAGAGCGGCGCCCTCAACGGCCTTCGAATTGCACCTCTCCATGGACGACAGAGCGCAGAGGTTAAAGATGAGACGATGAAGGCCTTTGCTGCAGGCCAGATTGATGTCTTGGTCTCAACAACCGTTATTGAGGTCGGCGTTGATGTTTCTAATGCAACTTTGATGGTGATTATGGATGCCGATCGCTTCGGCGTCTCCCAGCTCCATCAGTTGCGTGGTCGCGTTGGCCGCGGCACATCGCCTGGACTCTGCCTCTTGGTGACACAGAGCGCGGCGCAGACACCGGCTCGCGTGCGATTGGAGGCGGTTGCTTCAACTACCGATGGCTTCGAGCTCTCTCGGATTGATCTTGAGCAAAGAAGAGAAGGCGATGTACTTGGAACCAATCAATCCGGCCGGAGATCACATCTTCGATTACTACGCGTTCTCCGAGATGAGGCGCTGATTGAGGTTGCAAGAAGAGAGGCTTCGTCCTTATTGGAATCGGGTATCGATCGATATCCATTATTGTCGGCAGCGCTCTCAAAATTAGAGTTAGATACAGCCACTGAATTTATCGATAAGAGTTGAGAGGATAAGAGATGCGTATCATCGCCGGCGCTGCAAAAGGTCGACCAATATCTGCTGTGGCAAGCGCTACTCGTCCAACCTCTGATCGCGCTCGTGAGGCGCTCTTTTCCACCCTCACCTCTGAGTTTGGTGACTTCGACGGACTTCGAGTTCTCGATCTCTATGCCGGAACTGGCGCAATCGCACTCGAAGCGCTTTCTCGTGGCGCAGCACTTGTCCATGCAGTAGAGAAAGATGAAGCAGCGGCAAAGGCGATATCGACAAATTACGACAGCATTAAGAGCGCGCAATTCAAAGGGACATTCCATCTCTACACAATGGGAGCTCATCGTTTCTTAAGTGATAAAGCGCAATATCAATATCATTTCATCTATATCGATCCGCCATATGATGTTGACGATATTGATATCGTGGAGACGCTGGTGCAGATCAAAGAGAATCAATTCCTTCATCCTGATGGGCTCGTTGCAATCGAGCGAAATAGCAGAACGAAAGAGATTTCCTGGCCCTATGGCTATGAAGAGATACGGGTGAAGAATTACGGTCAGGCAACTATTTTCTATGGAATTCCGCTCGTTGATACGCCTGAGAATGGATAACTTCTCCTCATCTTGCTAGCGTTCTACCCATGAAGCGCGCAGTCTGTCCTGGATCCTTTGATCCCATCACATATGGCCACCTCGACATTATCGAGCGCGCCAGCAAGCAATTTGATGAGGTAATTGTCGCCGTCTTCGCCAATCGCAAGAAAGAGGGACTCTTCTCTGTAGCTGAGCGCCTAGACCTAATTACGGCAAATGTCGCTCAATTTAAGAATGTAGTAGTCGATTCCGGCTCTGGACTCCTCGTTGATTACTGCAAAGAGAAGAGCGTTGATGTGATCGTCAAAGGCTTACGTGCGGTCACTGATTTTGATTACGAGCTTCAGATGGCACAGGTTCACACCCAAGCATCAGGCGTTGAGACGATGTTTATGGCAACCTCTCCCACACACTCTTTCCTCTCATCTTCTATCGTGAAAGAACTCGCCTACTACGGGGGAGATGTCGCAACGATGGTTCCAGCTAATGTCAATGCAGCGCTGAAGGCTAAAGCTGCCAACCGAGCAAGTTCGAGCAAGTAGAAGGACGGTAGATATGTCTATGGATTCGATTGAGAAGCTCAACACCGCAATCACCATGGTGGAAGAGGCACGCAGCGTGCCACTCTCAGCATCATGTGTTGTTCATCGTGGTGAGATGCTTGAGATTCTAGAAGGTGCTCGAGATATCCTCCCAACCGATCTTCACACCGCAGAGCAGATCATCGCCGATCGCGATCGCATCATCGAAGAGGGTCGCGCAAGCGCAGAATCTATGATTGCAACTGCTCGCGAGGATGTTGCACGCATGGTTGAGCAGACAGCGATTGTTCAATCTGCTCGCGATGAGGCGCAACGTATTCTCGACGATGCCCGAGATATCGCAGCTCAAGAGCGCGAAGAGGTTGAGGCATATATCGATGGTCGCCTTGCAACCCTTGAAGTCATTCTCAATAAGACGATGGAGGCAGTTGCCCGTGGTCGCGAGCGCCTCGAGGGAGCAAACGATAAGGATGTTCTCTCACAGTTGGCTGAAGATAAATAATCTATAGATGATGGCCACAAAGAAAGCAGCGCACGAAGGCGCATTCCTTCTCAATACCCACGAGCTGCCACGCCGTGCTGGTGAGATGAAGGAGTATCAACTCGATATCGATGCGCCATTTCGCGTTGGTGTTCCTCTCATTGCGGTGCCCGAAGGAGACCTCATCGAGCTTGATGTTCGATGCGAATCTGTCACCGAGGGAATTCTCGTCACCGCAGATATCTATGCCGTCGCCATCGGTGAGTGCATCCGTTGCCTTGATCCCGTTGAGCAGGTGGTAGATCGGAAGATTCAAGAGCTCTATCGCTATGAGCCAACCGATGATCGGGGTAAGAAATCTCGTAAGAAGGATGAAGAGATTGATGACCTTGATGAAGATGAGGTTCTCTATGTGGAGGGGGAGCAGGTCAACCTTGAGGTGCCTGTCCTTGATGCCATTATCTTGAGCCTGCCGGTCAACCCGCTCTGCGATGAAGAGTGCCTCGGCCTCTGCCCAGATTGCGGGGAGAAGTGGGAGAGCTTGCCAGAGGACCATAGCCATGAGGTGGTCGATCCTCGCTGGGCTGGCCTCTCGGGCCTTGCCCTTGAGAAAGATGCCGATTTGGGTTCAGGGGCGAATTAGGCGATACTTGCCCCATATCCGCTTGGCCGCGCAAGGTACAAGCAGTCGAGTTAAAGGACGGTTACCGTGCCAGTACCAAAGCGAAAGATGTCTCGTTCGAAGACACGTTCACGTCGTTCGATGTGGAAGACAACAGCGGCATCACTTTCAAATTGCCCACAGTGCCAGCAGCCAAAGCTCAACCACGTTGCTTGCCCAACCTGTGGCACATACAACCGCCGTCAGGTTCTTGACGTCTAATTTGTCTTCAGAACGCAAGAAGGATCTCTACAGAGATCTTCTCGAGCTATTAGCTGTCGAGATCGATAGCGAGTTACTGGAACTAGCTTTCACCCATCGCTCATTCGCATATGAAGCAAGTCTTACTGCTACGAATGAGCGTTTGGAATTTCTAGGCGACTCTGTCCTGGGAATGGTTGTCACCGAAGAGCTCTATCGAAAGTATCCAGATCTCGATGAGAGCCGCCTCTCACCACTTCGCTCCGGCATCGTCAATATGAGAGCTCTGGCAGATATTGCGCGCTCGCTCAACCTCGGTCAATACATCCGTCTCGGCAAGGGCGAAGAGGTCACCAACGGTCGCGATAAGAATTCACTCCTTGCCGATGCCCTGGAGGCGTTGATTGGGGCGATGTATATCTCTGCAGGATTTGAGAAGACCTCAGCCTGTCTCTTGCGATTGGTTGGACCTACCCTCAATAGCGCGATGGCGATGGGGGCCGGTCTTGATGGAAAGACAGCGCTCCAAGAGTTGGTTGCATCCCTTGGTAAATCAACGCTGGAGTATCAGGTCACTATGAGTGGACCAGATCACGATAAGAATTTTGAGGCCACTGCAATTGTTGGCGGTCAAGCAGTTGCAACTGGGATTGGAAAGAGCAAGCGAGAGGCTGAACAAGCCGCAGCTCGCGCAGCCTTTACTATCTTGAGCCCTGCTAAATAACCCAATCGATGATGTGACTCAAACCCTCAAGTTGAAGTTGAGCTGAGTCGCATTTATATGTAAACCCACGCGCGCGGTAGGTTATCGCCGTGTATTTGAAGAGCCTGACCCTCAAAGGATTTAAATCCTTTGCCTCTGCGACCACCCTGCGTTTAGAGCCGGGTATTACCTGCGTCGTCGGTCCCAACGGTTCTGGAAAATCAAATGTTGTTGACGCTCTCACCTGGGTTATGGGTGAGCAGGGTGCGAAGTCACTTCGCGGCGGAAAGATGGAAGATGTTATCTTCGCCGGAACTTCAGGTCGCGCACCACTTGGCCGCGCCGAGGTTGCTGTCACGATCGACAATAGCGATGGCGCTCTCAATATCGATTACACCGAGGTAACGATCTCTCGCATCCTCTTCCGTAATGGTCAGAGCGAGTATCAAATCAATGGTGAAGCATCGCGCCTTCTCGATATCCAAGAGCTCCTCTCTGATTCAGGTATTGGTCGCGAAATGCATGTCATCGTTGGCCAGGGCCAACTCGATGCAATCTTGATGGCAACGCCAGAGGAGCGACGCGCATATATTGAAGAGGCAGCTGGCGTGCTCAAGCACCGCAAGCGTAAAGAGAAGGCGCTTCGTAAGCTCGACTCAATGCAGGCAAATTTAGCTCGCGTCAATGACCTCACCGTCGAACTTCGTCGCCAACTACGTCCACTCGGTAAGCAAGCTGAAGTGGCAAAGAAAGCGGCGACCATCCAGGCCGATGTTCGCGATGCTCGCCTTCGTTTGCTCGCCGATGATTACATCTCTTTCTCCAGGACTCTCGATGCAGAAGTTGCTGATGAGAATGCGCTCCGTGAGCGTCGCGCCTCAGTTGAGGCCGAGCTCGATAAGGCGCGCAAGCGAGAAGAAGAGCTCGATGCACAAGCTGCCTTTGAGACACCACTTCTGATTGCAGCACAAGAGAACTTCTATGCACTCACGGGGCTTCGTGAGAAGTTCCGTGGAACTCAATCTCTGGCTCAAGAGCGTTCACGCTTCTTGGCGGAAGAGGCAGAGGAGGCTCGTTCAGCAGGTCGCGATCCTGAGGCGCTCGATGCCGAAGCGGCACTTCTTCTCGAGGAAGAGGCGAAGCTTCGCCAAGAGACTGTTCAGGCAGAGCAGGCGCTGGAAGCTGCAACCGAGAAACTTGCTGCACTTGAATCTGCTCTCAAGGCGGAGGAAGCAACCATTGATGCCGCACTTCGCGCAATCGCAGATCAACGCGAAGGAACTGCTCGCCAAGAAGGCCATATCAAATCACTCGCTGCTCGCCTTGAGGCAAATGCAGAAGAGATCACTCGCCTTACAACTGCACGCAGTGAGGCACAATCTCGCGTTGATCAGGCAAAGGCTGCTTATAGCCAATTTGAGATGGAGATTGCTGGCGCAGATGCTGGCGAGCTCGGACTCGATTCACAATTTGAAGTCGCAAAGAGCGCTCTAGAGGGCGCAAAGAAGAAGCATGGTGAATTAGTAGATGCAGAGCGCGCTGCAGATCGTGAGCGCAATGCAGTTGAATCAAAACTTGAAGCGATGCGCATTACTTCACAATCACGAGATGGCGCAGCGGCGCTTGTTCGCGATTCACGCGGCGTAAACCTCCTTGGAAGTATCGCCTCACTTATTCAGATTGATAGTGGTTGGGAAGCTGCAACTGCAGCAGCCCTTGGCACCCTTGCCGATGCGGTTGTAGTCCGTGATATCGGAGCTGCCGTCACTGCACTTACCACCCTGCGCAGCGAGAACCTCGGACAGGCAGATGTCTTGGTCTATGAGCCTGGTTCACAGGTGAATTCCAATATTCCAGGCGGATTGACCCCACTGCTCTCACATGTTCGCTCATCTGAAATTTCTGAGCTCCTTGCACAACTGCTCAGCAATACAGTTGTTGTCGAGAGCGCCCGCGATGCAGAGAAGATTGTCCGCGAAAATAAATCTTTGACCGTTGTCACACGCGATGGCGATGTCATCACAGCACACCGTGCTCGTGGTGGATCCGCATCATCAAATTCACTCGTTGAGATTCAGGCACTTATCAACGGCTTGGAAGTTCAACTGGATGAACTTACACGCATCTGCGATCGATTGAAATTTGAGATCTCAACAGCTGCAACCGAGGTTGAGGGTAAGCAAGCTGATTTCGATTCTGCTCTTGCTCAGCTCAATGAATCTGATGCACGGATCGCAGCCCTTACTGAGCAATTAGCCGTCTCCGGTCAGAATATGAAGTCTGCCTCTGCTGAAGTTGAGCGTCTTACACAGGCCATCACTGAGGCAACTGCAGCAAAGACTCGCGACGAGAATGAGCTTTCCATCGCACAATCACAATTGGGTCACCATGGTGAGATTGCAGAGCCAGATCGCTCTCGCGCAGAATCTCTCCGAGAAGAAGTATCGGCATCTCGCACCGCGCAGATGGAGGCACGTCTAGCCTTGCGCACATCCGAGGAGCGAGTTACTTCTATTGCAGCTCGCGCACAATCTCTCAAGGATGCCGCTAATGCTGAGCGTGAAGCTTCAGAGCGCGCTGTTGCTCGTCGAGGTGCACGAGCACGTGGCGCTGTGATTTCACAGGCAATCGCTGAGGCAGCATATGAGGCATTGATTCATATCGAGCGCTCCATCGCTAAATCATCAGCTGAACGTCAACGACTAGAAAATTCACGTAATGATCGCGATAGCGAGACCCTCACCGTCCGCACCCGAGGACGCGAATTAACAGCAGAACTTGATCAGCTCACCACGAGCGTTCACCGCGATGAGATTGCTCGCGCAGAACAACGTATGCGTATTGAGGCTCTTGAGACCAAGGCAGTTGAAGAGCTCGGTATCGATATTCCAACTCTTATCGGCGAGTATGGCCCTGATAAGGATGTGCCAACGTTTATTGAAACTGATGAGGGCGAGATTGTTGCAACCGAACTCATTCCATATCGCCGCGATCAACAGGAGAAGCGCCTTGCATCGGCTGAGCGTTCACTCAATCTCCTTGGCAAGATCAACCCACTAGCGCTTGAGGAATATAACGCGCTGGAAGAGAGATTGAAGTTCCTTGCCGAGCAGCTTGAGGATTTGAAGCGCACAAAGAAGGATCTCCTCGACATTATTAAAGAGGTCGATGACAAGGTCCAGGAAGTATTTATGGAGGCATATACCGAAGTTGCCGCCCACTTTAAGGATATCTTCGGTCGTCTCTTCCCGGGGGGAGAAGGAAAGCTCTTCCTCTCTAATCCAGATGACCTTCTCAATACTGGCGTTGATGTTGAAGCGCGCCCACCAGGAAAGCGCGTCAAGCGCCTCTCACTCCTTTCCGGTGGTGAGAAGTCCCTTACCGCTGTTGCGATGCTTGTTGCAATCTTTAAATCTCGACCAAGTCCGTTCTATGTTCTCGATGAGGTTGAGGCAGCGCTCGATGATGTCAACCTAGGTCGTCTCTTAGGAGTCTTGGAAGAGATTCGTGAGAATTCACAGTTGATCATCATCACCCACCAGAAGCGCACCATGGAGATTGCAGATGCGCTCTATGGTGTGACGATGCGCGGTGATGGCGTTACTGAAGTTATCTCGCAGCGTCTGCGCGAGAACGCCAACGCTTAAGGCTGGTTAATTGATGGGGCTCTTCTCGCGCTTTGTTGCAAAGATCAAAGGTGAGTCAACGGCCTCTGCCCTCGATTGGGATGAACTCTCAGCAGAGCTCTTAGCTGCCGATCTCGGTCCGGTTCTTACGGAAGAGGTTATCGCTCAGGCGAAGAAGATTAAAGGCGATGATGCAGAAGGGTCGCTGCGCGAAATTCTCACCTCGCATCTCTCTAGTAAGGATCGCGCTATAGCGCCGCCGGCAACACCTGCTGTGATCTTGGTCGTTGGTGTTAATGGCGTTGGAAAGACAACATCGGTTGCAAAGCTTGCGCACTACCTTCAGAAGAACTACCACTCATTGGTCTTAGGTGCCGCAGATACATTTCGCGCAGCAGCGGTTGATCAACTGAGTACGTGGGGCGCTCGAGTTGGCGTTGAGGTAATCACTGGAAAGCATGAAGGTGAGCCAGCATCAGTTGCCTTCGATACTGTTAAACGGGCAAGCGAACTCGGTTCGCAGTACGCGCTCATTGATACAGCAGGGCGTCTTCACACCAAGAGCGATCTCATGGCAGAGCTTGGAAAGATTAAGCGAGTCGTTGAAAAGAGCGTTCCAGTTGCAGAGGTGCTCTTGGTGATCGATGGAAGCACTGGCCAGAATGGCCTGATTCAGGCGAAGCTCTTTAGTGAAGCAGTTGAGGTGACTGGACTAATTGTGACCAAGCTCGATGGTTCAGCGCGAGGCGGGGTTGCCTTGGCGATTGAGAGCCAGCTGGCTCTTCCCATCAAATTTATCGGCACAGGCGAGGGGATTGAGGATTTCGCCCCCTTTGACTCCGCCTCTTACCTCGATGGACTCCTCCGCGATTAACATAAACGAAACATTAAGCGGCCTTTTGTTGCATCCCCTTAACCCGTCCTGTCGTCACCTGTAATGGCCGATTGGGAGATTTCTCCCATCTCAATGGTGAGTCAAGACAGTTACCACGAAACAAGTGAGGTTTAACAATGGGAGATGTAGTTCTCAATAGCGGTGATACTGCTTTTATCTTGATAAGCAGCGCTCTCGTTCTTCTCATGACCCCAGGGCTCGCCTTCTTCTATGGCGGCATGGTTCGCACGAAGAGCGTCTTAAATATGATGATGATGTCGATGATCACGATCGGAATCGTCAGCATTCTCTGGGTGATTTATGGATTTGAATTGGCATTTGGTTATAAGGCTGACTCTGCTTGGTATGGAAACTTCTCGCTCAGCGGTCTTGGGGGAGCAGTGGATGAATTCACCAACAACGGCGGTGTTTATCCGATTCCACTTCTAGTCTTTGCCGCATTCCAATTGATGTTTGCGATCATTACCCCAGCGTTGATCTCAGGTGCTATTGCAGATCGCACCAAGTTCATCTCATGGGGTGTCTTTGTTGCAATCTGGTCAACCGTTGTCTATTTCCCAGTTGCACACTGGGTCTTCGCCTTTGGAAATAAGGTGGGAGATGTCGTCACTGGAACTGGTTACCTTGCAGGAAAAGGCGTAGAAGATTTTGCCGGTGGAACCGCCGTTCACATCAATGCTGGCGCTGCCGGACTTGCACTTGCAATTGTTCTTGGAAAGCGAATTGGATGGCGCAAAGATCCGATGCGACCACACTCACTTCCATTGGTAATGCTTGGAGCAGGACTCCTCTGGTTCGGTTGGTTTGGATTTAATGCCGGCTCTGCCCTAGGTGCAAATGGAATTGCAGCACTTGCGCTGATTAATACCCAAGTTGCAGCAGCTGCTGCCATCGTTGGCTGGCTTGCTGTGGAGAAGATCCGTAATGGCCATGCAACATCGCTCGGTGCAGCATCTGGCGCGGTTGCAGGTCTAGTTGCAATCACACCTGCATGTGCATTTGTCGCTCCATGGGCGGCAGTTGTTATTGGTCTTATTGCTGGTGCTCTCTGCGCCTTGGCAGTTGGCTTGAAATACAAGTTTGGCTTCGATGATTCTCTCGATGTAGTGGGTGTTCACCTCGTCGGCGGTATTTGGGGCTCTCTTGCCATCGGACTCTTCGGCGCAAGTGCGGTCAATAACATCGGTCTCGATGGGCTCTTCTATGGTGGCGGTACCGAGCTACTAGGAAAGCAGGCTCTTGGAGTTGGTCTCGTTGCAGGATATTCATTTATCGCAACGCTTATCATCGGTTATGCAATCGAGAAGACTATCGGCTTCCGTATCTCACGAGATGCTGAAGTTGAAGGTATTGATCTCAAGGAACACGCTGAATCAGCGTACGAATATGCAAGTTCATCACGAGGAGGCGCAAACCTATGAAGCTCATAACAGCAATTCTCAAGCCATTTAAGTTAGATGAGGTTAAGGATGCGCTTCAGGCTGCCGGCATCACCGGAATGACAGTCTCAGAGGCGAGTGGTTTCGGTCGCCAAAAGGGACATACCGAGGTCTATCGTGGCGCTGAATACACAGTCGATCTCGTTCCAAAGGTTCGCCTTGAGGTGCTCGTCGATGATGCAGATGCTGCAAATATCGTCGATGTCATCGTTAAGGCTGCCGGCACTGGATCTATCGGCGATGGAAAAGTCTGGACCACTCCCGTGGATCAAGTTGTGCGAGTCCGAACCGGAGAGCGTGGTCCCGATGCAATCTAGTTCTGACTAGATACATCAGGCAATAGAAAATATGGGTACACGAGAGAGAAGGTCGCGTTCACAAGAGCGCGACCTTCTCCTTTCGCAGCTTTTTGAGGCAAGCGGTGTAGATAGCCAGAAGATGGCGATTGCTGCTGTGGGAAGTTATGGACGAGGCGAGCTCACCCCAGGATCAGATCTCGATATCGTCATTCTCCATACCGATTCCTACGAGAAGGATGAATTAAACGAGATTGTAAATTCAATTCTCTATCCGCTTTGGGATCAGAAAATCAAAGTTGATCACTCTGTTCGTACTAAGAGTGAAGTCAAAGAGGTATTGGGCAGTGACCTCAAAGCCGCTATGGGTCTGCTCGATGTGCGCGGAATCTGTGGAAATCTGGATTTAGTTCGAGATATTGAAGTGTTAGCACGGGATTCTTGGCAAGAAGGAATTGATCGCTATCTTCCTGAGCTTGAGCGAACATTAGAAGAGCGATATCAACGCAATGGTGAATTGGCTTATCTGCTCGAGCCCGACCTAAAAGAATCCCGCGGTGGTCTCCGGGATATCACAGCGCTGCGAGCCATGCATGCAACCGGTCTTCTCGCCTTGCCGATGGAGCGCATCAGTCAGGCAGAGTCGATTCTCTCCACTGCGCGTGAGGCTCTTCATTTAGCCAGCGGTAGAGATAAAGATCGTTTGCTCTTTGCTGAGCAGGATAAAGTGGCTACGAAGTTGAATTATGCCGATGCAGATGCGTTAATGAGTGAGATTGCACAGGCTGCTAGAGCAGTCGACTACCTATTAGAGATGGCATGGCATCAATACCATCACCGCTCCACGTCAAGGTTATCTCGCCTCTTTAATCGTTCGAAATCTCGGACGGTAGCACCGGGAGTGATAGTTGAGGGTGGGGAAGTGTTAATTGATCCAGAGTGGGATCTTGATAGCGATCCCCTCATTGGTTTACGTGCTGCAGCAACTGCAGCCCAACTTGGCCTCAGACTCTCATTTGATTCACTTCGAAATTATGGTGATGCGCTCGATGCAGGACGAGGTGGGCTCTCTCATCCTTGGCCACGTCAAGCACGTGAATACCTCATCTCACTCATTGGCGCAGGCCCTGCGATGATTGAGATTTTTGAGGCGCTCGATCAGGAAGAGATTATCTTCCACTGGATTCCCGAGTGGAGAGGGGTGCGTTCACTTCCACAGCGAAATGTTCTCCATCGCCACACAGTAGATAGACATATGGTGGAGACGGCAGTTGCAGCAGCCGCTCTCACTCGCGAGGTCCACCGCCCGGATCTACTTCTCTTCACTGCGCTCTTTCACGACATTGGCAAGGGAACCCAGGAAGATCACTCCATTCGAGGCGCTGCGTTGATTGCACCTCTTGCCGAGCGAATTGGTTTTAATCCAAGCGATATTGAAGTTATTCAGAAGCTCATTGAGCATCATCTATTGCTCTCTGCCACAGCAACTCGCCGTGATCTCGATGATCCGGCGACGATTGCCAGCGTCGCCGAACATATCTCTGATCTCGGAACTCTTGAGTTGCTTCATGCCTTAAGCATCGCCGATGGCGAGGCAACAGGAAGAGCTGCGTGGAGTGAATGGAAGGCAACGCTCGTTACAGACCTAGTCTCTCGCGTGAAGCTTGCGATTACTGATAACACGATTACTGCTCAACCAGAACTCTCTGTTGAACAACTCTCTAGAGCATCGAGTGGTTCATTAAATGTGATGATTGAAGATCGGGGTAGTGTCTATGCGATTGAGATTGTGGCACCCGATAAGACAGGACTGCTCTCGATTGTTTCAGGCGTTCTCAATATTCTCCGTCTCGATGTGAGATCTGCTCGAACCCGCACGGTGAATTCCGTTGCGGTAATGGAGTGGATAGTCGTGTCTGATCCGCATGCACCGGCACTGAGCTCAGAGATTCTCGAACGAGAACTAGTCAAAGGCCTGGAGTCAGAGGGCGCGCTAGCTGAGCGAATAGCCGATCGCATTCAAGCCTATTCACAGATGCCCACCATTCCTTTTCCGGATCCGGTCGTGGAGACCTTCCTTGACGCAGCAACTGATGCAACAATTATTGAAGTCAGAAGCCATGACCGGCCAGCGTTGCTCTTCTCTATTGGTGACACCGTAAGAAAGTGCAATATCGATATTCGTTCAGCAATTGTGACCACCTTGGGCGCAGAGGCGATCGACACCCTTTATGTGACCGAGATTGGTGGGGGAGCGCTCACCTCTGAGCGAGCAGCTGAGGTCGCTTCGCGAATTGCAGCCTCTCTCAAGTAGTCTTCCCTCACTATGTTCGATGCTCTCTCATCCAAAATATCTGGCGTCTTCTCCTCGCTGCGCAGCCGCGGAAAGCTCTCACCTTCAGATGTTGAAAATACCGTTGGCGAGATAAGGCAGGCCCTCCTTGAGGCAGATGTTGCCCTTTCAGTCGTCGACACATTTATCGAAAAGATAAGAACTGGCGCGCTCGAACTTCTCCCCACTTTGCAATCGGGAGTAAACCAAGCACAGGCGATATTTGATCTGGTCAATCGCGAACTGACAGAGATTCTCGGTGGTGGTGCGCGACGCGTTCGTTACGCCAAGAATCCACCAACAGTCATTATGTTGGCAGGTCTGCAGGGAGCAGGTAAGACAACTCTTGCGGCAAAGTTAGCAAAGTTCTATAAAGATCAAGGTGACACCCCAATTTTAGTTGCCTCCGATTTACAGCGACCAAATGCCGTCAATCAACTTCAGGTAGTGGGTCAATCAGTCGGAGTTCCAGTCTTTGCACCGGAGGCCGGTAATGGCGTGGGAGATCCGGTCCAGGTAGCACGCGATGGAGTCGCCTTTGCTAAGGCCAAACTCCACAACATGGTAATTGTTGATACTGCAGGACGACTTGGCGTCGATAGCGATCTCATGGCAGAGGCATCTGCAATTCGCGATGCCATCAATCCCAATGAAATTCTCTTTGTTGTCGATGCGATGATTGGACAGGATGCAGTTCGCACCGCAGAGGCTTTCCGTGATGGAGTCGGCTTTGATGGCGTGGTCCTTACCAAGCTCGATGGCGATGCTCGAGGTGGAGCTGCGCTCTCAATTGCATCCCTTACCGGACGTCCGATTATGTTCGCCTCCACCGGTGAGAAGATTTCAGATTTCGATATTTTCTATCCCGAGCGGATGGCATCACGGATTCTTGGTATGGGCGATGTGGCAACACTTGCCGAGCAAGCGAAGAAGGCCTTCGATCCTGATACAACGAAGAAGTTAGAAGATAAGTTCATCAAAGGTGAAGATTTCACCTTAGAAGATTTCCTCGAGCAGATCGAGGCGATGGCGAAGATGGGCAATATGGGCAAGCTCCTTGGAATGCTTCCAGGGGCAGGGGCGATGAAGAAGCAGATCGATAGCTTCGATGAATCAGAGATCACGCGCACCAAGGCGATCGTTCAATCGATGACTCCAGCAGAGCGGCGCGATCTCAAACTTCTCAATGGATCTCGCCGAGCTCGTATCGCAGCAGGCTCTGGCCGATCAGTTACCGATGTCAATAAATTGGTCGAGAAGTTCACCGCTGCCCAGAAGATGATGAAATCCTTACGAGGTGGCAAAGGGCCGGCGCTGCCTCCAGGTATGGCTATGCCTCCGGGCATGGCAATGCCACCTGGAATGGCTATGCCTCCGATCGGTGGGGTTGGCAAGAAGGGGCAGGCGCCTGCCAAGAAGAAGTCACGCTCAGGAAATCCAGCAAAGCGGGCTGCTGAGCAGGGTTGAGCTCGATTTCCCTATCGCAGGGGTGGGCTGGCAGAATAGGGCACCTGTTGAAGGGCCCTCTACCCCTGAAAACATCCACATCCACCGTCGGATGATCGTCGTTACGCACCCCGCTGTGACGCGTTTACGCTGACACACTTTTTTAGGAGCAATACCACTTTGGCTACAAAGATTCGTTTGATGCGTTTTGGAAAGATCCGCACACCGTACTTCCGTATCGTCGTTACAGATTCACGTAAGGCGCGTAACGGTCTCTCAATCGAAGAGATCGGTCGCTACGTACCAGGACAAGAGCCATCACTGATTGAGGTTAAGTCAGATCGCGCTCAGTACTGGCTCGGAGTTGGCGCACAGCCAACAGAGGCTGTCACAGCTCTCCTTAAGGTCACAGGCGATTGGCAGAAGTTCAAGGGTCTTCCAGGATCAGAGGGCACACTCAAGGTTGCAGCTCCAAAGCCTGCAAAGAGCATTGCATATGAAGCAGCTGTGAAGGCTGCAGCATCTGAGCCAGCTGAGGGTGCAACAACTCTCAAAAAGAAGGCTCAGGAGAAGCTCGCTGCAAAGTCAGCTCCGGTTGTTGAAGAGGCAGCGCCTGCACCTGTTGCAGATGAGGCTCCAGCGGCAGAGGCAGTTACCGAAGATGTCGTAGAGGCAGCGGTAGAGGCTCCAGCAGAAGAAGCAGCTGCAGAATAATTATGATCGACGAAGCTCTCGAACATCTCGTCAAGGGAATCGTAGATAACCCTGACGATGTGAACGTCAAGGAGAAGAACGGTCGTCGTGGGGCAACTCTCGAGGTCCGCGTCAATCCTGAAGATATCGGTAAGGTCATTGGTCGCAATGGTCGTACAGCGAAGGCGCTCCGCACGGTTGTGAGCGCGCTCGCTGGACGCAGCGTCCGCGTTGACTTGATCGATACAGACGAACTTCGCTAATTACCTTCTCCAGATTTCATTAAAGGAGATTACGTCATGCGCCTTAATGTAGGACGTATTGGTAAGGCCCACGGGATTCTTGGTGAGGCCACAATTGAGGTGCGAACTGATGAAGCCGAAGATCGCTTCGCACTCGGTGCACGTTTAGAGACAGATAGCCACGGTGTTCTCACCGTGGCTTCTGCACGTGTCCACAACGGCATCCTCCTCCTTGGCTTTGAGGGCATTGAAAACCGTAATCAGATTGAAGAGCTCCGTAATGAGCTGCTCTATGCAGATGTTGATATCGATGCCCCTGGTTATGATGAAGATGATTATCACGTCCTTCAGCTCATCGGCTGCACCGCATACCTTGAAGATGAGAGCGAATTTGGGGTTGTGACCGAGGTACTCAATCTTCCCGGACAAGATGTATTAGCAATTAATACTCCAACAGGTGAGGCAATGATTCCGTTTGTCCGCCAGCTTGTTCCAGTTGTTGATGTGCGCAATAAGAGAATGACAGTCATCCCACCAGAGATATCAGGTGCAATCTGATGAAGATAGATGTCATATCGATATTTCCCGAGTATCTCTCACCACTCAACCTCTCCCTCTTGGGTAAGGCGCAGAGCGCAGGATTGGTAGAGATTGAGGTTCACAATCTTCGCGATCATGCAGTAGGCGTTCACGGCTCTGTTGATGACACCCCTTATGGCGGCGGTGCCGGAATGGTGATGACGCCTGAGGTGTGGGGAAAAGCTCTCGATCCTTTGATGGTTGATGGAACTGATCTGATCATCTTGACCCCTGCGGGCAAGCAATTCACGCAACCTGTTGCGCAGGAGCTCTCATCTCACTCTCATCTGATCTTTGCTTGTGGTCGTTATGAAGGAATTGATGATCGCATTCGCCAGTATTACTCGCAGCCTGAGTTTGAAGCTCGCAATATTCACGTCCACGAATATTCCATTGGTGATTATGTTTTGGGCGGGGGAGAAGTTGCCTCAATGGTGATGATCGAGGCGATCACTCGACTTATTCCTGGTGTTTTAGGTAATCCGCAATCCCTAGCAGAAGAATCACATAACAGTGAGGGCTATCTTGAATATCCCAACTTCACCAAACCTGCCCAATGGCGCGGACTTGATGTGCCGGAGATATTGCTCAGCGGCAATCACGCGGCGATCGCTAAGTGGCGCAGTGAGCAGGCACAACTTCGAGCCAAGAAGAATAGATAACAATGGCTCGCACCTATCTCGTTGAGACCTATGGATGTCAGATGAATGTCCATGACTCAGAGCGAATCGCTGGATTACTCGATGCGGCAGGTCATGTTCCGGTTAAGGCAGGCGAGCAGGCAGATATCGTCGTTTTCAATACCTGCGCGGTGAGAGAGAATGCTGATAATAAACTCTATGGAAATCTCAGCTTCTTAGCGCCTATTAAGAAAGCAAATCCTGCGCTTCAAATTGCTGTAGGTGGATGTCTTGCGCAGAAAGATCAGGCGACCATCCTTAAGAAGGCGCCATATGTTGATGTGGTATTCGGTACTCATAATGTTGGCTCGCTACCAATCCTGCTCGAGCGCGCCCGAATCGAGGAAGAATCACAGATTGAGATTCTGGAAGCCCTTGAGCACTTCCCATCGACCTTGCCGGCTCGACGTTTCTCGGCCTTTACCTCGTGGGTCTCAATCTCAGTAGGGTGCAATAACACCTGCACCTTCTGCATCGTGCCATCACTTCGCGGCGTGGAGAAAGACCGCGAACCAGAAGATATTCTCGCTGAGGTCAAAGCTCTCGTGGATCAAGGTGTTATTGAGATTACGCTGCTCGGGCAGAACGTTAACGCCTATGGTGTTGAGGCTGGAAAGAAAGGTGCCTTTGCGCAACTTCTTCGAGATGTTGGGGCAATTGAGGGGATTGAACGAATTCGCTTTATGTCACCGCATCCTCGTGATTTCACAGATGATGTGATTGAGGCGATGGTCGAGACTCCCAAGGTGATGCCACACCTTCACATGCCGTTGCAATCAGGCTCTGACTCTATTTTGCAGGCGATGCGCCGTTCTTATCGAAGTGAGCGTTATTTAGGAATTCTCGATCGCGTTCGGACCGCGCTCCCACACGCGATGATTACCACCGACATCATCGTTGGTTTTCCAGGGGAGAGTGAAGCTGACTTCCAGGCGACCGTTGATTTAGCGACGAAAGCAAAGTTTGCTACCGCCTATACCTACAAATATTCAATTCGACCAGGCACTCCTGCGGCGGAGATGCCTCATCAAGTGGATGAGGCGATTGTTGGAGAGAGATACACCCGCCTCCATGAACACCTGCAAAAGATTTCACTTGAGGTCAATCAAAGGGCTATTGGCACAACCCATCGCGTAATGATCAATGAGATTGAAGGTCGTCGCGATGGTGATCGAGGTCGAATAACAGGTCGCTCAGAGGATTTCAGATTGGTGCACTTCGATCCCATCGATGGAGCCCGCCCAGGTGACTTTGTCGATGTTGAAATTACGCAAGCATCTGCTCACTACCTCATCGGTAAGCCATTGAGCGTCATCCGCACCCGAGGTGGCGATGCCTTTGAGGCACGCAATAAAGTGGCAAACGGTCCAGCTCCCACCATGCTCGGTATTCCTACGGTGAAGCGGTAGCCATGTCTGCTCCACTGATGATCATCTGTGGTCCAACGGCAACTGGTAAGAGTGATTTAGCGCTAGAAGTTGCAGAAGAGCTTGATGGCGAAATCATCAATGCTGATTCGATGCAGCTCTATCAAGGCATGGATATCGGCACTGCAAAGCTATCAGTTGCCGAACGCCGAGGAATTCCACACCATCTTCTCGATATCTTGACTGTTGATCAAGATGCTTCGGTTGCTCAGTATCAAGAGTTAGCACGCAAAGCGATAGATGAGATTCGAAGCCGTGGAAAAGCAGCAATTATCGTTGGCGGAACTGGGCTCTATATCAAGTCGATCATTGATGAGATGAACTTTCCAGAGACCGATCCTGACCTGCGCAAAAAGTTAGAGGATGAGGCGGAGCTCCTCGGCACAGTGGCGATGTATTCAAAGCTTCGCCTCCTAGATCCTGAGGCGGCGAATTCGATTGAACCGGCAAATACTCGAAGGATTATCAGAGCTCTAGAAGTTATCGAAGTCACCGGCAAGCCTTACTCTGCCAATTTACCGAGCGATACATCGCTTCGATATCCCGATGCCTATCACTTTGGTCTTTCAATGGAGCGGGCTCGACTTTCTCCACGAATTGAGGCACGTGTTCACCGCATGTTTGAAGGTGGCTTGGTGGCTGAGGTGGAGCAGTTAATTGAAGAAGGCCTGCTGAAGGGTGTAACCGCTCAGCGGGCGATTGGTTATGCCCAAACTATTGCCTATAAGAATGGGGAAATATCGCTGGATGAGGCGATTGCAGAGACGATAGTTGCCACCCGGCAGTATGTGCGCCGCCAGGAGACCTGGTTTAAGCGAGATCTTCGGATTCAATGGATTCCCGAAGACCAACCACGGCTCTCAACTGTCCTTGGGCGTATAAACTCGTAACCATATGGAGAGCTCAATGATTGCCACCTATGGCCATGGAACACACAATGACTTTCTCATTCTCTTCGACCCAGATGACCAATTAACTATCTCCGCAGAGCAGGTTGCTGCTATGTGCAATCGAAGCACTGGTATTGGTGCAGATGGAATGATCCGCATTATCAAGAATGACGGCAAATGGTTTATGGATTACCGCAATGCCGATGGTTCAATCGCTGAGATGTGCGGTAATGGAATTCGGGTGATGGCTAGGTACCTTGTTGCCAAAGGCCATCAACGAGAAGGCATCTTTGCAATCGACACTCGGGCAGGGATTAAACATCTTCGAGTACCGGCAGATGATGACATCTCGGTCAACATGGGCAAGGTCTATGACGAGATGGAGCAGGTGAGCGCATCGGTTAATGGCGTCACATACTCAGGCTTTAACATCAATGTGGGAAATCCACACGCAGTGGTATTTACCGATGATCTCTCAACTCTCGGCTCCCTAGAGACTGCGCCAACTGTTACTCCTGCAGGCTCTTACCCTGAAGGAGTCAATGTCGAATTCGTGGAGATTACAGCAGCAAATGAGGCAAAGATGCGCGTGCATGAGCGAGGTAGTGGTGAGACTCAATCTTGTGGAACTGGCACATGCGCAGTGGCACTTGCAGCAACGATGAAGAGCGGGCAACAACTTCCGTCGCGTTGGGTGATCTATCCTCCCGGGGGCCGTCTCATTGTTGATATTGATGGCCACTCAAATGCCACGCTTACCGGTCCAGCAGAATTGATCAAGGATTACGATGTGAGTAGCTATCTTCAATGAGTAAATCGGAAGATTCCTACGATAAGTTATTTGAAGATCTCCTTCGGGAGAGCGCACGGGCTGCGGCTGACTTTGATGCAGATGAGGTCGATGAGGTTGCTACCCAACAAGATCTTGCAGATCGCCATGCACTTCGCCGCGTTAAGAGCTTCTCCACTGAGCTTGAAGATATCTCTGAGGCTGAATATCGCCAGCTCCAATTAGAGCGAGTTGTTCTAGTGGGGGTTTGGACAGAAGGCACCGCCGAGATGGCCGATAATTCACTGGCTGAGTTGAAAGCTTTGGCTGAGACGGCCGGCTCTGAAGTACTCGAAGGTTTGATTCAGCGCCGCGATAAGCCAGATCCATCTACCTACATTGGTGCCGGTAAGTTGGAAGATCTTCGAGCAATAGTTCGAGCATCTGGTGCTGACACAGTTATCTGTGATGGTGAACTTTCTCCTTCACAACTTCGCACCTTAGAAGATAAATTAAAGGTAAAGGTTGTAGATCGCACCGCACTTATCTTGGATATCTTTGCCCAGCACGCCAAGAGTCGAGAGGGTAAGGCGCAGGTTGAATTAGCGCAGATCGCCTATCTCCTCCCACGTCTTCGCGGTTGGGGTGATTCACTCTCGCGTCAGGTTGGTGGTCGCGCAGCAGGTGGTGCAGGTATTGGTGGACGTGGCCCTGGCGAGACCAAGATTGAGACCGATCGCCGCAGAATCCGTGACAAGATGGCAAAACTTCGCCGCGAGATTAGTGAGATGAAGGTAGCTCGCGATACAAAGCGTCAGGAACGACGTCGCAATAACATTCCATCGGTGGCTATTGCTGGTTACACAAACGCCGGAAAATCATCTCTTCTCAATGCCCTAACTGGTGCAGGGGTGCTCGTTGAGAATGCTCTCTTTGCAACGCTCGATCCAACAGTTCGAAAGGCACAAACTGCAGAAGGTCGCGTCTACACTCTCTCTGACACGGTGGGATTTGTTCGCCATCTGCCTCATCAATTAGTGGATGCATTTAAATCAACTTTGGAAGAAGTATCTGGTGCAGATCTCATAGTCCATGTTGTTGATGGCTCTCATCCAGATCCCTTTGAGCAGATCCGCGCTGTGAGACAGGTAATCGATGAAATCGGCGGGGGAGATATCCCTGAGATTATTGCGATCAATAAGGTTGATATCGCTGCGCCAGAAGTTGTGATGGAGCTTCTTCGAAAAGAGAAGAATAGTTACGCCTTTTCGACCAAGAGCGGTTTTGGAATCGAGGGCTTGGTCCATGCGATTGAGAAATCTCTGCCTCACCCAAGCGTTGAAATCGATTCGGTCATCCCATATGGCCGAGGTGACCTCGTCCATGCCATCCATGAGACCGGTGAGATCGTGCTGGAGGAGCATCTAGCAGAGGGGACCCATATCAAGGGGTATGTCGATGGCGCCTTGGCCCAATCGATTGAGCGCGCCATCAAATCTGGGGAATAAACGCGACACGCCGATGGTTCTAACAGGTAATTGAAAGCTTTATACGCGACTATTCGCACGTTGCGAGGAATTCCTCGCTCGGTATCGATGAAGGAGAGGTGAGATCAGTGGCAACAGATTACGACACACCCCGTAAGACCGATGAGGAATTACACGAGGAGTCTCTCGAAGAACTCAAGGCTAAGCGAGCTGATGCACAATCCGGTCAGATCGATGTCGATGAGGCAGAAGCGGCAGAGAATCTAGAGCTTCCAGGCGCTGATTTATCAGGTGAGCAGTTGGCAGTGCGCGTTGTTCCAAAGCAGGTTGATGAATTTACTTGTTCACGCTGCTTCCTCATCCACCATATGACTCAGTTGGCAAAGGGCGAAGGCGCTAAGGCTGTCTGTAAGGATTGCGCTTAACTCTTAAGAGCGCGAGCGAGCTTTTCTGCTCGCTTACTTGAAATCAACCAATAAGGCGTTGGATCGCGTTCATCCTTGACCTGAACTTTCAATCCTTGCGATATCCAGAAAGTTGTTGCAAAGAAGGCGGCCGGGTCAGCGCCTCGCGTGCGCTCAATGCCAAAGTTCTTCTTTGAAATCACCTCAACCTCACCGAGATAGCGCAGTGGGATATGGGCTCTCTTTATACGGAGCTCGCCATCACTGATCTCAATTGTGGATGTCATCTTATGGATGATGGTCGCCTGAAGTGCGAGCGAGATAGCAAAGGCATTGATGGCAGCGTTATTGTTAAATGCCGCCCAGATTGCAATCACCAGTGAGAGAAGCATGAAGTAGATGAAGGCCACCAGCCAGAATGGGGGGCGAATCACTTCTTTAAATACGACAGTTCTGCTCACGGTTATAGGGTAGTGGCTAACTCATCAAGTAGCCTTATCTCATGAGTCGAGTAGCAAGCACCACGCCTCCGACGGGAGCAATCATCCCAGAGCGCCATCCCGCCTCACCTGCGACTGGATCCGAACTCCCATCACACTTTAAGCATTGTTTTGGTTGTGGTGATCTCCATCCGACAGGTCTTCACCTCAAGGCGAAGGTGGGTGAAGGGCTAACAATCACCGCACAATTTACTGTTACTGAAAATCATCAAGGAGCTCCTGGGCTTGCTCATGGAGGTCTTCTCTCACTGGCATTTGATGAGGCGCTAGGAAAGTTGATGTGGCTCCTTCGAGCCCCTGCAGTGACTGCGCGCCTTGAGACTGATTTCCTCGCACCAGTACCAATTGGAACAACTCTCTTTATCTCCGCTCGCATTGTTGGACAGCACGGTCGGAAGGTCTATTCAGAGGCAGAGGGTCGCATTGGATCAGCAGATGGAACTCTCGCGGTCAGAGCTGTCTCACTCTTTATTATCGTTCCAATGAACCACTTCCTCGATAATGCTCCTGCTGAATACATCGCAGCGATTAAGGCTAACCCTGAACTCCTCTCCTTTGTCGATCCAGAATTTAATATCAACCCATGAGCCAATTACAGGTCTTAATCACTCGCCTCGACCCTGACCTTCCGCTGCCACAATATGCAAAGGGTGGTGACGCTGGAGCCGATATCTATTCAAGGATTGATTTCACCTTGGCGCCGGGGGAGCGAGCACTAATTCCAACTGGAATCGCAATCGCACTCCCTGACGGTTATGTGGCACTTGTCCACCCGCGTTCAGGTCTTGCGATCAAGCATGGCATCACCATGGTCAACGCCCCTGGCACAGTTGATGCCGCCTATCGTGGTGAGCTCCAATGCATCTTGATTAATCATGATCCAGAAGATCCTGTCTCCTTTAAGCGGGGAGATCGCATCGCTCAACTCGTCTTTCAAAAAGTGGAACGAGCAGAGTTTATTGAGGTGGAATCTCTGCCAGGTTCTGGTCGAGGCGATGGCGGCTTTGGATCGACGGGTAGAGCATGAGCCAGAACGAAGATAAAGAGAAAGTTCTCGCAGCATTTGGAGGCAAGAAAGGGCTGATTGATTCAGGCATTCCCTCAATTCTCTTCCTTGTCATCTTTAATGTGCGCGATAATCTTCAAGATGCCCTGGTAGCGGCGGTCGTGGTCTCAGCGATTTTGACGATCATTCGTCTGGCGATGCGCGAAACCGTCCAGCATGCCTTTGGTGGTTTGATCGGAGTTTTAATCTGCGCTTGGTTTGCCAATCGAACCGGAAACCCGAGCGATCTCTATCTTCCGAAGCTCTTGACCAATCTTGGTTATGGCACCGTCTATCTCATCGCCAATCTCGTTGGCTGGCCGATATTAGGATTGATGCTGGGACCAATTCTTGGCGAGAACCTTCTTTGGCGCCATGATCCAGCGCGCAAGGCGGCATATATTCGCGCCGGTTGGCTCTGGGTTGGAATGTTCTTTCTTCGTATCGCTGTTCAATATCCGATCTATCGAAGCGGTAACGTTAATCTCCTTGGCACAGTCAACCTCGCCATGGGGTATCCGCTCTTTATAGCAACAGGATATGCAACCTGGATGATCTTAAGAAGTGTGCCGATTACCAAGCACCATCAGGGGTAGTTAAGAGATTAATTTGATGTAATAAAGCACTCTTTGAGCTGGCCTTCAGCGACAGCTGATGCCACAAAGAGGAGTTCGTCGCCTGCAACAAATACATCAGTCGGAGTTGGTGTGAGGACCCGTCCATCGCGAACGATTGCGGCAAGGGATGCATCCTCTGGGAGGGTAATCTCTTCAACGGTCTTACCAATACACGATGATGTATCCGGCAAGGTGAGTTCAACAAGGTTTGCCTGCCCCTTACGGAATGAGAAGAGGCGAACTACATCTCCGACACTTACCGCCTCTTCAACGAGCGCGGCAATGATGCGAGGCGTTGATACCGCAACATCGACACCCCATGAGTGATCGAAGAGCCACTCATTCTTTGGGTGGTTGATGCGAGCAACAACGCGAGGCACGCCATATTCAGTCTTTCCAAGGAGAGAAGCAACGAGGTTTACCTTGTCATCTCCAGTTGCTGCAACAAGAACCTGACAATCATTGAGGCTTGCCTTATCGAGGGATGCAATTTCACAGGCATCTGCCATTAACCACTCAGCATCTGGGACCGATTCGAGTTTGAGAGCCTTCGGGTCACGGTCAATAAGGAGAACACGGTGGCCATTATCGAGAAGCTCTCGAGCGATAGCGCGCCCAACATTTCCAGCGCCAGCAATTGCAATACGCATCTCGTTACGCCTCCGGTGACTTTCCTAGAATTGCTTCAACTTCAGCGAGCTTCTCATCTCGAACCATGACATGGATGAGATCGCCATCCTGAAGGACTGTGCTCTCATCTGGAATAAGGCCTTCGCCGAGGCGAGTGAGGAATGCAACACGAAGGTCAGCCGCCTTCTCAATATCTGCGATGGCAGTTCCAAACCAATCAAGGTGAGGATGGAGCTCTGTGAGTTGAACTGTTCCACTGGCATCACGCCACTCTGAGCGAGAACCTTCAGGGGTCAATCTTCTTAAAATCTGATCTGTTGCCCAGATAACGGTCGCAACAGTTGGGATGCCAAGGCGCTGATAAATCTCGGCGCGGCCTGGGTCATATATACGGGCAACAACATTTGTGACTCCATAGCTCTCACGAGCAACGCGCGCTGCCAAGATGTTGGAGTTATCTCCATTACTTACCGCAGCAAATGCTCCGGCGCCTTCAATACCTGCCTCAAGCAGGGTGTCGCGATCAAAACCGACGCCAGTAACAGTCCGACCCTTAAAGTCAGGGCCGAGACGGCGGAAAGCTTCCTTTGATTGGTCGATAACAGCGACTGAGTGGCCGTTGGACTCAAGCTCGAGAGCGAGTAATGAACCCACGCGACCGCAACCCATGATGACTACGTGCATGGGCATAACTTACTCCTTTACTCTTATCTCTATGACCGAAACAACGAGAAAAGCGCTCCATATCGGCGAAATTCTTCGAGTGGAGATTGAAAAGGTCGCCCATGGAGGCCATTTCATCGCACGCTATGAGGGCGCCGTTATCTTCGTTCGCCACGCTATCCCGGGTGAGGTTGTCGAGGTCGAGATCACCTCGGTTGAGAAATCATTGGCCCGAGGGGTTGTGGTTGCAGTGATCGAGCCAAGCCCTGATCGCGTTACTACGCCATGTCGTTATGCAGCGGTCTGCGGAGGATGCGATTTCCAACATATCGATATCACCCGCCAGCGCCAGCTCAAGAGCGATGTGGTCTCTGAACAATTTGCCCGCATCGCCAAGATGGAAGTTGATATTGAGGTTGAGGATGTATCGGGGCCGCTTCACTGGCGCACTCGCTTTGCTGCATCAACCAATAATCAGGGAGAGATTGGCTTTAAGGGCTCGAGAAGTAATGACGTGGTTCCTATCTCATCCTGCCCAATCTTGATTCCAGAGATTGATTTTCCAACCTTGCCGTTAAGTGCAATTGAGAGCAATCAGCGAGTTGAGGTGGCCCTTGATAACGAAGGAAATAGAACCATTTCGATTTCGGCTATGCGGGAAGGAAGGACATCAGCGCGTCCTGCCGCAAAGGTAATTGAAGGTGATTCAACGCTGCACTATCAGGTTGAAGATTTTGATTATCAAGTGAGCTTCACATCCTTCTGGCAGAGCAATATCAACGCGCCGGAAGTTCTCGTCGATGCCTTCCTCGATTTTGCAGATCTTAAAGCTGGCGATCATCTTCTTGATTTGTATGGGGGAGTAGGGCTCTTTGCAGGAGCTGCGCTCTCAAAGATTGGACCCGGTGGACGAGTCGACATTATTGAGGCAAGTAGATCGGCTACCGATGATGCTCGCGCCAACTTTGAAGAGCACTCCAATGTATTTGTTCACACCGGAGATGTTGCTAAAGAGCTAAAGGCGATTAAACGAGCAGATCTCATAGTCCTTGATCCCCCTCGGGCGGGGGCGGGGCGTGAGGTCATTGAGAAGATATCTCGCGTCAGCGCCCGGGCGATTATCTATATTGCATGCGATCCCGCTGCGCTGGCTAGAGATACGACATATCTCAAGGATGCTGGGTACCAGCTTGAGGATATTCGCGCATTCGATCTCTTCCCGATGACTCACCACATCGAGTCTATTGCGCTCTATACCCCAGTTAAGGTATCTTGACGTCAAGATACTTTTTAGAATAGGTGCATCGCCATGAGTAAGAACTCCCTCGGAACGAAGAAGAACCTCTCAGTCGCAGGTAAGGAGTTCGAGATCTTCGATATCTCGAAGGTTGAAGGAGCAGCGAGCCTTCCATTCTCACTCAAGGTCCTTCTTGAGAATCTTTTGCGCACTGAAGATGGCGCAAATATCACCGCAGATCACATCAAAGCTTTAGCGCAATGGGATCCATCCGTAGAGCCTGATACTGAAATTCAATTTACGCCAGCACGTGTTGTGATGCAGGACTTCACTGGAGTTCCATGTGTTGTTGACCTTGCAACGATGCGTGAGGCGATCGTTGATCTCGGGGGAGATCCTTCAAAGGTCAACCCACTTGCACCTGCAGAGCTCGTAATCGACCACTCTGTCATTGCAGATTTCTTCGGAACCAACACCTCGTTTGAGCAGAACACCGATGTTGAGTATGAGCGTAACCGTGAGCGCTATCGCTTCCTTCGTTGGGGTCAGGGCGCCTTCGATGAGTTCAAAGTTGTTCCACCTGGAACAGGAATCGTGCACCAGGTCAATATCGAATACTTAGCCCGTGTTGTTATGACTCGCACCGTTGATGGAGTGCTTCGCGCATATCCAGATACCGTTGTCGGCACAGATTCACACACAACTATGGTCAATGGACTTGGTGTCCTTGGCTGGGGAGTAGGTGGAATCGAAGCAGAGGCTGCGCTTCTAGGTCAGCCAGTGTCAATGCTCATCCCTCGCGTTGTTGGCTTTAAGCTCAAGGGTGAATTGCCGGTCGGCACAACTGCGACAGATATGGCGCTTGTGATTACAGAGATGCTCCGCAAGCATGGCGTCGTTGGAAAGTTTGTTGAGTTCTATGGACCAGGCGTGACGGCGGTTCCGATGGCAAACCGCACCACAATCGGAAATATGTCACCTGAGTACGGTTCAACATGTGCAATCTTCCCAATCGACGAAGAGACGCTTCGCTACCTACGCCTCACCGGTCGCAGTGAAGAGCAGGTAGCTCTCGTTGAGCAATATGCAAAGGCGCAGGGAATGTGGTTCGACCCTGCTGCAACACCACGTTATTCAGAGCACCTTGAACTCGATCTCTCAACAGTCGTCTCTTCTATTGCAGGTCCAAAGCGACCTCAGGATCGCATCTCGATTTCTGAATCAAAGAAGAAGTTCGAAGACATCCTGCCAACCTACTTCTCTGAGAAGACCGGTAAGGATGCATACCCAGTATCAGTTGGTGCGAATAAGACTACGGTTAAGAACGGTGACGTTGTAATCGCATCGATCACCTCTTGCACCAACACCTCTAACCCATCTGTGATGATTGGCGCTGCCCTGCTTGCTAAGAAGGCAGTTGAGAAGGGTCTTACCTCGAAGCCATGGGTGAAGACCACCCTTGCGCCAGGTTCAAAGGTAGTAACTGATTACTACGACCGCTCAGGTTTGACTCCATATATGGAGAAGCTCGGCTTTAACCTTGTTGGCTATGGTTGCGTTACCTGTATTGGAAACTCTGGGCCACTCCCAGTTGAGATCAGCAAAGCGATCAACGAGAACGATCTCGCCGTGACGGCAGTTCTCTCCGGTAACCGTAACTTCGAAGGTCGTATTAGCCCTGATGTGAAGATGAACTACCTCGCATCACCACCACTCGTTGTTGCATATGCAATAGCCGGAACAATGGATCACGACTTCGCCACTGATTCACTTGGAAACGATAAAGATGGAAATCCAGTTCTCTTGAAGGATATCTGGCCATCTGCGCAAGAGATTCAGGAAGTGATTGATTCTTCAATCTCATCAGAGATGTTTAAGAAAGATTATGCAAGCGTCTTTGATGGTGATCACCGATGGAAGTCACTCGATACTCCAACAGGTAAGACATTTGAGTGGGATGCGAAATCAACCTACGTCCGCAAGCCTCCTTACTTTGAGGGAATGCCAGCTGAGCCAACTCCGGTGAAGGACATTTCTGGCGCTCGTGTTCTTGCTATCTTGGGTGATTCAGTCACGACCGATCACATCTCACCTGCAGGTAATATCAAAGCTGATTCACCTGCTGGAAAGTATCTTGAGGCAAATGGTGTCGATCGTAAGGACTTCAACTCATACGGTTCACGTCGTGGAAATCACGAGGTAATGATTCGTGGAACCTTTGCCAATATTCGTTTGAAGAACCTCTTGCTCAATGGCGTTGAAGGTGGATTTACACGCAACTTCCTTAGCGGAGGCGAGCAGACAACAATCTACGATGCATCCGTTGCATACCAGGCAGCTGGCGTCCCACTCGTTATCTTGGCAGGTAAGGAGTATGGCTCAGGATCCTCTCGTGACTGGGCAGCTAAGGGAACTGCTCTCCTTGGGGTTAAGGCAGTCATCGCCGAGAGCTTTGAGCGTATCCACCGCTCCAACTTGATCGGAATGGGCGTTCTTCCATTGCAATTCGTCGATGGCCAAAATGCACAATCTCTTGGCCTCACCGGCGAAGAGACCTTCACTATCACAGGGATCACCGGCCTCAATGAGGGTGGAATTCCAAAGGAAGTGAAGGTCACTGCAGGGGATAAGAGCTTTAGCGCAAAGGTCCGCATCGATACACCGGGTGAGGCGGATTACTATCGCCACGGCGGAATCATGCAATATGTACTCCGTTCGTTGCGCGGGTAACCACCTCAAGCCTTTAGACTTGCCTACATGCTCGAATCCATAAAAGGTCCCGAGGACCTCAAATCGCTCAACCCTGCCGAATTGGCAGAGCTGAGCGCTGAGATTCGTGCCTTCTTGGTTGAGAAGGTCTCCCGCACAGGTGGCCACCTTGGGCCAAACCTCGGCGTTGTTGAGTTAACTCTCTCCATCCACCGCACCTTCGATTCACCAAAAGATCTCGTTCTCTTCGACACAGGTCACCAGTCCTATGTTCATAAGATTGTGACCGGTCGCGCAGATCAATTCGATGCCCTTCGCCAACGCGGTGGTATCGCCGGCTATCCCAATCGTCGCGAATCAGAGCACGATGTCATCGAGAACTCACATGCCTCAACCGCCCTCTCATGGGGAGATGGCATCTCTCGAGGTTTTGCGCTCACTGGTCAGAGCGACCGTCATGTCGTTGTCGTCGTAGGCGATGGCGCGCTCACTGGAGGAATGTCCTGGGAGGCGCTCAATAACATTGCGACAGCTGAGAATAGAAAGTTAGTTATCGTCGTTAACGATAATGAGCGCTCTTACTCTCCAACAATCGGCGGACTTGCCTCACACCTTTCCACCCTCCGAATGACTCAAGGATATGAGCGCTTCTTGGATTGGGGCAAGGAAGTTCTTCAGAAGACTCCGGTCGTTGGAAATCCAATCTTTGAAACTCTTCACGGAGTGAAGAAAGGGATTAAAGATATTGTCGCCCCACAAGGCATGTTTGAAGATCTTGGTTTGAAATATATCGGCCCAATTGACGGCCACGATATTGCAGCGATGGATCGCGCACTTGAGCAGGCGAAAGAGTTTGGCGAGCCAGTGCTCGTCCACGTTATTACCGAGAAGGGGCGCGGATATAGCCCTGCGGTTGCAGATGAGGCAGAGAAGTTCCACGCTGTTGGAATTGTCGATCCTGAGACTGGTGCGCCAGTCAGCGCAAGCAAGACTTCATGGACCGACGTATTTGCCGATCAATTAGTTGAATTAGGTAAGCGGCGTGAAGATATCGTTGCAATCACAGCTGCGATGCTTGGCCCCACTGGTCTCGATAGGTTCCAGAAGGCATTTCCAGAACGAACAATCGATGTTGGTATAGCTGAACAACATGCTGTCACTAGCGCTGCAGGTATGGCATATGCAGGACTTCATCCTGTTGTCGCTGTCTACTCAACCTTCCTCAATCGCGCCTTCGATCAACTATTGCTTGACGTTGCACTCCATGGCGCAGGCGTCACCTTTGTCCTCGATCGTGCCGGCGTAACTGGCGATGATGGACCTTCACACCACGGCATCTGGGACCTCGCACTTACCGGTATCGTTCCAACTCTTGCTGTGGCAGCACCTCGTGATGGCGCAAGGCTTCGCCAAGCACTGGATGAGGCAGTTGCTATCAACGACCGACCAACTCTTCTCCGTTTTCCAAAGGGCGCAGTCCATAGCGATATTCCTGCATTCGAAAGCCGTGATGGAGTCGATGTTCTCTATCGTGGTGAGAGCGCAGATGTGTTGCTCGTCAGCATTGGTGCGATGGCGCCTCTTGCCGTGGAAGCTGCATCCCAGGCTTATCGTGAAGGCGTTGGTGTAACTGTTATTGATCCGCGTTGGGTCAAACCACTCCCACAATCACTTGTGACCATGGCACAGCGCTATAAGAGCGTAGTTGTCATAGAAGATGGAATCCGCCATGGCGGAATCGCATCTTCACTTTCGGAGATGTTCCGTGATGCCCGCCTTGATGTGCCGGTCCATAGCATCGGTGTTCCACTAGAGTTTATTGAACACTCAAAGCGTGGTGAGATCTTGGAAGATCTTGGAATTACAGCTCAGCAGATTGCTCGGGAAATCGTAGAGTGGAGCTCTACTTCAGTACCGATGCAATTCCCGGAGCATGAAAACGCTGACCAGCAACGCTCTCGCTAATTCCTTCACGATCGAGGAATGGCAAGATTCCTCCAAGATGCATCGGCCATCCAGCACCTAGCAACATGCAGAGATCGATCTCAGCTGGGGTTGAGACGACGCCCTCATCGAGCATCATCCGAGCCTCTTCCGCGAGAGCCTTCAGTGCGCGTTCGCGCACCTGATCTGCAGTAGATGGAGTTGTTCCCTTATTGATCAAGGCAACGGCTGCTGGGTTAGCGCCAAAGGTTCCATCCTCATTCTTGATATAGAAGGTCTTCACGCCCTCCTTCACCATCGCCTGCATCGTTGGTGAGATGCGATAGCGAGGTCCAAGGTTCTTATGGAGAGTCTCTGCAACATGGAGCGCAACGCCCGGACCGACAAGGCCAAGGAGTTCAAATGGGCTCATTGGGAATCCGATTGAACGCATCGCATTATCTGCGACCGCTGGATCTGTTCCTTCATCAACTGCATCGGTAATCTCACCCATAAAGCGTGTGAGGAGGCGGTTGACGACAAAACCTGGTGCATCCTTACAGATGATCATCGTCTTCTTGAGATTCTTACCAACTTCAACTGCCGTTGCAGTAGTTGCATCATCGGTGTGAGATGTGCGAGCAACTTCAAGGAGTGGCATCACAGCAACTGGATTGAAGAAGTGGAATCCAACAACGCGCTCTGGATTCTTAAGTCCTTCGCTCATCGCCTCAACCGAGAGGGAAGAGGTATTGGTGGCGAGCACACACTCAGGGGAGACGATTCCCTCAAGGGTCTTAAAGAGCTCCTGCTTCAATGAAAGCTCTTCGAAGATCGCTTCAATAATGAAGTCACATCCGGCATAGACGCTCTTATCAGCAGAGCCGGAGACGAGAGCTGAGAGGCGGGCTGCGCTCTCCGCGCTCATTCGCTTCTTCTCAACGAGCTTTGCCAGCTCTGCTCGGACCCAGGCAACGCCCTTATCTGCGCGCTCCTGATCGATATCGGTCATGACAACTGGGCACTTAAGGTTTCTGACAAGAAGAAGTGCGAGCTGTGATGCCATAAGACCTGCGCCGACAACTCCCACCTTTGTTACCTTGCGAGCCAGGTTTGCCTTTGGCGCACCTTCAACCTTTTTGCGCTTCTTCTGAATCATGTTAAATGCATAGAGTGATGCACGTAGTGGATCTGACATTACAAGATCAGCTAAGACCTGATCTTCAGCATCAAAGCCTTCACCATTAGAGCATGTTCGCGCTGCTGCGATAAGTTCAAGCGCCTTGCGTGGGGATGCAATATCTGCACCTCCATACTTCTTAAGCGCTGCCGCTTTGCCGGTTGCAATCGCTGAATCCCATGCTGGATCGTTAGTGAAATCTTTCCGTTCGATTGTTCGCGCACCAGAGAGAATAGATGCAGCGAATGCGCATGACTTCTCAAGGAAATCTGCTGGTTCAAAGACTGCGTCGACTACACCGAGATTGAGAGCATCCTTCGCCTTCATCATGGTGTTGTTATTAAGAGCATTAAGGATGATTATCTGCACCGCCTTCTCAGGTCCAATCAACTTGGGAAGGAGAGTTGCTCCACCCCAGCCCGGAACCAAGCCGAGGAAAACTTCCGGTAGAGCGGTGAAAGCGGTCGATGCGAGCGTGCGGTACTTGGAGTGGAGACCAATCTCAAGACCGCCACCGAGTGCAAGACCATTGATAAATGAGAATGTTGGGATATCAATCTCACCTAAGCGACGGAAGACATCATGTCCGAGCTTTCCAATGGCAAGGGCCTGCTCGCGCTGAGTTAAGAATGACATGGCAGAGAGATCTGCACCTGCTGCAAAGATAAATGGCTTACCTGTGATGGCAATCGCTGCTGGCTTGTGAGAGATCGCCTCTGTGATTGCAGCATCGAGTGATGCAACAGATTGTGGTCCTAAGGTATTGGGACGGGTGTGGTCGAGACCGTTATCGAGTGTGATGAGAGCGAGGACTCCCTTGAAACCAAATGGAGTGAGATCAACATCGCGTACCTTTGCAACGGTGACGACTTCTTCTGGAGCGCCTTCTGGTAGTACTAGTGCTGTCGCCATTTACTTATTTCCTCCGTTGAAGTGTGGGTTCTCCCAAATAACTGTTCCACCCATTCCGAGACCGATACACATTGTTGTGATGCCATAGCGCACCTCAGGGTGAGCTTCAAAGGTGCGAGCAAGATTGATCATCAAACGCACTCCTGATGAGGCGAGGGGATGGCCAACTGCGATAGCGCCGCCATAAGGATTGACGCGAGGATCATCATCTGCGATTCCAAAGTGCTCAAGGAATGCAATGACCTGCACGGCAAATGCCTCGTTAATTTCAAAGGCGCCGATATCGTCGATTGAAAGCCCGGCCTTAGCAAGGGCCTTAATTGTTGATGGAACTGGTCCATATCCCATTACTTCAGGCTCAACACCGGCGAAGGCAAAGGTCACCATCGTTGCCTTAATGGGTAGTCCGAGCTCTTTCGCCTTATCTTCACTGGCAAGGAGTGCGATAGTTGCACCGTCATTAATTCCAGATGCATTACCCGCTGTTACGCGACCACCGGGACGAAATGGTGTCTTAAGGCCAGCTAGACCCTCCATCGTTGTTGTTGGGCGAGGACCTTCATCGGCAGAGATGATTGTCCAACCAAGCTCTTCATTGCGAGCAGCTGTTGGGATGAGGTCGCGTTGGATCAAACCTTCTTCATATGCCTTTGCAGTCTTCATCTGAGAGTTGTAGGCGTATCGATCTGCGCGCTCCTTGGTGATAGAAGGGAAGCGATCATGGAGACGCTCTGCTGTTGCTCCCATAGACATTGCATCAGCATCGACGATGCGCTCTGCAAGATAGCGAGGATTGGGATCCATCAACTCACCCATTGGGTGGTTGCCCATATGCTCAACGCCACCAGCGAGGGCTAAATCAATTGCACCCATCGAGATCTGACCTGCAACAGATGTTGTTGCAGTCAGCGCACCTGCGCACCAACGATCAACTGAGTAACCAGGAACAGTATTGGGAAGACCAGCAAGGAGCGATGCGCTGCGACCGATATTCATTCCTTGATCACCCGTCTGAGTTGCAGCAGCGATCGCAACATCATCAATCTGATCGATAGGAAGGTTTGGGTTACGCTCAATCAATCCACGCATTGCGCGGACAAGGAGGTCATCGGCGCGGGTATTGACAAAGGCGCTGCCAGATTTTCCAAAGGGGGTGCGGACTGCATCAACGAGAACGACTCTGCGAGACATCAAGGGCTCCTATAGCTACCGGTGTGAGGCTTTTAGGTTACTCGTTGGTAACCCAAAAGGCTATGAGGTGGAGCCCCTTTTTTAGGGGGCGCTCTCTTCGGCCGGGCTCTCTTCGACCTCAGACAACTCCAGTGGTTCATCCTGGGCGAGGGCCTGCCTCAATATTGGGGCTGCGATCTCAATCTGCCACTGGCGGGCGCCCATATCGGCGAGGAGGTGCTCCACTTCGCTTGGATCTGGCAGCTGCCAACAAATCTGCCGAAGGAATTCTGGAGTGAGGAGATTTTCGACTGGAAGCTCGAGCTCTTCTGCCGCCAGAGCGAAGTTGAAACGAGCATGGGAGAGAGGGATGTATTTCTCAGGGAAGCGTTCGCGCCAGATCTTGATAGGAGGAAGTCCATCGCTCTTGCTCTTACTTTCAGGACAGAGCTCTTCAGGCAGGGCCAACGCGCCTTCAATCGCCTTAATCCAGCGAGGGGTGTTTTCAAACCAACGAGCGCGCAATCCAATCGGGCGCAAGGCTTTCTCGAGATCCTTCTTTGTTGCAAGCGGTGCACTTCCACTGGCTAGCGCGAGGGTGGAGATAGCAAGATCCGAGAGGATCCGTCCTGGTGAGATATCAAGATGAGCAGCAAGATCATCACGCGCCTCCCAGAGCGCCTTCACAACTGCAAGTTGAGAGCGCTTTCTGATCTTATGCATCCCGGAAGTCCTGCGCCAAGGATCAATTCGCTTGGGAGAAGCAGGGGCGGCGAGAATCGCCGCAAACTCTTGCAGCGCCCACTTCAACTTCTTCTTTTCGATGAGAAGCTTCTCTATCTCATTGCGCAGTTCAATGAGGAGTTCCACATCCAAGGCTGCGTAGTTAAGCCAATCAACGGGAAGAGGTCGCACCGACCAGTCTTGAGCAGAGTGTTCTTTCGCCAGACCAATATCAAGAAGCGATTCAACGAGCGCACCAAGACCCACTCGTGGCAGACCAACTAATCGACCTGCGAGCTCGGTGTCGAAAAGGTGTGATGGATTAAGTCCTAGCTCACGAAGACAAGGAAGATCTTGTGTGCTGGCATGAAGGATTACCTCTTCTTGCTGCCAGAGTTGATTGAGGCGGGCAAAGTAGGGGCTCTCAAGACCAAAGGGGATGGGATCAATCAGGTGTAGTCCGCCGCCGGTGCGTTTGATTTGAATTAAATATGCACGAGATGAGTATCGATAACCGGATGCGCGCTCGGCATCAACGGCAAATGGGCCGGTACCTGCTGCGAGCTCTTCCAGCATCTTCTCAAATTGGGAATCGGTCTCAACAAGGGCTGGCAGGCCGTTGTATGGGGCGGTGAGGAGCTCAGCCACGACGACGTGCAGAACTAATGGGAGCTACACCCTCAGCAATTGGCGGCAAACCAGCAACTTCGCTGATGAAGTTACACCACGCCTGAACATGGGCAATAAGTTCTTCTGGTTGCGTAAGAATTGGTGACCACGATGCGCGAATCTCAATCTCAGATTCGTCATGACGGGAAGAGAGTTTTCCAAAAGAGGCGCTTGATACACGAGTGACTGTTCCAGATGGGGCGCTATAGAGCGCATCTGCCTCTTGGAGTGAATCTAATAACCAGTTCCAACCAACTTCAGGAAGTAGTGGATCTTGTTGCATATCTGAATCGACTGTTGCTCGCATAAAGGTAACGCAGCGATATTCACCTTCCCATGTGTCCTGTCCACCGGGCTCATGGAGAATTACGAAACGGCCAGATGCAAGTTCATCTTCGCCATCTCCAATAAGGCCATTGCTGACATCTGCCGTAAAGGCAAAGGAGTATTGCGCGAGCTTCTGTGGCGCAGGAACTTCTTCCAACTCGATCTCAGCGCGAGGCGTGAATTCGCGAATAATCGCAACCATTGAATCAAAGGAGAAGGGGGCGCGTGAATTCACTAGCCAATTCTAAAGTTGATTGAGTCAATAAGCTGGGAGGCAGGGGCCAGATTCGATACCCTCTCTCAATGGCAACCCTCCTCGCCCTTCTCTCGAGCCTTCTCTGGGGCAGCGCTGATTACCACGCAGGCAATCTCAGCAAGCGCCTACCTACAATGGTGGTTCTCGGGATCAATCAGGCCTTTGGTCTCCTCTTTGGAATCGTATTGATTCTCATCTCTGGCGGATGGCTAGCCCCAAATTTAAACTCCGATGGATATCTCATCAACGGTGCACTTGCAGGTCTCTGTGGTTATGCCGGCCTTCTCTGTCTCTATGCTGGCCTGTCAACTGGTCGCATGGGAGTTGTCTCACCAATCAGTTCGCTCAGCGTCTTACTCCCACTCTTCTTTGCACTTGTCATCAAAGGTGATGATCTCTCAACTCCAGTCATGATGGGTGTGATTGCAGCGATTATCGGTGGATTCCTGGCAAGTGGTCCTGAAATCACTCAAGGTTTGCCGCTTCGCCCAGTTCTCCTGGCGCTCGGTGCCGCTCTCGGATTTGGATCGGCGCTGACATTTATGGCAATTGGCTCTCAAGAGAGTTCGCTGATGACGATGACGACGATGCGCGCTACAACATTCTTTGTCAGCATCGGCTTCTTTATCAAGATGCGTGGATTCGGGGGTGTGAGCAAGAAAGATATTCCGCTCCTTGCCGCAATCGGCATCGCCGACTTCTCGGCCAACCTACTTCTTGGTGTTGCAACGACAAAGGGATTAGTTTCAATTGCAATGGTGCTTGGTTCGCTCTATCCGATTGCCACCGCAATCCTTGCCTATCTATTCCTCCACGAACGACTCCATAAAGCCCAATATGTTGGAATTGTTTTAGCTGTTGGCGGAGTCGCTCTTATATCTGCACTCCAGTAGGCGAGTGTGATCAACTTCTACAACACTTACAACGGTAAAGTGGGAGAGAAGTTTTGCTACATCAATAAAGTTCCCTTCACCCTCAATCTCGACGAGCGATAACTGCAGGATTTCAATAACACCTGCTTCAACGAGCGCCATTAATAACGTGGGACCTGCTTCAACTACTAAATCTCCTTCGAGATTAAGTGCAATCTCTTTTGCGCGTTGAGCAAGGTCGCCGCTTACTACAACTTGCTTCATCAGCGGGTGGGGGAGTTGCAGTGGGGTTGTGTTGCGGGTGAAGACATAGATGGGCACTTCGCTTGAGCCATAACTTTCAAGCAGTGCGCTCTGCTTACCAATAATGAAGGCCTTGGCTGCGCGATGGGTCGCAAGAAATCTCTCCCGATCAGCCGGTGTTGAGAGCAGAGCGGAGGAGCCGCCAAGGGTGGTGGCTCCATTAGATGCCACGACAAGGGATGCGATGAGAGCCATTTCGCGAAGAATATCCCCGCATAGCCGCCGATTCACACCATATTTTCAGGCTCAGAGCCTGCGATAAGTTGAGTTTGCGCCTTCGCCTTGGTTAGCCTTGCCAAATGCGTATTCGCTCTCTGGCAACTGTGATGGTCTGTGCCCTTGCATGGGCAATTCCTCCCGTCGCTCAGGCTGCTCCGACCCTGGCTCAGATTCAGGCCCAGGTCAATGATCTCCAGGACCAGGCAACAGCTGCCGCCGAGGGAGCCCAAGAGGCGAAGGTGAAGTTGGCAGCCCTGCAGCGCAGCCTCAATGGAATTCAGGCCCAGGCAGCAATCCAGGGTAAGAATGTTGATGCCATCTCTCGCAACCTCGGAGTAATCGCGGTCAATCAATATAAATCTGGCTCACTGAGCCAGAGCCTAGAGCTACTCTTCTCAAGCGACCCCTCCCTCTATCTCAGTTCCGCAGGCTCGCTTGAATCTATAACCCGCCAGAAGTCGATTCAATTGAAGAAGTATCAATCTGCGACCCAGAAACTCAATGCGACCTCGATGACTGTCTCTGATCGCCTCGCTCAAGTAAAGGCGCTCGAGAAGAAGCTCGCCCAACAGAGTGCGGTAGCGCAGGCAAAGTTGAAGAAGGCGGAGGCCATCCTTGCTCGCTTGAAGAAGGAAGATCGCGAACGCCTAGCTCGACTTGCTCAGGAACAAGAGGATGCAGATCAGGCAAGTTCGCTTGCCCAAGCGAAATCCCTTGGCGGTATCTCGGGTCGCGCTGGTATTGCCATCAAGTTTGCATTTAAGCAGATCGGCGATCGCTATGTATTTGGCGCCGACGGAATGACCTATTGGGATTGCTCTGGATTGACGATGCGCGCCTATCAGGCAGCTGGCGTCAACTTGCCACACTCATCTGCGGCGCAATCTCGTATGGGTAAATCAATTCCCTTTAGTCAGAAGAAGCCTGGAGATTTGGTTTTCTTTGGTCGACCTGTCTCTCATGTGGGAATCTATATCGGTGGTGGAAAGATGGTCCATGCGCCACGTTCTGGATCTCGCGTGAAGATTGCATCTGCCTCATCCCTTGGTTCTAAGAGGCTCGTTGCGGTCCGCCGTTTCTAATGATCGATAGCGAGAAAATCCTCTGCATCACCAATGATTTTGGCCCACGGGCCGGTGGTATTGAGACATTTATTATTGGTTTGATCGAGCGGATGCCGAAGGGAACAGTCATCGTCTATACATCCCAGCAGGGCGATACCCAAAATTACGATGCTCAGTGGCTCAACGATTATGGCGTTGAAGTTATCCGCGATAAATCCAAGGTCCTCCTTCCCTCACCTCGAGTTGGCAGAGCGGTTCGCGCAATCATCAGAGAGCGGGCGATTACAAAGATCTTCTTTGGCGCTGCGGCACCACTCGGTCTTTTAGCTCATGGGGTTCGTAAGGCAGGTGCAAAAAAGATTGTTGCCCTCACCCATGGCCATGAGGTCTGGTGGGCAAAGCTCTGGCCATTTTCATGGGCGATGAGAAGAATCGGAAAAGGCGTCGATAGCCTCACCTATTTAGGGGACTTCACAAAGAAGGCGATCTCTCGCGCGCTCACACTAGATGCAATCAATTCAATGGTCAGAATTGCACCTGGTATCGACACAGAACACTTTGCACCTGCTGCAGATAGCGAACTTCTCAAGCGCGAGCTCGATTTAGAAGGCAAGCGAGTAATTGTCAGCGTCGGGCGACTTGTTCATCGCAAAGGTCAAGACACCCTCGTTGAAGCACTTCCTGAAATTTTGAAAGAGTATCCCGATGCTCACCTCCTCTTCGTGGGAGTCGGACCTCATCTTGAATACATCCATAAGCGAGCAATCCAGCTCGGCGTATTAGCGAATATCTCATTTGTCGGACGGGTTCAGTATTCAGAGCTACCACGCTTCATCTCCGTGGGCGAGATCTTTGCGATGCCGAGTAGATCACGGTTGGCCGGTCTTGAAGTTGAAGGACTTGGCATCGTTTATCTCGAGGCAAGTGCATGTGAACTTCCTGTTGTAGGAGGGCTCTCGGGTGGAGCGCCAGATGCAGTACTGGAAGGTGAGACAGGGTTTGCAGTAGATGGGCTCAATCCCACTGCTGTTGCAAGCGCTGTCAACGAATTACTTGCAGATCCAGTTCGCGCCAAGGAGATGGGACGTCGCGGTCGCCAATGGATTATCGATGAGTGGGAGTGGCGACATTGGTCTGCCCGATTCAACTCTCTCTTTGATTAATTTTCCAACTTTGCAATCGCTTCGACTCGATTACGGACCTCTAGCTTTCGATAAATCGAGGTGAGATGGCTCTTAATTGTGGCAACAGAGTTATGGCGCTTTCTCGCAATCTCTTCAGTGGTGGCACCGGTTGCGATATCACTCAAAATCTCACGCTCTCGCAAGGTCAGGAGATGGAGTCGTGATTGCTTCGGTTTGTTTTCTTTGTTCCCAAAGCCTCGCTCTGTGAGATATCGCTCGATGATTGAAGTGAGTTCGTGCGCGAGTTCGCTCTTTGAGATCACATGAGAATAACCAAGATGGTGAGCGGCTTCGACCATCGCCCACCGATCATGTTCGCTGACCAATATCGAGAGCGCCATAGGATGGATTCGGCGAATCGCTGGAGCCAAGACAATGCCATCGCCATCTTCTAACTCTCGTTCGACGACGATGCAATCAAATCTTTCGACTCTGATGGTGGCGATCGCCGCTCGTAGAGTCTGCTCAGTGCGAAGGGTGATCTGCCTCGGTAGTGGGTGGAGCGCAAGGCGGCCGACCAAGAGGAGGCGAAGTGGTTGGTCTCCAGATGAAAGCACAATCTCCACCTTCCATCACAGTTACTGTGAGTTACATCGAAAGGTGGAGATTTTCTAATGTGCCAAGGGACGGGCTCAATAGGAGCAGCCCTAGTTACTCCTTGGAGTAGAGCGCAGCAATAGTCTCGGCATACTGCTGAGCTACGACATGGCGCTTCACTGAGAGCTTTGCTGTGAGCTGACCACCTGCAATAGTGAAATCCTCGGCAAGGATTGCAAATTTGCGGATGGATTCAGCCTTAGAGACAGCCTTGTTCGCCTCATCGACTGCAGTCTGGATAACTGCGATGAGATCTGGATCATTGACCAGAGTTGCAACAGTGGCATCGCCCTTGTTATTTGCTGCAATCCAACCCTTAATCATCTCGGGATCGATTGTGATGAGGGCTGCGATAAATGGCTGGTTATCACCTACGACCATACATTGGCTCACAAGTGGATGAGCGCGAAGGCGATCTTCAAGCACTGCTGGGGCGACGTTCTTTCCACCTGCAGTAACAATCAACTCCTTCTTACGTCCTGTGATGTAGAGGAATCCATCTTCATCAAGACGGCCGAGGTCGCCTGACTTAAACCAGCGACCATCGAAGACCTCCTGGTTTGCAGCATCGTTCTGCCAGTATCCGCGCATCACGATTGCGCCAGCGATGAGAACTTCACCATCTTCAGCGATCTTGATTGATGTACCTGGAATTGGTTGACCCACAGAGCCAACGCGAAGAGATGTGCTCAAGTTGAGCGTTGCACCAGCGGTTGTCTCGGTAAGTCCATAGCCTTCAAGAATTGTGATGCCAGCGCCGCGGAAGAAGTGGCCAAGGCGAGCACCGAGCGGTGCACCACCTGAAATTGCTGCCTCAACGCGACCACCGAGAGTATTGCGAATCTTTGAATAGACGAGAGCATCGAAGAGCTTATGCTTGATCGCAAGCCCTGGCTTGAACTTCTTTGCATCAAGGTTCTCAGAGTATGCGATAGCAATCTCAGCTGCTTTACGGAAAATCTTTCCCTTGCCAGCTGCCTCTGCCTTCGCCTCAGCGCCGTTATAGACCTTCTCGAAGATGCGAGGAACTGCAAGTACGAAGGTTGGCTTAAAGGAGGCGAGATCTGCAAGGAGGCGAGTCTGAACATCGGCGCAGTGTGCAAGGTGGAGACCTGCAGTGATGGAACCGATCTGCACCATACGACCGAATACGTGAGCAACTGGAAGGAAGAGAAGAGTTGAACCGCCTGGCTTTAGGAAGAGATCTGCCGCTCCTTGCACAACATTTCCACACTCAGCGAGGAAGTTACCGTGTGTGAGTTGAACTCCCTTTGGCTTTCCAGTTGTTCCTGATGTGTAGATGAGAGTTGCCAGAGAGTCTGGTGAGAGAGTTTGACGTCGATTATCAATCTCTCCATCAGAGATATGAGCACCGCTCTTACGAAGAACATCGAGAACATCATCTGTCATCGTCCAGATATGTTTTGTGTGAGCAGGCAATACTGGAGTGACGAGCTCGCGGAGCGCAGGAGTCTCGACGATGAGCGCAACTGCACCTGAATCGTTAAGGATCCAATCGACTTGCTCTGGAGATGATGTCTCGTAGATTGGCACAACAACTGCGCCCGCAAACCAAGAAGCGAAATCAAGGATGGTCCACTCGTAACGAGTACGCGCCATGATCGCAACGCGATCACCGGCTTGAACTCCAGCTGCAATGAGGCCCTTAGCGGTAGCGCGAATCTCGCTCTCTACCTCTCGAGCAGTCAATTGTTGCCAGCCATCTCCTAGTGGGCGTGACATCGTGATGCGCCCGGGCTCAAACCAAGCACGCTCAGCGATGAGGTTGGTGAGGTTGCCTTCTGTGGCAGCAGGGACGAGAGCCGGGGTAGTGATTTCATTCATGGCGCTAACGCTAGCGGGAGGAGGCATAGAAAGGGAAGGGTTGGTAGCCTTCGTGTCATGTCCGAATCCAGCACATCCTCAATTGAAGTAGAAGCACCTCTCGCCGAGGTGGCCGCCAAACTCTCTGCCATAGCCGAATATCCGCAGTGGCTGAGCTCCATTAAGAAGGTCGAGGTCACCGAGAGCGATAGCCAGGGTCGCGCCCTAAAGGCCGATGTCTCAATCGATGCTGGCGTAATGAAAGATCGCGCCACCCTCTCCTATGACTGGAGCAAAGCGCCTGCCGAAATCTCCTTCTCACTCGATGATGCAGATCTCATGACGACGATGGATGGTAAATACACCCTCAAGGCGATTGATGCCGATACAACTCTTGTCACCTATGAGTTGGGTGTTGAGCTCTCACTTCCTGTTCCACGGATGATGATTGCAAAGACAGAGAAGTCAACGATTGATCAGGCGCTCAAAGAGTTGCAGGCTCACTTCGAATAATGACCCACACAATCGGAATTGATGTCGGTGGAACCAAAGTCCTTGGTGGTGTAGTCACTGAAGCGGGAGAAGTTCTCAAGACATCTCGACGCGACACACCACGTGAAGGTGGAAGTGCGCTGACTCAGACAATTGCAGATGTAGCACGTGAACTTGCAGCAGAGTTTGATATCTCTGCAGTCGGTCTATCTGCAGCTGGCTTTGTCTCATCCGATCGCAAGACGATGCTTGCAACTCCTAATATTGCAGGATGGAATGGGGTGCAGCTCGATGCAGAGCTCACCTCTCTTATCAATCTTCCTGTTGTTCTTGAAAATGATGCCAATGCGGCAGCATGGGGAGAGCGAACATTTGGTGCCGGTAAAGGTAAGCAGAATATGTTGATGGTCACCGTCGGCACCGGCGTTGGTGGCGGAATCATCGTCAATGGGCAGTTACTACGCGGTGCATTTGGTGTTGCTGCTGAGATTGGTCACCTTCGCGTTCTTCCAGAGGGCCACCTCTGTGGTTGTGGTGCACGTGGTTGCTTTGAACAATATGCATCAGGTAATGCTCTCCTTCGCCATGCACGTGAGGCGATTGCAGCAAGCCCAGATTTAGCTCGGAACCTTCTGGCGCGTGGCGATGGCACCTTAGAGGGGCTGACTGGTCGCGCAATCACAGAGGCAGCTCGAGAGGGCGATCAAGTTGCAATCTCTGCCTTCAACACCACAGCGCAATGGCTGGGTGCAGGAATTGCATCCCTTGCCGTCATTCTCGACCCCGAGTGCGTTGTGATCGGTGGGGGAGTTGTCGATGCTGGAGAGATTCTCTTAGCTCCGACCCGCGCTGCGATGGAGCGCTATATGCCATTTGCTGGCAAGCATCCCTATCCGGAGATTATCCCCGCCACTCTTGGTAATGAAGCAGGACTTGTGGGCGCTGCGAACTTAGCGCGCTCCTAATTTATTCACTGGGGTATTTCACACCGATCTGTCGTCGGATCTCATCCATCGTCTCCATCAATTCAATTGATTTCCCATGTGGCATAAGCGGCGATTCGATTGCTCCAGCCCTGACCATCCGTGCAAACTCTGCCGCTTCTTCTCGCAGACCAATTCCTGCGTAGCTCTTTGGGTACTCAACCACAACGCCATCACGCGAGATAACGCGGAAAGAAGTGGGAGCATAGAAGGGGCCATCAATTTCGATTCGCGCCTTATCACCAGAGATTGTCGCGCTCACACTTCCGCGCACCGCCATCGTGCAAGAGAGATTTGCAATGGCACCATCTGAATACTTAAGAATGATGGAAGTGTTGAGATCGACCTTCTTATCAGTCAGCGTTGCAGATGCCACGATTGTGTGAGGTGTATCAAAGATGAGATCTGCCATGGTTAATGGATAGATTCCAAGATCAAGGAGTGCGCCGCCGCCAAGTTCTGGCTCCCATAGTCGAGGCGCTCTCTCATAAGGTATGTATTGGCCATGATCTGCACTGAGGTGCGAAATCACACCCAGTTCACCTGAAGCAATGATCTCTTTGATGGTCTTAATATGAGGCAGGAATCTGCTCCACATCGCCTCCATCAGTGCGATGGAGTGAGATTGCGAGTATTGAACGAGCGCTCTCGCTTCTGCTGCATTTAAGGTGAAGGCCTTCTCGCATAAGACAGGTTTTCCTGCCTTCATCGCAAGCATTGCATTCTCATAATGCATCGGATGTGGTGTTGCGACGTAGATCGCATCGACATCAGCGTTGACCAACTCTTCATAACTTCCATATGCAATTGATCCTGGATGAAGCTCTGCAAATCTCTGCGCCGAATTAAGTGTGCGAGAACCCACTGCCGCAACTACATGTCCTTCAAGGAGCGATAGGTCTTGAGAAAATGCCTTTGCAATCCCACCAGTTCCCAAAATGCCCCAGCGGAAATTACTCATACGACAGCGCCATCTCCATCACCTGAATCTGGCTTCTTCCACCATCTCTTCAATGATTCAATGAGATGTGTAATCGATCCATGGAGGCCGCGCTTTACTCGGGGAGGCGTGTAAAGCTCTTCGGAGTTGGCTCTATCTATCTCCTCTAAATCATCGAGATAGGTGCGCGGTGATGATTGATCGAGGTTGAGCCCTGAGACCATCGACTCAAATTCAGCGTTGATTAACTCCTGCTCATCATCGGGGTCGCGCGGTGCCATGCTGGAATACTTGCATAGAAGTGGCGGGAAGTCTCTTAAAATTACGCATGTATTAGCCCCGGCTGGCTCTGGTGTATTAGATTAAGCGCCATGAACAACCTGCCCTATGGCACCTTGCGAGCATTCTTGACTCCATTCTTGATGCTCCTCTTCCGCCCCAAGGTAAAAGGTTTGCGCAATGTTCCGGCGACAGGCCCTGTCATCATCGCCTCTAACCATCTCTCCTTTAGCGATTCGATCTTTATGCCGTTGGTAGTTCCGCGCAAGGTGACTTTCTTGGCTAAGAGTGAGTACTTCACAAGCCCAGGCCCTAAGGGGTTGCTGAAGAAGCTCACCTTTATCGCCCTCGGTCAGGTTCCAGTTGATCGCTCTGGCGGACGTCGAAGCGAAGCTGCTCTTATCACCGGTCTTCAAGTTCTCGCCGATGGAAAGTGCCTCGGTATCTATCCTGAGGGAACTCGCTCACCAGATGGCAGGCTCTATAAAGCGCGCACCGGTATCGCACGCCTTGCAATCGAATCGGGCGCACCTGTTATCCCCGTTGCCATGTTTAACACCGACAAGATTCAACCAACTGGAACCGTAATCCCTAAGGTCAAGCGAGTTGGAATGACTTTTGGTGAGCCAATGTATTTTGAGGGCGACTCTCGCGATGCGCTCTTCTTACGTGAATGCGCCGATGCAATCATGAAGCGGATTCAACAACTTTCAGGTCAAGAGTATGTCGATACCTATGCCGTTAGAGGCGCAAAGCCGGCAGAGAACGCAGACGAGAGTTAATTACTGAGATCTAATCTGCCTTGGAAGTAGTTACACCCATGGCAATCTGCTCCAGCTTCAGGTGCATCGCCATCGATAACGGTAATGAACTCTTCTAGGAGCGAAGCTAACCGCTGCGGATCACGCTCGACCGGCACATAGAGCTGATTAACGCCAAATCCCATCTCGTTGGAGACAAGTTCATTGGGGCGGGTCTGCGCCACTCCTGCCAACTTCCAAATCAGAAGCCCCATGGTCTTGACTGAGAAAGCCTTACCGCTCAGCGGATTTTCGAGTGTGTATGCATATGCCTCTAATTGAGGCGCGTAGAAATCTCCGCTATCGCGCTCTGAGTCAGAGACTTTGCAATCGATGATGCCGACTGTGCCATCGTCGTAATGGCCAAGGAGGTCATAGATACCGCGGAGCTTCCATTGGGTCTCAACGCCATTGACAACAATATTCTTTGACTTTACCCATTGGCCCCACTGCTTCACAGTGCCGGCAGGAAGTGATGGATCGAGAGCCGGCATCGGCGCTCTCCGGAAATACTCCTCTTGAAAAGTGGAGAGGCTCTTTACCAGCGGGAAATCTTTCTTCAATTCGAAGGAGTACCAATACTTAATCCAGATACATCTCTTGCAGGTAGAAAAACCAAAGGTGAGATCTGATGGAGCGATAAATTCGCGAGCTGGCTGTGGTGGCTTCTTCATGAGGAGATTCTCTCCCTAGCCACTGACAATTGCTGAATACAACACAGCAAGGCCCAAGATAATCATGATGGTGCCACCAAATGCGCGCAGGCGTTCTAACCGGTTATTACTTGAGGCGAGCCAGGTGCGGGCATAACCGGCGAGCAACCCCCAAGCTCCATCAGAGAAGAAGGCGAGCAGACAGAAGGTGAGACCGAGGAAGAGCAGTTGCTGCGTCACATTTCCACTGTCGATATCAACAAATTGCGGAAGCACTGCAGCAAAGAAGACGATCGCCTTCGGGTTGAGAACTCCTACCCAGAAACCATCCCGGATCGATTGCAGGGGAGTAGGGCCGATGGGACCTTGGTTTGTCATATCTGAGGCATGGACTGCGCGCTTACGAATTGCATCGACACCGAGATGGATGAGATAGAGACCGCCTGCCCACTGCACGGCTATATAGGCGATTTCATACCGGGAGAGGATGGGACCGATACCGAGTGCAACAAGTGAGGAGAGAACAAAGGAGCCGCTGACATTTCCAAGGACTGTCAGGATTGAAGTAGTCCGTCCCCAGGCAATGGCGCGAGCGATAACGAAGAGAACGCTAGGCCCAGGAGCGAGGATGATAATCATCGCTGCCACCAGATATTCCGGATATCGAGTTGGAATCACTGGCTGAGCCTAGCGTCTACTTCATGCAACTTCTTCACCTGCTTGATCTGCATTTTCTGCAATATCTGAGGTGTCGAAGTATCGCTGTGAGATTACTTGCGTAGCTTGGATACTGCGTTGAGGATCTGATAGCCAAGGACTGCAACGAGAGTTGCGTTCACAATACCGGTGAAGGTGTATTGACCCTTGGTCCATGAGATATCAGCGATTCCGATAATGATTGCAGATGCTGCAATGATCAAGTTATTTGAATCGGAGAAGTCAACCTTTGACTCAATCCAAATACGAGCTCCCAAGATTCCGATCATTCCAAAGAGAGCTACAGCGACGCCACCAAGTGCGCCGACAGGAGTTGCGCTCAAGACAGCGCCAAACTTTGGTGAGAGACCGAGCAGAATTGCGCCGAGGCCGGCGATCCAATATGCAGCAGTGGAATAGACGCGAGTTGCAGCCATCACACCGATGTTCTCTGCATAAGTAGTTGTTCCAGATCCACCACCTGCACCGGCAAGAGTTGTTGCAACACCATCTGCAAAGAGGGCGTTACCCATCTGATCATCAAGATCTTTTCCAGTCATTGCAGAGACTGCCTTGACATGGCCCACGTTCTCTGCGATGAGAACGAGTACGACAGGGAGGAAGAGGATCATGATGTTGAACTTAAAGGTTGGTGTTTCAAATGTTGGCACCGCAAACCAAGCAGCTGCCTTGATTCCGCTGGTATCAACATTTCCCTGGATGAGCGCAACTACATACCCGATAACGATTCCGGCGAAGATGCTGATGCGACCCAGGAAGCCCTTTGAGATTGCGCTAATGAGAGCAATCGATGAGAGTGTGATGATTCCAAGAAGTGGATCCTTGACGAAGTTACCCTTTGCGGCTCCAGCGAGATTGAATCCGATCACAATCACGATAGTTCCAGTCACAATTGGTGGAAGGATCGCATTGATCCAGTTGATGCCAGCTGCTTTCACGGCAAGACCAACAAGAGCTAGAACGACACCTGTGAAGACGATGCCGCCGAGGGCACCTGCCATTCCCGCCGACTTATCTGCCATCGCAGCTGCTATTGGCCCAAGGAAGGCAAATGATGAGCCGAGGTAGCTTGGAACCTTGTTGCCTGTGATCAAGAGGAAGAGGAGAGTTCCAATACCGGAGAAGAAGAGGGTCGTAGTTGGTGGGAAACCGGTGATGATAGGAACTAAGAAGGTGGCGCCGAACATGGCGGCGATATGTTGGAGGCCGACACCGACGGTGCGGGGCCAGGTGAGGCGCTCATCTGTGGAGACGACATCGCCTGCTGCGATTGATTTTCCATCTCCATGGAGCTTCCAGGTCAGGGACTGGATCAGTGACATATAGGGACCTTTCCAAGGTAGGTATTAGAGCCTGTGGGGAAGGTGCTTTAAGGGTAGAACTCTGTGGGCCAGGCCACAGTGAGCGCGGGAGCGTGTCGCCTTTGCTCTTTTTAACTATTTCGGGTTAACTATCGCCCAGATATATCGAATCGATATATTCCGAGATATATTCATCTATATCTTCCGTATCACCCAAGAGAATTGAGCCATGTATGCGATCACGCGTGGAATCCCTGGAGTTTGCCCTCCTTGGCCTCCTCGCACAGGGTCCGCTCCATGGCTATGAGCTGCGCAAGCGAATGGTGACCATATTCGGCCCATTTAAGGCGATCTCATTCTCAGTTCTCTATCCGCAACTTCGTCGAATGCTCCTTGCTGGCCATATCCAGGAAGAAGCGGTCGATCGGGGGAGCAAGCGTCCAAGAATTGTCTATGCCATCACCAAAGAGGGAATGGCACGTTTCGAGGCGCTCACCGAATCCGTCAGCGCTGATGCTTGGGAAGATGAAGGGTTTGAAATCCGTTTCGCCTTCTTCAGTCCAACACCAACAAAGAGCCGGGTTCGGATACTTGAGGGACGGCTACGTCGACTTCAGGAGAAGGCGGAAATCCTTCGCGATGAAGTGGAGAAGTCTCCAATTGGAATCGATAAGTACCTTCAAGAGTGGCGCCGCCATTCGCTTGACTCTGCAGAGCGTGAAATTGCGTGGCTGCAGGAAATGATTACAACCGAGAGGAAATCTAAGTGAAGATCACAACAGGAGCTGGTGACATTCGTGTCGCCATCGTCGGCGTAGGAAACTGCGCAAACTCACTCGTACAGGGTGTTACTTACTACAAGGATGCAGCGATTGACCAGGAGATTCCTGGCCTTATGCATGCCGTTGTAGGCGGATACCACATCAGCAACGTCAAGTTCGTCGCTGCATTCGATGTGGATTCAAAGAAAGTCGGCCTCGACCTTGCAGATGCAATTTGGGCATCAGAGAACAACACAATCAAGTTCTCAGATGTTGCTAAGACAGGCGTTGAAGTTCAGCGCGGAAAGACACTTGATGGCCTTGGTCGTTACTACAAGGAGACAATCACAGAGTCAACAGCTCCTGAGGTAGATATCGTTGCAGCGCTAAAGGAAGAGCAAGTAGATGTTCTTATCTGCTACCTCCCAGTTGGTTCAGAAGAGGCAGCCAAGTTCTATGCTGAGTGCGCAATTGCAGCAGGATGTGCCTTTGTTAACGCGCTTCCAGTCTTTATCGCATCAGACCCAGTCTGGGCAAAGAAGTTTGAAGATGCCGGCCTTCCAATCGTTGGTGATGACATCAAGTCACAGGTCGGTGCGACAATCACACACCGCATCATGGCTAAGTTGTTCCAGGATCGTGGCGTTCACCTCGATCGCACATACCAGCTCAACGTTGGTGGAAATATGGACTTCAAGAACATGCTTGAGCGTGATCGCCTTGAGTCAAAGAAGATCTCAAAGACAAACTCTGTGACATCACAGCTCGACCACGATATGGGCTATAAGAATGTTCACATCGGTCCATCTGATTACATTCCATGGCTCGATGACCGTAAGTGGGCATATGTCCGCCTCGAAGGTCGCGCATTTGGCGATGTTCCATTGAACCTTGAATACAAGCTTGAAGTATGGGATTCACCAAACTCAGCTGGTGTGATCATCGATGCGCTTCGCTGCGCAAAGATTGGTCTCGATCGCAAGATTGGTGGAGCGCTGCTATCACCATCTTCATACTTCATGAAGACCCCACCAGTTCAGTACACAGATGAGCAGGCTCACAATAAGACTGAGGACTTCATCTCAGGAAAGCTTGATCGCTAAAAAGTAATCTCAATAGAACTTCCTCTCGGAAGAGAAAACCCCTCCCGGACCACAAGGCCTAGGAGGGGTTTTTATTTCCCTCACATCTCTACGCGGAGAGTCGTAAGAGAGATGAGGATTTAGATAGTTGCATCCTCAGGTGTGCGGCGAAGATGGATGATGCCGGCGACGGTGAGAATCAACATCAAGATTCCACCGATGAGGGCGGCGATTGCGCCATAACCTGCGATTACTCCTAGGGTTCCGAATGCATAGGCCTCAAGGAGCATTCCACGGAGAGTGTTTCCCATAAAGAGTGTTTGGCGAAGTTCGCCGAGCTTTGCAATCTGTGCTGTATCAGTTGAACCACCGCGGACAAGACCCATATACATTCCAGAGACTTCAGAGTAGGTAGCTTCCTTACCGATTGTTGCTACCGCTGATGCCTTCATATGCTCCCAGATATAGAGATCTGAGTAATCACGGGCCATCTCGCCGGTTGTGACTTTCTGCTCTGCCCACTTGGCTAGCTGTGCACGAGTTGCTTCAGGCATAGCCTCTGCTGCAGGAAATGAGATGTTCTGATTCTCAAGTTGGCTTTTTACAGAGTCATTGGCAAATGTTGCACCCCAGTTGAGAAGTGCCGCTGCTACGAGTAAGAAAACTGTGAGAGCAGCTCCGATAGAAGTTACGATCTTGTCGAATGTTTTACGTTTCATTCTTCTCTCCATATTCATTTATCTGTTTCCACCCATATCTCTGGGTGCTATTTACATTAAAGACCTATCGGGTCGTGATGTGGAGAGAGAAAGTGAGAGGTAGCACCTATTGAAATGTGAAGTACTACATAGTGATGTAAGAGACAGTAAATGAAGCTAGGGAAGTGAGAGTCGTGAAGAGTTAGTGAACTTCGCGATTACAGATTGGTTGGCCCTGACCATTGACTTCAAAGTGAGCACATGGGACGCCTAGGCGATCAAAAGCTGCATCTCCATAATGGGTTCGATATGCAAGGGCGAGGAGGACTCGGATATTGGTATCGCCATCTGAGGTGATATTGAAAGCCTTGGCAGAACGAGAGACTGTGTTCTCGATTACTTTCTCAGTGTGATTTGTCTCGCGGGCAATCGCTGCATTCGACTTACCCTCACAGAGCAGTCCCAGGACCAATTGCTCAAAAGGAGTGAGCTCTCGAGTAGTGATGGTGATATCGCGTGACATATAGATGACCTCTCCGTCGCTATAGGCCTATTGTGCTCCTTCCCAAGGAGAACTTCACCTCTTACACTCGCCCAATGACTCAAATCACCTCAGAGCTGACAAATCAGGTCCTTCTCATCCGCTTCAACCGGCCAGAGAAGATGAATGCCATCACGAGAGATATGTATGCCGACTTGGCTCGCCTACTCAACGATGCAAACGGTGATTTTGGGATCCGTGCGGTCGTCCTTAGCTCGGTGGGTGATCACTTCACGGCGGGCAACGACATCATGGACTTTATGAGCAATCCACCAACATCAGAGGATTCAACTGTCGCAGCTTTTCTCGGTTCACTCCTTAACTTCACCAAGCCGCTGATCGCCGCAGTCAAGGGCCATGCAGTTGGTGTTGGCACAACGATGCTTCTTCATTGCGATGTCGTCGTTGCCTCAGAGAGCGCCAAGTTCTCTATGCCATTCACATCACTCGGTCTCGTTCCTGAGGCGGGATCATCAATGCTCTTCCCGGAGCTCGTTGGCTATCAGAGAGCTGCCAAGATCTTCCTTACAGGAGAGGAGTTCTCACCAGCATATGCCCGAGAGATTGGCTTGATTGCCGAGGTTGTCAGCGATGCTGAGAGCGAGGCGATTGCAATCGCAGAGAAAATTGCCGCGCAACCGCCTAAGGCAGTTCTCAACACCAAGGCTTTGATGAAAGCAAGTAAGCATGATGCCGTTGAAGCTGTAATGAAAGCTGAGTTCCAAATCTTTGCGCTTGCCCTTCAATCCGAAGAGTTTGCCGATGCCGTCATGAAGAAGATGTCTGAGAAGAAGGGTAAGTAAATGTCACTATCTGGAAAGAGAATCTTCATCACTGGAGGATCCCGCGGAATTGGTCTTGCTATCGCACTTCGTGCTGCAAAGGATGGAGCATCGATTGCAATCGCAGCAAAGACCGCAGATCCCAACCCAAAGCTTCCTGGAACTATCTTTACCGCAGCTGAAGAGATCCGTGCAGCTGGAGGTGTAGCCCTTCCAATTCAATGCGATATTCGCGATGAGAATGCGATTGAGGCAGCAGTAGGTCAGGCAGCCCAAGAGTTCGGTGGAATCGATATCTTGATCAATAACGCAAGTGCGATAAATCTGACGAAGACTGAGGCGACACCTGCAAAGCGCTTTGATCTCATGTTTGATGTTAATGTGCGAGGAACATTCCTCACCTCACAGGCAGCAATCCCTTACCTGCGCGAGAGTGGAAAAGCGGGTCGCAATCCGCAGATCCTCAACCTTGCTCCGCCGCTATCGATGAAGGCGAAGTGGTTTAAGAACCACGTTGCCTACACGATGGCAAAGTATGGAATGTCGATGTGTGTCTTAGGTATGGCTGAGGAATTTAAGCGCGATGGTATTGGCGTAAACGCACTCTGGCCACGAACAGCTATCGATACTGCGGCCCTTGCCATGATTCCGGGTATCGATACCGCAGCCTGTCGCACACCAGAGATCCTCGCCGATGCTGCATACATCATCCTCAACCGACCGGCTGCAGAGTCAACCGGAAACTTCTATGTTGATGATGAGGTTCTCGCAAGTGAGGGAATCACAGATCTCGACAAGTACGCCGTCGTTCCTGGCACAAAGGATTTCTTGCTCGACTTCTTCCTCGACTAAGCGAGATAACGGCAGTTAAGGCAAGGTGGATTTAGAGGCGTCCAGCTTCATGGAGCGCTCCTAAGAAACTCTTCAGTTCGCTCCTCTGCGGGTGATCAAAGATCTGAGTTGGCGTTCCGCTCTCGCAGACACGTCCTTGCGATAAGAAGATGACGTGATCGGCAATTTTCTTAGCAAAGCCCATCTCATGGGTGGAGATAATCATGGTGATGCCATCACGTTTGAGCTCTGCAATGAGCGAGAGGACTTCGGCAATCAAAACTGGGTCGAGAGCGCTGGTCACCTCATCGAGAAGTAGGACCTTAGGTTCGGTAGCGATAGCCCGCAAGATTGCAACGCGTTGCTGTTGCCCACCGCTGAGAAGATTGGGGTAGGCATCTGCCTTATCGGCCAATCCAAAACGGTTGAGGAGAGAAAGAGCCTGACTCTCTGCCTCCTCCTTACTCTTCTTAAGAACTAAGCGAGGCGCAAGGGTGATGTTCTCGAGAACTGTGAGGTGAGGAAAGAGATTGAAGGCTTGAAAGACAGATCCGATCTTTCCGCGGACAGAATCTAAGTTGATGCCGTAGGTGCTGATATCAGAGCCTTCAAGGAGAATCTGCCCATCGCTGAGCTCCTCCAAGAGATTAATGCAACGCATCAACGTTGATTTACCAGAGCCGCTTGCCCCGATAACAACCGTTGCCGATCCTTGCGGAAAATCGAGCGAGATATCTTCGAGAACGAGGTTACTGCCGAAAGATTTACGGAGATTCTTAATCGAAAGTAAGGCGCTCATTAGTAGACACCTTGAGCCTTCTGGGCGCGATCTTGGCGGCGGATCAGCCAATCGGTGTAGCGGGTGAGCGGAATAGTTAAGAGAACAAAGAGCGCTCCAGCCACAACATACGGTGTGAAGTTAAAGGATTGCGCAGTCTCAATACCGGCGGCTCGGATTGCATCGACGGCACCAAGAACGGAGATGAGACCAGAGTCTTTCTGGAGAGATACCAGGTCGTTAAGCAGTGGAGGAGTCACATTGCGAAATGCTTGGGGGAGTACAACGTGCTGAAGGGTCTGAGGATGTGAAAGGCCGAGCGCTCTCGCTGCCTGTCGCTGTGTGGGATTAACGCCTTCGATACCCGCTCTAATGACCTCGGCAACATATGCGGAGTAGGTGAGAACAAGTGCAACGGTTCCAAGGAAGACTGCTGAATTTGGAATGAAAGATAAACGAAGCCCTGGGATTCCAAGTCCGACAAGGAAGAGGACGAGCAGGAGCGGCATGCCTCGAAAGATGTCGGTATAGATGGTTGCGATCAATCGCAGAGGATAGAGAACTGGAGATGTCGTAGTTCTGGCGATAGCGATGGAGAGACCAAAGACTAGGACGAAGAACTCGGCGATGAAGAGAACTCGTAGATTAAGAAGGATTCCATCGAAGATACGAGGGAAGGCCTTTTGGGCGTAGTGCCAGTTGAAGAATGAGTTGCGAACCGCTTCTGCCCCTTGCGCATTTGCGACGATGATGGTGAGAACGGCGCCAACGATTAGAGTGCTCAGAAGTGCGATTGCGGTAGAGCGACGAGAGGCCCGACGCTTAGCCGCTTCACGTTGCAGTTGCAACGCAGAAGGGGTGTAAGACATCGGACCTCTCGCCTCTACCTAGGAGCTCTAATTACTTGAGAACTGGAACATCAACACCAGCGGCGAGCCACTGATCTTCGATCTTCGCCAAAGTTCCATTCTCACGGAGCTTATCTACAGCCTTAGAGATATCTGCTGTCAACCAGCTTCCCTTAGAGAGAACGAGGCCGAACTGCTCGCCGCCAGCCTTAGCTGGGAACTGGCCAACAATCTTGCCGTTTTCTAGGTCAACTGCTGTGATGTAGAAAGCTGTTGGAAGGTCGACCACAAGGCCATCGATCTGGCCATTTGCAAGCGCCTGCTTTGCAACATCGTTTGTATCAAAGACTGCAACATCCTGAGTTGGCTTGATGACATCTGTGATTGTGGCATATGAGGTAGTTCCAACCTGTGCACCAAGCTTCGCTCCCTGAAGATCTGCAATTGACTTAGCATTTGCAATCTTTGAGCCTGCAACTGTGATGACAGCCTGTGTTACATCGTAGTATCCAGTTGAGAAGTCGATGACCTTCGCACGCTCTTCAGTGATAGAGAACTGGTTGATATCGAAGTCAAAGTTGCGGCAACCTGGGGCTACAACGCTGTTAAACGGAACGCGAATCCACTCAACCTTATCCTTTGAATATCCAAGCTCTTCTGCAACTGCATATGCAACAGCTGCTTCATAACCCTTACCGTTTGAAGGGTCATTGTTATCAAACCAAGGACCGTATGCAGGCTCATCAGTTGCGATGGTGAGCACGCCTTCCTTGATCTGTGGGCAAGCTGCCGCTTCCTCTGATCCACATGATGTGAGAGTGAGTGCAACGAGAGCAGCCAGTGATGCCGCTGTGATTTTCTTCTTTGCTGAGGCGCTAATTGACATAGTTAACCTTTCGAACGCGCTTGCCGTAACGATCTGCTACGGCCCGGTCTTCACTCGGAAGGCACCCCGCCACGGAAGGAGGGTTGCCGATCACACTGCCGGTGCATTGTGTGATGCTCTTGACCTGGTGGAACCTTACCAATTACGCCCTCCCACCTAGAAATCGCCTACGATACGCAGATGCAACTAGAGCTCAACGGCACCAATATCATCGATGAATCTGAGCGTGGAGGAAGGGCATCTTCGCTCTTCTGGCCATGGTGTGGGGCAAATGTCTCCCTCCTTGCTCTCTCCTATGGCGCCTTCTTCCTCGGCTTTGGCATCTCATTCCTCCAAGCCTCGATCGCAGCGGTCCTGGGAACAGTTCTCTCCTTCCTCTTGGTGGGCTTTAGCTCTCTCGCTGGCAAGAAATCCAATGCACCGACCATGGTTCTCTCTCGAGCAATCTTTGGAGTGAAGGGAAATATCGTCCCAGGCTTTCTCTCCTACATCATCCTCGTTGGGTGGGAGACGGTTCTCGTCTCCTTAGCTACCCTTGCCACAGGAACGGTCTTTGTTCGAGTCGGCCATATCGATCGAGATATTGCAATGGTGGCGGGTTTTGTTATTGCTGTATCACTGACTGTCTTTGGTGGAGTCCTAGGACATAGCATCATCATGAGGCTGCAGAAGTGGCTTACTCTCATCACAGTTGCTGCGACTCTTATCTACTTTGCTCTTACTCTCGATGAGGTCAATTGGACAGCTGTCTTTGATATTGCCCATGGCAAGTGGTCTGGCTTTATCGGCGCACTCATCTTTGGTGCAACGGGTATTGGGCTTGGTTGGGTCAACTCCGCTGCCGATTACTCTCGATATCTACCACGCTCAACTTCCAGCAGAGCTGTCGTTGGCTGGACCGTTCTTGGGGCTTCAATCGTTCCGATTGCAATGGTTATCTATGGCGCAGCTCTCTCTGGAAGTAGTGAGGAGTTATTTGGTGCAATTGCGGGTGATCCGATTGGCGCGCTCACAACTCTTCTTCCAACTTGGTTCCTTATTCCATTTGCACTGATTGCAATTCTGGGATTGGTCGGAGGAGCGATCCTCGATCTCTACTCCTCTGGACTTACGCTCATCTCCATTGGTTTGCCAGTCAAGCGATATGTTGCTGCAGTGATTGACTCACTGATCATGGTTATTGGAACTATCTATCTTGTCTGGATTGCAGATGATTTCTTCTATCCATTCCAAGGCTTCCTCATCACCATCGGAGTGCCTGTGGCGACCTGGTCGGCAATCTTTGTTACCGATGTCTTGCTCCGCAAGAGCGATTACAGCGAACCTGACCTCTATAGCGCCAACGGTCGATATGGAAGTTGGAAAGTAAAGACCCTTGTTGTGATGGCGGTCGGCGCAATTGTGGGATGGGGATTTGTCACAAACCCATTTGCATCCTGGCTCTCATGGCAGGGATATTTCCTCGGCATATTTGGCGGTAAGGAGGGGCAGTGGGCTGGAGCAAATCTCGGCGTTGCCTTTGCTCTCGTTATTGGATTTATCGGGTACTACCTTGTTGCGCGACGTGAGCTTCGCAGTAATCGATGAATATCAAAGCATTAGCCAATAAGGTGATTCCAGATGAGCCTCATCTGCGGATTCTTGCCCTCTCTACATTTGTAAACACATTTGGCAACGGTCTCTTTATGACCGTAGATGTCATCTACTTCACCACGATTGTTGGTCTATCACCTGCCCAGGTGGCCTTGGCTCTCTCTATCGCTGGTGGATTGGCGCTTACCTTAAGCATTCCATCTGGCCATATCGCAGATCGCTTCGGTCCGCGCAATATCAGCGCTATTGCTGTTGCCCTGCAAGGTCTTGCGATGTCAGGCTTAATCTTCGTTCATAGCTACCTGCCATTCCTGCTCATCCATATTGTGATGGCGATGCTTGGCGTAGTCGCTCAGACAACTCGCATGGCAACGATTGCCAAGCTAGGGGGAGAGGAATCTCGCGTCAAGCTACGCGCCTACCAGCGTGCCGTAACCAACTTTGGCATCTCAGTCGGAACCCTCTTTGCTGGCGTTGGCCTCGCTCTCAATGATCCAACTATCTATAAAGCTCTCCTTCTTGGCGATGCAATCTCATTCATTATTGCTGGCGCTCTATATATGAAGTTGCCATTTGTTGAGCCAACAGTTGAGCGAGGCGAGCCATTCTCCTTTGAAGCATTAAAAGATCGAGTATTTCTAGGTGCAACTCTCTCAAATGCATTTATGTCTGTGCACTTTGTTCTGCAATCGGTGGCGATCCCACTCTGGGTTGTGCGCGAAACCAATGCGCCACGATGGTGGGTCTCGGTGATTATGATGATGAATACGATTGCAGTGATGTTGTTACAAGTTGCGGCAAGCAAGGGATCGGCAACGCTCTATGGTGGAGCAAAGCATTATCGCCTCGCCTCATACTTCATCTCTCTTGCCTGCATCCTCTATGCCTATGCCCATGGAATGAATGTGATTATCGCCGCTCTCATGCTCACTCTTGGAATGGCAGCTCATATCGTGGGTGAGCTCATCGGATCTGCAGGTTCATGGTCGATTGGATTTGGCTTGGCAGATGAGAACCATCAAGGTCAATATCAAGGAGTCTGGGGTCTTTCATGGGGATTAAGTGGAACCGTGGGGCCTGGAATCGTCACAGCTTTAGTCATCGGAATGGGAATTCCTGGTTGGTGGATCCTCGCTATTGTCTTTGCCATTAACGGCAGCGTGATGCATAAGCTTGTGACAAAGCGCTGGGGAAGAACACCGGCTCTAGAGTCTGCCTAAGCCGCGCTCTGCTTCGCGTACTGCAACTCGACCCAAATCTGGGTGGTCATTAAGAAACTTCCTCACATCCCTCGGACTGATCTTCGCCATATCTCGAAGCGCCCAGCCGATGGCCTTAACAACGAAGAATTCAGTCGATTCTGCATGCTCGTGACAGTAGCGAAGGATGAGAGCGATATCGGTCTCGTATTTACGGCCTCGTTGGTGTTGAATCGCGGCGCGATTGAGCCAGATATTGGAAGACTTATTCCACTTCTCAATCAACTTCTCACAGCCGTATTTATCTGTCAGCGGTGAGATTGCAACCGAGCCAAGGCTATCTACCGTATCCCACCATGGCTTAGAGATAAGTAGATCCTCAACGTGGTCGGCGAGAAAGTTCTTATCTGCTACCTTCCAATGAATCTGAATTAAATCAGTTGCGCAATACTGGTATTCACGCTCTTCGAGCATCCAGAGCTTTCGTGCCGTTGTCCCAAGTTCCTCCGAAGTTGGAACCTTCAAACCTTTTGCAATTCGCTTTACGGTCGAACGTCTTTCAGGTGTTGCGACTCCAATAAAAGGAGCAATATCCTTCATATATGCCTGCGCCCCTATAGCGCGTTTGTGATCGCCAAGTTCTTCAAGAGCGGGGGAGAGTTCTTTGATCAACTCTGATACGTAGGCCATAACGGAAGAATATCTCTGGTCACCCCTATTTCCTTTGCTTTTGTGAATCTTTATTGTTCTCCGAAAATATCGGAAGGAAACTTTTGAACGCCTTGATTGCTATAGCAATCTCTCTTACAACCCTCATTGGCCCCGGAATATCCGATGCCAATCTAATGGCGCCCTTGAGGTACGTAGTAGATAACCCAGGCAATGGATGGACCTATGGGGAGGATTATGCATTTTGCCGCTTTAGATGCTGAGGAAGAATTCACATGTCTAAATTAAGTTCCTGCTATGAATGTGGATTCAAATACCAACGAAAATCTACTCGCCGGTGTCCACGTTGCGGTGAGGAGAAGATCTTTATAGCTTCACTGCATGACCCAAATTACGATATCGCAAAGGATCCAGCCGCTCTTATGAGATATCGGTTATACGGAATCGTAATCGTGGTTACGATTTGGATTTACATATTGAACATCACAAAATGAAGAGAAGACCCCCGCCAGTTAACTGACGGGGGTCTTCTTCACTACTTCTTAGATGTCGTAATAGAGCTCGAATTCGGCTGGGTGTGGACGTAGTCGCACATAATCAACTTCATTCTTACGCTTCCACTCGATCCAGGTTGAGATGAGGTCTTCAGTGAAGACGCCACCCTTGGTAAGGAATGCGTGATCTGCCTCGAGTGAGTTAAGAACAGCCTCGAGCGAGCCTGGAACCTGAGGAATAGCAGCTGCCTCCTCACCTTCGAGCTCGTAGAGATCCTTATCTACTGGTGCAGGTGGTTCGATCTTGTTGATGATTCCATCAATACCAGCCATAAGCATCGCAGCGAATGCGAGGTATGGGTTTGAAGATGGATCAGGGCAACGGAACTCAACGCGCTTAGCCTTAGGTGATGCTCCGGTAATTGGGATACGGATACATGCTGAGCGGTTACGAGCTGAGTAGACGAGGTTTACTGGAGCTTCATAACCTGGAACCAAGCGACGGTATGAGTTAACTGTTGGGTTTGTGAATGCAAGAAGTGATGGAGCATGCTTCAAGAGACCACCGATATACCAACGTGCCACATCTGAAAGATCGCCATAAGTGCCAGCTTCGAAGAAGAGTGGCTTGCCATCTTTCCAGAGTGACTGGTGGACGTGCATACCGGAACCGTTATCACCAAAGAGTGGCTTCGGCATAAAGGTCGCTGTCTTGCCGCCTTCCCACGCAACGTTACGGATGATGTACTTAAACTTCATCAACTCATCGCCGGCAGTGAGGATGTCGGTGAACTTGTAGTTGATCTCCATCTGGCCGGCAGTTCCCACCTCGTGGTGTGAACGCTCAACCTGAAGACCAGCACGACCAAGCTCCATCACCATCTCATCGCGAAGATCTGCGAACTGATCTGTTGGAGAGACAGGGAAGTAGCCACCCTTAACGCGTGTACGGTATCCGCGGTTAGGTGTGCCATCTGGATCTGCAACGATTCCTGTGTTCCAGGCACCTTCATATGAATCGATGTGGTGGTAGGCCTCGTTGATGCCAGTCTTAAAACGGATTGCATCAAAGATATAGAACTCAGCCTCTGGTGCGAAGAATGCCTGGTCTGCAATACCAGTTGACTTCAGGTAATCAACTGCCTTTGCAACGACTCCGCGTGGATCGCGTGAGTAAGGAGTGTTATCAGCTGGGTTATGAACAGAGAAGATGATGACGAGCGTCTTCTCAAGGCGGAATGGATCGATATATGCAGATGATGGAACTGGAAGGAGCTTCATATCTGACTCATGAATTGACTGGAATCCACGGATTGAAGAACCATCGAACATCAAACCATCGGTGAAGACTGCCTCATCAAATGATTCAACCGGAACGTTGAAGTGGTGCTGAATGCCGGGAAGATCTGTGAAGCGCACATCGATGAGCTTTACATCTTCCTTCTTGATATATGCGAAAATCTCGCTTGCGTTCTTAAACATATATTTGACTCCCAATAAGTCTCACGGTCACACCGAATGGTCGATAGAACCGAATCGAAAGGGCTCGACTTTGAGCCTTTCTATGGAGCAGAGCCTATGGGCTCGCCCGTTACATCTGCTATTTCCAGTGTTACGCCTATGTAACAAATAGCGCTGGCGGCGAAGGCAGGTAGGCTAACCGCCATGTATCCACGGATTAGCCAAGGTCGCCGCATGCTCGGCATCACAATCGATTGGTTTGCCGCCTACGCAGTCACCCTCGGCTTCTTCGCCGGCGGGGGCACTTTCCTGGAGCGGACTAGGGGAGCCGGCGGAACGGTCTTAATCGTTCTCGCCCTGGAATATCTGATCTTGGTAACTCTCACCGGCTCATCCTTCGGCCACCGTATTGTTGGTCTGAAAGTGATTCGTTTTAGTGATGGTGGAGCGGTTACTCCACTTCAAGCTCTCATCAGAACAGTCTTAATGATCATTATCATCACGGCAATTACCTTTGATGAAAATGGGCGCGGCGTGAATGAGCGCCTCTCCAATACCGTTCTTGTGAAACGGTAGGAAGATTACTTAATCTTCACACCCTTTGGCATAGGACCCTTAGGAATTGGAAGCGACATTCCACCAACTGCCTTAAGGCGCATGCGAAGTTCGCGCATCTGATGAGCAGAGAGCTTCTTTGGAAGCTTCTGAATATACTTCTGTAGTTTCTTCAATGGAACTTCACCTGGACCATCACCGACGACAACCTCTGTGATTGGAGCACCCGGCGCAAAGCGCTCAGATTTCTTCCGCTCATCTGCAATCATCTGGCGCACAGCTGGTGATCCTTCGCCCGTTAAAACGATTCCAGCGCGACCAACGCTACGATGGACCATATCTTGGTTGCGATTGACGGCAACTGCAGGAGTGGTAGTCCATCCCTTGCGAATTGCCATCAAAACTGATGCGCCTGCACCAATCTGTCCTTCAATCGATGCATAGGCTGCAGCGCCGGCGATGCGGGTAAAGGTGATGAGGGCTGCGATGACAGATGTGAGAAAACCAAGAACTCCGGCATAGATGATTGATGCGACCTTATCGCTGAGGACAGTGCCGAGTGTTGTTCCAATTGCAGTGCCGAGAATGAGGATTGAGGCGAGGAGAGCTCCGATCCAAGGCTTCACCGTCTTGGTAATTGCATAGGCATCACGGAACTCCTTGAAACGAGGAGCCTTTACCTTCTCTTCCTTGCCCTTGCTCTTCTTATCAATCTTCTTATCTGAGTTCTTATCGCTGCTCTTATCTTTAGCCATGTTCGCTAGTTTAGGGGAGCCGGCGCAGTACCTCCAAGACGAACCGGCGCCCAGCGTTGGCCTTGATGTGAATCTGGATACTTTTCCTGCACTTCATGGAGCATTTTCACCATCGCCTGACGCAGGAGCGCCTCACCCGCCTCCACATCGCTCTCTTTATCAAAGTAGATCGGCTCACCGAAAGAGACTGAGATCGGAACGCCGCGCTGGCGCAGATTCCGCTTTACCTTCTTCGTCCAGAGCCGCTGTGATCCCCAGATGATTGTGGGAATCACTGGAACTCCGGCGCCTTGGGCAAGTCGCACGGCACCACTCTTTAGCTCTTTAATCTCAAATGAGACAGAGATTGTTCCTTCGGGAAAGATTCCGATGATTTCACCATCGCGGAGCGCTCTCATCGCAGCCACAAATGAGGCAGAGCCATTAGAGCGATCTACGCTGATGTGGTGCATGCCGCGCATCAGCGGGCCAGCTAACTTGTTGTTAAAGATCTCTTTCTTCGCCATGAATCTCACATAGCGTTTCATTGGAAGTGCTGCCGTTCCGACAAGAGCAAAGTCGAGATAGCTGATGTGATTCATGGCAAGAATGGCGCCACCATGATTGCGATCAGGGAGATTATCTTGACCTTGGAAATCAAATTTCAGGTTGAGAACTTTCCAGAATGTCTTCACCGCACCAATTACTGGGGGATAGACAAGCTCAGCCATTGAGTGCGCGCTTTTCCTGCGCCTGCTTGTAGAGTCGACCTGCACGATAGGAGGAGCGAACAAGTGGACCGCTCATCACACCGCTAAAACCAATCTCTTCTGCCTTCTTTGCAAGATCAACAAACTCATCTGGCTTGACCCAGCGCTCAACGGGATGGTGCTTATTGGTTGGGCGAAGGTATTGAGTAATGGTGATTAAGTCGCACCCTGCTGCATGGAGATCTTCCAGGGCTTGAATGACCTCAGAGATCTCTTCGCCCATGCCGAGGATGAGGTTAGATTTTGTAATGAGGCCATATTCTCGAGCTTGGGTAATGACATTGAGTGAGCGCTCATAAGAGAAGGCGGGGCGAATTCGCTTAAAGATTCGTGGAACTGTCTCTAAGTTATGGGCAAATACCTCAGGGCGGGTTTCAAATACTTGGTTAAGTAGCTCTGGCTTGCCACTGAAATCTGGTGCAAGCATTTCGACTCCAGTGCCTGGATTGAGCTCATGCACCTTACGAATAGTTTCGGCATAGAGCCATGCACCCTCATCTTCGAGGTCATCGCGTGTAACACCGGTGATAGTTGCATATTTCAAACCCATAGCTTGCACAGATTCGGCGACGCGTCGTGGTTCATCTCGATCGAGTGGCTCTGGCTTTCCAGTGTCGATATTGCAGAAGTCGCAACGACGGGTGCAGCGCTCACCACCGATAAGGAACGTTGCTTCCTTATCTTCCCAACATTCAAAGATATTGGGACATGCTGCCTCTTGGCAGACTGTGTGGAGGGATTCGGTCTTTACCAAAGTGCGAAGTCGGGTGTATTCAGGACCCATGTTTGCGCGAGTCTTAATCCACTCAGGTTTGCGTTCAATCGGAGTCTGCGCATTTCGTGCTTCGATACGAAGTAGCTTGCGGCCTTCTGGTGCGATTGTCATTTGCTTACCTTTGTTAGCGATTCATAAAGATGCTTCTCAACGACTGGGGTCACTTCCTCAATAGTAATAGGTCGCCCGAGCTCGCGTTCCAATGAGGTCACTGCTGCATCTGAGATCCCGCATGGAATGATGGCATCAAAGGCTGAGAGATCAGGGTTTACATTGAGGGCAAAGCCATGCATCGATGTGCCGGAGGCGACTCGGATGCCGATCGCAGCCACTTTACGCTCACCCTTCTCATCGACTACCCAGACGCCAGAGCGACCAGCCACTCGTTCGCCCTTTACGCCAAAATCACTACAAACCTTGATGAGGCCAGCCTCAATCTCGCGGACAAAGCCGACCAACTCATGAGGATTGCTCAATCGAACTATGGGATATCCAACGAGCTGTCCTGGTCCATGCCAGGTGATCTTTCCGCCGCGATCAACATCGAGAACACGAGCGCCATTTCCTGGTCGCTCTTCATCGAGGGTTCGCTTACCTGCGGTATAGATGGAGGGGTGCTCAAGGAGAATTAACGTATTGGCTCTATCGCCAGATGAGACTTCCCGATGGATGGTGCGTTGAATCTCTAACGCCTCTTCATATTCGATGAGGCCGCTGCGCTGTAGGGCGAGCGGGCTAGAGTCGGTCAGAGGCACGAGGTAAGCCTAAAGGTAGACTCTCGCCCATGCTAATTAAGAACAAGAAGCCCGTTTCTATCGCAGTTTTAGTCGTTATCGCCTGGTTCTTGATAACCGGCATCTTCGGCCCGCTCTTTGGAAAGCTCACCAGCGTCCAGGAGAACAACAACTCTTCATTCTTACCTAAGGGCGCCGAGGCCACCTTGGCAGCCGATGAGATTGAGAAGTTTGCCGGCGATACCTCCTTTAACTTCCCAACCTTGGTCCTCTTTGAGGGCGAAGCAACGCCAGCTGCTGTAGCTGCAGTCAATGGCCATCTTGCAAAGGTAGGCGCGCTCACACTCGGAGGAACTGATGCAACTATCTCTGATTACCTTTTGAAAGATCAGCCAATCGTTGCCTTCCCTTCCCAAGATGGAAAGGCGATTCTCGTCAACGTTCCACTCAATGGTGAGGCAATTGGCGAACTCCTTCCCAATGATGAGCCAGTACTTCCAGCAGTAGTTGAAGCGCTCCGTGAAGATGTCGCTCCCTTTGCAAAGGAGCAAGGACTTACTCCTTATGTCACAGGCCCAGGAGGTCTTCTCGGCGATCTCTTTGATGCCTTTAGCACGATTGATTCAACGCTCTTGCTCACAACACTTGGCGTCGTTGCCATCATTTTGATCTTTGTTTATCGCTCACCAGTTCTCTGGATCATTCCGCTTCTTACCTCGCTCTTTGCGCTCTCAACGGCAGGTGGAATCATCTACCTCCTCGCAAAGGAAAACATCATCGATGTGGATGGGCAATCCCAAGGAATTCTCTCGGTTCTTGTGATCGGTGCTGCAACTGATTATGCACTTCTTCTCATCGCTCGTTATCGTGAAGAGCTCCATCTCCATGAGAACCGCTTCGATGCGATGAAGGCGGCATATAAGGGAGTCTGGGAGCCAATCCTTGCATCAGGTTCAACTGTTGCGATCTCACTTTTGATGTTGCTCTTTAGTCAGCTCACCAATACTGCAAGTCTTGGACCTATCGGTGCAATTGGTATTGCAGTCTCCGTTGTCACAATTTTGACTCTACTCCCTGCCCTTCTCGTCCTCTTTGGTCGCTGGATCTTCTGGCCTCGTAAGCCACTACATGACGGTGATGACCATGTCCTCTCTGGCCTCTGGTCGAAGGTTGCCAATGGAATTGGTCGCAGCCCGCGTAAGGCATGGGTCATTACTAGCGTGGTTCTCCTCGCACTCGCCTTTACCTCGACAACGCTCAAGGCAGATGGAATTGGCACAGTCGACTCCTTCACTGGTAATCCTGAATCCGTTGTGGGGCAGAAGCTTCTCTTGACTCACTTCCCAGGCGGTGAAGGCGATCCAACTCAGATTGTTACCGCTCAAGGTAAGGCAGATGCAGTCATCGATGCTGTTTCAAAGGTCAAGGGAGTCTCAGAAGTTGCTTATGCCGTGGATCCCGTAACTCAGAATGTAAGAGTTGTCGATGGCAAGGTCATTATTAATGCCACCCTCGATCAAGCGCCAGATAGCGTTGAGGCAGGTGAATACATCCCAACAATTCGTGAGGCTGCCCATGAGGCCGACCCATCATCGCTGGTAGGTGGAACATCTGCCGTCTACTTCGATGTGCGAACCGCAAACGATCGCGATAACAAGACAATCATTCCGATTATCCTGTTTGTGATCACTCTGATCCTTGGATTGCTTCTGCGAAGCATCCTTAGCGCAGTGGTACTCCTTGGCACAGTAGTTCTCTCCTTCTTTGCAACCCTCGGCGTCTGCGCCTTGGTCTTCAACCATGTATTTGGTTTTGAAGGGGGAGATAACTCATTCCCACTCTTTGCCTTCATCTTCCTGGTAGCCCTTGGCATTGACTACAACATCTTCCTGATGACTCGAGTGCGCGAGGAGTCAGCAAAACTTGGCACCCGTGAAGGTGTCATCAAGGGAGTGACTGTAACTGGCGCTGTTATTACATCTGCTGGAATTGTCTTGGCTGCAACATTTGCAGTTCTCGGACTTCTTCCGCTCGTGCCACTTGCTCAACTCGGCTTTGCGGTTGGTTTCGGAGTTCTTCTCGACACCATCATCGTCCGCTCCATCTTGGTACCTGCTCTCGTTCATGAGATCGGACCAAAGATCTGGTGGCCATCAAAGCTTCAAAATAAGTAAGGACGAGTTAAACACGAGATAGGTAAAAGCCTGATATGTCGTATGTAGTCATTGGTGGTGGCCTCGCTGGGCTCAGCGCTGCCCTGACCTTGCAAGAGGCGGGGGAGAGCGTCGAGCTCTACGAGGCATCCGATGATCTTGGCGGACGTGTCCGCTCGGATTACATCGATGGCTACATCCTCGACCGCGGTTTTCAATTAATCAATGCCGGATATTCAGAGCTCAAGCGACTGAAGGTGATTGGCGAGATCGATTTCTGCAAGGCAGATCGCACCGTCGATGTTGTTACTGCATTTGGCGTGACATCAATTGGAGATCCACGTCTTAATCCCATTCAAGGCCTCACGTCACCGCTTGGATCACTTAAAGAGAAGCTCTCACTCCTGACATTTCTTGGCGCAAAGCCGAACGGGAATATCTCACTCAGAGATGCACTTCTTGCCTCCGGCGCAGGTGATTTCTACGAGAACCTCATTCGACCATTTCTCACAGGTGTCTTTCTGGTTGATCCTTCACGGGTCGATAGCGCCTATGGTCGAGAGATCATTAAGAGTTTTGTAGTGGGTGATTCCGGATTACCTCAAGCAGGAGTTGGTGCTCTTACTCAAGCACTTGGAGCTCGAGTTGAAAACGTTCATCTCGATGCAAAGATTGAATCCCTTGAAGAGTTCAAGGGTAAGAAGGTAATCATCGCAACTAGCGCTGCTAATGCGGCACAGCTCTTAGGTGAGAAGAACTCTCATCCATATCTTTCGAGCTATACCTGGTATCACAGCATCCCAGCTGGAGTGATTTCATCGCGGAGATTGCGCGTGACCAGTGCACAGAGCCCGATTGTGAATTCGATTGCAATAAGCAATCTGATTTCTCAATACGCTCCGAGCGATCGCACTCTTATCTCAACTACTACTCTCACATCCTTATCGGAGAAAGCAATTGCCGATGAGATCTCAAAGTTCTGGGAGATTGCACCGAGCGAGCTCCAATTGGTCAAGCGCTATGAGATCACTGACTCACTTCCACTCTTTGCTCCTGGCCACAGCGGTGCACGTTCTGCAAAGGCAGGGGAGAACCTCTTTATCGCAGGTGACTACTTGAGCGCAGGGTCGCAAAATGGCGCCTTGATCTCAGGCAGACTTGCGGCAGTTGAGGCACTTACTCGCTAACGAGTGCGGTGAGTGCGTTGGTGATGTGTGGGTAATCCCATTCAAAACCAGCTTCGGTAAGAACCTGAGGTACTACCTTCTTTGAACCGAGAATCTCACTAGAGAAACCACCGAGCGCAACCTTTAAGCCGATAGCAGGGGCTGGAAAGAGCGCTGGGCGATGGAGAGCGCGTGCAAGAGCTGATGTGAACTCTTGATTTGTCACTGGATTTGGCGCGGTGAGATTAACTGGACCGGAGATGTTGTTCTCAAGCAGGAATGAGATTGCGCGGATGAGATCGTGAAGAGTAATCCAAGACCACCACTGCTTGCCGTTGCCGAGCTTGCCACCTAGGCCAAAGCGAAAGAGTGGAAGCATCTTCCCCAGTGCGCCACCAGTTGGGTCGAGGACCAAGCCGGTGCGAATCTTCACGGTGCGAGTATTGGTAGCAAGATCTGCTGCCGCTTCCCATTCGCGACATACAGCTGCGAGGAAATCATCGCCACACTTATCTGATTCAACGACAGCGCGATTTCCTGACTCGCCATACCAACCGATAGCTGAGGCTGAGATAAAGACCTGAGGAGAAAGCTCAGTAACTGCATGGGCGATTGTTGTTGTTCCCATCAGGCGAGAGTTGAGAATCTCTGCCTTATATTTCTTATTCCAACGCTTATCACCAACGCCAGCTCCAGCAAGGTGGATGATTGCATCGACTCCGCGAAGTGCTTCAAGATCGACATAGCCAGTCTTTGGATCCCACTGGACTTCATCAGGTGCAACTGGGGTGCGGCGCACAAGGCGCTGAACTGTGTGACCTTCACTCTTGAGATGGCCAACGAGGGCAGAGCCGATAAGCCCTGATGCACCCGTTATAGCGATGCGCTGTGGCGTGCTCACCTTAGAGACCTAGATCTGCTTCAAATGCTCCACCCTCAAGACGCTCTTTGAGAGTCACGAGGAAGCGAGCAGCATCTGCACCATCAACAACGCGGTGATCGTAGGAGAGACCTAGATAAACCATTGAACGGATTGCGATTGTCTCGCCACCATCTTCACCCTTAACAACCATTGGTCGCTTCACAACTGCGCCAAGTCCAAGGATTGCAACCTGTGGCTGGTTGATAATTGGAGTGTCAAAGAGAGCGCCGCGAGAACCGGTATTGGTGAGTGTGAATGTTCCGCCACCGAGTTCATCTGGAGTTACCTTGTTATCGCGCGTGCGAGCTGCAAGGTCTGCAATCTTTCGTGCAACGCCACCCATATTGAGATCGCCGGCATTGTGAATTACTGGAACAAGGAGACCGCGCTCTGTATCAACTGCGATACCCAGGTGCTCTGCACCGTGATAGATGATCTGATCGCCTTCAACAGATGAGTTGAGGACAGGATGCTGCTTGAGCGCTTCACATGTTGCAACAGCAAAGAATGGAAGGAATGAGAGCTTGACGCCTTCACGCGCTTCAAATGATGCCTTTGCACGATCGCGCAAACGAGCAATCTTTGTGACATCTACTTCAATCACTGTGGTGAGTTGAGCTGAGACCTGGAGAGATTCAACCATGCGAGCTGCAATCACCTTACGTAGACGTGACATTGTCACTGTAGTTCCGCGCAGTGGTGATGCTGCAACCGGTGCAGGAGCGGCGGCGCGAGGTGCTTGTGCTGCTGGAGTTGATGCAACTGGTGCTGCGCTCTTTGGCGCTGCCGCCTCAACATCTTCACGGCGAATACGTCCGCCGATTCCAGTGCCGCGAACTTGAGCCAAGTTCACACCTAGATCATTGGCGAGCTTTCGAACAATTGGAGTCACATAGGCATCTGCTGGTTGTGAGACAGGAGCCGCTGGAGCAGCAGGTGCTGGCGGAGGAGTAACGGGTGCAGCTGCAACTGGTGCCGCTGGTGCTGGCGGAGGAGTGACGGGTGCAGCTGCAACTGGTGTTGCGACTGGAGCGGGAGCCGCAGGAGCAGCTGGTGCGCCGCCTGCGGCACCGATTAGTGCAAGACGCGCTCCGACTGGAACTGTTGAATCAACTGGAACATCGATTGCAAGGAGAGTTCCGGCAACAGGTGATGGGATCTCGGTGTCGACCTTATCCGTTGATACTTCAAGGAGAGCTTCATCGACTGCAACTGAATCGCCAACGTTCTTAAGCCAACGTGTCACTGTTCCTTCAGAGACTGATTCACCGAGAGCAGGCATGGTGATCACTGTTCCACTGGAAGAGTTTGATGCAGCAGGAGCAGCTGGTGGTGGAGTTGGCGCAGCTGGCGCCTCCACTACTGGAGCAGGAGGGGGAGTTGGAGCAGCTGGCGCTTCAACTACAGGAGCTGCAGCGGCAGGTGCTGCGCCGGATGCTGAATCGGCGATGACAGCAAGCTCTGCGCCAACTGCAACGGTCTGGTCCACACCTACGACAATCTTCTGCAATACGCCAGCTACGGGTGATGGGATCTCAGTATCGACCTTATCGGTTGAGACTTCGAGGAGTGGTTCATCGATAGCGACGTGATCGCCCTCTGCCTTGAGCCAACGTGTCACAGTTCCTTCGCTCACGGATTCGCCGAGAGCTGGCATCGTTACTGAAAATGACATTTCTATTCTCCTCTATTAACCGTGTGCGTGAAGTGGCTTGCCGGCAAGTGCAAGGTGCGCTTCGCCCATAGCTTCGGACATTGTTGGGTGTGCATGGATAAGAGGAGCCACATCATCTGCAGTTGCCTCCCAGTTATAAATCAATTGCGCTTCAGCAAGGAGTTCGCCAACACGCGCTCCGACCATATGGATACCAAGCACAGGGCCATTCTTTGCTGCGACCAACTTGATAGAGCCTGCAGTCCTAAGAATCTGTGCCTTACCATTTCCAGCGAGGTTGTAATCGAGTTCAACAACATCGTAACCGCGCTCCTTGGCAACCTTTGTTGAGAGACCAACTGATGCAACTTCAGGCTCAGAGTAGGTAACGCGAGGAACTCCATCGTAATTAATAGGACGTGGATTGAGACCTGCGATCGTCTCTGCAACAAGGATTCCTTCTTGGAAGCCAACGTGGGCAAGTTGCAAGGTAGGGATGATGTCACCGACTGCGTAGATACCTGGAATGTTGGTGCGGCAGTGATCATCGACGAGGATATAGCCGCGATCCATTGCAATTCCAGCTTCTTGGTAGCCAATTCCATCAGTTACTGGGCCACGTCCAACAGAGACGAGGAGGATATCGGCGGTGAATTCACGACCATCTTCTAAAGTGACTGTGACTGAATCTGGATTGACGCGATGTGATTTGAATTTGATGCCAAGTTCAAAGTTGATGCCACGCTTACGGAATGCGCGCTCAAGGAGCTTCGATGATGATTCATCCTCAAGTGGGACGAGGTGGCTGCTTCCTTCGATGATGGTGACATCGACACCGAATGACTTCCAGACTGATGCGAACTCGCAACCAATTACTCCGCCACCGAGAACGATTGCACTCTTTGGAATGTAATCGAGCTTGGTGCCGTGATCTGATGTGATCACGCGTTGACCGTCGATATCAAGACCTGGGATGGTGCGAGCATATGAGCCGGTTGCAAGAACGATGTTCTTACCTGTGAATTGCTGGCCATTCACCTCGATGGTGTTGTTATTGACGAGGCGACCCTTACCTTCAATGAAGGTGACGTTGCGGGATTTGATCAAACCTTGGAGGCCCTTATAGAGACCTGCAATGACGCCATCCTTGTAAGTATTGACGCCATTGATATCGATGGAGTTGAGCGTTGCGTTTACGCCGAAGAGATGGGATTCGCGAGCGCTATCGGCTACCTCACCTGCGTGGAGAAGGGCCTTTGTTGGAATACAACCACGGTGCAGACATGTGCCGCCGACCTTATCTTGCTCGATGAGCGCTACGGAGAGACCGAGTTGTGCGCCGCGCAGAGCTGCTGCATAACCGCCGCTACCGCCACCTAGAATGACAAGATCAAAGTTCGACATCAAGCAACTCCTTCAAGAACTACGCGAATTGGCATCTGAGATAAGTCCATCTACCGCCATATCTTGCCAGCCTTAGGCGTGGATGACTAACTCAGCAGGGAGTCTGACTCCTCACTCTGCTGCCGCGATGGCCATCTCAATAAGTGAGCGGAAGGCGACCCCAGTGCCCCCAACCGGGGTGTAGCCATGAGGCTCGCCCTCGTTATAGGCAGGGCCTGCAATGTCGAGGTGGAGCCATGGGAGCTCATCTGAGACAAACTCCTTGAGGAAGAGACCTGCCACCAACATTCCACCCATCCGCTCGCCCATATTGGCGATATCGGCAACCGGGGAGTCAAGAGTGGGGCGAAGATCCGCTGGTAGTGGCATTGGCCAGAAGGATTCACCAGAGCGCTTTGTGATCTCCATGAAGTGGGCCGAGAACTCTTCGTTATTTGTCATGACTGCGCTAGTGCGCTTTCCAAGTGCGACCACTTGGTGGCCGGTGAGAGTTGCAACATCGATGATGCCATCAAGATCCTTCGCCTCTTGCGCTTTCACAAGTGCATCTCCAAGAACAAGGCGACCTTCTGCATCAGGGTTGATTACCTCAACAGTCTTACCACCGTAAATTGTGATGATATCTGACGGGCGAGTTGCATGATCGCTCACCATGTTTTCAGCAAGTGGCGCCCACGCATCGATGGCAACTGGAACCTTGAGTAGAGCAAGTGCAATCGCAGCAGCGCATACCGCAGCAGCTCCTGACATATCTGACTTCATCGCCTCCATGCCTAGTGCTGGCTTGAGGGCAAGTCCTCCAGTGTCAAAGGTGATTCCCTTTCCAACATAGGCGTACTTCTTTCTCGCCTTGGCGCCCTTTGGTGTGTAAGAGACATTGATAAGACGTGGTGGGTTTGAAGATCCCTGGCCAACACCGATGATGCCGCCGAAACCCTTTGACTTTAATTGTGAATCGGTCATTACTGAAACCTTTAAGCCAACTGATGCGCCTCCTGCCTCTTTCACCGCATTAGTGATCATCGCGCAGAAAGAGACTGGCGTGAGGTGACTTGGTGGAGTGTTGATGAGATCGCGAACAAGATTTGTATAACGAGAGATTACTTCGGCATGGTGGGCTATTGCCTTTGCATCTGCGCCATGGACGAGGGATGAGTAGATAGTAATTGTCTTCAAGGGAGACTTCTGTGCTGTCTTTGTCGATGATCGGAATTGATCAAAGAGATAGCTGCCAAGGCCGGCACCTTCGGCGATAGCTTTAACGGCCGATGGAGTGGTGGCGGGAAGTGCGAAAGTTGCGCTGGAATTTCCAGCGAGGTGGCGGGCTGCAGCACCCGCTGCGCGACGGAGCGTCTCATCGTTATATGTGCTCTGCGCCTTACCAAGACCGGTAAAGACCATTAGGCGAGTGGTGCTGCCCGGGATGCGGATGACCTCATCGGCTGCACCAGTTGCGCCCATATCGTTAAGGGTGGCAACGAGCGCCTTAGCATCGAGAGCGAGGTCGCCCGATTCAATCTGAAGCGCCCCCTTGCCTGACTTGATCGATACTCCAACGACGAGAACCTCATCCTTGATGATTCCGTCAGAGATTTTGATAGTCGACATGGTGCTCCCTTTAGCTTTTACTCTGAAAATGATGCAGGGTAAGTGTAAGTTCATCTTGTGAAAAACTCACCATTGCATCAGAGGCATATAGACCTAGGCGCAAAGATGGCCGATTTCGGCGGCTGGTTGATGCCGATTGAGTATCCAGGGGCGGGAGTGCTCGCTGAACACACAGCAGTCCGCGAGCGAGTAGGGCTCTTCGATGTCTCACACCTTGGAAAGGCGAGCGTCAAAGGCGTTGGTGCTCTGGAATTTCTCAATACTCAAGTCACCAACGATCTCAATCGAATCACCGATTCGCAGGCTCAATACACGATGCTATGCAATCCAGATGGTGGAGTAGTCGATGATTTAATCGTCTATCGCAACAGCGATTCAGATCTATTCCTTATCCCTAACGCTTCAAACACAAGTGAAGTTGTCACAATCATTAAGGGCACAGCACCGGCAGGAATTGAAGTTGAAAATCTTCATGAGAGGTATGCAGTTCTCGCCCTTCAGGGACCAAAGGCAGCTGCCGTCATTCAATCTCTCGGTGTCACTCCAACGATGGATTACATGGCTTTTGCTCATGTGACAATCGCAGGATGCGACGTCATTCTCTGTCGCACCGGCTATACCGGAGAGCAGGGATTTGAGCTTGTTCCATCATGGAGCGATGCTGCAACAGTTTGGGGCGCGTTGGTGGAGGCGATGAAGCCACATGAAGGTCTGATTTGTGGCCTGGGAGCGCGCGACACCTTGCGGACAGAGATGGGTTACCCACTTCACGGCCATGAACTCTCACTAGAAATCACGCCAGTGCAGGCAGGATCAACGTGGGCAGTGGGATGGAAGAAGGAGAGCTTCAGAGGAAGCGATGCGCTTCGTCGCGAGAAGGAGAATGGTCCTCACCGAATTCTTAAGGGCCTTCAATCAACAGATCGTGGCATACCCCGCGCAGGTATGGATGTGAAAGATAGCGCCGGCAAGGTGATTGGAGTCATCACCAGCGGGACTTTCTCTCCTTCGCTCAAGAAGGGAATCGCGCTGGCACTGATTGAGCCAGGCCTTTCCATGGGAGATTCAGTAATTGTTGATGTGCGGGGTAGAGATTCAGTTGCGACTGTCGTTGCCCTACCGATGGTTGAATCTCACGTCCGATAGCTCTTTAAATTGAGCAGCTGATAGAAAAGCTGCTTTATGTCGCGCTCGTCTGAGTGCATTGAGCGCTGGCTTTCCTGCAATAGTGATGAGAATTACGGTAATCGTTGCCCGCGGAACATCCCACGCTAACGCTGAGATGAAGTGATATGAGATGAAGCGCGAAAGGTTTTCACTCAGAGGCGCTCCTGCAAGATAGGAGAGTTCTGTTCCTGAGCCAAGTGACCAAGGCCAGAATTGGAGATCCATCAAAATTCCAAAGATCTCAGCAGCGATAGCACCGTAGAGAGCCAGAAGAAATAGCTCCATCTTTCCTCGCACTTGGGTAGGAATAACTGCAACGCCCCAACCGATTAGCGCTGCTGCAAAGACTTGATAACCAAGCCAGGGACCTATTCCACCTGTTAAGAGCGCGGAGAGCATCATGCTGAGGGCGCCGAGGAGGAAACCAAAAGTTGGACCCATTACTCGCGCAGCCAAGATAAGTGCAAACCACATCGGTTCAATGCCTATTGCACCTACTCCAAGCGGTCGAAGAGCAGCGATGAGAGCTGAGAGAATTCCTAAGAATGCAACGTTCTTAGAACCCATATCGTCGGTGGCGATAAGGATGACTATGAGAAGAGCGGTAATAGTGGTGGAGAGGAGGAAGAACCACTCAGCACGTTGGGCAACTTCTCGGGAGCTGACAAGAAATGGCCAGAAGAAACCAAGGAGCGTTGCCGGAAAGAGAAGTGTGACCAGAATCGTTCGCAGCGTCCTCATAGTCATAGACCTTAATTACGCACTTTCCTGCGAGTTATCTTGAGCGCGCAAGACATCTCCAACGGTGAGCCACGGACGCGGTGACATCACCTTCGCCACCTGCGGAGCAAAGGCGGGGGAGGCAAGAAGGACTTCAAGAGTCGGACCATCAGCAACCACTTCGCCATCTGCCAAGAAGATGGTTCTATCGGCGATTTCAGCGACAATTTCAACATCGTGAGTTGCCATCAGCACCGTTGTGCCGTGCTCGCGAGCACGAGCATGGAGGACTTTCATCAATCTATTCTTCGCTTCATAATCCAAGCCACGGGTTGGTTCATCGAGGATAAGTAGTTGAGGTGAACCAGCAAGAACTATCGCAAGAACAAGACTTAGGCGCTCACCTTCTGAGAGATCACGCGGATGGGTGTGAGCTGAGACGGTGGGGAGCATCTTATGAAGAGCATTCAGTGTGGTGCCCGCTGGAATTGAATTATCTTTATCAGCGCGCGCACATTCTTCGTCAACGCTCGTTAAATAGAGGAGGTCACCGGGTTCTTGGGGGATATATCCGATGAGATGAGAACGCTCTTTCTGTTCTATATCGCTGAGCGCGCGATCGCCTAAAGAAACTTTTCCGGAGCGTGGTTGAAGAAGTCCAACCGAGCTCTTAATGAGAGAGCTTTTTCCTGCTCCATTGCGACCCATGAGAGCGGTGACATGGCCGGCGTGGAAATCCAATGAGACATCCTTGAGTGCAATCTTCTCGCCATAGGCAATCTGGACTTTTTCGATTTGTAGCGTTTTAGCGCCTGGTTCAAAGGCAGGTCGCGGGCTATCAGATAGTTCTTCTCGTAACCCCTCTGTCATGCGCCTTACTTCGCGAGTGCTCGTTCCAATCTCATCGAGTGCAAGAGCTCTACTCAGTCTCACAATCGGTGGGACGAGATCTGTCTTTTTCAAAATCTCTGAAGGCTCACCAATGGAAGATGCTCCATCGCCTTCAATCAAAAGGATGCGATCGACATATCCAATTACTCGCTCAAGTCGATGTTCGGCAAGAACAACTGTGACGCTCAAGTCATGAACGAGACGATGGAGGATGGAGAGGATTTCCTCTGACGCGATGGGGTCGAGGGCGCTCGTTGGTTCATCAAGGACTAAGACTTTAGGGTGCATCACTAGCGCTACTGCTATTGCCAACCGTTGCTGCTCACCACCACTGAGCGTGGCAATGGTGCGGTCGCGTAGATGGGTAAGGCCAACCTGATCGAGCGCCTCTTCAATTCTCTTGCGCATCACATCGTGCGGGAAGTTAAGCGATTCCATGCCAAAGGCGAGCTCATCTTCTACGGTGTCAGTAACAAAAGTAGCAAGTGGGTTCTGTCCAACAATTCCAACGATTCCAGCTAATTCGCCTGGTTTGGTAGTTCTAGTTGACTTTCCATCGACGATGATTTCACCACCGAGGATTCCTCCTGTGTGATGGGGGACAAGGCCGTTGATCAGGCGCAGAAGTGATGATTTTCCAGAACCGGTATGGCCCATGACGAGAACCATCTCGCCTTCGGTGATTTCGAAAGAGAGATCTTCAATCACAGTAGTAGTTGAATGAGGATAGATAAGTGAGACGCGCGAGAAGGTAATCACATCGCCACCATCGCAATCCCTACAAGCACGCCAGATGAGATCCAAAGTAGATCACGTAAGTTATATGAGATTGGACGATATCGACTCTGACGCTTTGATTGACCAAAGCCGCGAGCCTCCATTGATTCTGCCAATTGAACAGCGCGGGCAAGACTCTCCTCGAGCAAAGGAATTGCAATACGTGATACTCCAGGCTTTACACCACTACGCAGATATTGAGCTTGGCGAATGCGAGAGATACTTGAAATCAGCTGTGGAAATACAGATGTTGCAATCGTGAGTGTTACTCCCAATTGATAAACACGTGACGGAAGAACCCTTAACAATTTATGAGGGCTAGTGACGGAGTTGGCGGCACCAAAGAGCGCGATTACTGTTGCAATAATCAGACCCTCATGGAGGGAAGAACTTAATCGCTCCCACGTCACATCTCCACCAATGCGAATACCTGGTAGCCATGAGGGGAGGGTGAGGCGAGGCAGTGTAAAGAGCGTTGTTCCAATTCTCGGAACCCCAATCACCATGCCAGTGATCGCTCTAATGAGAAGGAGAATCGCTCCAGCAAGGAGCGCCCAGGTGAAACTATGTCTCCACGGTCCATCTTGGCGATATCGCTTGACGATAAAAGCCGCTCCAACCACTGAGCAGAGCGCTGCTATCGCACTTTGGGATGCGACAACACCAACTGCCAGGGCAGTAAAGAGCCCCCAGAAGGTCAGTGGATGGAACGGCTTCATCGAAAGGCTTTACTTCTTCTGGAGTGAGGCAGGAGTTGAGATTTCTTTTCCGCACTCGCGCGCTGGATATCCATTGAAACCACAGATCAAACCTGAATCTGCTTGACGCACATTGATCTCTTGCGCAAGCACATCAATGCCTTGTGAATCTTTCGCAGTCACAACACAACGAACAATGGTCTTCTGTACTCGCTCGCCCTTTGGCGCATAAGCCTTGGAACCGAAATCGATAACGAGACCGACACGCTTAAGACCAGGCTCTGCCTTTGTGCTGCCACAGATCTTTGCAAAAGAAGGCTTTACTGATGGGGGAGTTGATGGGACATCATCACTGCTGAAGGTGAAGATCCATCCTTCAACGGAGCCATCTGCGATATCGACAGTTGGCCCAGTCATTGCAGCTTTCCAGGTAGTGCTCTTGGCAGCTGCTTGGTAGTAACCCCAATAGCGCCAACCTTTAGAGGCGGCTTGGGCGGAGGGGATTAGTGATTGGGAGAAGAGTGCGGCTATAACCGCGATAGTGATTGTTACTTTCTTCATTTCTGGAGCTCCATAAGTTAAGAGTCTCACAGGGGTAGCAAGCAAAGGTTGGGTAACCATTACGACTACGCCCCGCAAACCTCGGCGGGTGTTGGTCTCAAAGATGGTTTCAGGTAATCCGACTTAAGCCTCTTCGACTCTTACGGTTGCGGGTCAGCGTCGGAATTGCACCGAACTTCCCCTGAAGCCTCTCGTTCTGCCTCAAGCTCTACAGAGTAGAGGGGTAAGGCAGAGGTAAATATTAAGTTGTGTGCGAAGGCAACCATAGTCGCTATCCGTTGGCAATCACCAACCCACCCCATACGATGGCCACATGGAATATCGCCGCCTTGGATCGACCGGAATGTATGTCTCAGAGATTTCCTATGGAAATTGGATTACCCACGGCTCTCAAGTAGAACTTGAATCTGCTCAGAAATGTGTCAAAGCCGCGCTCGACGTTGGAATCACTACCTTCGACACGGCAGATGTCTATGCCGGAACTAAGGCCGAGACAATTCTCGGCAAGGCGCTTAAAGGCGTTCGTCGTGAGTCCTATGAGTTATTCACTAAAGTTTATTGGCCAACTGGTCCAGGCAAGAATGATCGAGGGCTTTCGCGTAAGCACATCATGGAGTCGTGTCACGCATCGCTCAAGCGTTTGCAAACCGATCACATCGATCTCTATCAAGCACATCGCTTTGATTTTGAGACTCCACTGGAGGAGACCTTAAGCGCTTTCGATGACCTGATTCGTCAAGGAAAGGTGAGCTATATTGGATTCTCTGAATGGAATGCGCAACAGATTAAAGATGCGCTCAAGATTCAAGATGCTCGCGGCTACACACGTTTTGTATCCAGCCAACCTCAGTATTCAGCGCTCTGGCGCGTCATTGAGACCGAGGTAGTTCCACTCTCTCGTAAAGAGGGTATTGGGCAGATCGTCTGGTCGCCGATGGCGCAAGGCGTGCTTACCGGCAAATACCTACCAGGCAAGAAGGCGCCAGCTGGATCTCGGGCGACAGATAAGAAGTCGGGCGCCGGGTTTATCTCCCGCTGGATGCGCGATGATGTTTTAGAAGCTATTCAAAATCTCAAGCCCATTGCAGATGAAGCTGGAATTACCATCGGCCAGCTTGCGCTGGCCTGGGTGCTTTCTAATGACAATGTCTCTTCAGCGATTATGGGAGCGACCAAGCCTTCCCAAGTAAAAGAGAATGCAAAGGCATCCGGGATTAAGTTGACGGCAGATCAGCTCGAGCAGATAGATCGAGTCTTGGGAGATTTGCCAGAGCGCGATCCCAAGAAGAACGAGAGCCCAAACCCTCGCGCTTAAGGTTAAGCGAAAGGGCTTTAAGCGACCTTATCGCCAGCTTTAACTTGTGGCTTTGGAGTGCGCATGCGACGCATCTGAGTCGAACGAAGCCAGCCATACATGCCAAGGCCCTTAGTTGAGGTTCCAGGGAACTTCGCCTGAACTAATTTACGAATCTTGCGATTGAGGCGGATTCCATCGAGAACCGAGATTAAGAGCACGGAATACATGATTGAAATCGAAATGACCTGAGTCATCGGAATCTGCTGAAGTCCCTCAGAATTTGTTGTGGTCTTTGTCGGAATCATGGTGAGTAATAGAACAACGAAGATAATCGGTAGGAAGTACTCGCCGACAGAGCGACGTGAGTCGACATAGTCGCGGACAAATTTACGAACTGGACCCTTATCTCTCAATGGGAGAGCGCTCTCATCACCGCGCATATAGGCAGCGCGTGCTGCGATTCGAGCTGCCTTTGCAGCCTCGCGGGCGCGCTTCTTCTCTTCCTTTGTCTTAATGGGAGCTAGAGCACGGCGCTTCTGTGTTGCCTCTGATCGCTTAGGTGTTGGGCGACCTTTTTTCTGAGATTCGTTCGGAGTCTGACTCATGGCCAAACTATAGGGCGAGCATTTGCTCAAGCGCCAACTTTGAATATCGCGCCGTCTGTGAATCAACTTTGATTTCGTTGACAACCTTGCCTGCAACGAGCGATTCCAAAGCCCAGACTAGGTGAGGAAGGTCAATTCTGTTCATCGTTGAGCAGTAGCAGACAGTGCGATCGAGGAAGTAAACCTTCTTATCAGGATTAGCGGCAGCAAGGCGAGATACGAGATTGAGCTCGGTACCCACTGCCCACTGGCTTCCCGCCGGTGATTCAGAGACGGTCTTAATAATCTTCTCAGTGCTTCCCACAACATCTGCAGCCTTCACAACCTCATGTTGGCACTCAGGGTGAACAATTACTTGAATCTCTGGGATTCGTTGGCGAAATTCTGCGATGGAGTCAGCTGTGAAGCGACCGTGGACAGAGCAGTGGCCGCGCCAGAGAATCATCTTGGCGCTACGTATCTCGGTTTCAGAAAGACCGCCATGTGGCTTCCATGGATTCCACACGACACACTCATCGAGCGAGATCCCTAAATCAATCACTGCAGTGTTTCGCCCAAGATGTTGATCGGGGAGGAAGAGGATTTTCTCTGCCTTTCCAAACGCCCAACGGAGAGTCTTCTCTGCATTTGATGAGGTGCAGATGGTTCCACCGTGTTCTCCGGTGAAGCTCTTTATTGCAGCAGATGAATTCATATATGTGACAGGAACGGTCTGGGATGCGATGCCGAGTTTCTCTAAATCACTCCAACACTGCTGAACTTGAGATGCGGTCGCCATATCTGCCATTGAGCACCCAGCCGCTAGATCAGGAAGGATGACTTTCTGATGAGGGCCGGTGAGAATATCTGCGCTCTCGGCCATAAAGTGAACACCACAGAAGATGATGTATTCCGCACTTGATTGAGCAGCGGCTGCTTGCGCTAACTTGAATGAATCACCGGTGATATCGGCAAAGGCGATTACCTCATCGCGCTGATAGTGGTGGCCGAGGATGAGAGCGCGATCGCCTAGTGCTGCCTTGGCCGCTTTTGCTCTCGCCACAAGGTTTGGATCGCTGGCAGAGGGGAGCTCACCCGTGCAGGAGACACCACGCTCAGAGGCGAGGTCGCTTGCCTGGCCGAGGAGGAGTAGCTCTGTGAGTGATGACATAGGGACATTCTCGCTGGTTTGAAGTCGCAACAGCAACCCGACGCGAGTATTCTTTCGCACATGACTACAGAGACAAGCCAGCCAATTAACCTCACTACAGGCATCGCACTTACCGATGCAGCATCTGCGAAGGTTGCTTCACTGCTTGCACAAGAAGGTCGTGATGACCTCTATCTTCGCGTAGCTGTTCAGCCAGGTGGATGCTCCGGTCTTCGCTACCAGCTCTACTTCGATGATCGCAACCAAGAGGGCGATATCACCCGTGAATTTGGTTCAGTCAAGGTCGTAGTCGACAAGATGTCAGATCCTTATTTGATGGGTGCAACCGTCGACTTCGTAGACACAATTGAGAAGCAAGGCTTCACAATAGACAATCCCAATGCACAAGGTTCTTGTGCATGTGGCGATTCCTTTAACTAAAACCTGAATTGGTGTAGTTAAATCCACCCATGAGAATTGGTGTGGCAGGTTCAGTCGGTCTTGATCATTTAATGACTTTCCCTGGAAAGTTCACTGATTCATTAGTTGCCGGCTCACTTGAGAAAGTTTCACTCTCATTTCTCGTAGATGGCCTTGAGGTTCGTCGCGGTGGATGCGCTGCCAATATCGCATTCGGTATGGCAAACCTCGGACTCAATCCAATCCTTATCGCAGCAGTTGGCAAAGATTGGGCTGATTACGATGCCTGGCTTACCCGCCATGGCGTCGACACCTCTCACGTACTAATTTCCAAAGAGCAGTACACGGCTCACTTCACCGTCACAACCGATACTGAGCTCAATCAGATAGCCTCTTTTTTCCCGGGTGCCATGTCTGAGGCTCGCAATATCGAACTTCAGCCGATCATGGATAAAACCGGTCGTTTTGATTTGATCGTAATCTCACCCGATGATCCAGAGGCGATGCTTCGCCATACAGAGGTCGCACTTGCACATGGCATTGCTGTGGCTGCAGATCCATCGCAACAGATGGCACGTATGTCAGGCGATGAGATTCGCAAGCTAATCGACGGCGCCACCTACCTCTTTATGAATGAGTATGAGTTAGCGCTTGCTATCCAAAAGACTGGATGGAGCGATCACGAAATCTTGCAGAAAGTGAAGTATCGCGTCATTACTCAAGGCTCTGCGGGTGCTCGAGTTGAGAGTATTGATGGAGAGTTCATCAAGGTCACCTGCGCCAAAGAGAAGGCGAAGATTGACCCAACCGGCGTTGGTGATTCATTTAGATCGGGCTTTGTCGCAGGTCTTGCCTGGGGCTTAAGCCATGAGCGTTGTGCTCAACTTGGTTCCATGATTGCGACCTACGTTATTGAAACGATGGGAACACAGGAGTATCGATTTACTAAAGATGAATTTGTTGCTCGCTTTGCCGATGCTTATGGCGAGGATGCAGCAGCTGAAATTGCAGCTCATCTAGCTGCGTAGTTGATCCAAGACTTGATGCAATTGTGAGGCAATCTCACTGATGGCCTCCTTGGTGTGATGTGGATGGATTGTAAATCGAAGGTGTCCTGCAGTCGGATAGCCCATCGATGCAATCACATGGCTCGGCGTTAAATCCTCCGGTGAGCAGGCAGAGCCAGCATCAATTGAGATATCTCGCTTCAGAAGCTCACGGAGTACTTCCTCTGAGGAAATGCCATCGACCACGATAGAGAGATGGCGAGAGCCAGCACCGCTCTTACTTGCAAGAACGGTAACTCCAGAAATCACAGAGAGTTCGCTCGCAAGAATTGATCTCAACTCAACTAAGTGCGAGATGGAACTCTTAAATTCATTAAGTGCTATTGCACTTCCAATGAGAAGTGGCAACGAGTAAGAGCCAGGAGTTCGTATCGGTGCAATATGGGGGAGCGGATACTTGAAATTCTTCTCATCATTGATTGCAATAAATCCCAGACCTGCCGGCCCATTCCACGACCCGGCATCGAAGGTGGTTGCGCTGAAGCCAGTGATGTAATCACGATTCGGAAGAGTGCGAGTGGCATCGACAACGACCTTTGCCCCGTGATTGCGCCATGGATCAAGGTCTTGAATAACGCCGGTCTCACCATTGGTTGCCTGGAGCGAGAGGAGGGCGCTCTTGGAAATCTTCACCCCAGTTGTTATCAAGAGCCCTTGGTCGTCGACGCCGATGAGGCAGCTCTCATCGCTGACCTCTCGGGCGATCGCCCGAATCTTTCCCACATCAACGGTAGAGCTATAGAGAGCCCCGCCATGGGGCAGGAGGCCACGGAGGGCGATGAAGTGGGCAAGGGCTGGCTCTCCCAAGACCTCAAGGCGATCAGGGGTGGTTGCGAGATGGGCTGCGATCTCCTCTAGGGCGCTGGTGGCCAAAATTGAGGCTCTGCCAGATGCCTGAGACTGCTTCTTTGGATCTGCCCACCCTTGCTCGAAGGCGGCAGAAATCGCCTCGATGACAGCCGGTGAGAGTGGGGCTTCAGAGGTGAAATTTGCTGTGAGGTGAGCCACCCAAAGAACGATACCTCTTACAGCATCACCTATGCGGTTGCGCCACTATCCTTAGGGCTATGTCTGCACCTAAAAAGCGCACCCTGGCTGGCCTGTTCGGAGCATTCCTAGCGACGGCTTTACTCAGCGGATGCTCACTCAAATCTGAAGATATCTCTGGAATGGGATTCCCTAAGAATGTTACGAGCGTTAACGATATCTCGCTCTCACTTTGGCAGGGAGCATGGATCGCTGCAGGGGTAGTCGGTGTTATTACGCTGATCTTGATCCTCTGGCCAGCGATCTTCCATCGCAAGAATGATGCGAAGAAGGGTGAGTTCCCTAAGCAGACTCAATACAACATTCCGGTAGAGATCCTCTACACCATCATTCCATTTATCATCGTTGCAGTTCTCTTCTACTTCACAGCAGTCAAGCAAGAAGAGATCGTTTCACCAAAGACACCAGCGCAGCATGAGATCACCGTTGAAGGAATTCAGTGGTCATGGCAATTTGGTTATCCAGAGGCAGGAAAAGATGCTGTTGTCACTGGAACTCCAGAGAATCCACCAACCCTCTATATGCCACAAGGTGAGAGCGTTCGATTCACTATTACCGCAAATGACGTTGTTCACGGATTCTGGATTCCAGCGTTCATGATTCAGATGCAGAACCTTCCCGGAGTTACCAACCATCTCCAATTCACTGCGAATAAGTTGGGAACATACCCTGGTCGTTGCAACATCCTCTGCGGCCGCAATCACGCTCAGATGATCTTTAAAGTCAAGGTTGTTACACCTGAGCAATATCAGAATTACATCAACTCATTGAAGGCAGGCGCATAATGACTACATTTGCTGAAGCTCCTAAAGTGACTGCACCTCGCCAAGGGGTTGAACGGAAGGATTCTTGGGGAACACAGTTCGTCAAGACCATCACCTCAACTGACCATAAGCGCATTGGCTACCTCTACCTAGCAACTTCATTTGCATGGTTCCTAGTCGGTGGAATCCTCGCGCTCTTCTTGCGCGCAGAGCTCACCCGCCCAGGTATGCAGTTCATGAGTAATGAGCAGTACAACCAGATCTTCACGATGCACGGAACAATCATGCTCTTGATGTTCTCGACATCGCTCTTCGTAGGCTTTGCCAACGTCATAATGCCACTTCAGATTGGTGCAGCCGACGTTGCCTTCCCACGTTTGAATATGCTCTCTTACTGGCTCTACTTCTTCGGATCCTTGATGGCAGTAGGTGGCTTCCTCTCTCCAGGAGGAGCGGCATCATTTGGTTGGACTGCATACGCACCACTTGCTAACTCAACATATTCACCTGGAATTGGTGGAGATCTCTGGGTTATCGGTCTGACCATCTCAGGTCTTGGAACAATCCTTGGTGGAGTCAACTTCATCACCACAATCTTCACGATGCGCGCTCCAGGTATGACGATGTTCCGTATGTCGATCTTTAGCTGGAACACACTCCTTACCTCAATCTTGATTCTCCTTGCATTCCCACCTCTTGCAGCTGCCTTGCTCGGACTTGAATCAGATCGCCTCTTTGGCACTCATATCTTTGATCCAGCTAATGGTGGTGCGATGCTCTGGCAGCACCTCTTCTGGTTCTTTGGACACCCTGAGGTCTATATCTTGGCGCTTCCATTCTTTGGAATTGCAACGGAGATCCTGCCGGTCTTTAGTCGTAAGCCAATCTTTGGTTATAAGGGATTGATCGCAGCAACTATTGCAATCGCAGCTCTCTCAGTGGCTGTCTGGGCGCACCACATGTTCGCATCAGGTCAGGTCCTCCTTCCATTCTTCTCATTTATGACATTCCTGATCGGTGTTCCAACTGGTGTGAAGTTCTTCAACTGGATTGGAACGATGTGGCGAGGCCATGTCTCTTTTGAGACTCCAATGCTCTGGGTGATGGGCTTCCTCGTCACCTTCCTCTTTGGTGGATTGACTGGAATCATCTTGGCTTCACCACCACTTGACTTCGCAGTGTCAGCGACATACTTCGTTGTTGCCCACTTCCACTACGTTCTCTTTGGAACTGTGGTCTTTGCGATGTTTGCAGGCTTCTACTTCTGGTGGCCAAAGTTCACCGGCCGCATGCTCAACGAGCGCCTAGGAAAGATCCACTTCTGGACTCTCTTCTTCGGTTTTCACACCACATTCCTTATCCAGCACTGGCTTGGAATTAAGGGCTTCCCACGTCGCTATGCCGACTACCTTGCATCAGATGGCTTTACTGGAATGAATATGATCTCAACTGTGGGATCTGCTCTCCTTGCTCTCTCGATGATTCCGTTCTTTATCAACATCTGGATTACTCGCAAGAGCCCAATGGTGAACTGCGATGATCCATGGGGCTATGGCTCATCTCTTGAGTGGGCGACAAGCTGCCCACCACCACGCCATAACTTCACATCGATGCCACGTATTCGCTCAGAGCGACCAGCATTCGATCTCCACCATCCACACATCAAGACAGAGGGACATTAATTCCATGAAGGCTAATTGGAAACTCTTCACAGGTCTAGCAGTCTTCTATGTCATCATGGCTGTCATCTACTGGTATGTGGGTGGCGAGGCAGTAGGAATCACAGGAATGATCCTCTCTGCATGTCTTGCAGCGATGGTTGGTTTCTATCTCTGGTTCACCCAGAAGCGAATCGGCTTTGATATCCCATCTGATGACCTCGATGGTGAGATTGCAGATGATGCTGGCGAGCTCGGTTTCTATAGCCCTCACTCATGGTGGCCACTTCCGGTTGCGGTCAGTGCAACGGTGATGGGGCTTAGCCTTGTGATTGGTTGGTGGCTCACTCTCATCGCATTTGCAGCGCTAATCGTGAGCATCATCGGCTTCGTTACAGAGTATGAGAAGCCGCTTCCCTCATCTGACCACTAAGTAGTGGAGCGGCTTGAGCGCTCTGCGCCTTGGATCTTCGTGCTCATCTGGAGCTCTGGATTCGTTGTCGCAAAGTACGCCTTCCGCTCATCTGATGTCATCTTCTTCCTCTCTATCCGCCTCTTTATCGCAGCACTAATCCTTGCTCTCATCACTAAAGCGCTAAGGCAATCTCTCCGATTGAGTAAGGGAGATCTCCTTGCTTCGATCGCAATCGGTATCGCCCTCCACGCCCTCTATCTCGGCGGTGTCTGGCAGGCGATTGCAGAGGGTTCTCCTTCAGGGATTGCTTCTGTCATCACCAGTTTGCAACCAGTTCTGGTCTCGCTGATTGCAGTGAAGTTATTGGGGGAACGCCTCACCCGATATCAAGTGGCCGGGTTAGCTCTTGGATTAACTGGCGTCATCCTTGTTCTTGAACCTGCATTTGAGCGAGCAGGAGAGATGACAGTCATTGCACTGATTCTTTTGATTGCCGCCCTTACTGGTTCAACGTCAGCTACCTTGATGCAGAAGAAGATAGGTCACTCCATCCCACTGCTTGCTGGAACTACCTACCAATTTCTCATCGCTGCAATAATCCTTGGGATCTACAGTCTTGTTACTGGGCAGACAACGATGGAGTGGAACCTTGAATCTTCCCTAGCTATGGCATGGGCAGTTCTCGTTACCTCCATCATCGCCATTCTGCTCTTGCTCTGGATGCTCACTCGAGGAAGTGCAGCTCGCGTCTCCAGCCTCCTCTATCTCGTGCCAGCAACGACTGCGGTGCAGGCGTGGTTCTTATTTGGGGAGAAGCTAAACCCCCAGGCGATCATCGGTATTGCGATGACTGCGCTGGGGGTTGCTTTAGTGCAGAAGCGTTAGTTAGTGATGTCCTTCGAGCTCCTTGCGCTCACTCTCTGTCGCCTTAGGAACTGCAACAGCGTTAGCGCGCGAGATTCGGTTGCGAATCTTATTCTTAAGAGCTCCTGGGCGACGAACACCTGATTGATCGAACTCTGGGAGTTCCAGTGGTGCTAGCTGCTCATGTGATGTGAGGAGCCATGCCTTCTCAGGTGTGATTGGTTCATGGACTTCAACGAACTCACCGTGTGGAAGGCGAACAAGTCGACCAGTCTCACGACCGTGGAGAACGAGCTCGCGATCTGCGCGCTGCAATGAGAGGCAGATTCGCTTTGTCACGATGAAGGCGATTGGCGGAAGAACGATGACTCCAATGCGTGAGAACCACATCATCTGATTGATAGTCAGATCGAAGTGGGTCGCGATGATGTCATTACCACCGTTGATCAATGAGACGAGTGTGAATGTGAGAGCCATTGCACCGAGCGCTGTGCGGTTTGGTGCATTACGTGGTCGATCCAAGAGGTGGTGCTCACGCTTATCGCCTGTTGCCCACTGCTCAATAAATGGATAGAGAGCAAGGAGGGTGAACATAATTCCTGGAAGGATCAAACCTGGAATCAAAATATTCCATGAGATGGTGAAACCGAGGGCATGGGTCTCTAGTGGGGGAGCCATGCGAACAAGTCCATCGAGCCAACCCATATACCAGTCAGGTTGTGAACCGGCGGAGACCTGGCCTGGTGTGTATGGACCATAGAGCCAGATTGGGTTGATTGATGCAACGGCGCCAAGGAATGCTGTTACACCGAAGACGATGAAGAAGAATCCGCCAGCCTTGGCCATATAGACAGGCATCAATGGATACCCAACAACGTTCTTCTCTGTGCGACCTGGGCCAGGGAATTGTGTGTGCTTCTGATACCAGACCAACATCAAGTGAACTGTGATGAGGGCGAGGAAGATTCCAGGCAAGAGAAGGACGTGGACGGTGTAGATACGAGGGATAAATGCATATCCCGGGAATGCTCCACCGAAAGCAAAGTATGAGAGGTATGAGCCGACGACTGGAATCGCCTGCATGATCGCCTCTGCAATACGGACACCAGTGCCTGAGAGAAGGTCATCAGGAAGTGAGTATCCGAGGAAGCCTTCAACAATTCCGAGTGTGAGAAGTCCGACTCCGATAATCCAGTTGAACTCACGTGGCTTACGGAATGCGCCGGTGAAGTAGACGCGCAAAAGGTGGACAACAATTCCCACCATAAAGATAAGAGCTGCCCAGTGGTGAATCTGACGCATCAAGAGTCCACCGCGAACTTCAAATGAGATCTCAAGAGCAGATTCGTAGGCTCTCGACATCTCAACGCCTTGAAGTGGGGCATAGGCACCGTCATAGACGACCTCTTGCATTGAAGGGTCGAACCAGAAGGTGAGGAATGTTCCGGAAGCGAGAAGGATGATAAATGAGTAGAGGCAGATTTCACCGAGGAGGAAGGACCAGTGATCCGGGAAGACCTTGGTGAGGTTCTTCTTCATCCATTTAGCGGCTCCGGTGCGGTCATCTACATATCCCGCAACATTGCCTGCAATACGTTCGCGTGCTGTCATGATGAGCGCTCCCAGAAGCTAGGTCCAACAGGTTCATTAAATGGTGCCTTTGCGATGAGGTATCCCTCTTCATCTACTGTGATGGCAAGTTGTGGAAGTGGGCGAGCTGCAGGACCAAAGATCACCTTGGCAGCGCGTGTCACATCGAATGTTGATTGGTGGCATGGGCAGAGCAGATGCTTAGTCTGCTGCTCATAGAGCGCAACTGCGCAACCCATATGTGAACAGATCTTTGAGAAGGCGATGATGCCCTCATGTGTCCAAGAGAGGCGCTCTGCATCGAGGTTAAATTCCTCAGGACGTAGGCGAATCAAAAGGACTGCATCCTTTGCAATGTCGTTGAGTGAGCGGTGATCTTTACCGGCAGGCAACTCAGGAAGGGTCTGTGCAACCGCTCCCACCTCAAGGTCAGATGCCTTGATTGGGCGATCGCCTGGATCTGTGACGAGGCGGGTGCCCTTCTTCCATGATGTCTTTTCAAGTTCATCTCCTGGAAGAGGACCGAGATCGCGGAGCAAGAGAATCGGTGTGAATGCAGAGAGGCCGAGTGCTAGGCCAAGTGTGCGCTTGATGAGTGGGCGACGACCAAGTCCGGCAGCACCTGCTCCAGCTTTAACTGTCTTTACAAACTCTGCACGATCTTCATCGTTAGAGCGGAACTCATGGCGCTCTGCAATTACTTCTTCATCTGGCATCAGCGTCTTTGCCCAATGGATGAGACCTGCACCAATACAGAAGAGAGCGATTGCCATACCAAGTCCGAGGAGGAGTTGGTGAATATTCTGATTACCCATAAATGGAATAAAGGCGAAAGTATCGTCGGGAATGAAGATATAGCTGACGACGAGAAGAACTGTGCCCAGTGCGGAGAGGAGGAAGAGAATCGCTACCTGATTCTCTGCACGACGTGCATACTTCTCATCAACATCTGAGCGACGATGAACGTGAGCTGGCAGACCAGGATCTTTGATTAACTCGATCTCATTAGACATTTACTTATCTCGCTTTCATCGCCAACCAGACTGCTGCACCAATGAGCAATCCGATTCCTAGAGTCCATGCCAAGAGGCCTTCAGTTACTGGACCCACGCGACCAAGCGCGACTCCACCGAGCTGTGGCTCTGACTCTGCAGCCTTGATCCACTTAATGATTGAGAGCTTTTCTTCAGCGGTGAGTGTCTTATCGCTGAAGACCGGCATTGATTGTGGTCCGGTAATCATCGCTTCATAAATATGCTTTGGTTCAACGCCCATCAGAGTTGGCGCCCACTTACCCTTGGTAAGCGCTCCACCTTGTCCAGCAAAGTTATGGCACATCGCGCAGTTTGTGCGGAAGAGCTCGCCACCTTCTGCAACAGAACCATCGCGCTCATAGTTGAGCATCTCATCGGTTGGAACCTCAGGTCCTGGGGCAAGTGATGCCACATAGGTTGCAAGGGCATGTACTTCAGCAGGTGTGTAGACAGGATCTTTTCGCATCGCCTGTTGGCTCATATCAGCCATAGGCATACGACCTGTACCCACCTGGAAATCAACTGATGCCGCACCTACTCCGATGAGAGATGGGGCTACAGGTCCACCTTCAGCGTTGAGGCCATGGCAGGAAGAACATCCCTTAAGGAAGAGCTGCTTTCCCTCTTCGATTGCTACTGAACGATCGGCCGCTGTGGTCGTTGCTGTATTGACCGCGCTTGCTACCTGGAAGGTAGTTCCAATCGTAAAGAGAGCAAAGACCAAGAGGATTGGCCCTGCCGCCCGGTGGCGACGAAGGCGTGATAGACGCTTCACTGAATTTCCTTCCCTAACCTTGTTTTCAAAACCTTAATTTCTTTAACTTCTTTTTCCTGCGGCCTTACTTAATCAAGTAGATCGCGGAGAAGAGTGCGATCCACACGACGTCAACGAAGTGCCAGTAGTACGAAACGACAATTGCAGTCGTAGCTTGGCTCTGTGTAAAGCGACGAGCCTTAGCAACGCGCAAAAGAACGATCAAGAACGCGACCAATCCGCCGGTCACGTGGAGACCGTGGAAGCCTGTTGTCAGATAGAAGACTGAGCTATAGGCATTGGTTGAGAGTGCAAGACCTTCTTGAACGAGATGGGCATACTCATAGACCTGACCTGCGATAAAGAATGCACCCATGAGGAAGGTGAGAGAGAACCATTCACGCATTCCCCAGGAAGAGACCTTGAGGAGTGAGCCTTCACGTCGCGCTTGATATCGCTCCGCTGCGAATACACCGAACTGACACGTCACAGATGAGAGGACAAGGACAGTGGTATTGAAGACTGCAAATGGAATATTGAGAATCTCGGTTGACTCAAGCCAAATAGATGGACCCTGTACTGCGCGGGTGGTGAAATACATCGCGAAGAGCGCGGCGAAGAACATAAGTTCGCTTGAGAGCCAAACGATTGTTCCAACCGCGACCAAGTTAGGGCGGGTGATCTTGTGGTGAGTGCTCACGCTGGTGCTGGTCATAGAGGGCATTATTCCCGATGGAGGCAGCTAAAGCCCACTTTGAGGGTGGCAAGAACCACCTTTTTACCCCCATATTTGAGGTGAAAAGGCTCACCTCTGGCGACTATTATTGAGCCATGACTTCGGCTCGCAAACTCAATTTTGTACTCTACTCAGACGATTCCACAACCCGGGCGGCAGTCATTGCTGCCCTTGGACGTAAGGTCTCAGCGGAGATGCCAGAGCACCAGATTCGTGAGTTCGCCACCGCCGATGCCCTCCGCCTCTATGTCGATTCTGTGAAGCCAGGTTCTGATTCACCGATTGATCTCTTCATCCTCGATGGTGAGGCGACTCCAGAAGGCGGCATGGGCGTGGCTCGCCAACTTAAGGATGAGGTCTATAACTGCCCACCGGTACTTCTCATCGTGGCCCGTAAGGAAGATGCCTGGCTCGCCGCCTGGTCTCGCGCAGAGGCGAGCGTCACACACCCTGTCGATCCATTTACCCTCGCCAATACTGTCGCTGAACTCATCCGCTCCCGCTCTATAGCGACTGTCTAATTGTTTTTGAGGCCGTAGTCCCAGATGACCCTCTTATGGCCTGAATATATCGAGCGGCTCGATGCCGGCCTCGATCTTGAACCTATAGAGATTCAATCGGTCCTCCAAGCAATATTGGAAGATACCGCCGATATTGAGTCGGTGAAGCGATTTCTCCTCTCACTTCACAAAAAGGGAGAGACCGCTGAAGAAGTCTCTGCACTTGTGGAGCAGCTCTATCGCAATGCAACCCCGATTAACATCACAGAGCGAGCAGTCGACACGGTTGGCACAGGTGGCGACGGTGCTCACACCATCAATATCTCATCGACTGCAGCGATTGTTGCCGCGGCTGCTGGAGCTCGCGTCGTTAAGCATGGCTCTCGCGCTGTCTCATCGAAATCAGGTGCCTCTGATTTCTATGGCGCCCTCGGTGTCGCCTATGACTTAGGTCCAGAGGGAGTGGAGCGCACAGTGAGGGAACTCGGAATCGGCTTCTGCTTTGCACCTGTCTTCCATCCGGCGATGAAGAATGCAGCTCCTGCTCGACGCGAACTTGGCGTTCCAACCGTCTTTAACTTTCTCGGTCCGCTTGCAAACCCAGCGAAGCCAAAGGCTGCAGCTGTTGGTGTTGCCGATGATCGCATTCACTTGGTAATGGCTCAGGTGATGGCGGCAAAGGGCTGCGATGGCTTTGTATTCCGAGGCGATGATGGGCTCGATGAAATCACTCTAGATGGAACTACCTCTGTGCTCAGTATCGGAGGCGATGAGATATCGAGCGATCGCATCGATGCCAAAGATTTCGGGCTTGATAATGCTCCGATCTCTGCAGTTGTTGGGGGAGATGGTGTAGAGAATGCCGCTATCGCAAGACGAATTTTGGCAGGAGAACGAGGAGCGCCACGAGATATCGTTCTTCTCAATACCGCTGTCACAATTGCTGCATTCGAAGGGGAATTAGATTTGACGCTTCATGAGCGAATTGAGAAATCTCTTCCACGAGCTATCGATGCTATTGATTCTGGAAAAGCTACTGCTCTCTTGGAGCGGTGGGCTGCTTTGTCGACCGAGATTTCTTCGGCGCGCTAAAGTTCAATGCCTCTTCCACGGTAAAGACTCCAAAGCCGGCGAGGCGTTCAAAGATTCCATGTAAGACATTTACTGTCGCCTTGGCATCATCAAGCGCTCTGTGATTGGGCTTTACCTCTGCACCAAAGACCTCTGCCAATGTTCCTAACTTGCAATTGGGAGCTTCTTCTCGAGTGAGAACTCTCCGGGCAAGGATTGCAGTATCGAGAACTCGAAAAGCTGGCCATTGATAACCGTGGGCTCGTGCAGCGAATTTGAGGAACGAGAGATCAAAGGGAGCATTCTGTGCCACAAATACCGTCGACTCATCTTCTAAAAAAGTAAAGAGATCAGGAAGAACGAAGTCGATAGTGGGGCTGTCATAGACCATCACATCATCGATTCCGGTGAGGGCTGTGATGTAGGAGGGGATGGGATGGAGTGGATTGACGAGGGTTGAGAAGGTGTCGAGCAACTCACCACCCTTAACCTTCACCGCGCCAATCTCTGTAATTGCAGCGCCAAGGTGGGGCGCACCACCACTGGTTTCAAGATCGAGTACAACAAATCGAGCATCGATGAGTGGGGTGCCCATCTCTTGAATAGTGCTCTGCCAGTTGTTCTCATCCATAGTGGTTTCAGCCTAGATGATTGATATGACATAGCGGTGGCAATACTCTTCACTCATGAGCGTTGAAGATGCACCAGTAGGGTCAATGCAGGATTGGCGTGCAGTAGGAAAAGGCGCCAACTCCTCAGTCGGAATCATTTTTGTTCACGGCTTTACCGGGTCACCGATCTCTATGCGTCCATGGGCAGAATATTTCCATGAGCGAGGTTACTCAGTCTCAGTTCCGCTTCTTCCAGGCCATGGCACTAAGCCAGGTGATCTCAATCTGGTGAAGTGGCAGGAGTGGCCAGCAAAGGTTGAAGAAGAGCTCGATTGGATGCACTCCCAGGGAATGACTGTCTTCATCTTCGGCCTCTCTATGGGTGGTGGCACAACTCTCCATGTTGCTCTCAAGCACAGTTCATCACTTGCTGGAATTGTTCTCGTTAATCCGATGATTCACGTGAAATTCATTCCACCTCAGGTTGCTTGGTTTATCTCTCGCTTCCAGAAGATGCGCGACTCTGTTGGAGATGACATCAAGATGCCAGGGGTCACAGAGCATGGCTACGACTCACTCCCAGCCGTGGGCGTCTATCAACTCCTGAAGATGCTCAGCTACACCCGCAAGCGCCTTCATGATGTCACTGCGCCGCTTTTACTCTTTCATAGCAAAGAAGATCACACATTGCCTGTTTCCAATACCGAGATCATCATGAAGGGCGTTGGTTCATTTCCAAAGCAACGGATTGAACTCGTGAATTCATTTCACGTAGCAACTCTTGATTACGATCAAGAGATTATCTTTGAAAATTCATTGATCTTCGTGCAGAGCCACAGTTCGAAAGAGTGAGCCAACTACTAAAACGCTTGGGTGGAGAGAGGATCGCATCTGCCTTTCGTAAAGCGGTCTCCGGTGATCCCAAGGGCCTTCCCGCCTGGGCAAATGAGATGGCGGTTGGCGATGATCTCGGCTTCTATGGACCCGATAGCGATGTCTGGAAAGTACATGGGTCACTTGCAACGTTAGTTGGGGGAGTCAGAGCTCTTCTTATGCAAGCTGCTTATCCTGCAGCCCTTGCTGGTGTTTCTCAGCACTCGGCCTATGACACAGATCCTTTGGGAAGGCTAGAGCGAACAACGCGCTGGTTAACCATTACTTCTTTTGGTTCAACAGAGGCAATCGCAAGAGAGGCCCGTCGCGTCAATGCTCTCCACTCTAAGGTTGTTGGTGAGTATGTCGATCAGAGCGATCTTCGCCAGCGCTATGAGGCATCTCAGGCAAGGCATCTATTGTGGGTGCACTGTGCCTTCACCGATTCATTTCTCGTTGCTTATCGTGAGTTAGGAAGAGAGCAAGATCGTTCAGTTTCAAACTATGTAAAAGAATGGGCGAGAAGTGCGGAGCCTCTTGGGCTCAAAGGGGCACCGTCATCGGATCAAGAGCTCCATGATGTTCTTGAAGATTTTCTCAATAACGAAATCGGCGAGATTGAACCTACCCGTCGCATTGTCGGTTTCATCATCAATCCGCCGTTTTCACAGGCCGCCATGCCCTTCTATCGCACCCTCTGCAACGCCGCTATTTCGACCTTAGATCCACGGGTCTTGACGGCGTTAGGTTTGAAATCAAAGTCGAGAATCTGGCTCAAAGTTGTCACACCCATGCTTCGAGTCTTGCAAATTCTCCTTGGCAAGGAATCTCCTAGCCAGACCATTGCTCGCCAGCGGATTGCTCGAATAACATCTTCCTCATGAGCGATTGCATCTTTTGCAAAATTATTAGTGGCGATATTCCATCGAAGAAGATTTATGAAGATGGCGAGTTCGTTTCCTTCCTCGACATTTTTCCTGCTAATCGAGGTCATTCACTAGTGATTCCCAAATCACATCACACCGATATCCATGCAATACCGGCAGAGCTTTACGGGGGATTAGCGGCCACTGCAAAGAAAGTGGCTGATTTATTGCAGAGCAAACTTGGATCTGAAGGAACAACTATCTTTCAGATGAATCGAGAGGCTGGTTGGCAGACGGTCTTTCATATTCATATGCATGTGATTCCTCGATGGAGTGGAGATAACCTCCACAAGCCTTGGGATATTGCTCCTGCCGATGATGCAGAACTTGCATCACTTCACGCACTACTTACCGAGTAGATAGTTAATAACGTCGATCGCCTTCCATCCTTGGGGATGTTTCTTGGCGAGGTAGTCAGGTCCAGATAAATCAGAACCGAGTGTGATGAGAGGAAGTTCTCGTCTGCCATCAGGCCTGAGTTGTCCAAGCCCAATATTAGACATCAGTGCGTTGCAGAGACATTGTGAGTGCTGCGCCTCTTCCACATTGCCCTTCTTGAATTCATAGGTCTTGAGTGGCTCACTTGGACAGCGATAGCCGACTCCACCATTTTCGCGCTCGAATGGCGTGCGCAGATATCCGAGATCACAGATGCGATTACGTGCTTCATAAGCATCGTCATCTGAGAGAGATTGAGGTAGGACTGCCACCTTAAATGGGAAGCCAGTAGGTGATGCACTGCCATCGGTCTTCACAGTTAACTTCTGACTTGTGAGAGCTTCAATAACCTCTTGTTTGAGATCTTCAGTAAAGCCGGACTCTTCAGCAAGAGCGAAGAGGGAACCAACTTGAACTCCCTGCGCACCAGCTTCAAGCGCCTCATTCACCTTTTCCGGTGTGGCATAACCACCGGCTAGCCAGAATGGAGATCCTGAGTTCTTCACCTTCACAAGATCTGCTTCATCTTGCTCGGTATAGATCGGATTTCCTTCCTCATCCTTTGACTTCTTATTTCGTGGGGGAGCGTTATGCCCGCCTGCGACATGTCCCTCAATCACATAGCCATCAGGCTTAGTGATTTCATCTTTATTGAGATAGGCAACAAGGGCGTGGGATGAGACGATTGCAAGAAATTGTGGGCGTTTGATTGGGAAGGTAAGCCCCTCAATACAGCCAGGATCAAATGCGATGAAGTGCTTTATCTTCGCTTCGGCAACATCTACCGTCATTGCAACCGGCTTACCGGCAGCCAGTTGATTGAGAAGATTTGGAATTTGCGCTGGAATGCCAGCGCCGATAAGGATGTAATCAACGTCTGCGAGCATCGCTCCGAATAGTTGAGCTGGAATACAGAGCTGAATCTTCTCAAGTAGGTTCATGCCAATCAGGCCATCGTGACCTTCTTTTGCAAGCCAGACCTCAACAAAAGAAGCAACAACAAGGAGATCAACTGCATGTTGCACGGGCTTGAGGGTTAACTTTGGTACATCGATATAAGGCTTTGATTGGTCCCGGCCACCCTCAATGTAATAACGATCGAGCAATCCCTTAACAACCTCTTGATTAGGAAAGTGCGACATTGCGCGACGGATATTCCCGTCGAGATCGCCATCTTGAAGTCTGCGCGCAACAACTGAATCGATAGCAGTTCCAGAGATCACGCCAAGATTTCCTGATTTGGCAACTTCTTTAGCAAGTTGGTTTGAGGAGACAGCGATGCCCATGCCACCTTGGATGATGGTTGGAAGTGGGCGATTGGTCATAAGAGAACCTTGGTGCATGGAGGGGATAACTCGCGAGTATTAATCAGATGTCGCAGATTTGTAGGTTCAAATGACTCAAAACTGGAGATATGCAAATAAATTGCAGATGCTTAGAAGGGAGATGGCTGAGATGAATAAACAATGAATCGAAGTGGACGATACTGGGATCGAACCAGTGACCCATTTGGGGCATGTCCACAACTCGCAGATATTCCTACTTGGTTCACAATTTTCACGATATGACAGACGAATTACTCTTTTATCTTAGAATTTCCATACGATCAGTCTTACTACCAAGCGTCGCCGGGTCTTGCCTGGCAAGTAACAATCGAACCGATCGTTTTGTCGAAATTTTGAAATTCTCCCCTGAACATGAGTCCACCATGCTCTTCATCCAGATGACTAGCTCCGCCGGTTTGTGTCTTGGATAACCCTTGCCATTTACTCCAGCCGAGTTTTAAATAGAAATCAGTGCTCTTTCCCGTTGATAACATAGAAAAGTGCCATCGTTTATCAATTTCAAGCTGAAGATGTTTCATAACCCCACGGCCAACGCCAAATTTCCTCATGTTGGTAGCAACAGCTACCGCTTCAACATAGGCGATCTCAATCCAAGGGGAATCGTTTATTTGAACTAGCCGCGGAACGGCGGCAGCATGAGCCACTATTTCGCCATCCAGATGACCAAGAACATGAATACCGCCGAATGCGTGCTCGAAATCGGTTTCCGAGAATCTGCTTCCGAAGGATTCCGTTAGAAATAAATAAAGTCGCTCTCTAAATTCTTCAGAAAGTTCAGAACTTGGAAGTGTTTCGAAGGAAATCCCCATAAGTTGCAATATGAGACCTCCCACGGAAACTGAAGTGGACGATACTGGGATCGAACCAGTGACCCCCACAATGTCAATGTGGTGCTCTACCGCTGAGCCAATCGTCCGGGTCTTATGTAATTGTGGGGAAAGTGTAACCTAAGAAAGCAGGTGCTTCTTAGCGAGCGTAATCATCCTCAAGACGCTCAATATCATCTTCGCCGAAGTATGTTCCACGCTGGACCTCAACAAAGATCATCACCTCAGAGCTTGAGTTGCCGATGCGATGAAGCTCACCGATAGCAACTTCTACCGACTGACCTGCCTCTGCCTTAAATGACTTATCACCGAGAACAACATCTGCTACACCCGAGACGATATACCAATGCTCTTCACGCTTTTGATGGCGCTGGAGTGAGAGACGGTGACCTGGTTCAACCCAGATCGTCTTTACTTTGTAGGTAGGCGTATCAGCGAGAACTTGATAGCGACCCCATGGACGCTCAGGACCTTCAAGGTATTCACGTGTCATGAGTAGAGAGTATTCCGTTTCCTCGTTGAAAAAGGGTAGGGCTAGCAGTTATCTATGGAGGTGGAAACGGGATTTGAACCCGTGTAGAGGGATTTGCAGTCCCTTGCCTCGCCTCTCGGCCATTCCACCATTTCCCAGGTTGAAAGTTGGAAACTTCGCCCAGTAGATAAAAAGCCACCTTCACAGATGAAAGTGACTTTCCAATCCGAGCGGACGACGGGGTTCGAACCCGCGACCTGAACCTTGGCAAGGTTCCGCGCTACCAGCTGCGCTACGTCCGCGTATTGCGGGCGCAAATCTAGCGTAGGAGGGGCCGAAGTGCCAAAGCGCGCCTAGGTGAAGACCCCTTAGCCTTGGCCCATGTTGGTTAAGCCATCCTTTATCGGTAAGGGGTATCAGTTCTGGATGCATGGCGTCCGGGCATCGCACCTTGCCGAGATAACGAGCGATCCTGCGCGCTTGGATGATGGAAATTTCTGGGCAGTTCTGACGACCTTTGAAGGTCAGTATCACTTCGCCCGCTTTAAGAAGGTGGAAGAAGCTGCCTTTGCCGATGCCCCTTGGACGCGACTTGAGCGACCTTGGAAATCAAATATGGAGATGATCGACTACATCGCATATATCCATGCGATTAAGGAGTCGATATCTCAAGGCGGTGTCTATCAAGTAAATGCCTGTCGAGAGCTCTCTCATTACCTCGGAGATCGACCACAAGAGCTGATCGGACTCTTCTCAGAGATTCTTAAAGCCCATCCCGCTCCGTTTGCCTCTTATCTCAAGATTCCTGGCTTTGAGGTTGCATCAGCATCACCGGAGCGGTTCTTATCGCGGACCGGAAATCGAATCATCACGTCGCCCATCAAGGGAACGATTCGTTGGAATCAAGAAGAGTTTGGCGATAAAGATAAGTCAGAGAATTTGATGATCGTTGATTTGATGCGTAATGACATCTCTCAAGTCTGTGAGGCCGGAAGTGTTGAGGTCTCTGCTCTCTTCCGACAAGAAAAGCATCCTGGCATCACCCATCTCGTCTCTGATATTGAAGGTACTTTAAGAAGCGATGTGTCTTGGTCTGAGATTCTTAAGGCAACACTTCCGCCAGGATCGGTATCTGGTGCGCCTAAGGGTTCTGCGCTCTCAATCATCTCTGCTAATGAAGTTGGCGAACGAGGTCCTTACTGCGGAGCACTTGGTTTTATCCATGGAGATCGTGCAGAGCTAGCTGTTGCCATCCGCACTTTCTGGACTACTGGTGATAAATATCTTCGATATGGAACCGGTGCTGGAATTACCTGGGGCAGTGATGCGCAGAGCGAGTGGGAAGAGACTCAATTGAAGGCTCGTCATCTCATCTCCATCGCGGGCGGTCAGTTATGAACCATCCAGCTCGCCGACCATTTCCAGTAGGTTCTGGAATATTTGAAACACTTCGCACCGAAAGTGGACACGTTGCAGAGTTCGGGCGACATATGCGCCGCGCACTTTCAGCATCACAAGCATTGGGAATTCGCATGCCATCGGAAGAATCTCTGAGAGCAGAGGTTGAGCGCGTGCTACAGGAGAACCCATTTCAATTGGGACGCCTGCGTATCTGCATCGGTAAAGATTCTTTGACTATCACTCATGATGAGTATGTCGAGGTGAGTGAAGCAGGGTTTCTTACCTTCTCGCCCCACACCTCAAAGGCGAAGGGAGAGCAGTTTAAGACTTATCCCTATGACCAGCATTATGAAGTTGTCGATGAAGCTCGAGCTCATGGCTTTGATGATGCAATCATCTTTAATAACCAGAACCATGTGACCGAGACTGGCCTTTCCAATATCGCCTTCTATCTCGACGGCGAATGGGTCACGCCGCCAATTTCAGCGGGAATCTTGCCTGGGATTATGCGCGGAATAGCTATTGAGCGGTGCGGGGTAGTGGTTCGGAATATTCACATCACCCAGGTTCCGCAAGCACGGGAGATAGTTCTTCTGGGAAGCCTCAAGATTGCGCAGCCCATTCAGCAGATCGGTGAGATGAGGATTGAATGTGGTGAGATAGCGCAATCCTTCGCCGCTCAAATGCGGGAAAAGGTTGAGTACTTTTCGGTAGGCTAGCCACATGTCCGAAATTGCGATCATCGTCGAGGGTCAGCCACGTAAGGTTGAAGTCGACCAGAAGCCCACCCATCTCTTTGCAGACAATAAAGAGATTGTCGTTTGCAAAATCAACGGAGTATTACGCGATCTCTGGACTGACTTATCTGATGGCGATGTTGTCGAAGGTGTCTCAATCTCATCACCTGAGGGGCTGGCAGTCCTTCGCCACTCAACTGCCCACGTTATGGCGCAAGCCGTTCAGCAGGTCTTCGCCCAGACCAGACTTGGTATTGGTCCACCTATCACTGATGGTTTCTATTACGACTTCGATCCACAAGAACCATTTAATCCAGATGATCTGGAGAAGATTGAAAGTGCAATGCGCAAGATCGTAAAGGAAGGCCAACGATTTAAGCGTCGCGTGACCACTGAGGCAGATGCCCTCAAAGAGCTTGCCCATGAACCATATAAATGTGAATTGATTGGACTTAAAGGTCCAGCTGGAGACGAGGCGAGCGTCGAGGTCGGCGGTGGTGAGCTCACTATCTATGACAACTTAGGTCGAGACGGTAAGCCAGTCTGGTCTGATCTCTGTCGCGGACCACATCTTCCTTCAACAAAACATATCCCTGCATTTAAGTTGATGAGAAGCGCTGGCGCCTATTGGCGAGGTTCTGAGAAGAATCCAATGTTGCAACGCATCTATGGAACTGCTTGGCCATCCCAGGATGAGCTCAATGCATATCTTGAATTATTAGCAGAGGCGGAAAAGCGCGATCACCGCCGCCTTGGGCAAGAGCTAGATCTCTTCTCATTTCCAGATGAGATTGGTTCAGGTCTTGCTGTATTTCATCCAAAGGGCGGAATCATCCGCAGAGCGATGGAAGATTACTCACGAAAGCGCCATGAAGATGAGGGCTACGATTTTGTCTACTCACCACATCTGACTAAAGCAGCGCTCTTCCAAAAGTCCGGCCACCTCGATTGGTATTCGGAAGGCATGTATCCACCGATGATCATGGATGAAGAGCTCCATGAGGATGGCACCATTAAGCGTCCGGGTCAGCAGTACTACATGAAGCCGATGAACTGCCCATTCCACAACTTGATCTTCCAGGCACGTGGGCGCTCGTATCGCGAACTTCCTCTGCGTCTCTTTGAATTTGGAACTGTCTATCGTTATGAAAAGTCTGGCGTGCTCCACGGCATTACTCGCGCACGTGGCTTTACTCAAGATGATGCGCATATATACTGCACTAAGGAGCAGATGCCGGGTGAGCTCGACTCCCTCCTCACATTCGTTCTCAATCTCCTTCGCGACTATGGTCTAGAAGATTTCTATCTTGAACTCTCCACCCGCAACCCAGAGAAATCTGTCGGTGAAGATTCTGATTGGGAAGAGGCGACTGAGGCGCTACGTAAGGCAGCGCTAGCTCAGAATCTTGAGCTAGTTCTTGATGAAGGTGGAGCTGCTTTCTACGGTCCAAAGATTTCTGTGCAGGCAAAGGATGCGATTGGTCGCACCTGGCAGATGTCTACAATCCAAGTTGATTTCCAACTTCCGCAACGATTTGAACTTGAGTATGCCGCATCAGATGGAACTCGCCAGCGCCCGGTAATGATCCATCGCGCACTCTTCGGTTCGATCGAGCGATTCTTCGGTGTTCTTACTGAACATTACTCAGGAGCCTTCCCACCATGGCTTGCTCCCGTTCAAGCTATTGCTATTCCAGTTGCCGACACTTTTGCTGACTATCTCGTTGGCGTTGTTAAAGAGATGAAGAAGGCTGGAATTCGCGCCGAAATCGACGGCTCTGATGATCGCTTCCAGAAGAAGATTCGTAACGCTCAACTTCAGAAGATTCCATTTATGGTTATTGCTGGTGAGGAAGATATGAAGTCTGGCGCCGTTTCATTCCGCTATCGCAATGGTGAGCAGAAGAACGGAATTCCTATTGCTGATGCGATTGCCGAGATCGCTCAAGCTGTGAGAGATCGCGTTCAGGTATAGCAATGTCTGAGAATCTCATCTCAGGGGGTGCTGGCATGCCCGATGGCTGGCAGCGCCTTTGGGCACCGCATCGCTTGGATTATCTTCGTGGTGAAAATCGCCCCTTAGAGGGCAATGCAGTTGAGTGCCCTTTCTGCCGAATTCCAACCTTAAGCGATGAGGAAGGTCTAGTTGTTGCTCGAGGCGAGAGCGCTTATGTCGTGATGAACCTCTACCCATATAACCCAGGACATCTTTTGGTATGTGCTTATCGCCATGTTGCAGATCTGACCGATCTCACAGATGAAGAACGTCATGAGATTACCGATATGACAGCACATGCAATGAAGACGGTTCGAAAAGTTTCACAGTGTGAAGGGTTCAACTTGGGAATGAATCAGGGAGCAATCTCTGGCGCAGGAGTTGCAGCTCATATCCACCAACACGTTGTTCCGCGTTGGTCAGGCGATGCCAATTTCATGCCGATTATCGGTAAGACAAAGGTGTTGCCCCAACTTTTGACTTTGACTCGAGATGAGCTAGCTGCTGCTTGGTAGTTCTGCCAGATATCGCTCAACGATATCGAGCCCTAACCCATTTGCGAGGTTGACCGGTATAGCTGGGAAGATAATTCCTGCGGCGAAGGCACCATCTTCCATCTCCATGACTTGATCAAGATACTCATCTCGAAAATCTTTAACCAATTCTCTAAGTTCATCATCGCTTTCACCGACAGTTGGGGGAGTTGTCGAGTAATCCTTGGTTGTTAAGTCAGTGAGGGAGATCGTTCCGATTGGTGCACCACTTTCGCCATGGAGAACAAGGTATGGAGTAATGACTGGATCAAAGACTCGGTTGGCGATAAGAACGGCATCATCGAAGTCCATCTCCATGCCTTCTAGAACCGTGACGAGAACCATCCGTGGTGTTTGGAATTCATCGAAGGCGCGCCAGAGTTCGATAGTTTCATTATCAATTCCCGCCGCTGGGTTAATGGCAAAGATTGCAACGTCGCAAGCGCTATCTACTGCGTCGTCGACCTCACCACTGAGCGCTCGAGCAAATTGCTCAGGGGTTGCGCTCACGTGGCCATAGATTTTGATCGATTTCATAGCGTCGTGGCTAGTTGAACTCATGGAGGTAACTCTACGATGAGGTCATGGTCAGCTCCGCATTTAAACCAGCAGTCAATCGATTTATTGAGCCGATTGCTCGCCTTGCTATTCGCGCCGGTGTGACCCCAGATGCTGTGACCCTTGTGGGAAGCATCGGCACGGTACTTGCCGCGGGGTATTTCTATCCGCGCGGAGATCTCTTCATTGGAACCCTCGTCATCATCGTCTTTGCCTTGAGCGATCTTTTCGATGGCGCAATTGCTCGTTTATCTGAGCGAGGAGCAAGTAGTTGGGGAGGCTTCCTCGACTCTACCTGTGATCGTCTCACCGATTCAGCTATTTTGGGCAGTCTTGCCATCTATTGCATCTTGGAAGATTTAGCAATCTACCCTGTAGTGATCGCATCATTGGTCTTCGGATTTCTCGTCCCCTACATCAGAGCAAAATCAGAATCGTATGGAGTAAGTTGCACCGTCGGAATCGCTGAACGAACCGAACGCCTAATCATCGCGCTGGCAGCTATCGGCTTTCATGGTCTTGACGTTCCGTATATTTTGGCCGGGTTGATGTGGCTCTTGCTGGCCCTGAGCATTGTGACAGTTATTCAGCGCATTGTTGTGGTTAGAAATGGATTGCTCTAGATGATCGCTCAACTTTCCTATCTTGCCTACCTTCTAGGTTGGAAGATAGTTGGAGTTCTGCCTGAGAGAATTGCTTATGCACTCTTTCGCCGAATAGCGATGAGTATGTATCGCAAAAATGGAAAGAGCGTTCGTAGACTTCGCGCCAACTATGCGGTCGTGAAGCCAGAGCTTTCAACCGATCAATTAGAAGCTTTGGTCGAAGAAGGCCTGGAAAGTTACATGCGATATTGGTGTGACACCTTCCGCATCCATCGTTGGTCGCAAGAGCGAATCGCGCGTACTGTCACGACTACAAATGATCACTTTCTCCGAGAGCCGATGAGTCAAGGTAAAGGGGTAGTCGTCGCACTACCTCACTCAGGAAACTGGGATCACGCCGGTGCTTACTTCTGCAATCAAGGCATCCCTTTGGTTACCGTTGCAGAGATTCTGAAGCCTGAGAAGTTATTCCGTAAATTCCTTGATTATCGCCAGGAGATGGGCTTTGAAGTATTGGGTCTAGATTCACGTGCGTTTGTAACCCTTGTGAAGCGAGCACGAGAAAGGCGCTTGATCGCACTTGTTGCTGATCGCGATCTATCAGCATCAGGTATTGAAGTTGATTTCTTTGGCCATGTGGCAAAGATGCCGGCGGGGCCTGCACGTCTTGCGGTTAAAGAAGGGTTACCCCTTGTAGTAGCCCATGTCAGTTACACCGAAGTTGGCATCCATATTGATTTTCATTCAATCCCTCTCCATGAAACGGGAGATGACGAGGCTCGGATAAGTCAGACGGTGCAGAAGATTGCAAAGACCTTTGAGATTGGGATTAGCCGTGCTCCCCAAGATTGGCATATGCTCCAACGCATCTGGATCGGAGAAGGAATCTACTGATGAGCTTTGAGCGCAAGCGGATCGGCATAGTTTGCCCATATGGGTGGGATACGCCAGGCGGTGTTCAAGCGCATATCGCCGATCTTGCAACATATCTGATCTCACAAGGCCACTATGTCTCTGTTCTTGCGCCAACATCAGATGAAGGGAATCTTCCAGAGTATGTAGTGAGCGCTGGTAAGCCGATCTCAATTCCCTATAACGGAGCTGTGGCTCGAATCCTCTTTGGTCCGATCGCCTTTGCTCGTGTGCGCCAATGGATAGCGCAGGGAGATTTTGATTTGCTTCACCTTCATGAGCCAGCAATTCCTTCCATCTCACTCCTTGCCTGCTTTGCGGCAGAAGGACCCATGGTCGGCACCTTTCATGCATCAGCGAAACGTCAGAAAGCAATCTTTGCCATCGGTCCAATTCTTGAGCCAGTGATTGAGAAGTTAACTGCGCGAATAGCGGTGAGCGAGGCGGCTCGATCAACTCTCACGGAGCATCTGGAGACAGATGCAATCGTTGTCCCAAATGGTATCTATGCACGTAGATTGGCTGAAGGTAAGTTGCGAAGTGAGTGGAGCGGTAACTCCATTGGATTCATCGGAAGGTTTCAGGAACCACGTAAAGGCCTTTCAGTTTTAGTTGAAGCTCTTCCTTCTATTATTCAATCGATACCAGATATTCGAGTCATCGTGGCCGGTCCTGGAGATAGTGCTGAGTTTCTCGAGAGCGTTCCACCCCATCTTCATAATCGATTCTCATTTTTAGGTCGCATTAGCGAGGAAGAGAAAGCTGATTTCCTCCATTCGATCGGTGTCTATGTTGCGCCAAATACCGGGGGAGAGTCATTTGGAATTATCCTTGCTGAGTCGTTAGCAGCAGGTGCTGCTGTTGTGGCAAGTGATATTCCTGCATTCGAAGCGCTCTTAGGCGAGGGTAGATATGGATCTCTCTTTGCATCGGAGGATCCAGGAGCGTTATCGAAGGCAATTGTTGATTTGCTCAAAGACGGGGCGAAGCGAGACCGTCTTAAGTTGGATGGCAAAGAGTATGCGCAGGGCTTTGATTGGGATGCAGTCGCTGAACGTATTTATGATGTCTATGAGATGGCGATGGTGGGGCTAGGTAAAGTGGTGCTCTCATCTGAAAACCGCGGCTGGAATAAGTTCTTAGGGAAGTAATATGAATTTCACATCACTCGTCATTCTCTTCATCGTCGCGCTATTTGCTTGGTATCTCTCATTCTTGGCAACCCGTTTAGATCGTCTTCATCATCGAGTTGAAACTAGTTGGGCGAACCTCGATAGCTTGCTCCAGCGACGAGCTGCGATCGCACTCGAAATCGCACGTTCAGAGATTGCAGATCCCGCTTCATCACTTCTTCTCACTTTTGCTGCTCACCAAGCGAGAGAGGCGAGCGTCAAAGATCGCTCGCAAGCAGAGACTGGTCTATCGGGCGCCCTTGGAATCCTGCTCTCCACATCGCAGACTGATCACGGCGCGATTGAGAAGGATCTGCTTCGTGAGCTCTCAGAACTCAACGAGAAGATTAAGGTGGCCATCTCGCTCCATGTTGAATCAGTCAATCGCACTCAGTTGATTCGCTCTCGTTGGATTATCCGCACATTTAGGTTGGCCGGTCGTGCCCCGCTTCCTGTGACATATGAGTTTGAAGCAGATGTTCTTTAAGAAGTTTATCCTCTGGCTGCTTGCACTTGCCTCTTCTGCAGTTGTTTTTATCGCGGCTGTTTCTTTTATATCCGGAGAACCCTTGGCGATTCCTTTTGTGAAGGAGGGTCCAACCTCCTCATTAACGGGTCTTGCGGGAAAGGACGGACCAGTAGTTGTGGTCAAGATTGATGACACAACTCTTGCTCATCCCCAAGTTGGCTTGCAGAGCGCTGATGTGATTTATATCGAACAGGTAGAGGGCGGCCTCACGCGACTTGCAGCCGTTTTCTCGTCGAAGTATCCCGATCTTGTTGGTCCGGTGCGTTCTGCCCGAATTTCGGATATTGAATTGATGGCTCAATACGGAAAGGTGGCCTTTGCCTATAGTGGAGCACAATCAAAATTGAGACCTGTAATTGAAGCAGCTAATCTCTTTGATATCGGTGCGAACAAATACGGTCCACAGTTCTACTTCAATGATCCTGAACGAATCGCTCCCTACGCGATGATGGTGCGACTGCCCGAACTTCTCACCGAGGCAAAGAGCAGGGGCGTAACGCCAGTTATTGCAAAGAACATGGGATGGAATTTCGGAGATGCGCCTGAAGGTTTAATTCGGATTGAGAAGGCTCATGTGTCATGGCCCGCGAGCAGCTATGACGCCAATTGGTCCGAAAAAGACGATCGATGGTTGCTCAACCACAATGGTGAGTTAAATACAGATTCGACTGGTTTTGTCTTGGGTGCAAAGACCTTTGTGATTCAAATGGTTTCAATCACCGATTCAATATATAAAGATAAGGTCGGGGGCATCACGCCATTTTCGGCAACAGTTGGTGAGGGCGCTTGCTATCTCTTACGTAATGGTGGATATATCCCATGTCGTTGGTCTCGCCCCACGGAAGCAGATGGCACTCGCTTTACTTTGCTTACTGGGGAAGAGGTGACCTTTGAGAGAGGTCAGATTTGGTTTGCGTTGACATCAAAAGAGCCTGTTTTTAGCCGGGTTCAATCGCAAGATGCGACAAGTTCGGCCAACAAGTAGACTTCCCAGCCTGTAGAAGAGGAAATTTTCATCTCTCATCAAAGGGGTAGGTAATGTCTGAGGCAACTGGAACAGCTCGCGTTAAGCGCGGTATGGCTGAAATGCTCAAAGGCGGCGTCATCATGGATGTCGTCAATGCAGATCAGGCAAAGATTGCTGAAGATGCCGGCGCTTGCGCTGTGATGGCACTCGAGCGCGTCCCTGCAGATATTCGTGCTCAAGGTGGCGTCGCTCGCATGTCTGATCCGGACATGATCGAGAAGATTCAGGCTGCGGTCTCAATCCCTGTGATGGCTAAGGTTCGTATCGGCCACTTCGTCGAGGCGCAGATTATTGAGAGCCTTGGCGTTGACTACATCGACGAGTCAGAAGTTCTCACTCCAACAGATTATGAGAACCATATTGATAAGTGGGAGTTCACTGTTCCATTCGTCTGCGGAGCTACAAATCTTGGTGAGGCGCTTCGTCGCATCAATGAAGGTGCTGCGATGATTCGTTCCAAGGGTGAAGCAGGAACAGGCGATGTTTCGAATGCAATGACCCATATGCGCAAGATTGGTGGCGAGATTCGTCGTCTCACGGCGATGCGCGAAGACGAGCTCTATGTTGCAGCGAAAGAGATGCAGGCACCATTCGCTCTCGTTCAAGAGGTTGCACAAACTGGAAAGCTTCCTGTCGTTCTCTTCACCGCAGGTGGAATTGCAACTCCAGCAGATGCTGCGCTGATGATGCAGATGGGCGCTGATGGAGTCTTTGTTGGCTCAGGAATCTTTAAATCAGGCAACCCAGCGGCACGTGCTGCGGCATGCGTGAAGGCAACTACCTTCTTCGATGATGCCAAGGTGCTCGCTGATGTCTCTCGTGGGCTCGGTGATGCAATGGTGGGAATCAACGTTGCAGATATCCCTGTGCCACACCGTCTCGCTGAGCGCGGTTGGTAATCACCTCTCTCAATGAAGATCGGCGTTCTCGCTCTCCAAGGTGATTTTCGCGAGCATATAAACGCAGTTGTTAAGTCAGGGCATTCCGCTCTTGCTATTCGTCGTCCCTCGGAGTTGAGTGAAATTGATGCACTCATTCTGCCTGGAGGAGAGTCAACAACTATCGCCCTCCTTGCAAAGAGTTACGAGCTTTTCACGCCTATCCGCGAGAAGATCAAGGAAGGAATGGCTGTCTATGGATCATGCGCTGGGATGATCTTGTTGGCAGATCGCATCGTCGATGGGGCGCCAGGGCAAGAGACCTTCGGTGGTTTAGATATGACCGTGCGGCGTAACGCATTCGGCCGCCAGGTTGAATCCTTTGAAGGTGACATTGATTTCGCCGGCCATAAAGTAAATGGCGTCTTTATCCGTGCTCCTTGGGTGGAGGAGGTCGGATCATCCGTTGAAGTTCTTGCATCAACAGCTGGCCATCCAGTGGCAGTTCGCCAAGGAAATCTTCTTGCTACCAGTTTCCACCCAGAGTTGACTGGTGACCTAAGCGTTCACTCCTACTTTTTTGAGCAGATCTGTCGCTAACCGCTATTGTTTGCCCATAACTTTTCACATAATCGTTGAGGTGAGATATGTCAGGCCATTCCAAATGGGCAACAACTAAGCATAAGAAGGCTGTCATCGATAGCCGTCGTGCCAAGAACTTTGCAAAGCTGATTAAGGCTATTGAAGTTGCAGCGCGTAATGGTGGCCCTGATGTTGATGGAAACCCAACTCTCTTCGATGCAATCGCCAAGGCGAAGAAGAACTCTATGCCAGCCGACAATATTGAGCGCGCAGTTAAGCGTGGCGCCGGCCTTGAATCAGGAGGCGCAGACTGGCAGACGATTATGTATGAGGGCTATGGCCCTAATGGTGTGGCAATCATGATTGAGTGTCTTTCAGATAACCGTAACCGCGCAGCATCTGAGGTTCGTGTTGCTGTGACTCGAAATGGCGGCAGCATGGCAGATCCTGGATCGGTCTCGTATCTCTTCAATCGCAAGGGCGTCATCATCGTCAATAAGGCAGCTGGAGTTACCGAAGATTCCATTCTGGAGGCCGCGCTCGATGCTGGAGTCGAAGAGGTCAACGATCTCGGTGAATCTTTCGAAGTTGTCTGTGAAGCATCAGATCTAGTGGCAGCTCGAACAGCGCTACAAAGTGCAGGTATTGATTATGAATCTGCTGACTCCTCTTTCCTTCCATCGATGAGCATCCCGCTCGATGCTGAAGGTGCAAAGAAGGTCTTCGAACTCATCGATGCCATCGAAGAGCTCGACGATGTTCAGAACGTCTTTGCTAATTTTGATGTATCAGATGAGGTAATGGCGAGCCTTTCATAAGGTTTGACACCATGCGCCAATAGGCTAGGTCTATGCAGAGCGCGAAGGTGATTATGGGTATTGACCCTGGCCTGACGCGTTGCGGCGTTGGAGTCATCTCACAGAAGAGCGTTCGCGATCTCACATTGATTGATGTGGGAGTAATTCTCACACCGGTCGATGCGCCACTTGAGGAACGTCTGCTCGGTATAGAACGTGAGATTGAAGCGTGGATTGAACGGACCAAGCCAGATGTTGTTGCAGTAGAACGAGTTTTTGCGCAGCACAATGTTCGAACCGTGATGGGCACTGGCCAGGCTGCGGGTATCGCACTTTTGATTGCAGCTCGAAGAGGAATTCCTGTTGCTATGCATACGCCATCTGAGGTTAAAGCAGCAGTTACCGGATCTGGTCGCGCTGGCAAAGCACAGGTAGCTGAGATGGTTAAACGAATTCTTAAACTCGAAGAGATTCCAAAGCCAGTAGATGCAACGGACTCATTAGCTCTCGCTATCACCCATGCTTGGAGAGGTGAGAGCACTTCCCGTCTTGCCTCTGCGGTAAAGGCCGAGAAAGCGCGCCTTGCTAAACTGAGGTCACAATGATCGCTCAACTCACCGGCACCGTTCGCCACCTCACCACCGAGAAAGTTGTTCTCGAGGTTGGGGGAGTTGGTTATGCAATTTCGATTTCTCCGCGCACCTCAACCAATATCGTGATGGGCTCAGAGCTCACCCTCGCAACAACTCTCGTTGTGCGTGAAGATTCATTGACGCTCTTTGGATTTCTCGACCCGCGCGATCGCGATATCTATGAGACTTTGCAGACTGTTACCGGTATCGGTCCCAAAGTTGCTCTTGCTATCACCGGCGCTCTTACGCCAGATGAATTAGCAAGCGCGATTGCGCAAGAAGATATTGGAGCGATTGAGAAAGTTCCAGGTATTGGGCGCAAAGGGGCGCAACGCCTCATCCTTGAGCTCAAGGGCAAGTTGGTCACTGATGAGGATTTACCGAAGTTGACTACCCACTCCGCAGTTCGCGATCAATTGCTTTCAGCCCTCACTGGCTTGGGATTTACTGCAAAAGAGTCAGATATCGCAATTAATAGCACCTTTGCGCATATAACCGAGTCGGGTGGGCAGCCAGATGCTTACTCCGTTCCCGAGCTACTAAAGCTCACTTTGCAGAGCGGTAAGCGATGAGCGAGCGCATTGTCGATCCCGAGTTGATCTCAACTAACTCCGAAGAATCAACGGCAGAGCTTGCTCTTCGTCCGAAATCTCTCGATGAATTCGTGGGTCAACATCGCGTCCGAGAACAGTTAAACGTTTTGCTCACTGCCGCTAAGTCTCGTGGCGCTTCAGCCGATCACATCCTTCTCTCTGGCCCACCAGGGTTAGGAAAGACAACGCTTGCGATGATTCTTGCCGGTGAGATGGGGGCACCAATTCGAATCTCAAGCGGACCGGCAATCACCCATGCAGGAGACCTCGCTGCAATTCTCTCCTCTCTTGTTGAAGGTGAAATTCTCTTCCTCGATGAGATTCATCGCCTGTCGCGTCCAGCTGAAGAACTTCTCTATATGGCGATGGAGGATTTTCGAGTCGATGTCATCGTTGGCAAGGGGCCAGGTGCAACTTCGATACCTTTACAACTTCCACATTTCACATTGGTAGGTGCAACTACTCGAGCAGGGTTACTTCCTTCACCGCTTCGTGATCGCTTTGGCTTCACCGCCCACCTTGATTACTACGAAGCGGAAGAGTTAGAAAAGGTGATTGTTCGAAGCGCAACGCTCCTTGGCGTAACTATTGATGGAAGAGCGGTCGCTGAAATTGCAGGGCGTTCGAGAGGTACGCCTCGAATTGCCAATCGCCTCCTTCGCCGTGTTCGCGACCTTGCTCAGGTCTCTGGCTCTCCTGAGCTGAGCCACACCCATGCCCTCAAAGCGCTCGATATCTATGAGGTTGATGAGAAGGGTCTCGATCGCCTCGACCGAGCGGTTCTGCTCGCCCTGATCGATCGATTCAATGGCGGTCCTGTGGGTCTTTCAACTCTTGCTATCGCGGTCGGCGAAGAGGTGGAGACGGTGGAGGCTGTTGCTGAGCCTTTCCTAGTCCGTCACGGCTTGATGGCGCGGACCCCTCGCGGGCGAGTGGCTACTCCCATGGGATATAGCCATGTGGGACGGACGCCACCTGCTGGCGCACCCTCTCTTTTCGACACCTCAGCGGAGTAACGCCTAGACTCTGCCCCTATGTCCACACCTACAAAACCAGTAAAGAGCTCAGGACGCCCAGGGCGCTCCCTTGCGATTATGGCCCTTATCCTCGTGGGTCTTACAGCAACTGCTCTCCTTCAAGGCGCAACCTCTGTTCGCCTCGGCCTCGATCTCCGCGGAGGAACCAGCGTCACCCTTCAGCCTCGCGCATCCAATGATGCAAACAAGATCACATCAGAGGCGATCGATCAGGCTGTTTCAATTATTCGCCAGCGCGTGAACTCACTAGGTGTTGCAGAGTCTGAGGTGACCGCACAAGGTAGTGGTACCAATCGTCAGATTGTTATCTCTGTTCCAGGTGACTCAGGTCGACGTGTGGTCGATCTCGTAGGTCAGACTGCAGAACTTCGCTTCCGTCAAGTTCTCGCTACTGCAATTGGAACTCCAGGAACTGGTGCAGATGCCGCAACTCCAGTCTCTGGCGTCTCAGCAGATGTCAATGCTCGTTTTGCCGCACTTGATTGCACCAACGTTGAAAATCTCCAAGGAACAGGTGCTGATGCACCTGGTGACACAATTGTTGCCTGCGACAGAACTGGAACTAGCAAATTTATCTTGGCGCCAGCTGAGGTTCTAGGACAGCAAGTCTCTAAGGCTTCGGCTGGAATCGATACCCAGGCTGGAAATATCTGGACTGTTTCACTGACATTCAATGGTGATGGAACAAAGGCCTTTGCGGCTCTAACATCAAGAGTGACATCACTGCCATCACCTCAAAATCAGGTTGCGATCGTGCTTGATGGACTTGTTGTCTCTGCGCCATCGATTAATGAGGCAATTCCATCAGGTAATGCTCAGATCACCGGTAACTTCTCACAGACAGAGGCTCAAGATCTCGCCAATGTCTTGAAGTACGGTGCGCTTCCACTTGCATTCGATCGTGGAGAAGTTCAGCAGGTCTCACCAACACTGGGTGCAGATCAGCTTGAGGCTGGCCTTCTGGCTGGCGCCCTCGGACTTCTCCTCGTCTTTATCTTCTCGCTCCTCTACTACCGAGCTCTCGGACTTGTGACTATTACATCGCTCGTGGTTGCAGCGGCGATGCTCTATCTCACCTTCTTGGTTCTCGGTAAGGCGGCAGGTTTCACCTTGACCCTGGCTGGAATTGCTGGAGCGATCGTCTCAATCGGTGTTACAGCAGACTCGTTTATCGTCTTCTTTGAGCGAGTTCGTGACGAGGCTCGTGAAGGTCGATCACTTCGATCAGCAGTTGAATCAGGTTGGGCTCGTGCACGTCGCACAATTATCGTGGCCGACATGATCTCGATTCTTGCTGCAGTACTTCTCTACTTCTTCGCAGTCGGTGGCGTTCGAGGCTTTGCATTTACTCTCGGACTTACGACACTTATTGACCTCGTGGTTGTATTCCTCTTCACAAAGCCACTTGTTACCCTGATTGCAAAGATCAATTTCTTCTCATCAGGCCACCCGCTCTCAGGGCTATCTGCCAAGAGCATCGGCACCAAGAGTCCTATGACTCGCAACGCAGCACCAGCAGAGATTGTGGAGGGTTAATCAGATGGCTCAACTTTCAGGACTCGGTAACCGTCTCTACTCAGGCGAGACTTCCTTTAACATCATTGGTAACCGCAAGCGCTGGTATTCACTATCAGCAGTCTTCGTCCTTATCTCTATTGCAGCTCTTGCAATCCAGGGCCTCCACCTTGGAATCGAGTTCAAGGGTGGATCTTCATACACCGTCAACAAGGCTGGAATTAGCGTGGCAGATGCGCGCGCAACAGTCGAAGAGGTCGGAATTGATGGTGAACTTATTGTTCAGAAGATTGGTGATTCAAAGATCCGTATTCAAACTGGATCTCTCACTCCTGCACAATCAACACAGGTTGAGAACGCTCTTGTCGCAAAATTTGGTGTTGCTATTGAAGATATCGACACTCAGATCGTTGGACCGTCTTGGGGTAAGGAGATTACTAAGAAGGCGCTCTATGGTCTGATTGCATTCCTTCTTGCCGTAATGCTTTTCTTAGCGATGGCATTTGAGCCAAAGATGGCTATTGCCGCAATCGTTGCAGTGGTCCATGACGTCTTTATTACTGTTGGTATCTATGCAGTCGTAGGTTTCGATGTCACGCCAGCTACGGTGATTGGATTCCTCACGATTCTCGGCTACTCCCTCTATGACACGGTAGTGGTCTTCGATAAGGTCCGCGAGAACACGAAGTCGATTGCTGCCTCCGGAAAGACGACTTACTCTGACGCTGCAAACCTTGCTGTTAATCAGACAATTGTCCGTTCCCTCAATACATCTGTAATTGCCTTGATTCCAGTTGGCTCAATCCTCTTTGTTGGTGCAGGCCTTCTTGGAGCGGGAACGCTGAAGGATCTCTCACTCGCGCTCTTTATCGGCCTTGCAGTCGGTACATACTCATCGATCTTTATCGCGCCACCATTCTTGGCCTCTCTTCGCGAGAAGGAGCCAGCGATGATCGCTCTATCAAAGCGCGTTGCAGCTCGAGGGGGAGCAGCACCTGTTCCAGGTGAAGTTCACGCCGTTCGACCATCTACTGGTCGCGGTCCTCGCAATCAACCAAAGCGCAAGGGTCGCAAGTAACCCTTAAAACTTTATGGCTGATATCTCCCTGGTCGAACCTCTCATTCGAGAGCTTAGGGAGCACTATGACGTCGTTGATGATGAGTTAATTAGACGCGCCTTCACCGTCGCAGATAAGGCTCATCAAGGTCAGCTTCGCAAATCAGGCGAGGAGTACATCACCCACCCGGTTGCCGTCTCTGAGATTTTGGCGCAACTGGGTCTTAACACAACGACTGTAGTTGCATCGCTGCTTCATGACACAGTTGAAGATACCCCTTATTCATTGGAGCAACTGCGTAATGATTTTGGCGATGAAGTAGCCAATTTGGTCGATGGCGTTACCAAGCTCGATAAGCTGACTTACGGACCAACTGCCGAGGCCGAGACTGTTCGTAAGATGGTCATCGCGATGTCACGAGATATCCGAGTCCTCGTAATCAAGTTGGCAGATCGACTCCATAACGCTCGCACGTGGGGATATGTCTCATCCGATAGCGCAGCGCGCAAAGCGCGAGAGACGCTTGATATCTATGCGCCTCTAGCCCACCGGCTTGGAATGAATGCAATTAAGTGGGAGTTGGAAGATCTCAGTTTTGCGGTTATTGAACCAAAGAAATATGAAGAGATCACCCGTCTCGTTGCTGAACGTTCACCTTCTCGAGATGCTCTCACATCTGAGGTTATCTCCATCGTGGAGGAAGATTTAGCGCGTGACGGCATTGAATCTACTGTTACTGGACGTAAGAAGCATTACTACTCGGTTTATCAGAAGATGGTTGTTCGTGGTCGCGACTTCAATGACATCTATGACCTCGTCGGTATTCGCGTTCTAGTAAATGATGTGAAAGATTGTTATGCAGTGCTTGGTTCGATTCACGCCCGCTGGAGCCCAATCCCTGGACGATTTAAAGATTACATCGCAATGCCTAAATTCAACCTTTATCAATCTCTTCACACCACCGTGATTGGCCCTAACGGAAAAGCGATTGAGATTCAGATTCGCACCTATGAGATGCATTCTCGCGCTGAGTTCGGTATTGCCGCGCATTGGAAATATAAGCAAGGGGGAGAGCAGAAGTCTCCGGAAATGCTCTGGCTTCGACAGCTTCACGAGTGGCAGAAGGAGACAGAAGACCCTTCCGAATTCCTCGAAGCACTCCGATTTGATCTCGGCTCTCCAGAAGTTTTCGTGTTTACTCCAAAAGGTTCAGTGATCGCACTTCCTGGTGGATCAACTCCGGTCGACTTCGCCTTCTCTGTTCACACAGATGTTGGGCTTCGCTGCGCTGGAGCTAAGGTCAATGGACGTCTTGTTCCATTGGAGTCAAAGCTAAGTAATGGCGATGTTGTTGAGATTGTCACGAATAAGTCAGATGTCGCAGGACCAAGTCGTGATTGGCTTAACTTCGTTAAGAGCCCACGGGCTCGCTCCAAGATTAAGGCCTGGTTCAGCAAGGAGCGTCGCGAAGAGGCTATTGATGCGGGTCGTGAATCCATTGCCCGCCAGATGCGCAAAGCCGGCTTGCCATTGCAGAAGATCTTTGCAGGTCACGCCCTCTTAGAGCTTGCCCATGATCTCCACTACGCAGATATTGATGCCCTCTATAACGCAGTTGGTGACGGCCATGTCTCTGCTGCCTCTGTGATCGAAAAGTTGATTGTCTCTATGGGAGCTGAAGATTCCCATCCCGAACCATCGGTTGAAGTCCTTCCAACTCAGAACCAAGTTGCAAAGCGCACATCGAGTGCGATTAAAGTTGAAGGTGTTGATGACGTTCTGGTCAAACTTGCGCGCTGCTGCACACCAGTTCCAGGCGATGAGATCATGGGGTTCATTACCAAGGGATCGGGTATTTCGGTCCATCGCGTTGATTGCCGTAATGCCTCAGACCTCGTTGCTCACCAGAGTGAGCGGGTGGTTAGAGTTTCATGGCTTGCCGGTGCTGCCAGTGTTTTCCTGGTCAATATTCAGGTGGAGGCGCTCGACCGCGCACGACTTCTGGCAGATGTGACGAGAACCCTCTCGGAACAACACGTCAATATTTTGAGCGCAGCGGTGAGTACATCGAAAGATCGCGTGGCGATATCTAAGTTCACATTTGAGATGGCCGATGCCAAGCATCTTGACTCAGTACTTGCTGCGGTGAGAAATGTGGAAGGCGTCTACGACGTCTACCGCACCTAATTCTTACTTGAATTCAGCGAGAGACTTCTCAGCTTCAGCCAGCCAGACCTTACGCGCTGCAGCTGATTCAAGCGCCTCTTGAGCCTTCTTTGCATTTCCGGCAGCTTGCGCCTTTGCAGCAGCTTTCTCGTAGTTGGCAATTGATTCAGTCAACTGTGTGACTACATCTGCCGCACGAGCCTTAGCCGCAGGATCACTCTTACGCCAAATCTCAGCCTCAGCAGTCTTAATCGCCTCTTCCACTACTGCAACGCGAGCATCGAGCGCGGCGCGCTTATCGCGGTTGGTGATACCAATCTTGCTCCACTCGTTCATCAACTCACGGAAAGCAGCCTTGGCAACCTTCACATCCGTAAATGGAAGGAGAGCTTCAATCTTAGGAAGGAGCTCTTCGCGCTTTGCTAGATTTGCCGCCATTGAGACTTCGCGCTTTTCTAAATCTGCGTTCTTTGCAGTGAAGAATTGATCTTGCGCAGCCTTAAATCGATTCCAGAGCTTGGTGTCATCGCTCTTCTTGCCACGTCCGGCTGCCTTCCACTGATCCATCAAGACCTTAAAACGGCGAGCAGTTGCAACCCAATCAGTGCTTGTTGCAAGCTTCTCAGCTTCAGCAACAATGGCCTCCTTTGCAGATGAGACGACAGATGATGCCGCCTCAAGCTGGGCAAAGTGGGTGCGACGGCGCTTATCAAACTTATTTCGTGAGGCCGAGAATCGCTTCCAGAACTCGCCATCAGTCTTCTTATCAAGACGAGGAGCTGCCTTCCACTCATCAAGGAGCGTCTTGAGGCGATCGCCAGTAGCCTTCCACGATTCAGAGAGTGCTAGAGATTCTGCCTCAGCGACAATCTTCTCCTTCTCGATCACAATCTGGGCGCGACGTTCAGCCTTAGCTGCAGCTTCAGCTGCCTTCTTCGCCTCATAGGCTTCGCGGTGACCTTCAATCAATGGCTCGATCTGCTCAACAGATGCAGCAAGTGCCGATAAATCGCCAACGCCATTGAGCTCGGCAACTTGTTGGCGAAGTTTCTTCACTGCCTCATATGCATCTTGTGGAACCATCGCACCACTTGTGATTCGTGCTGCGGTGAGCGCAACTTCAGAGGCAAGAGCTTCAAACTTGCGAACGAAATATGCGAGCGCTTCTTCCGCGCTCTTACCTGGATATGAGCCAACCGCCTTCTCGCCTTGTGGAGTGCGGACATAGACAGTGCCATCTTCAGCAACGCGACCAAATTGAGCAGGATCTCCGATGAGAGCAGATGCTGCGCTGATATGCGCCTTTGCTGCTTGTGCAATCTCGGATGGGTTATGTGATTCAGTCATGGTGATCCCTTTCAGCGCGGTAGCCAGTGAGGCCGTCGTTATCAGCGGTTGTGATGAGGAAAAGGTACCCTGTCCTCCCATAGCCAGTAAATTGCACGCTCACCGAAGGGGCCATATCCATGCTTATTCGCTCATTTGTGGCACCTATGTTTGCGACAAATTGTTGGATTATCGCCCCAGAGAGCAAAGGGGAGTGCATCATCGTCGATCCCGGCATGACCGATATCTCAGCTGAAATTGAGATGATCATCGAAGAGGAAGGCCTTAAGCCAGTGGCAGCCCTGCTCACCCATGGCCACCTTGACCACACATTTTCAGTGAAGCCTCTCGCTGACGGCTATGACATCAGCGCATATATCCACTCTGAGGATCGACGGTTTATTGCAGATCCAGCTGGTATTCACGGTCCACAATTTGCTGAACAACTCAGCGGGATGAGTTTTAGCGAACCTAAGAAGGTTGAGACTCTTAAGGATGGTTCAAATCTCGAATTTCTCGGAATGGCCATCAGAGCAATCCATGCTCCCGGCCATACCAAAGGCTCACTCATGTTCATGATCAACGAAGAGATTCTGCTCAGCGGTGATGTTCTCTTTGCGGGCTCTATCGGTCGAACCGATCTCCCGACTGGAAGTTCGAGTGATATGAGAAATACCTTAATCAAGAAGGTTCTTCCGCTCGAGGATGATATTCGAGTACTTCCAGGACATGGTGGCGAGACGACCATTAAATATGAACGCAAAACCAATCCATATCTGAAAGAATTGGCATAACGAAGGGTTATTAATGAAGTTTGAGAAGATCGCAGCTCCTAAGGGTGTGCGCGAATACCTGCCACCTGAATCCCAGGCATTTGAATGGGTCCGGGAGCAATTGATAACCCCTGCAAAGCGAGCTGGCTATCAGTTGATGGAGTTGCCCGTATTTGAAGATACCTCGCTCTTTAATCGTGGTGTTGGTGAGTCAACCGATGTCGTGACGAAAGAGATGTACACATTTGAAGATCGAGGCGGTCGTTCAATCACTCTACGCCCAGAGGGAACTGCTGGCGTGATGCGTGCTGTGATTGAGTCAAATCTTGATCGCGGACAGTTGCCAGTAAAGGTCTGGTATTCAGGGCAATTCTTTAGAGCAGAACGTCCGCAGGCGGGTCGCTATCGCCAGTTCTATCAGGTGGGTATTGAGGCGATTGGCCTCGATGATCCAGCTCTTGATGCTGAAGTTATCGCAATTGCAGATCAAGGTTTTAAGAACCTCGGACTGAAGAATTATCGTCTTGAGATTACCTCACTTGGTGATGCCCAATCACGAGCTGCACATCGCGTGGATCTCGTTGAATATATAGCAAAGTTGGATCTTGATGAGGCGACTCGGTCCCGCGCTGAAATTAACCCGCTTCGGATCTTTGATGATAAGCGTCCAGAGATTAAGGCTGCGATGCAGAACGCGCCACTATTGATGGACTATCTCAGCGACTACTCTCGCGATCATTTTGAGAAGGTCAAGCAATACCTTGACACTCTTGGAATCGCCTATGTAGTTAATAAACGGATGGTTCGAGGTCTCGACTACTACACCGGAACGACATTCGAATTTGTTCATGAGGATCTCGGCGCTCAAAGCGGCATCGGAGGCGGCGGTCGATACGATGGATTGATGGAGGTGCTGGGAGGGCAGGCACTTTCAGGGATTGGTTTTGGCCTTGGAGTCGACCGCGCGCTCTTGGCTGCTATCGCTGAGAACACATTGCCGGTCCAAGATTTCACCTCAGACCTCTTCATCATCCCGCTCGGTGAGGAACTCAAGGGTTACGCACTCTCCGTTGCAGCCGAGGTTCGTCGCGCCGGCTTTTCAGTGGAGATGGCCTTCGGTGATCGCTCTCTTAAGGGAGCAATGAAGGGTGCCGATAAGAGTGGTGCTCGTTATGTTGCCGTTCTCGGTGAATCAGAGCGTGATAGTGGCTCAGTCGAGCTCAAACGCATGAGCGATGGCACATCAATCTCAGTTAAGATAGAGCAATTACATACGGTCCTCCAAGCGTAACGCTTGGATTACCTACCAATAGTTAAAGGCGATTACAGACGATGTTACGTACACATGATGCAGGCTCGCTTCGAGCCAGCCACGAAGGAACCACTGTCTCACTAGCAGGGTGGGTTTCTCGTCGCCGAGATCATGGTGGCGTCGCCTTCATTGACCTACGTGATGGCACTGGCTCAGTTCAAGTTGTTATCAGTGACGAGGCAGTGGCTGGCGCACTTCGCGCTGAGTGGTGCCTTCAGATCAAAGGTACGGTTCGTAAGCGCCCTGCTGGCAATGAGAATTCAAACATCCCAACTGGTGAAATAGAAGTTCTTGCTGCAGATGTGATCGTCTTAAGCGAATCTGCTCCACTTCCATTTCCGATTGATACAGGTTCTGAGGCAGAGATCAGCGAAGAAGTTCGCCTCAAGTATCGCTACCTTGACCTTCGTCGTGAGCGACCAGCGGCGAACTTGCGCCTACGTTCTCGCGTGACATCAGCGATTCGTCGCGTCATGGAGGAGCTCGATTTCCATGAAATCGAGACCCCTTATCTAACTCGCTCCACACCTGAAGGTGCGCGCGACTTCCTTGTTCCAGTTCGCCTCCAGCCAGGTAGTTGGTATGCACTTCCACAATCACCACAGCTCTTTAAGCAGTTGTTGATGGTTGCCGGCATGGAGCGTTACTACCAAATTGCACGTTGCTTCCGTGATGAAGATTTCCGTGCAGATCGCCAACCAGAGTTCACTCAGCTCGATATCGAAATGTCATTTATCGATCAGGCCGATATCTTGGCTGTGGCAGAAAAGATCTTGGTAAAGATTTGGAAGGAGTCAGTCGGTTATGACATTCCAACACCTATCCGCCATATGACCTACGCCGATGCGATGGATAAGTACGGTTCAGATAAACCTGATCTTCGCTTTGGTTATGAACTTGTTGAAGTAACTGATTTCTTTAAGGAGACTCCATTCCGCGTATTTCAAGCTCCGTATGTTGGCGCTGTTGTGATGCCAGGTGGAGCATCAACGCCTCGCCGCGAGCTCGATGCATGGCAGGATTGGGCAAAGGCTCGTGGCGCAAAAGGAATCGCATACATTCTCGTCAATGAAGATGGCACCCTCGGCGGTCCAGTGTCAAAGAACATCTCTGAAAGCGAGTCCGCGGGAATCGCAGATCTCGTAGGCGCCAAGAATGGCGATGCCATCTTCTTTGCAGCGGGTGAGCGCTCAGCATCTCAGCAGCTTCTTGGCGCAGCGCGCCTTGAAATTGGAAAACGTTGTGGTCTGATTGCAGAAGGTCAGTGGGAGTTCCTCTGGGTTGTTGATGCACCGATGTTTGAGCCAACCGATAACGGGGGATGGACTGCAGTTCACCACCCATTTACCGGGCCAAAGCCAGAGTTCGCAAAGAGCTTCAAGAGTGATCCAGCCACAGCCTTGGCCTACGCCTATGACATTGTTCTCAACGGAACTGAACTCGGTGGTGGCTCAATTCGTATCCACGATCGCAATATTCAAAAGGATGTCTTCTCAGTTATCGGCCTTACCGATGAAGAGGCTCAGAGTAAGTTTGGCTTTCTTCTTGAGGCCTTTAACTATGGCCCACCTCCACACGGAGGAATCGCCCTTGGACTCGACCGCGTATGCGCTCTCCTGACTGGCTCTGATTCGATTCGTGAAGTCATCGCCTTCCCTAAGACTGCAAGTGGAGGAGATCCACTCACCGGAGCTCCAACTCCAATCACCCCGGCTCAACGCAAAGAGGCGGGAATCGACTGGGTGCCTGAAAAAGCACCGGTTAAGTAAGTAGAAACGGTAGGCTTACGGCTATGGGTCCAGGTGGAATTGCAACAATCATTGCCTCAATCTCTCTTCTCATCATTGCGGTAGCTATCGCATATGTAGTGGTTCGAGTGGGAAAGTTGGTCGATGAGGCCTCGGTCAGTCTCAAGGCGCTCACCGATGACACCACCCCGCTCCTTGAAGAGTCGACTCGAACCTTGGAGCTCATCAATAGCCCATTAGAGAGCTTTGCTCGCATCACTAAAAATGTTGAAGAGGTCTCGACCAAGGTCACAGAGGCGACAACAGGTTTTATGGAGAAGAACGGTCCTGCAGTCAAAGTGGCTGGTGCGCTTCTGAGTGCAGCTCAGATTAATAAGGGACGTAAATCTAAAAAGAAAGCTGAGTAGTACTTACTGTGCAATCTGCTGAAATTCGATCCCGCTGGCTCCGCTTCTTTGAATCAGAGAACTCCCTTGGACTCAATCACACCGTAGTTCCATCTGCCTCACTCATTGCAGATGACCCTAACCTACTTCTGGTTAATGCGGGAATGGTTCCTTTCAAGCCTTATTTCCTTGGTGAAGTAACTCCGCCTTATGACCGCGCGACATCAGTGCAGAAGTGCGTGCGCACCCTCGATATCGATGAAGTTGGTAAGACAACCCGTCACGCCTCCTTCTTTCAGATGTGTGGAAACTTCTCCTTTGGAGATTACTTTAAAGAGGGCGCCATCGCTCTTGCTTGGGAGCTCTTAACCAAGCCAATCTCTGATGGTGGCTACGGTTTTCCGGAAAATAAGTTATGGGTGACTGTCTATCTCGACGATGATGAGGCAGAAGAGATTTGGCATAAGAAGATTGGTATTCCACGCGAGCGAATTCAACGTCGCGATATGGCAGATAACTTCTGGTCGATGGGCGTTCCAGGTCCGTGCGGTCCATGCTCTGAGATCTACTTCGATCGTGGCCCTGCCTATGGAAAAGATGGCGGCCCAATCGCAGATGAGAATCGATACCTTGAGATTTGGAACCTTGTCTTCATGCAGAATGAGCGCGGTGAGGGTGGCGGAAAAGATGGTTATCCAATCCTCGGTGAACTGCCTGCCAAGAGCATCGATACAGGTTTAGGCCTTGAGCGCGCAGCTGCTCTTCTTCAAGGTGTTGAAAACATCTATGAGATCGATACGACGATGCAGATCCTCTCAAAGGCGATGGATCTCTCTGGCGTTAAATACGGTTCAGCAGAGAAGTCTGATGTTTCACTCCGCGTTATTGCAGATCACGCTAGAACAGCTGCGATGCTGATTGGCGATGGCGTTACTCCGGGAAATGAGGGACGTGGCTACGTTCTTCGCAGAATGATGCGACGAACAATTCGCAATATGCGCCTACTTGGTACCAATGATCCAATCATGTCTGATCTCACCCTTGCGGCTATCGGTGCGATGGGGCCTCAATATCCAGAGCTAGTTGCTGATACAAAGCGCATTCTCGCTGTGGCAACTGCTGAGGAAGAGTCCTTCCTTCAGACTCTAAAGAGTGGAACTCAGATCTTTGATTTGGCTACAACCTCACTCAAGGCAGAGAAGAAGAGCGTTCTGCCAGGAGATGAAGTCTTTAAACTTCACGACACTTACGGTTTCCCATTTGATCTCACCCTTGAGATGGCTCGCGAAGAGGGTCTCGAGGTAGATGAAGATGGTTTCCGTCGCCTGATGAAGGAACAGCGCGATCGCGCAAAGGCCGACGCGAAGGCGAAGAAGAGCGGTCACACTGACCTTACTGAGTATCGCAAAGTTGCTGATGCAAAGGGAGCGACTAACTTCATTGGTTATACCCACACCGAGGCAGATGCCACGGTTAATGGAATCTTGGTAGATGGCATCACAGTCTCCAGCGCCTTTGAGGGCGATGATGTTGAAGTCATTCTCGATGCGACACCGTTCTATGCCGAAGGTGGAGGCCAGCTAGCAGATGGCGGCCGAATCATTTTAGCCAATGGTGCAATCATCGATATCTCTGATGTGCAATCGCCGGTCAAGGGACTCTCTGTTCACCGTGGTCGCGTGATCAACGGTGAGATTAGCGTTGGTGCTTCTGGTCATGCTGTCATCGATGTTGAGCGACGTAATGCGATTTCTCGCGCACACACCGCAACCCATATGGTGCATAAGGCTTTCCGTGAGATTCTTGGCGAGACTGCAACGCAGGCAGGTTCTGAGAACTCACCGGGTCGCTTCCGTTTTGATTTCCCATCAACCGGTGCCGTTTCAGCAGGAGTTCTCAATGATGTTGAAGGTCGCGTCAATGCGCTCCTTCTCAACAATCTTGCAGTCACGGCTGAGGTAATGACACAGGCAGATGCCAAGAAAATTGGAGCCATGGCGCTCTTTGGTGAGAAGTATGGCGACCAAGTTCGCGTTGTAAGCGTGGGCGATTGGGCTCGCGAGCTCTGCGGCGGAACCCACGTTTCAAGCTCTGGCCAACTAGGCGTTGTTAAGTTGATCGGTGAATCATCCATCGGAGCAGGTGTGCGCCGCGTCGAAGCACTCGTTGGCTCCGATGCTTATAGCTTCTTAGCCCGAGAGCATATTCTTCTCAATTCACTCACCGATTTGATTAAGGGTGCTCGCATTGAAGAACTTCCTGAAAGAATCCAGGGGTTGCTCGACAAGATTAAGGAAGTTGAGAAGGAGTTAGCAGCGTTGCGTTCTGCGCAGGCTTTGGCAAGCGTTGACTCTCTAGCATCCACTGCAGTCACAGTTGGCGAAAGTTCTCTCATCGCAGGCATCCTTGCTGATGGCGTTTCAGGAGATGATCTCCGCAAGATTGCGTTGGAACTGCGTAATCGCGCCTCACACTCCGTGGTAGTTCTAATTAGCAGTAACGGTGGTCGACCTGTTCTGGTGGCTGCGGTCTCTGAGGCTGCGCGTGGAGCAGGAATCAAGGCGGGAGAGCTGGTCAAGATTGGTTCAACGGTTCTCGGTGGAGGCGGTGGCGGTAAGGATGACTTTGCCCAAGGTGGCGGAACTGATTCCTCCAAGAGTCGCGCAGCGCTAGAGGCAATCACTGCTCATCTATCAGGCAAGTAATATGAATCGAGGTCGCAGAATCGCCTTTGATTTTGGCGATGTGCGCATTGGCGTAGCTATCTGCGATCCAGATGGAATTCTCGCAAGCCCCTTGCCACATCTCGATGCTCGCCATCCCAAACTTGCGAGGCAGATCTCAGAACTTCTTGATGAGTATGAACCTATAGCTGTCTATGTAGGAAGACCTAAGAACATGTCGGGTTCAGAGGGAATTGCGGTTGAGAAAGTTGAAGGTTTTGTTGAAAAGCTGAAGGCAATCACCGAACTTCCCATTACCTTTATCGATGAACGTTTGAGCACGGTAGATGCTGCTCGTCGCCTTCGAGAGGCTGGAAAGAGCGCTAAAGATTCAAAGGCTTTGATCGATTCCATGGCAGCTGTAGCAATCCTTGAGTCAGGGTTAGCCAATGAAGCTCGATAAGGATCTATTACGAGGTATCACTGGTGTCCTTGCGGCTTTTGCCATTATCGGTGGAATCTACCTTGTCAGACCAGGTGTGAGTTCTGCTCCCGACTTTCCATGCAGCACAAGCTCAAACGGAACGGTCTCAATTGATGTGAGCGCGGGGGAGAGTGGTTCAAGTATTGCCCAAGAGCTCTATGAAAAGGGCGTGACCGCATCCTATGGAGCTTTCTTTGGTGTTGCAGTTGCCGACGAGAGATCAGCCCGCATAGCACCAGGTAGTCACTTGATCGATAAGAGAATTTGTGCCAAAGATGCCCTGGTTCAACTCCTTGATTCACAACGAATCAGCAATCTCATCAATGTCATTGAAGGTGCTTGGAACTCAGAAATCAAGCGAGAGCTAGAATCTATTGGCTATTCCAAGAGTGAAATATCAGAGGGCTTTGCCTCTCTAAAACCACCTTCAGGATTTAGCAAACTTGAGGGGCTTCTCTTTCCGGCTCAATATAGCTTTGACTCTTCAACTACAGTCTCTGAGATCATCACCAAGATGATTATGCGCGGGCAGCGAGAGAGAGATGCCTCAGGAATCTCCAGCGGTTCTGGTTCATTCACGCCCGCTCAACTCCTGATTATCGCGTCACTCGTTCAGGCAGAAGGTGGAACAGAAGACTTCCGTAAGATCTCTCAAGTCATTCGTAATCGCCTTGTTAAGGGGATGCCCCTCCAGTTCGATTCAACTGTCCATTATGTTCAGCAACAACGAGGATCTATCTTCCTAAGTATGCGTTCTACTTTGCTTAATTCGCCATATAACACCTATCGTCGTTATGGACTTCCACCAGGGCCGATCAATAATCCAGGCAGGGCTGCTATGGATGCGGCTACCAACCCAGAGAAGGGTCCCTGGCTATTCTTTATTACCGTAGCACCAGGGGATACTCGATTTACTGAGTCATTTGATGAGTTCAATTCCTGGAAGGTCCTCTATAAGAAGAATTTGCGTGCAGGAAAGTTTGGAGAACAATAATGACCCCGATTAGAGGCGCGGTGATTGGTTCACCCATTACCCACTCGCTATCTCCTCTTCTCCATAGAGAGGCCCTCAGTTTCCTTGGAATTGAAGGAAATTATGAGAGAAAGGAAGTAGCACTGGATTCGCTTGCGAGCTTCTTTTCCGAGAGCTCACAGGACTTTGATTATCTCTCTATCACCATGCCTCTCAAGGAAGAAGCGCTATCGCTTCCCGTGATTATTGAACCAGTAGCCGCTCGCATCCAATCTGCAAATACGCTGTATCGTCGTGATGATGATTGGCATCTCACAAGTACAGATGGCTCGGGTTTTATCTCTGCACTCAGGCATGTGGGCTTCACCGCTCTTGATCGTGTACTGGTTTTGGGTGCCGGTGGCACGGCAAGAGCGGTTGTCGGCTCGCTCGATGGAATTGCAGATGAGATTGTTGTTCTTGGACGCACCAGCACGCGTAAGGAAGTACTTCAATCTGCTATTTCTCAATCACACTTTGAATATCAACGATGGAGTGATTCCCCGGGTCTGAAAGAATATGACTTAGTAGTAAACACGACTCCAGCCGGGGCTGCTGATCTCTTGGCAGATTCATTGTCGCCCGGAAATTGTCCGCTCTTCTTTGATGTTATCTATAAGCCTTGGCCAACCGTTCTCGGTGCGCGTTGGGAAGATTGCGGCGGCAAAGTCATTAATGGCATTGAGCTACTTCTGTATCAGGGGATCCAGCAACTCTCACTAGCTTTAAACCGAGGGCTCGACGAGGTTGCGTTGGCGACCCATCTTCGGCCATTGCTCAAGAAGGCGATTAAGTAATCCACAGGTCGAATTGACACCATTTCATCTACTTTAATATCGATGGGTGGTTACCTTCTTCATCATCGTTATCTCAATCTCAATCATGGTGATTGATCTAATATCCCACCGTATCCCCAATAGATCAACGATCGCACTCTTTCTTTTATTGCTTCTAAATCGAGATTTTCTTCCGTTATCGCACCTGCTTCCACTGATTACAGTTATCGTCACCGTTGGGCTAATTGGCAAATTTGGCATGGGGGATATCAAGTTGCTGTTAGCCCTCTTCGTTGCCTCAGGAAGTGTGGTCGCAAGTTTCTCCTATCTGATTTACCTCTGCATAACTGCCCTCGCTTTGGTCTTAATTAACGCCATCAGAACGAAGGGTTTTAAGGGACAGATACCTTTCGCCCCAGCAATACTCCTGCCATTTCTCGCCCGCTATCTCGCTATGTGATGAGAGGGCCCAATCAAGGTGCGCCATGGATAGGGCATCTGCGACAATAGCTCCATGCGTTGGATTACTGCCGGTGAATCTCATGGACCAGCCCTCTCTGCCATCATCGAGGGGATGCCAGCTCACGTTAAAATCTCTACTTCGGATATAGATTTCCATCTGGCTCGACGTCGACTTGGAACAGGTCGTGGTGCTCGCCAGAATTTTGAGGCAGATAAGGTTTCGATCCTCGGCGGTGTGCGTCTGGGAGTAAGTCAAGGTGGTCCAATCTCGGTTCAGGTGGGAAATAGCGAGTGGCCAAAGTGGGAGAAGGTGATGTCGGCAGATCCTTTGCCGATTGATGAAATTAAAGATCTCGCACGTAATGCACCGCTCTCTCGTCCACGTCCCGGACATGCCGATCTTGTTGGAATGCAAAAGTACGATTTCGATGATGCACGACCTGTTCTGGAGCGAGCTAGCGCCCGAGAGACAGCAGCACGCGTTGCATTAGGCGCAATAGCAAGAGCCTTTCTCAAGCAGAGCGTTGACATTGAGATCTTTAGCCATGTCACATCAATAGGAACTGTCGCAATCGCAGAAAATCTCCCACTTCCAAAACCTGATGAGATGTCAAGAATTGATAGCGATCCAGTGCGATGTGCATATCCAGAATTTTCAGCAGCCATGGTCGCTGAGATTGAATCAGCGCATAAAGATGGAGACACGCTCGGCGGTGTCTGTGAGATTCTCGCATACAACCTTCCACCTGGACTTGGCTCACATGTTCATTGGGATCGTCGCCTCGATGCACGACTCTCTGCTGCAATGATGGGCATTCAAGCAATCAAAGGTGTTGCTATCGGTGATGGCTTTACCTCCGCATCGCGCAGAGGCTCAGTTGCTCATGACGAAATTGAGCGCGACGCTTCCGGAAAGATTGTTCGTAGAACAGACCGCGCAGGAGGCACCGAAGGTGGAATGTCTAATGGTGAGGTACTTCGTGTCTCTATCGCGATGAAACCAATCTCAACCGTTCCAAAGGCCCTCGATACTATTGATGTTGTAAGCGGAGAGGCTGCTAAAGCTATTAATCAGCGATCTGATGTCTGCGCAGTTCCTGCAGCTGGCGTGGTGGGTGAAGCTATGGCAGCGCTCGTTCTTGCAGAGGCAGTGCTTGAAAAGTTCGGCGGTGATTCAGTGGGGGAGACTCGACGAAATTACCTCTCCTATATGGAAAATCTCCGCTTCAAATAAGATGGCACCGCGCATCATTCTCATAGGTCCCATGGGATCAGGAAAGACGACGGTCGGGCTTGAGCTTGCTTCGAAGTTTGGCGCACCATTCCGCGACACCGACCACTTGATTGTGGAGCAGTCAGGGCGAGAAATCTCAGATATCTTCATAGAAGATGGTGAAGATGCCTTCCGAGCGCTTGAAAAGATAATCCTTCGCACCGCGCTCCTTGAAGATGGCGCAGTATTGAGTTTGGGCGGTGGTGCTTGCCTGTCATTCGATGCCCAGTCTGCGCTTCGCGCATCGGGTGCCTTTGTTGTCTATCTCAAAATATCGCTCTCACAGGTCTCGTCTCGAGTTGGTTTCAATCAAGGACGCCCGTTGCTCATGGGCAACCCAAGAGCACAATGGCAGAATTTGATGAATGAAAGAGCGCCAATTTACGAAGGACTCTCACACTACATCTGCGAGGTTGATTCAAAGAGCGTAGATGAGATTGTGTCCGAGATAGAGATCGCCTTTGAATTGAGAGGCAGAGGAGATGCAAATGGCTGAGATTAAGGTAAGTGCTGAGCGAGAGTATGTAGTTCGAATTACAGGTGATTGGCGAGGAGACCTTTCTCCAATTGCATCAAAACGTGATCGCGTTGCAGTCATTTATTCAGCAGCGCAAGTCTCTTCCATGCCCACCTTCTCCTTTGGTAGTTCGGATGTGACAGTTATCGAGATTCCCGATGGCGAGGTAGGAAAGAGTCCAACAACTCTCAACTACATCTGGGATCGACTTGCAGCTGCAGGTTTTACGAGAAGCGACCTCATCGTAGGTATCGGTGGCGGAACTGTTACCGATATTTCAGGATTTGCAGCAGCTTCTTGGCTTAGAGGAATAGATTGGGTAGCAATTCCTACTACTCTGGCTGGGATGGTTGATGCTGCCGTAGGAGGCAAGACCGGAATCAATTCACCATATGGAAAGAATCTGATCGGCGCGTTTCATTCGCCCGTCTCAGTGATCGTCGATACTTCATGGCTTAAGACTCTCAGTGATCGGGATTTTGCTGCGGGTCTGGCTGAAGTCATCAAGTGTGGTTTTATCGATGACCCAAAGATTCTTTCATTGATTGATTCAAAGAGCTTGGCTGAAGTGCGGCGTGATTCCGCACTTCTGACGGAGTTAATCAACCGCTCTATTTCGACAAAGGCAAAGATTGTGAGTGAAGATTTCAAAGAGTCAGAGCTCCGAGAGATTCTCAACTATGGCCACACATTTGGCCATGCGATAGAGCGCGTCTCTGACTACTCAATTCGTCATGGCGAGGCTGTCTCTATCGGAATGGTCTTTGTTGCTGAGCTCTCAGAGCAGGCTGGACTCATCAATCAAGAGACATTAAGCCTTCATCGTAAGGTCCTCGCTGGGATAGATCTTCCAACCTCGCTTGCATCAGTTCCAGGTGGCAATAACTGGCCAGCACTTCAGGCGGCAATGAGCCTTGATAAGAAGGCGCGAGGTTCCCAGATTAGGTTCGTGGTTCTCAACGAGATTGGAAATTGTGGGCGTCTTGAGGGTGTCACTGAGGAGCAATTGAAAAGCGCATATGAGAGGCTACTCGCATGAAGGTGTTAGTTATCAATGGACCCAATCTTGCCCGACTAGATATACGTGATTCGTCTATTTATGGTGATCTGAGTTATCCCCAGTTGGTTGAATACATTTCACAAGGGGCAAGCGATTTAGGTCTTGAAGTCGACATTCGCCAAAGCGATCAAGAATCGGAGATCATCGGGTGGCTTCATCAGGCAGCTGATACCAATACACCCGTAATCATCAATCCTGCTGCCTTCACTCATTATTCATATGCAATACGCGATGCTGCTGAATTGGTGAAGGCGCCACTTATCGAGGTCCACCTCTCTAACCCGCTCTCTCGTGAGGAGTTCCGCCACACCTCTGTGATTTCTGGGGTTGCTAACGGAACGATTGGTGGATTTGGTCCAGATTCCTATCTTTTAGCCCTCCGCGCTCTCACAAAGATGGTGAAGAAGTAGGGTAATCTTCGCTCTTGTGCTTCGAAAGTCGGAGCTGGTGAAGTGGAGTTTGAACAATGGCGACAACGAATGATCTCAAGAATGGCATGGTCCTTGATATTGAAGGACAGCTTTGGACTGTCGTTGAATTCCAGCATGTGAAGCCAGGTAAGGGCCCAGCATTCGTTCGAACCAAGCTCAAGCAGGTTATGACCGGCAAGGTTGTCGATAAGACATTTAACGCAGGGGTTAAGGTTGAGACAGCAGTAGTTGAGAAGCGCGAAATGACATTCCTTTATAAGGAAGGGGATGACTTCGTCTTTATGGACGATGTTAACTTCGACCAGATGACCATCTCGCAGGCAACTGTGGGCGATGCAGCTGACTACATGCTTGAAAACACAGGTGCGATCGTTGCGATCCACGAAGGTAATCCGCTCTTTATCGAACTACCGGCATCTGTTGCCCTCAAGATCACCTACACAGAGCCTGGTCTCCAGGGGGATCGCTCCTCTGGTGGAACTAAGCCAGCTACCGTTGAGACCGGAATCCAGATTCAAGTGCCATTGTTTATTAAGCAGGATGAGGTCGTTCTCGTGGATACTCGTGACGGCTCTTACCTCGGTCGCGCCAATTAATTCAGTGGCCACCGTCTCGAAGATGAATCCTTAAATGTCTGCCCGCAGTAAGGCGCGCAAGCAGGCGCTCGATATTCTCTATGAGGCAGATATCCGCTCTAGCGACCCTCTTGTAATTCTCGAAGGGCGCGTAGTTGAGGAAGATGGCCCCGATGCCAGACCGATTCGAGACTTTGCCCGAGAGCTCATCGCTGGAGTCAGTGCAAATAAGCGCAAGATTGATGAGTTAATTGCAACCTATGCCCAAGGTTGGGATATGGATCGACTTGCCGCTGTTGACCGAAATATCTTGCGTCTCGGCATTTATGAAATCATCTGGAGCGATGAGCTTGCCGACGGTATCGCAATCGATGAGGCAATCACACTTGCAAAAGATCTTTCTACCGAAGAGTCATCGACCTTCATCCACGGCCTCCTTGGAAAGATCTCATCTATTAAAGAGAGCGTTGCCCGCTAACTCCATCTGCAAAGAGCAAACCCTGTAGCCTCAAACGATCGGTTAAGGACGTGCCGTCTTGATTGAGTATTAGGGATAAGTTCTCGCTATCGCTCAATCGAAGCGATATCACCTCACCATTCCAATCTGATCGAAGAGTGATAATGCGCTGTAGGTAGCGTGAGAGTGGCACTAAATCGCCATCAGCAACCCTAGCCACCTTCCTTAAGTCAAAGATGAACGACTCTTTGTTACCAACCTCTCTAGATTCTTGATCAGCGCCAAGGAAGTATTGAAGCGGAACGTTATATAGTTCGGCTAACTGGGTTAGACGGGCCAGGGATATCGCTCGCGTTCCACGTTCATAGGAGCCGAGAACAACGGCTTTGATTTCACCGCCACTGAGTTCCTCAAATTGATGGAGGGTCAGACCTTTCTCTCGGCGAATTGTGCGCAATCTCTCCGAGCAACGCTTTTCAATATCTGTCGCCATTTCTCACTCTCCTTTAGTACTGCGATTACGGGATGGGAGATGGAGGGTAGGGCGGTGAGTAGTGGGTCGTTTCGGCCTATCCACAGCCGAGGTGGTAGCCTTACGCCACGTTCCTTTAACGACCTGTCCAGAGAGGCAGGAAAGGAGATTGATATGAGCCTTGCCATGAATGACGCCGATATTACGAGGGCGTTGACTCGAATCTCTCATGAGATTCTTGAGCGAAATTCTGGATCCTCCAACATCACTATTTTGGGTATTCCGACCCGTGGGGCCCATCTGGCCCACCGTCTCGGCGCCATCCTGGAGGGAATTGAATCGACACCCATTCAAGTGGGCACGCTCGACATCACCCTCCATCGAGATGATTTGCGGATGAGGGCCCCGAGAGCCTTGATGGAGACTTCAATTCCTTCACTCGGTGTTGAAGGGCGAACAGTCGTCCTCGTCGATGATGTTCTTTTCTCTGGCAGAACAGTTCGCTCGGCTCTTGATGCCCTAGGTGAGATAGGTAGACCTGAGCGGGTTCAGTTAGCTGTTCTGGTAGATCGCGGCCATCGGGAGCTTCCAATTAAGGCAGATTTTGTTGGTAAGAACCTTCCCACATCCAAGAGCCAGAGCGTGAAGGTAAGTCTGCGTGAACACGATGGAGTCGATGAGGTACGGATTGAGGGGGAGAGCGCATGAAGCACCTTCTCTCCATCAACGATATCGATCGAGAATTTGCAATCACGATTCTCGATACTGCAGCCGAGATGGCAAAAGTCACCGACGGCCCAGTCAAGAAACTTCCGACACTTCGTGGCAAGACGGTGGTCAATCTCTTCGCCGAGGATTCAACTCGCACCCGTATCTCATTTGAGGCGGCAGCTAAGCGTCTATCTGCAGATGTCATCAACTTCACCGCTAAGGGTTCAAGTATCAGTAAGGGCGAGTCCTTGAAGGATACGGCGCAGACCCTGCAAGCGTTAGGTGCCGATGCCGTGGTCATTCGTCACCCTGCATCAGGGGCTGCTCATCGACTTGCCCAAGGCAAGTGGATCAATGGAACTGTAATCAATGCCGGTGATGGAACTCATGAGCATCCAAGTCAGGCGCTCCTTGATGCTTACACAATCAGGAAGCATCTCTGTGGTGGCAAGGGTGATTTAGCGGGGCTTCATATCGCAATTGTTGGAGATATCCTCCATTCTCGCGTTGCTCGCTCAAATGTTTTACTCCTTAACAAGCTAGGTGCAACTGTTACTTTGGTTGCCCCTCCAACTCTCCTTCCATTTCAGGCAGAAAAATGGCCAGTGAGAATCTCCTACGATTTCAATTCGATCTTGCCCACCGTCGATGCAGTCATCATGCTGCGAATTCAGCAAGAGCGGATGAGCGATCTCTACTTCCCATCAGAGCGCGAGTATTCAACGCTCTTTGGTATCGATGCAGAGCGCCTGGCTTTAACTAAACCAAGTGCAATCTTGATGCACCCAGGACCCATGAATCGAGGCCTTGAGATCAGTGCAGAGGCTGCCGATAGTGAAAAATCAGTTGTTGTCGAGCAAGTAGCAAACGGTGTTTCAATCCGAATGGCCATTCTCTATCTCTTTATCGCTGGCAGTCAGGAGCAGGTAAATGCCTAAATCAATTCTCATCAAGGGTGGGTTGATCGCCGGAGTGAAGGAGAGCGACCTCCTTCTTAAAGATGGCGTGATTGCCGAGATTGCACCGAATATCTCCAATGGTGCCGATGAAGTTATAGATGCAAAGGGTTGCGTGGCTCTTCCTGGTTTTGTTGACCTCCACACCCATCTGCGAGAGCCAGGGCGAGAAAACTCCGAGACCATCGCAACCGGATCTCTCGCAGCTGCCCGCGGTGGCTATGTTGCGGTCAGCGCAATGGCGAATACCTTGCCAGTTGCAGATTCGGCGGCGATTGTTGAGCAGGTTGCATCTATCGGTAAGAACGTAGGTTTGGTCGATGTCTTTCCTATCGGGGCAGTGACTAAGGGTCTTGAAGGTAAAGAGCTGGCTGATCTGGGTTCTATGGCGCAATCAAAAGCTCAAGTGAGCGTATTTAGCGATGATGGCAATTGCGTCTCTGATCCGTTGATGATGCGTCGAGCACTTGAATATGTTAAGCAGTTTGATGGTGTTATCGCTCAGCATGCACAAGATCCTCGTCTTACTGAAGGCGCACAGATGAATGAGGGCGTGATTGCATCGACTCTCGGCCTAAAAGGTTGGCCTGCAGTTGCCGAAGAATCAATCATCGCTCGAGATATTCTTCTTGCTAATACAGTTGGGGCTCGATTGCACATCTGCCACGTCACCACAAAAGGCGGGGTTGAGATTATCCGCTGGGCAAAAGCTCAAGGAATGAAGGTGACCGCAGAAGTCACGCCGCATCACCTCCTTCTCACTGAGGAATTGGCAGAAAGTTATGATCCGATTTACAAGGTAAACCCACCGCTTCGCACTGAGGATGATGTTCAGGCGCTGCGCGCAGCTCTGATCGATGGAACTATCGATGTGATTGGTACAGATCACGCGCCACACCCGGTGGAGAGCAAGGAGTGCGAGTGGCAGAACGCAGCCTTTGGAATGGTTGGCCTTGAGACCGCCTTTCCTATCCTCTTCACCACCCTTATAGAGCCTGGGCTAATGACTTGGGATCGGGCGATAGAGGTGTTGAGTTCAACGCCAGCAGCAATTGGTCGCTATGTCAGCCATGGACGAGCATTAGCTGTAGGTGAGCCAGCCCACATCACCGTGGTTGATCCCAATGGGACTCTGAAGGTGGATCGCGCTCAATTGGCCTCTAAGAGCAAGAACACACCCTTCCACGGCATGGAGTTCCATGGAAGAGTCGTCGCTACTGTATTTAATGGACACCTCACACATAAGGTCGGTAGCTAATGAGTAAGGCATATCTCGTCCTCGATGACGGTCGTATCTTTGAAGGTCGCTCATGGGGCGCCATCGGTAAGACATTTGGCGAGGCGGTATTTCAGACAGGAATGACTGGGTATCAAGAGACCCTTACCGACCCTTCTTATCATCGCCAAGTAGTTGTGATGACAGCACCTCATATTGGTAATACCGGCGTCAATCTTGAAGATAATGAGTCATCAAAGATTTGGGTCGCAGGCTTTGTGGTGCGTAATCCTTCCTCAATTACGAGTAATTGGCGAAGCACTTCAGATCTGGAAGGAGAACTCATTCGCCAAGGAATTGTTGGAATCTCTGGAGTTGATACTCGAGCAGTAACCCGTCACCTGCGAGATCGAGGTGCGATGCGGGTTGGAATCTTCTCTGACACTGAACTCTCTCGCGAAGAGATGGTGATTGAAGTTCGCAAGCAGAGCCCTATGTCAGGTGCCTATCTCTGCGGTGATGTCTCTACTGAAGTACCGTATCTAGTCCCAGCACAGGGGGAGAAGAAGTTCACCGTTGTTGCACTTGACCTCGGTATCAAGGCCGCGACTCCACGAAATATGGCTGAGCGTGGAATTGAAGTACATGTACTTCCGTATAACTCAACACTTGAGGAAATTCTTTCCTATCAACCTGACGGAGTATTTCTCTCCAATGGTCCTGGAGATCCTTCAACGATGACTGACACCGTCTCCCTCGTTCGAGATATCTTGATCGAGGAGATCCCAGTCTTTGGTATCTGTTTCGGACACCAGATTCTTGGAAGAGCTCTCGGTTTTGAAACATATAAGTTGCAATTTGGACATCGTGGAATCAATCAACCAGTTCTCGATCGCAAAACTGGCAAAGTAGAGATCACAGCTCATAACCATGGATTTGCGCTCAAGGCTCCAACAGATTCAGTCTTCTCAACAGTCTTTGGTCCAGGTCAGGTAACCCATCTCTGTCTCAACGATGGCGTCGTCGAGGGGCTTGAGCTGCTTGAGCGAGGTGCATTTAGCGTTCAGTATCACCCAGAGGCAGCGGCGGGTCCTCACGATGCAAGTTATCTCTTTGATCGTTTCGTAGCTCTTATGGAGAAGTACCCTCGAAAGGCGGTGAGCGCATAATGCCTATCGATACCTCAATTAAGAGCGTTCTTGTTATTGGTTCAGGACCAATTGTCATTGGCCAAGCATGTGAGTTCGATTATTCAGGAACTCAAGCATGTCGAGTCCTTAAAGCTGAAGGAATTCGAGTAATCCTCGTTAACTCAAACCCTGCGACGATTATGACCGATCCCGAGTTTGCGGATGCGACATATATCGAACCAATTACACCTGAGTTTATCGAGCGCATCATCATCAAAGAAAAGCCCGACGCCGTCCTTGCCACCCTTGGCGGACAGACAGCTCTCAATGCGGCTATGGGTATGTTCGAAGAGGGAATTCTCGCTCGACATAATGTTCGTCTCATCGGCGCAGACGTTGATGCTATTCAGCGAGGTGAAAATCGCGAGCTCTTCCGAGCAATCGTTGAAAAGGTTGGGGGAGAGTCAGCTAAATCGATTATCTGCCACACCATGGATGAAGTTCTCGCCGCAGCAAATATCCTCAATTATCCATGTGTTATCCGTCCGTCATTTACGATGGGTGGTCTTGGTTCTGGTATCGCCCACGATGAAGAAGCCCTTCGTCAGATAGCTGGAGCTGGTCTGCGTCACTCACCAACCTCCGAGGTTCTGATCGAAGAGTCCATTATCGGTTGGAAGGAGTACGAACTTGAGGTGATGCGAGATAAAGTCGATAACGTAGTTATCGTCTGCTCGATTGAAAATATTGATCCTATGGGCGTGCATACTGGAGACTCAATTACCGTCGCGCCAGCGCTCACCTTGACCGATGTTGAGTATCAAAAGCTTCGCAATCTATCCATCTCGATTATTCGTGAGGTGGGTGTTGATACTGGTGGTTGCAACATTCAGTTTGCAGTTAATCCTGATAACGGTCGCATTATTGTGATTGAGATGAACCCTCGTGTTTCTCGTTCATCTGCTCTAGCTTCCAAAGCAACCGGTTTTCCTATCGCAAAGATCGCGACCAAACTTGCTATCGGTTATACCCTTGATGAAATCAAGAATGATATTACTCAGGTGACACCAGCCTCCTTTGAGCCAACCCTCGATTACATCGTTGTGAAGGCGCCGCGATTTGCATTCGAGAAGTTCGCCGATGCAGATCCACGTCTGACCACAACTATGAAGAGCGTTGGTGAGGCGATGGCAATCGGTCGCTCCTTCCCAGAGGCGTTAATGAAGGCGCTTCGTTCTCTAGAGCGCAAAGAGGCAATTTTCTCATTTCCTGCCGATACCTCATCAATCAATATTGGTGAGCTCCTTGAGGCGATGAAGATGCCAACAGAGTATCGTTTGCAACAAGTGCACCGCGCATTGTGGGCGGGAGCCGATATCGAGGCGGTATTTGCCTCAACAAAGATCGATCGCTGGTATCTCAAGCAGCTTCAAGAGATTAACGAAGCTGCCCGCGAGATCGCTCAGCCGGGAGAGATGACTTTTGATAGTCTCAAATTCGCTAAGTCTTTTGGCTTCTCAGATAGGCAGATCGCTGATCTACGAGGAATCACCGAGGAAGATGTGCGCAAGGCGCGTCATCACCTCAATCTCCATCCCGTCTATAAGACCGTCGACACCTGCGCTGCCGAGTTTGAAGCACATACTCCTTATCACTACTCAAGTTATGAAGAAGAGAGTGAAGTCCGTCCTCGCACAAAGCCTGCCGTCATTATCTTAGGATCAGGACCTAACCGAATCGGCCAGGGAATTGAGTTCGATTATTCCTGCGTCCATGCTGCCTTCACTCTTCGTGAAGCAGACTATGAGACCATCATGATCAACTGCAATCCGGAGACCGTCTCAACTGACTACGACACAAGTGACCGCCTCTACTTCGAACCACTCACTCTTGAGGATGTTCTCGAGGTAATTCACGCTGAAACTCTCGCGGGACCCGTGCTTGGAGTCATCACCCAATTGGGTGGACAGACGCCTCTTGGTTTGGCAGCTGGTCTTAAAGCAGCTGGTGTGTCAATTCTTGGAACTAGCCCAGATGCAATCAATCTCGCTGAAGAGCGCGGTGCCTTTGGTGAGGTGCTCAAATCGAAGAATCTGACAGCTCCAGAATTTGGAATGGCATCCTCAGAGAGCGAAGCAATCGCGATTGCGCAGCGTATTGGCTATCCAGTCTTGGTTCGTCCATCCTTTGTGCTGGGTGGTCGCGGCATGGAGATTGTCTATGACGATCAATCCCTCTCTGGCTTTATTACCAGAGCCACCGACATCACTCCCGATCACCCAGTACTAGTAGATAGATTCCTCGATTCAGCGATTGAACTCGATGTTGATGCGCTTTACGACGGCCACGAGCTCTTCCTTGGTGGAATCATGGAGCACATTGAAGAGGCAGGTATCCATTCTGGTGATTCAGCATGTGTACTTCCGGCTATGACAATCTCAGCCGCCTCTCGTGAGGAGGTGCGACAGGCAACTCTTGCTATCGCTGAGGGTGTTGGAGTTCGTGGATTGATCAATATCCAATTCGCGATGGCCGGAAATAGTCTCTATGTCCTTGAGGCAAATCCTCGCGCGTCTCGAACTGTCCCATTTGTCAGTAAGGCAACTGGCGTTCCATTGGCAAAGGCTGCGGCACGAATATCTGTCGGCACAACAATCGCAGAGCTCAAAGCTGAAGGATTACTTCCGTTGAGTGATACGGATATTCCAGCTGGAATTAGCGTCAAAGAAGCTGTGCTTCCTTGGAACCGCTTCCGTCGCACAGATGGTCGCGGTGTTGACGCAGTACTGGGGCCAGAGATGAGATCTACCGGTGAAGTTATGGGTATCTCATCGAGTTTCGGTGGAGCATATGCAAAGAGTCAGATCAGCTCATTTGGTCCTCTACCAAAGAGCGGTACCGTCTTCATCTCTCTGGCAGATAAAGATAAGAACGCAGGGGTTGAGCCGGCACGTGCACTTGTATCTCTTGGATTTAAGGTTTTAACAACCGAAGGAACCGCCTCATTCTTGGCAGGACATGGTGTTATTACCTCACAGGTCCGAAAGAATTCACAGGGACGCGGTCCACTTGGTGAACCTACGATTGTTGACATCCTCAATTCTGGCGAGATTGATCTCGTCATCAACACTCCTGTTGGCCGTGGCACACGAGCCGATGGCTGGGCAATTCGAACTGCAGCAGTTCAGCGCAGTATTCCAATCATTACAACTACGCCTGGATTTAGTGCAGCCGTTGAAGGTATCAAGGTTTTACGTGAAGGCGAGCTCGGTGTGAAGTCAATTCAAGAGTGGTTGGCATGAGCACAATCAATAAGTCTGCGGTTCAAGTAACTGCAACCGTCATCTCAAATAAGAGAGTAGGCGCCTATCACCAGATTATTTTGAGTGTGGGTGAGGCTGCTCGCAATTGCAGACCCGGTAACTTCATCGCAATCCAAGTGGGTGGAGATTCCTCTCGTATGGTTCTGCGGAGAGCCTTTGCAATATCTCGAACGACTGAGAGTTCGCAGTTCGGTGGAACTGTTGAGTTGATTGTCGCCCCCCATGGTTCAGGATCAAAGTGGCTCTGCACTCAAGCTGAAGGGGCTGAAGTTGATGTTGTCACTCCACTTGGTAAGTCATTTGGTGTTCCAACTGAACCTGCTAACGCTCTTCTTATCGGTGGTGGCTATGGATCGGCGCCGCTCTTTGGTTTAGCTGACTTACTTAAGAGTCGTGGGTGCCGAGTAGATATGATCTTAGGAGCCAGCAACGGATCAAAGATCTATGCCCCAATGGAGGGCAAACGCTCCGTTAACTCACTTAAGATCTTTACCGAAGATGGCTCTATGGGGGAGTCAGGCCGAGTAACAACTCAGCTCTCATCGATTATCGAAGAACGCAATGTCGAGATCATTTACTCATGCGGGCCAATGGCGATGTTGAAGGCGATCACAGAGATCGCAGATGCTCATGGGGTTCTGCACCAAGCGTCGGTGGAAGAATCAATGGCCTGCGGTATAGGTATCTGCATGACTTGTGTTCTCCCTGTCAGAGATGAAGAAGGCGTTATCTCAATGAAGCGCAGTTGTATAGATGGACCTGTTATGGATGGCTCCAAGGTCTGTTGGGATTTAGTGGGCAAGAGCACGGAGGGCTTTTAATGAGCGCCGCCGTTGATCTTTCAACCACGCTAGGTAACGCTTGGTTTCCTTCACCGCTCTTCACAGCAAGTGGTTGCGCCTCTAGCGGTAAAGAGTTAGCCCAATTCTTTCCGCTAAAAGATATTGGGGCAGTAGTCACTAAGTCAGTAATGAATAAGCCTCGCCATGGTCGTCCAACGCCACGTATGGCCGAAACACCGTCAGGCATGCTCAACTCAATTGGCCTGCAAGGACCTGGCATCGATTCCTTTCTGGCTAATGATGTTCCATGGTTACTGTCGCAAGGCTCACGTGTCATTGTTTCGATTGCTGGTGAGACAGTTGAAGAGTATGCAGTCCTTGCCCGAAAGCTCCGATCAACATCGGGCATCTCGGCTATCGAGGTCAATATCTCCTGTCCTAATGTTGAAAACCGCGGCCTTGTCTTCGCTACAGATTGCGATACCTCTGCGCGTGTTATTGACGGAGTAAGAAAAGTTATTGGGGGTGAGATTCCCATTCTTGCCAAGCTGACCCCCGATGTTACAAATATCGCAGCGGTAGCAAAGAGCGTTGCCGATGCTGGCGCAGATGGTGTTGCCTTGATTAATACTGTTTTAGGTATGGTGATCAATCTCGACACGATGAAGCCACATCTTGGTGGTAAGACAGGTGGTCTTTCGGGCCCTGCGATTCGCCCAGTTGCTGTAAGGGCTATCTATCAGGTGCGCGAAGCACTTCCCAACCTGCCAATTCTTGGAATGGGTGGAGTTGCATCAGGTCGTGACGCCCTCGAGATGATTCTTGCAGGAGCATCTGGTGTTTCAGTGGGAACGGCAAGCTTTGGTAATCCAACTGCGATAATCTCTATTCAAAATGAGCTGCGGGAACTTCTCGCCCAGCGAGGATTTACTTCGCTGTCACAAGCAGTTAGTTACGCACATCGTTAAAGGAGCGCCATGACAGCACCGATCATCCTCGCCGTTGACACTCGTGATTTCGAGACCGCTCAAAGATGGATTGAGGCTACGCGCGAGAGCGTCTCTGTTTATAAGCTCGGTCTCGAATTCTTTCTCACTTTTGGTGCCGAGGGAGTGCGAAAGATTAATAACAACTTTGGTGTTGATATCTTCCTCGATTTGAAGCTTCACGATATTCCAAACACTGTTGCATCGGCAGCAGCTGCAATATCCGAGTTATCACCAAGATTTCTGACGGTCCACGCTTCAGGTGGTTCGACTATGGTGAAGGCAGCAGTAGATGCTGTTCCGCACATAGATATCACTGCAGTGACGGTTCTTACATCACTCTCTGAAGAAGATCTCTTCGAAATTGGTTTTGCCAACCCAGCGTTGGAGAGCGCAGTTGCCCTTGCAAGCCTCTCGGTGAAGGCGGGAGCAAAGGCAATTGTCTCCTCGCCACTTGAGATTGCAGCGATTAGAAGCGCAGTGGGAGAGAAGCCAATTATCATCACTCCTGGCGTGCGTCCGGCTGGATCGCAAGGCTCTGATGATCAAGTACGCACGATGACTCCTTCGCAGGCAATAGCCTCTGGCGCCGACTATGTCGTTATTGGACGTCCAATTACGGGTGCGTGGAGAGATGGAGCGACAGCGATGAGTGAGGCTGCCCGTGTAATCGCAGCGGAGATCGCTGGCTAGAATTAGCCCATGCCTCTACCTCCTCAACTCTCAGTTGAAGAGAGAGCGCGTGCGCTTGAAGCAGCAAAGGCCGCTCGCCAAGAGAGAGCTTCTATCAAGGCCGATATTCATCGTGGGCTGATATTGCTTCCAGATTTTCTCACTATGGCCGATACCAATCCGGTCTTAGGCAAGATGCGCGTATCTGAGTTGCTCGAATCTCTCCCAGGGTATGGCAAGATTCGGGCTCAAGCGTTGATGGAGAGATTACATATCTCACCAACTCGACGCGTTCAGGGTTTAGGTCGTCATCAACTTACCGCGTTACTAAAGGAGTTTGAGATTCCATCTACAAAGCCACGTGGTCGTCTCATTGTTCTTTCAGGTCCCGGTGGAGTTGGAAAGAGCACTGTGGCCAAGGCGCTCCGAAAAGTTCCTGAGTTCTGGGTTAGCATCTCTGCCACAACTCGCCAGCCACGATTTAATGAGAGCAACGGGGTTGATTACTTCTATTACTCAAATGAAGAGTTCGATCGCGCTATTCAGGCCGGTGAGTTCTTAGAGTGGGCTGAATTTGCAGGTAATCGTTATGGCACACCTCGGGGACCTGTTGAGAAGGCGCTTTCAGAGGGCGTGAATGTCTTGCTGGAGATTGAGATCTCTGGCGCCAAGCAGGTCAGAGCTCACTCATCCGAGGCGGTTCTTGTCTTTCTCGAGCCACCTTCATGGGAGGAGTTGGTCTCACGCCTTGAAGGCCGCGGGACAGACTCGCCAGAGCGTAGGGCAGCCAGATTGGCCCTAGCCCAGGAGGAGCTCGCTGCCGCCTCATTCTTCGATACCGTGATCGTCAATACTGAGGTGAATGAGGTCGTCGAAGCCCTGATAAGATTGGCCTCCTCGTAAGAGGTATTTTTTGAACTATCTAAGGAGCAACGATGAGCGGACACGTCGACGGAATCACTAACCCACCTATCGACGAACTTCTCGATAAGAGCGGTTCTAAGTATGCCCTCGTACTCTACGCAGCAAAGCGCGCTCGTCAGATCAACGCTTACTATTCACAACTCAACGAGGGACTCCTTGAGTATGTTGGACCACTTGTTGATACATATGTCCATGAGAAGCCGCTCTCTATCGCGCTTCGTGAGATTAATGAAGGTCTCTTGACCATCGAAAATCTCGAGACAAACGCTTAAGTCACCACTCTTTCAAGTCATGTCCGCCCCAGCTCGCGAGATTATTCTCGGAGTTGGAGGCGGCATTGCTGCTTATAAGGCCTGTGATCTCCTCAGACGCCTCCAAGATCGTGGTTTTGCAATTACCGTCGTTCCAACCCCTTCCAGTCTCAACTTCGTCGGAAGCGCTACCTGGGAGGCTCTCTCAGGGCGACCCGTGACAACGCAGGTATTTGAAAGCGTTGATCAAGTTCGCCATGTCTCTCTCGCCCGAGTCGCGGAGGCGATTGTTATTGCACCTGCGACGGCTGACTTGATAGCACGGATTGCAGCAGGAAGAGCTGACGACCTTCTCACTAATTGCGTTCTCGCATCAGATGCACCGATTCTCCTTGTTCCGGCCATGCATCCCAATATGTGGTTTAACAAGGCGACGCAGGAGAATGTCGCTCTCCTTCGCTCACGCGGTATCGATGTGATGGAACCGTCAGAGGGCGCCCTTACCAGTGGTGATGTTGGAAAGGGAAGATTTCCAGACACAGCCGAAATCATCGAACGATTTACAACACAGACTTTGTCCCCAAAGGATCTTCTTGGAAAGAAAGTTCTCGTAACAGCCGGCGGGACGAGAGAAGCCATTGATCCGGTGAGATATATCGGAAATAGATCAACCGGTATTCAGGGAATAGCAATCGCAGAGGCTGCCCGCAGAAGAGGGGCTGAGGTCACTCTCATCATTGCAAATAGCGAGCGACCAACTCACCCAGGTGTCCATCGAATAGATGTTGTCTCGGTCTCTGATATGGCAACCGCTCTTCAAACTCACTTTAATGACTCTGATTTTCTCTTTATGTCTGCCGCCGTCTCTGATGCCAGACCAGTAGAGATTTCATCGCAGAAGATTAAGAAGGAGAATTTCTCCGCCATCACCCTTACCGAGAATCCAGACCTCTTAGCTTCGCTACCTGCACATGATTTGCAAAAGGTCGTAGTTGCCTTTGCAGCAGAGACAGATGGAGATCTCAAAGCCCTAGCCCTGGCTAAGTTAGAGCGAAAGAAGGCTGATCTCATTTACCTCAACAATGTTTCCGGGGGAGCAATCTTCGGTTCGGTCAATACATCTGGCGCGATATTGGATAAGTCGGGAATACTGGAAGAATTTGCTGATGTGAGCAAGGAAAAGCTTGCAGATGCACTCATCAATCACGCAATCACGAGAATGAATAAGTTAGGCTAGCCCAATGTCAAAGCGCCTCTTCACATCAGAATCAGTAACCGAAGGTCATCCAGATAAGATCGCAGATCAAATCTCCGATGCCATCCTCGACTCTCTCTTAACTCAAGACCCTGCCAGCCGCGTTGCTGTGGAGACCTTGATTACAACCGGTCAGGTCCATGTTGCAGGTGAGGTGACAACATCAGGGTATGCCGATGTTATGGGTATTGTCCGAGATACTGTTATCGGTATCGGCTATGACTCATCTGTAAAAGGTTTTGATGGAAATAGCTGTGGTGTTTCAATCTCGATTGGCCAGCAATCTCCAGATATTGCACAAGGCGTCAATGATGCATTTGAACATCGCGTTGCGGCGGCAAGCGATCCGCTCGATCTTCAAGGTGCAGGCGATCAGGGTTTGATGTTCGGATATGCCTGTGACGATACAAAAGAGTTGATGCCCCTTCCAATCTACTTGGCTCATCAACTCTCACAACAGCTCTCACTCGTTCGTAAATCAGGTCAGCTCCCATATCTTCGCCCTGATGGCAAGACTCAGGTAACGATTGAATATGATGGCGATCGCGCTGTCGCTCTCGATACCGTTGTCATCTCGAGCCAGCATGCCGAGGAAGTCGATGTTGCCAAGCAACTCACCCCAGAAATCATCAAGTACGTTATTGATCCGATCCTTGAGAAGATTGATCTGCCACGTAAGGATCTTCGCACTTTGATCAACCCAACTGGTCGCTTCGTTGTTGGTGGTCCGATGGGTGATGCTGGTCTTACTGGTCGCAAAATCATCGTCGATACATATGGTGGAATGGCTCGCCATGGTGGCGGCGCTTTCTCCGGTAAAGATCCATCAAAGGTTGACCGTTCTGCTGCATATGCAATGCGCTGGGTTGCGAAGAATGTTGTTGCAGCAGGTCTGGCTCGTCGCTGTGAGGTTCAAGTTGCCTATGCAATCGGTAAGGCTCAGCCTGTCGGTGTATTTGTGGAAACTTTTGGGACAGAAACTGTGCCAGTAGCAAAGATCCAAGAGGCAGTTACCGCAGTCTTTGATCTCCGCCCTGCAGCGATCATTCGCGATCTCAATCTCCTTCGCCCGATTTACTCTCAGACAGCTTCGTATGGGCACTTCGGTCGTGAGCTTGCCGATTTCACATGGGAGAAGACTGATCGCGTTGCAGCACTCCAAGCTGCTGTGAAGTAAATAGGCGATAACCACCGAATTTATGATGGCTACCGGCAGGCTCATCCTTAAACGTGAGCTTGCCGCTACGCCACCAGTTGCACCGTCTGGTCCGTTTACCGCAGCCCAGGTCTGGGTAGATGTTTCTGTCTATCACCTCGATAGCACATTCACATATCTCATCCCGGGGAACCTCGCAACGAAGGTGAAGGTCGGATCATTCGTTCTTGTGCCATTTAATGGAAGAGATGTCACGGCCCTGGTTGTCGAATTATCTGCACCGGAGAGTCTCTCTGGCCTTAAGTCAATAATTAAAGTGATCGGCGAAATTGCCTTGGTGACTCCTGTAATCATTGAGGTGATTAAGGAAGCATCTGCTCGATATGCAGCTCACCCCTTTGACATCATTCGGTCTGCCATTCCTGATAGGGCGGTAGCCATTGAGAAGCGCTATCTAGGCCAAAGTGATCTTTATCGAAGCCTCTCTGGCTCTGGAAAGCGGACCTACCTGCAGTTGCCACCTTATAAGTCTCGAACTGAACTAATTGCGATGAAGGTAAAGGAATTCTCACAGGACGGGGGAGTTCTGATTATTCTTCCCGACACTTCGGAGGTGGGAAGGCTCTCAGCGCATTTGACCGCTCTCCACATCGATCATTCCCGTGTTGATTCAGCGCAAGCTAAATCTGAGAATTTTGAGTCATTTCTCAAAGCGCGCTTAGGCGCTGTTAAGGTTGTAATCGGGACTCGTTCAGCGGTATTTTCTCCAGTTTCCGAATTAAAGAATGTCATTATCTATAACGATGGCTCCGAACATTTCTATGAGCGCAGATCACCGGGTTGGAATGTGAGAGATATTGCATTACTGAGAGCGCGTCATGAAGGCTTCCATATTTCTTTTGCTGGTTACACGCCGAGTGCCGAACTTGCTCGCTTAATTGATCAGGGTTGGATTCAATTCAAACGAAGTAAGAGCAAAGTCAAGGTTAATGTCTATCCTCAAGCAACAGGGGAGTTGCTACCCTCTCGAGCAATCTCGCCGATAAAGGGGGCTCTTGCCAAAGGCCCTGTTCTCTTCATCGTGCCCTTGAAGGGCTATGCCCAGGCAATTCGTTGTGCTCAGTGCAAGACTATCTCTCGATGTGAGTGCGGTGGTGCTCATGAGAAGAAAACCCTTAGCTCCCCGGTTTCCTGCAATCACTGCCTCAAGACAACTGCAAATTGGAAATGTATCTGGTGCAAGGGCGAGAGGCCATCGATGCAATCACGTGGAATCGAAAGGCATGCTCATGAGTTAGGTCTGCTCTTTCCGGGAGTTGCGACAGTAGTGTCAACTGCAGATCACCGAATCAGATCTGCCATCTCTCATGGAATTGTTATTGCAACGCCTGAACTTGCTCCGTTGAGCCCATCGGGATATTCCGCTGTGGTGATCCTCGAAGGTAATCGCTTTCTCAACCAACCAGATATGCGAGCAGGTGATCGTGTTCGTGAAATGTTCTTCTCGCACGCCGCACTTGTATCTAGCGATGGATTTGTGGCGCTCGTGCAGGATGAGGGCCATCTCATCGCCACATCACTTACAACATGGAATCCAATGCCGGCAATCGCTCGTGAACTAGAAGAGCGGGCGACGCTCTCGCTTCCGCCATATGTCCGTTCAATTAAGTTGATTATGGATAGCGGCGAGATAACACGTCTCGGGAAAGCGCTTTCTCAAGCACGAGAAGAGGACCGGATTCCCCCTTCAACAAAGATTCTTGGACCGATCCACAATGGAGAAAAAGCCGCTCTGATTCTGACGGTCGATGTTGCCCAAGGTGATGAACTCATCTCTACAATCCATGAATTTATGAGAAGGCGAAGTGTGGCGAAGAAGAGTCTGCCATCGCTACGAATCGACCCATATTCCCTCTCTCATTAGATAGACTTAAGCCATGTCGATTAAGCCTATTCGCCACTTTGGTGACCCGGTTCTAGTGACCCCTGCTTCGGAGGTCTCTGATTTCGATAAAGAATTGCGAGAGCTCGTCAAAGACCTCACAGAGACAATGCTCAACGCTCCAGGAGCAGGTCTTGCCGCGCCACAGATTGGTGTTCCGCTGCGAGTCTTTGTCTGGGACGTCGACGGTGAATTAGGCCATCTCATCAATCCTTCGCTTGATTTGAGTAGTGAGATGCAAGAAGGCGATGAGGGATGTTTGAGTTTTCCGGATCTTGTCTATCCAACCCCTCGTGCATTTAGGGCGGTCGCTAAAGGTTTTAATATGCACGGAGAACCTATCGTTGTGGAGGGAACGGAGCTCCTTGCTCGCGCCCTCCAGCACGAGACAGATCACCTCGATGGCATTCTCTTTATTGATCGTCTATCTGAAGAGGACCGTAAGGCGGCCATGCGCGAGATTCGTGAATCAGAGTGGTTTGGAATGGCAACTGAACTTGGCCTTGACCCGAAGATCAAAGTCTCACCACACAGCCCCTTTGGTCGCTAAGAGATGCGGATCGCTGTTGCGGCATCACCAGAAGTTGCTCTCCCCACGATAGAGGCGCTTCAGGCATCTTCTCATCAACTTGTTCGAATCATCTCCCAACCAGATAGGCCAGCAGGCAGAGGCAAGGTCCTTACTCCTACCCCTGTCTCACTCTGGGCTATTGAGCACGGCATAGAACTTGTTCGCCCTGAAGATAAAGAGGCAATCGCACCGCATGTTGAAGATGTCGATTGCGTTATCACAATCGGATATGGACTCCTTATCCCAGCCCACATCCTCGAGATTCCACGCTATGGCTTCCTCAATCTCCATTTCTCGCTTCTTCCTCGTTGGCGAGGAGCTGCGCCAGTTCAGAGAGCAATTGAGGCGCAAGATCTAGTCACTGGCGTCACTGTCTTTCAACTCGATAGCGGGATGGATACCGGTCCTATCTATACAACTCATCGCTTCGCACTCGATGACGACATTTCTAGTGAAGAATTGTTTGAGGAGCTCGGGCTTCTCGGTGTAGATGCGGTCCTTGAAACGCTTGAGAAGATCGAACGAGGACTCCGACCGACGCCTCAGCCAATGGATGGCGCTACTCGAGCCCTTAAGCTATCTCGTGATGAAGGTCGGATCGACTGGAATCTAGACGCCAAGGCAGTGAGCGCAAAGATTCGTGCCTTTACCTCGAATCCTGGAGCATGGACAAAGTTCAGAGGAGCTTCGATCAAAATTGCATCGCCTCACATAACAGATATTAAATTGAAACCAGGCGAAATTGCAGTTCGCGATAAGAAAGTGATTATTGGCACCTCCACCCATGCTTTGGAAATTGGCGTTATCACCGCCTCTGGTAAAGCTCCGATGGATGCACAAGCTTGGGCCAATGGCGCCCGATTAGCGCCGGGGGAGAGATGTGAGTAACTTCCCTCCGAAGAAGTTCACCAAACCTCGCCCAGATGCTGCAAGACTCCTGGCTTATGACATCATCTCTGAGGTGAATCGTCGCAATGGATATTCAAACCTCCTGCTCCCACAAGCGCTCTCCTCGTCAACGTTGGATGAACGTGATCGCGGCTTCACTACAGAATTGGTCTATGGAACTTTGCGCATGCAAGGTCTCTATGACTATATCTTCACTCAGATAAGCGATCGCAAGTGGAGTGAGGTTGATGCTGACATCGTAGATCTAGCCCGGTTGGGAGCCCACCAAATCTTCACGATGAGGACCCCGCTCCATGCCGCTGTCTCTGCAACAGTCGATGTTGCTCGGAAACAGTTGGGGGAGTCAAAAGGCAGTTTTGTGAATGCTTTGATGCGTAAGGCAAGCGCAAAGGAGCTTGATGAGTGGCTCGCACCTGCTCGAGCGATGAAAGATGATGTTGCACGGATAGCGATCGAGTATTCACACCCAGAGTGGATCGTCTCGGCCTACTTCGATTTGTTGAAGGATATTGCGCTCGTTGAGGCGGAGTTAATCTCTAATAACACTCCCGCAAAGCCAACCCTTGTCTCGTGGCCAGGTGCTTCAACGCAAGAGGACTTAGTTGTATTAGGTGCGCAGCCAACCCCTTATTCGCCATATGGAGCAAAGTTTGATGGTGCACCAGGGTCACTCGAACTCATTCGCCATCGCAAGGCTGGCGTGCAGGATGAAGGCTCGCAGCTGGTCGCCGGTATTTTCGCTAAGGTCACCCACGGCGCCCAGACTACGTTGGATTTGTGCGCCGGCCCCGGCGGAAAGGCTGCCCTCCTTTCACATATATGTGATGTTTCGGGAAGAGATTTTGTCGCCAACGAGATCTCAGAACCTCGGGCTAAGTTGGTAAAGAATGTCATTGGAAAGTTTGGAGTCATCACAGGTGATGGTCGCTCCATTGCAGATCATGGTAGAACTTTTGATGCAATCCTCGCAGATGTTCCTTGCACCGGTTTGGGTGCCCTACGAAGGAGACCTGAAGTTCGTTGGCGCAGAACTATCAAGGATTTGGCTCCACTATTGCAATTACAGATGGAGCTCAGTGATGCCGCCATATCTGTCCTAAATCCAGGTGGCTACTTCGGATATGCAACGTGTTCTCCACATTTTGCTGAAACCACTGGGCAGGTGAGGCAGATCCTTAGATCTCATCTCGAGCTCTCGCTCGTTGATATCAATAGTTACCTACCTTCAAATCTCGTGGATGCAACGAGAGAAGGAGCGCTATCCCTGTGGGGACACCGCCACAACACAGACTCGATGTTTCTGGCAATCTTTAAGAGGGCGAATTAACCTTTGACTATGAACGAAGTGAGAATCACTCCTAGCATTCTCAATGCTGACCTATCCCACCTCAGTGATGAAATAGCTAAAATCTCTTCTGTCTCAGATTTCATCCACCTAGATGTGATGGACAATATCTTTGTCCCTAATTTCACCTTTGACTTTGATCGCGCTTCCTCAATTATCAAATCCTCACCAGTTCCAATTGACTCCCACTTGATGGTGGCCGATGTTGACGAGATTGCTATTGCTTATGCCCAGGCTGGCAGTGCGAGCGTGACTATCCATGTGGAGGCGGTTCGGGATATCCGGCGAACAACACGGGGGATCCGAGCAGCAGGTGCAAGAGCTGCAATCGCGCTCAAACCGGCTTCAGCAATTGAAGATTATGAAGAGTTCTTATCTGAGATTGACATGGTTTTGATTATGACGGTTGAGCCTGGCTTTGGTGGACAACCTTTTATTGAGGAGATGCTTGCAAAGGTGAGTGCCACTCGAAGATTGATCGGTGATCGACCAATCTGGCTTCAAGTTGATGGTGGAATATCTCTATCGACCATTGAGAGAGCCCATGATGCCGGCGCCGATACCTTTGTGGCGGGAAGTGCTGTCTTTAAATCAGAAGATCCAGCCTCAATGGTGCAAGCGCTTCGTCAGGCAGTTTCGCATCACTGAAGATTAATGAGGAGAGAGATTTCACCTCGTTCGAGTAGAATCAGACCATGAAATCTTTCGATTCATTGTGGAGCGAGCTCAGCGAGAAGATAGCTACCCGACCTGAAGGCTCAGGGACTGTCGCGGCAGTTGATGCCGGCGTTCACACAATCGGAAAGAAGATTCTTGAAGAGGCAGGCGAGGTCTGGCTTGCAGCAGAACATGAAAGCGATGAGGCCCTGGCAGAAGAAATCAGTCAGTTGATTTATCACCTGCAGACTCTGATGCTAGCTCGTGGCTTAAAGCCAGAAGATATCTACCGTTACCTATAGAGAGTTGATCATGTTACGTATAGCTATTCCAAATAAAGGCTCTCTCGCAGACTCCTCTATAGCCATCCTCAAGGAAGCTGGCTATCGTCAGCGGACCGACTCACGTGATCTCATCCTGACAGATGTTGCAAATGGTGTGGAGTTTTACTATCTCCGCCCACGCGATATCGCTATCTATGTTGGTTCAGGTGAGTTAGAAGCCGGCATTACCGGAAGAGATCTCCTCATCGATTCTGGCGCTAGCGCTGAAGAAGTTCTTGCACTCGATTTTGGTGGTTCAACCTTTAGATTCGCAGGTCCGGCTGGTTCAAATCTTTCCCTTCCAGGCATAGCACGAAAGCGTGTAGCAACTGCATATCCGGGTCTTGTTGAAAGTTACCTGACTAGCCATGGCATCAACGCATCTGTGGTTCGCCTAGATGGAGCGGTTGAGAGTTCTGTTCGGCTAGGTGTTGCAGATGTGATTGCAGATGTTGTGAGCACAGGAAATACCCTCCGCCAGGCAGGGCTTGAGGTCTTTGGTGATCCAATCCTTTCTTCGGAGGCTATTTTGATCAAACGCCCCGGAGAGGCAGTCCCTGCGGGATTAGATATTTTGATTCGACGACTCCAAGGAGTTGTGACCGCACGTCAATACGTGCTTCTCGATTATGACGTGCCAAAGAGCTCGGTTGATAAGGCTTGTGCGATTACGCCAGGACTCGAATCACCAACAATCTCACCACTTCAGAAAGAAGATTGGGTTGCAGTTCGCGCGATGGTCCTACGAACAGAGACTAATCGCTTGATGGACGAGCTGTGGGCGCTAGGTGCCCGTGGAATTCTCGTTACCGATATCCACGCCTGCAGACTCTAGCTACTTACTTGTTTCGCCTGCCTCTTCAACCTCTTCTCTAGTTATTCCAAGGAGATAGAGGACTGAATCTAAATAAGGCGCGGTAAGTGAACTATCTGCGGCTGCCTTCACAGCAGGTTTTGCATTAAATGCGATGCCAAGTCCAGCTGCTGCAATCATATCGAGATCATTTGCGCCATCGCCGATGGCGATAGTCTGTTCGAGTGTGACACCTTCAAGTTCAGCGAAATCTCTGAGCGCAGTAGCTTTTGCGGCGCGGTCAATCACGGAGCCAAGCACTTCACCGGTCAGCTTTCCATCGACGATTTCAAGGGTATTTGCGCGGTAATGAGATATGCCGAGCTCTCTCAAGATGGGTTCAATGACTGCTGTGAATCCACCTGAGACTACAGCGACGCTGTGACCCAATTTATGAAGAGTTGAGATGAGTGTGCGTGCACCAGGGGTCAAAGAGATCTCACCGCGAACTTCATCGAGGACAGATTCAGGAAGACCTGCGAGAAGTTGAACACGGGCTCGTAAACTTGCTTCGAAATCGAGTTCACCTTGCATTGCTCGGTCGGTGATCTCCTTGATTTCCGACTCTTTACCGGCTTTAGCTCCCAAGAGCTCGATTACTTCTTGCTGGATAAGGGTCGAATCAACATCCATCACGACAAGCTTCTTAGCCCATCGCATAAGACCACCGGGTGAGACGGCGATATCTACCCGATGAGAGTTTGCTACCTGTGCCAGAGTTGGGCGAATACATTCTTGGTCCACTTGCGAGACCACAAACTCAATAGCCGTTACCGGATAGCTTGCAGTGCGATGAATTCGTTCGATATTTCCACCGTGTTCAGCTATCTCTGCAGCGATAGCGCTAATTGCAGCGGGCTGCAGTGGATTGCCTAAAGCGACGACATGCATAAGCCCGGTCTTGGCCGCAATCGTCGATCCTTCTTGGCTCTGGAAAGAGGTGGCGATATCCACACCTAACCGCTCTGCACAAGCTGTGAGATCCTCATCGATTGCCTCGCGGTGGTCCGGATTGAGTGCGATAAGAACAGTGAGAATGACTCGGTCACGAGCAACAACCTGCTCTATATCAAGAACGGTTATCGCAAAGGGGGAGAGGGTCTCAAAGAGCGCCTGAGTGATTCCTGGGGTATCTACGCCAGAGAGGAGGATTAACCCTGTGTATTGGCTCTTATCTCCACTCATGAGGCTAGGTTAGTACGAATCACGCGCCCCCATCGCTATTTCTGCCGCAGATTTCACTATGGAAGATATATCGTGCCCCTATGGCCGGCGAGTATGTTTTAGAGCTGCGCGATGTCTCAGTGCGTCGAGGTGATCGCGAGATCCTTGGCCCCATTACCTTCGCCATTCGCCCACATGAGCGTTGGGTTGTTCTCGGTCCAAACGGTGCGGGCAAGTCGACTCTCCTGCAAATCCTTGCAACCCGTGTCTTCCCAACACAAGGAAGCGCTAAATTGCTCGATAAGGAGATGGGGCGAAGTGACCTCTCTGAACTTCGCACCCGGATCGGAATTTGCGGAGCTCTTATCTCGGAAGATATTCCAGGAGATGAGAAGGTTCGCGATGTTGTACTCACCGCAGCCTACGCAATTCTCGGTCGCTGGAACGAGGCATATGATCTTTGGGATGAATCTCGAGCGGTTGCTCTCTTAACGACCTTTGGTGTGAGAGATTTAGCCGATCGCGCTTATGGAACTCTGAGTGAGGGTGAGCGCAAGCGAGTTCAAATATCACGTGCGCTGATGGCAGATCCTGAGCTACTTCTTCTTGATGAACCTGCTGCTGGACTTGATCTCGGCGGTCGAGAAGATCTACTGAGCAGATTCTCAATCTTTGCCAGCGACCCGGCTGCTCCAGCATCCGTTCTAGTTACGCATCATATTGAAGAGATCCCTGCCGGAACTACCCATGCACTCGTTTTGAAGGATGGAAAGATAGCGGTTTCTGGCCCCATCGCGGATGTCATCACCAGTGAACATATCTCTGCGATATTTGAGGTTCCGATCCTCGTGGTTCGCGAAGGCGAGAGATTCTTCGCTCGTTCACATTAAATGGACTTCTCACTCAGTGAGGTTGATTCCTCCTGGCGATCATTCTTCGAACTTCATCTTGAGCTAATTGGCTCGATACTTGGCGATTTTGAAGGTGATGTCACGCCTTCACGAGACGCTATCTTCCGGGCCTTTACCTATACTCTTGAAGATATTCGCGTCCTAATTATCGGCCAAGATCCATATCCAGGCGAAAGCGTTGCTGATGGTCTGGCTTTTTCATCTCAGGCAGAGAGGATTCCAGCCTCTCTTAGAAATATCTTTAAAGAGTATGAAGCAGACCTTGGTCTACCAGCTCCTACTTCACCGGATCTCTCGAGTTGGGCAGAAAATGGAGTTGCACTCCTCAATCGAACATTGACAACATCTGTGGGTGAGAGAAATGCTCACCGCGATAGTAGATGGAGGGAATTCACATTATCGGTTGCGCAGGAACTAGCAAAGAGGGATGTTGTTGCGATTCTCTGGGGAAGTGATGCAAGGCAGCTCTCTCATCTCTTTCAGTATTGCATTGAATCGGTTCATCCAAGCCCTCTATCTGCTCGTAATGGATTCTTCGGTTCCAGGCCATTTTCACGTGCCAATGAACTACTGAAAGCTTCCGGACGCCCGCCGATAGATTGGCAACTTTAAATAAAAACCCCCGGGAGTTGCCTCCCGGGGGTTTTTACTGATTTCTAACAACTACTAGCTAATTAGCCAATCCAAGTATCGATTGGTGATTGTAGGAAGTAGATGATGAAGAGACCTGCAACAAGGAGGAGAAGTGGGTGAATCTCCTTGCGACGGCCCTGGAGAGCGCGGATTGCCACGTGTGTGATAAATCCAGCACCGATACCAACTGTGATGTTGTATGTAAATGGCATCAAGATGATTGTAAGGAATGCTGGGATTGCAATTCCATAATCAGACCAGTCGATACCGCTGATCTGAGTCATCATCAAGAAACCAACGACGATGAGAGCAGGTGTTGCTGCCTCATAAGGAATCATGGCAACGAGTGGAGCTAAGAGAGTTGTGAGGAGGAAGCAGACTCCAGTAACAACTGACGCTAGACCTGTGCGAGCACCCTCGCCCACACCTGATGCTGACTCAATGTAGCTTGTGTTAGATGAGATGCTCGCTGCACCACCTGCAACTGCTGCAAGTGAGTCAACAAGGAGAATCTGCTCGTTGTAAGGAATGTTGCCATCCTTATCGATGAGTCCACCTTCGTGACCGATTGCTGTAACTGTTCCGACTGTGTCGAAGAAGTCTGAGAGCAAGAGCGTGAAGACGAGGAGAGCCGCTGCAATGATGCTGATTTCTGAGAAGCCACCGAAGAGGCTGAAGTTGCCAAGAAGACTGAAATCAGGTGTTGCAATGACTTCCTTTGGAAGTGCTGGAACGTTGAGGCCCCAACCCTTTGGATTGACGAAGTTTGAGCCATCAGCATTTCCGCCCGGAATGAAGTTAGGGCCGATCTTAAATGCCTTCTCAGCGATAACAGCTGCAACAGTTGCAACAGCGATACCAATAAGAAGTGCGCCCTTTGTCTTCTTGACCATAAGAGCGATCATTAAGAAGAGTCCGAGTGCGAAGACGACTACTGGCCATCCTACGAGTTGTCCGTCGTAACCGAGAGTGACAGGTACTGGACCTGTGCCTGGTGTCTTACGGACGAAGCCAGCATCGACAAGACCGATGAGGGCGATGAAGAGTCCAATACCGACAGAGATAGCAATCTTCAACTGGCTTGGAACTGCCTTGAAGACTGCGGTGCGGAAGCCTGTAAGCACGAGAACGGTGATGATCAATCCTTCAAGGACGATCAAACCCATCGCATCTGCCCAAGACATCTGCTTTGCGATGACAACTGCAACGAAGGTATTGAGACCAAGACCTGTTGCAAGAGCCAATGGATAGCGACCGACAACGCCCATAAGGATTGTCAGGACACCTGCGACAAGTGCAGTTGCAGCAGCGATCAGAGCGATCTGAGGCTCCTTGGTACCGCCGATGAAGTTACCGTACTTATCTGGTGTGTAACCGATGATGAGAGGGTTGAGGACCACGATATAGGCCATGGTGAAGAATGTGACGAGACCGCCACGAACCTCACGACCTACTGTGGATCCACGTTCTGTTATTTTGAAGAAGCTATCGAGCATGGTGGACCTTCCTGATTTTGTTAACGGGGGTGTTTGCGACCCCGTGTGAAATGACGGCTCACAGACCGAGAGAAGGTGGCCAGTTTATAGAGGGTGAAAAGTTACTGGCTGGTCAGGCGCGCCAAAACGCCGAGCGAAATAGCGATCGAGTTGCCAATCAAGAGCGCAAAGAGGAGGGTTCCCACGCCGACGGTTCCACCCATGGCGGCACCGATTAGGAGAACTGTCACCTCAATAGCAAGGCGAACGCGCCCCACGCGGACCCCAGTGACCCTATGGAGCCCTGTCATCGTGCCATCACGAGGACCAGGCCCCAAGCCACAGGTGATGTACAGAGCGGAGCCAATACCGACCATGGCGATACCAAGGAGGGCGAAGAGGATGCCCATCACTGCGGATTCTTGGCGCGGAAAGATTTCAGTGCCGATTTGAATAAAAGAAGCGATGATCACGATATTTGCAATCGTTCCAAAGCCCGGTCGCTCTTTGAGTGGGATCCAGAGAAGCAATACCGCAATTGAGATGATTGCAGTTGAAAGACCGATAGACCAGTCGGTCTTCAAAGAGAGCCCTTGGGCAAAGACCGTCCAGGGAGCATTGCCAACGTGACCTTGGACCAAGAGCGAATCGCCTAACCCAAATATCGCAAGACCAATGAAGAGAATTGATATTCGAAGAGGTGAGAGCTGCCACCGATGCTCTGCGCGCCAAGGAGTAGAAGGAATAGTTTTATGGGGCGCGACAAATCTCAGAAGCGAGGACATGAGTTGAGTCTATAGTGGACCCATGTTTATCGGTCTAGGGACGCTGATCAATGTCTTTGCAATTGTTATAGGTTCAGCGATTGGAATCGCAGTTGGCCATCGTCTCAAGAGTGATTCTCAGAAATCCATCACCGATATCTTGGGTCTGATCACAATCTTAGGCGCAGTTGGAGCGCTTGCTCCATTATGGTCAGAGAGCTTCACGGAAACCCTTCCGAAGGGCTCACCCCTTCTCGTTATTCTCCTCACCATGCTCCTTGGCGGCTTTATAGGCAGCGCCCTCAAACTTGAGAGCAAGCTCGATATCTTCGGAGAGGGCCTACGAAAGAAGTTCCGCGCATCCCAAGAGAGCCCTTTTGTCGAGGGTTTTGTAACAGCTTCACTGCTCTTTCTGATCGGTCCGCTTGCGATTTTGGGAAGTATTAGCGATGGAATGTCACAAGGTATCGACCAACTTCTCCTCAAATCATCGCTCGACTTTTTTGCAGCCATGGCTTTCGCCTCCACCCTTGGATGGGGAGTAGCAGCATCCATCATTCCGCTTGCCATCTATCAGGGCAGTTGGACAGTTATTGGATGGCTCGCAGGAAATGTTCTAGAGCAATATCAGATTGATGCGATGACAATTTGTGGAGGTCTGATGCTCGTCGGAATTGGATTACGCCTGCTTGATATTAAGAAGATTGCAGTTGCAAATCTTCTGCCGGCGCTATTTTTAGCACCGATTATTGCAACGCTAGTTCACTCGACCTAAGAGTCTGATCACTTCTCACCAAAGGGGAGTGGATCTGTTGAGATGTGTCCAGCTCGCGATGCTCTCGCTGTTACTTGACGCATATGATGGCGGCGACAGAGAACTTCATAAGCTACTTGATCGGTTTTGTTTACATCTCCCACAACAACCTGCTCGCCCTCTGTGACCATCACGCCATTGACGGTGCGAGCATTGTGTGTGGCACGAGAACCGCACCAACAGAGCGCTTCAACTTGAAGGGTGTTGACGCGATCGGCTAACTCCACCAAGCGAGCGGAGCCAGGAAAGAGTTTTGTTCTAAAGTCAGCGAGAATTCCAAAGGCATAGACATCGATACCGAGGCCGTCGACGATTCGTGCTAATCCATCAATCTGTTCTGGCTCATAGAACTGAGCCTCGTCGCAGATGATGTAATCAATACGCTCACCCATAGAGAGCTTGTCGACAACCAACTTATGGATATCAAAACCTGGGACAACTTCAATCGCCGGACTTTGAAGGCCTAAGCGAGATGAGATGACGCCAGAACCTGCTCGGTCGTGGCTGGTGAAGATCAGACCACCACGGCCTCGTGATTGGTGGTTATGGGCTGTTTGGAGCGCGAGGGTGGACTTACCGCTATCCATAGTTCCGCAGTAATAGATCAACTCAGCCATGGCGCCATCTTGCCATGACCGTTAACTGAATTCCTCAATTTGAAGGTAAGACGCCGAGCGATATCAAGGTGCTTAGGAGCTGTGGCTTGACCATCTCGGAACCTAGGACGCTGATGTGGGAGGCGTCACGATAAATGACAACCCCATTAAGAATCGCTGGACATTTCTCAGTACAGAACCAGGATGTTGGATTGATCTGTTTCCAACCAGGGGAGAAGATCGCCTCAGAAGGCTCGGTCGAGTTGCACTTGTCGAATCGACCCGCCGCAATACAACTTGGAATATCTCGCTGTGGGTGTGGGGTATCAGAGATATAGATGATGTTCGCTGAAGAGCCCTGAAGTGCGGCAAAAGTCTTCTCCTGACCTTCACGCCACCAAGAGGCGCGATCGGCATAACCTCGTGGAAGTTCAAAGTGCTGCATCCCACTGACAAGAACAGCCATCGGCTTGAGCTTCTGAATTCGCTCAATGGAGTTCTTCCGCCACTCATCGCAGTCAGCGTTCTTATATCCACCAGTCTCCACCTTTACGACAGCCGGGCCCGGACAGGCCGACTTAGTCAGGGAGATGAGGGTGAAATTCTTCTCATAGGCCAACTTCTCCAGCACCGGCATCCATTGCGCAGCATGGGAATCGCCAAAGAGAACAATATTGCGATCAGTCTTTGGTCCGTAAGTGCAGTCACCCGAGAGAACTTCACCATTGTTGACATGACAATCGTCGAGATAGACCTTTGGCTTCTCCATGATCTGATCGAGTGAATATGTTTGCCCTGTGCTCAAAGTGATTGTGTTATTGGCCGTGGCAGTGATGGCAAGTCCGGTTCCGGTTGCAATCAAGGTTGCGATGACCGCTCCTGTTACAACTTTCTTCGGTGCAATCACCATATGGCGGATTGGCTGCTCAATAAATCGGTGGGTGAGGTCTGCGAAAAGAAGCGTTGCCAATATTGCAATCGCTCTTTCGTAGATAGATAGACCACGGCCTAGGTAGACCATTGGAATAACCAATAGTGGCCAGTGCCATAGATAGAGCGGATATGAGATTTCACCAAGCCATTGAGTGATACGCAGATTGCTGAAGAAGTTAAAGATTCTTGGCCATGAAGATATGGATGCAATTGCAGCAGCAGTTCCGATGACTGGTGCAAGGGCTGCCGTTCCTGGGAAAGCAGTCTTTTCGGTATAGAGGAAGGACGAATAGAGTATCAGGGCAAGGGCAGCCCAAGGATAAAACGATGAGAGCTTGTACTTAGCTGGAATCGCGAGCAAGAGAGCGCCGACGCCAAGTTCCCATGCTCGAGTTGGCAGTGAATAGAAAGCCCAGATTGGCGAGACCTCGGTGAGATAGAGACTAAAGATGAAGGAGGCGATAGTGATTGCGCCGATAATCTGAAAAAGGCGGCGCCTTCCTCCCAGTTTATAGGCGACCAGAACAATTACCGGCCAGAAGAGGTAGAACTGCTCTTCAACTGCCAAAGACCAGAAGTGAACCACAACCGGCGGAATCGCATTGAGATTCTGATAGTCCATCTGCCAAAAGGCGAAGAGGAAATTCGACACATAGACAGCTGCCGCAAAGATATGTCTACCTAAATCTTCGCGCATCGTTCCTGGATAGAAATACCAGGCTGATAGCGCAGTGACCATCAAGATAAAGAATGAAGTTGGTAGCAACCTTTTAATGCGGCGAATATAGAAAGCTTTAAAGTTAAGCCCGCCACGATCTTCAATCTCTCTCACAATCAGACCAGTGATGAGATAACCAGAGATGACATAGAAGATATCAACGCCGATATAGCCGCCACCAACTAAGTGAGCATGGAAGAGGAGAACAAGAATCGCGGCAAGTGCACGAAGGGCTTGGATCTGAGGAATTCTCACTTACTCACTCACTATCGCTCGTATAGAGATATGGGGGAACTTCTCTAGGATTCGTGTCCGTCCTTGGAGAGCTTGAATTTCATAGAGGACTACTACTTCAGATATTTCTGCCTCAAGCTCTTGCAAGATTTCAAGTGCTGCAATCAGTGTTCCACCTGTTGCTAGGACATCGTCAATCAGCAGAATGCGCTCACCTGGCTGAACTGCATCGATATGAGCCTCTATGGCATCAACGCCATATTCAAGGCCGTAACTCTTAGAGATTGTGGTGTGGGGGAGCTTGCCAGCCTTGCGAATCGGAACGAATCCTTTGCCGCTCTTGATCGCAACAGCGGAGGCGAGGATGAATCCACGAGCTTCGACTCCGGCTACCTGGGTATAACTCTCATGATCGCCTGCAAGTACATTAGTAACAAGCGCGAAAGCTTCGGCATTTGAAAGGAGAGGGGTAATGTCCTTAAAGAGAATCCCCGGCTTAGGAAAGTCGGGGATATCTCGTATAAGTGCGAGAGCTTGGTCGATTTGCATCCCATGCTCCCTATCTGTGTCCGAAAGGGGACTTGAACCCCTAATCCCTTGCGAGAACTAGCACCTCAAGCTAGCGCGTCTGCCAATTCCGCCACCCGGACGAGTGTCCCCGCCGCGTATGCCATAAGCCTACGAGATGGGGTCGAATTACGTGGGCAAGGATAGCAATGCGTTGCCTCACACGCAAAAGGAGCTCTGCAGAACCCCCATTGCCTTGGATTTATAGGAGAGAATGCATCTATGAGCAACGATTTCACAACTTTAGAAGAAGAAGCCATCTCCATCTGTCAGGACCTCATCCGTATCCCATCCGTCAACTATGGCGAGGGCAAGGGCGATGAGAAAGCTGTCGCTGAATATGTTGTGAAGTCACTCGCTGACGTAGGCATCGAGGCGAAGATCTATGAATCTGCACCCAATCGTTGCAATGTGATCGCAAATATCGAAGGCGCCGACCCATCTCGTCCTGGTCTTGTTGTCCACGGACATATCGATGTTGTTCCTGCAAATGCTGACGATTGGAGCGTTGATCCATTTGGCGCTGTGATCAAGGATGGAATGATCTGGGGTCGCGGCGCAGTTGATATGAAGAACGTGGATGCGATGCTCTTAGCTATTGTTCGTCGTTGGGCACGCACTGGATATAAGCCGCCCCGCAACATAGTTCTCGCCTTCTTTGCGGATGAGGAGGCCGGCAGTTCCTATGGCTCTCGCTACATGACGGCCAATCATCCAGAAGTATTTGCTGGATGTACTGAGGCAATCTCAGAAGTGGGAGGTTTCTCTGTCACAGTAGGCGACGGAAAGCGTCTCTATTTTGTCGAGGCTGCCCAAAAAGGTATCCATTGGATGAAGCTCACTGCAGATGGTCGCGCCGGACATGGTTCGATGATGAATGATGAGAACGCTCTCACTGCACTCTCTGAAGCGGTAGCAAAGATTGGTCGCTACCAATGGCCACAGCGATATACAAAGACAGTCAAGCTTCTCTTTAAGAAGATTGCTGAAGCTACTGGTAAACCTTATGACGAAAACGATCTCCGTCCGCTTCTGAAGGAGATTGGACCAACAGCGCGAATGATTGGTGCAACTCTGCAAAATACTGCCAATCCCACAATTCTAGAGGCAGGCTATAAGGCAAATGTCATTCCTGGTAGCGCTAGCGCAACAGTCGATGGACGATTCCTACCCGGTTACGAGGATGAACTCAATGCCACAATTCGCGAAATTGTTGGCCCAGATATTCGGATTGAGACTCTCACGCACGATATTGCCCTCGAAGTGGAGTTTGGGGGGCCGCTCGTTGAGGCGATGTGCGCTGCCATTGTTCGGGAAGATCCAGAGGGTATTCCAGTCCCATACACGATGAGCGGTGGAACAGATAACAAAGCTCTCTCTGAACTTGGAATCATTGGATATGGCTTTAGCCCGCTAATGCTCCCGCCAGATTTGGATTTCATGGCGCTCTTTCATGGCGTTGACGAGAGAGTCCCAATCGATGGTCTTAGATTTGGCGTGAAGGTCCTCAACGACTTCTTAGAAAACTGCTGAGACCTCGTCGAGAACTTCACGAATGGTGTGAGGAAGAGTGATCTCTTCTGCTTTGAGGATGCCGCGCATCTGAGCGCCAGTTCGGGCACCTACAATCGCTGATGTCACTAGTGGATTGTCACGAACCCAAGCGAGTGCAACCTCAAGTGGAGCAAATCCCAAACCTTCTGCTGCCACTGAAATCGCTTCAACAATTCTTGAACTCGATTCATTGAGATATGGCTCCACATGCTTAACAAAGTGCGGTGCTGCTGCCCGTGAATCACTTGGGATTCCGTGGCGATATTTTCCGGTGAGCACGCCGCGAGCAAGTGGCGCCCATGCAAGGAAGCCAACATTGAGATCATCAGCACAGGGCAAAATTTCATCTTCAGCGCCACGATTGAGAAGTGAATACTCGTTGCTTAATGTGACGATTGGGGCTTTGAGTCCATGGAGCTCCTGCAACGTGATTGCTCGGGAGCTTTGCCAACCAGAGAAGTTTGATATTCCGACATATCGAGCTTTACCACTTGTGTAGGCATAGTCGAGAGCAGAGAGCGTGTCCTCCAAAGGAGTGTGCGGATCCCATCCATGAATCTGCCAGAGGTCGACATGGTCAGTTCCCAGACGGGTCAGCGACTTATCAAGTTCGTTGATCAAGCTCTGTCGAGAGTTATTGATGGTTCGCTCGCCATTAATGAGTTGGATGCCTGCCTTTGTGGCAATCACAACTTCACTCCGCTCAAAGAGGGTGCCAATCATTCCGCCGATTACCCGCTCGGAATCTCCATCGCCATAGATGGGAGAGGTGTCGAGGAAGTTTCCACCGGCTTCGATATAGGCGCGACATTGATCGGCCGCCTCATGAGTATCGGTATCACGGCCCCACGTCATTGTTCCTAGGCCAAGACGTGAGAGCGTCAACCCACTTTTACCAGCCCGGCGCATCTCCATGAGCGCGACCTTAGCAAGACCTACCTCTAATAAGTCGCTAACCTTGGCACTAAGCGTGTTGAAATTACGAAGGAGGATTGTGGTGAGTACCTATATCTTCCTGCGCCATGGCCACTCTGCCGCAAATGCAGCAGGCACCTTGACGGGTCAATTGCCAGGTGTTGGCCTCTCCTCTCAAGGTAAGAAGGATGCGCTTGGGTTGGTGGAGAGAATCGGCAAGAATCGAATCAACCAGATTCACATCAGCCCGATTGAGCGTTGCCACCTCACGATAGATCCTTGGCTTCGTTCGCCATATTCGCGTTCACTTGAGTCCTTCGCGATCATCGATGGCTTCTCCGAGATAGATTTTGGCAGCTGGAGCGGCAAGAAACTTTCAACGCTACGTAGAAGCCCGCTCTGGAAGGATGTTCAACAGAACCCGTCTCGCTTCACCTTTCCAGATGGTGAATCATTTAGAAGAGCACAGAATCGCGCAGTCTCGGCCTTCTCCGACATTAGAGCAATCAAGGGGAAGAAAGTTCATTTGATTGTCTCCCACTCAGACACCATCAAACTGGTTGTCTCACATGCACTGGGTCAGAAGCTAGATGACTTTCAAAAGATAGAGATTTCTCCGGCTTCCTTCACGATCTTTCATGGAGATAGTAAAACGATCTCTCTTCTCACCCTCAACAACAGCGGTTCGCTCAAAGAGATTCTCGGCTGAATATGGTTCGAATTATCAATGAGGTAGAACGCTTTACCGTTGGCACAGTCGGCGTTCCAGGAGATAGGACATTCTTCCTTCAGGTTCGCTCTGGAAACCTATTGCTTTCTACCTCATTAGAAAAGTCTCAAGTTGCGGCTCTCAGCGAACGGTTGAACTACATGCTCAAGGAGATTCGCCTTGTTCATCCCCTGGCACCAAGACCCGCCCTGGTGCGCGATTCACTACCGCTTGAGAATCCAGTACTCGATGAGTTCCGGGTTGGCTCCATAGCGATTTTCTACGATGAAGCAACGGAGAAGATTCAAGTGGATTTGAGAGAGCTCAATCTCAACAGCGATGATGAAGAAGAGATCGAGATTAACCCAGAGGTTGAAGTTATCAGGCTCTTCATATCTCCATCTCAAGCGAAGACTTTCCATGACCGAGCGGAGTTGGTTATTGCTGCCGGTCGCCTACCCTGTCCCTTCTGTGGTCTTCCCATCAACCCTGAGGGTCATCTCTGCGCTCGTGCAAACGGGTATCGTCGATGAGCAAGCTCTTAACCACTGGAGAGATAGTGGTTGAAGGTCGCCTGGTAGATGCCAGTAATGCGACGCTCTTCGTAGCGGTCTCAAATGGTCAGGAGAGCACTAAGGCGATCTATAAACCGATTGCTGGCGAACGTCCACTATGGGATTTTCCAGATGGAGCCCTCGCTCACCGCGAACGCGCATCTTATTTAGTCGATCAGGCGCTAGGCACAAACCGTATTCCGTTGACGATTCTTCGAGATGGTCCATTTGGACCTGGAATGGTGCAACAGTGGGTTGATGTTGATGAAAGTGTTGATCTCGAGATTTTCTTTCGAAGTGATGATGCAGGTCTACGACAAGTTGCACTGCTCGATGCAGTTATCAACAACACCGATCGAAAGATTGGGCATCTTTTGCCGAGCACCTCTGGCTATCTCTATGTCTGTGATCACGGCGTGACATTCCATGTTGATGACAAGCTCCGCACAGTTTTGTGGCAATGGGCTGGCCAATCACTTACCGAAAATGAGTTGGAACAATTACATGAACTCAAGAGTTATCTTGCCTCCAATGAGGCTAATGAGATTATGCACTTGATTACTGAAGTTGAGATAACGGCCCTCTATGGTCGAATAGATCGTCTTCTCGATACGGCCGTATTTCCACATCCCAATCCAGAGTGGCCTCATATCCCATGGCCTCCCTTCTAGGCATTACTCTTTCCCCATGAATTCCTGGGCAAGTGTCGCTATTCCGCCACTCGATAGCCGCTTTGAAATTCCATCACTTCATCTATGGGACACGGCGCGAGGTGGGAAGTTTCCACTAGCTAAGAAAGATCTTTATCGCCTGTATGTCTGCGGAATCACTCCTTATGACGCAACGCATCTAGGCCACGCAGCCACATATCTGACTTTTGATCTAGTCAATCGCTATCTCCGTGCCACCGGTGCATCAGTTCGTTTTGTTCAGAACATCACCGATATCGATGATCCTCTCTTAGAGCGGGCTACTCGAGATAATCAGGATTGGCGCGAACTTGCACAGTCCCAAATTGATTTGTTCCGGGGCGATATGGTCAATCTTCATATCATTCCGCCAGATCACTACATCGGAGTCGTTGAAGCGATGGAACTCGTTACCCGTTCGATCGATACGCTCGTCGAAAAGTCCTCCACTTACAACGTCGATAAGGATCTCTATTTCTCTATTCACTCGGATAGCGCATTCGGTTCCCGCTCACATTTATCGCAGGAGCAGATGCTTGAGATCTTCGCAGAACGCGGGGGAGATCCAACAAGGGTTGGCAAGAAAGATCCACTCGATGCGCTTCTCTGGTTAGGGCATCGTGAAGGAGAGCCTTCATGGCCAAGTTCTCATGGGCAGGGACGCCCTGGCTGGCATATCGAATGTTGCGCTATCGCGCTTCACTACCTAAACCCAAATCCATCTGAGGCAACGTCAATAGATATTCAGGGCGGTGGAAGCGATCTCATCTTCCCGCACCATGAGATGTCGGCCGTGCAGGCGAAGGTACTTAAGGGTAAGGAGTTCGCAACTCACTACGTCCACGCCGGAATGATCGGTCTCGATGGGGTGAAGATGAGTAAGTCCCTCGGCAATCTTGTATTTGTTTCTAAACTCGTTGCATCTGGTGTGGATCCAATGGCAATTAGATGGGCTCTAATGGAGAACCACTTCGCCACAGATCGCTCATGGAGTGATTCTCTTCTTCAAGAATCCATTAGCTGGATTGAGCGTTTTCGAGATGCGCTCTCAATGATGGAAGCTGCCCCTACCGATGAAGTTATCAAGGGACTCATCGCAGCTCAGGCAGATAACCTCAACACACCGCAGGCACTCTCAATTCTGAAAGAGTGGATCAATGCTTGTGAGATGGGTTCAACTGGCGGAAAGCCAGGGGAGCTGTCTAGAGCTGTAGATGCCCTTTTGGGAATCGCTCTCTAGTTCTCGTTTGAATTATTCTGTCGACGCAGGAATCGCTCGACCTCACGAGCTAATTCCTCGCCAGATTCATCGGAGATCTCATTGGCATCCTTCGACTCTTCCAAAGTCTTGATGTATTCCTCAATATCAGAGTCTTCTTTCACCATCTCAGTTACTGCGTTCTCCCAAGTGATGGCCAAATCCGGCAGGGTCCCTTGCGGAAGTGATATCTCAAGAAAATCTTCTAACCCATTGACGAGAGCAAGTGTTGCCTTTGGTGAAGGGGTTGCATTTGCATAATGAGGAACTGCCGCCCAAAGAGCAATCGCATCAATTCCTCTACGGACGCATCCATCTTGAATGACAGCCAAAATGCCGGTTGGGCCTTCATAGCGACTGACTTCAACACCGAGGCGAGCTGCGATTTCAGGGTGAGCTCCGGTGCCTGATACTGGAATCGCTCTGGTATGTGGGGTGTCGGCGAGCATTGAGCCCAGAGTGATCACAAGTTCAACCTCTAAATCATCGGCGAGATCGAGAAGTTCTGAGGCAAAAGATCTCCATCTCATTGAAGGTTCAACTCCGCGAACCAAGACAAAATCACGCTCACCTTCTGGATTGCGAAGGCCAAAGACTTGAACGCCTGGCCAGGTGAGACTTCTAATCATTGATCCATCGACGAAGATCAAAGGTCTATTGACTTGAAAATCGTAGTAATCCTCGGAATCAACCTCAGCGATTAATTCAGCTTCGACGCCTTCATTCTCTCCATCACCGAGAGTTGCCAAGAGGTGGGTGATTACATCTGTTGCAGCCTCACCAGCATCACTCCATCCACCGAAGGCGATGACCATGATTGGTGAGCGAAGGGCAGGTATCTCATGAATCTCCACAAGCGACACCTTACGGTAACCTCCTCTCTGTGACGAGCAGAGAGCAAGCTAAACGCCGGCGTGATGGCGCACTCCGCAAGGCGATGGCCTCTCGAGTAATCATCGCCGATGGTGCTATGGGAACGATGCTCCAGGCCGCTAACCCAACCCTTGAGGATTTCCAGAACCATGAAGGCTGTAATGAGATTCTCAACGTTACCCGGCCTGACGTGGTTCGAGCCGTTCATGATGAGTATCTAGCTGTTGGCGTTGATGCGATTGAGACAAATACATTCGGTGCAAACTGGGCAAACCTTGCAGAATATGGAATCGAAGATCGAATCTATGAGCTGGCATATGCTGGTGGAAAGATAGCCCGCGAAGCAGCTGACGCTTTTTCAACTCCTGACAAACCTCGATTTGTTCTCGGCTCCTTGGGACCGGGAACGAAGTTACCGACTTTGGGTCACACGACTTATGCGCATCTGAAGGACGCCTACCGGATCGCCTCTCAAGGCTTGGTCGATGCGGGAGCCGATGCGCTTCTGATTGAGACGACTCAGGATTTACTTCAAGCAAAGGCAGCAGTCAATGGTGCACGAGAGGTTCTCGACGCGCTCGATCGCGATGTCGTTCTCATTGCACAGGTAACTGTTGAGACAACAGGAACAATGTTGCTTGGTTCTGAAATCGGAGCAGCGCTTGATGCCTTGGAGCCTCTTGATATCGATCTCATTGGTTTGAACTGTGCAACAGGACCAGCCGAGATGTCTGAGCATCTTCGTTATCTTGCCAAGAATTCCAAGGTTGCAATCTCAGTCATGCCCAATGCCGGTCTTCCAATACTTGGGCCTAACGGAGCTTCCTATCCACTGTCGCCAGACGAGTTAGCAGAAGCCCTCTCGACCTTTACTAAGGATTACGGCTTAACTCTTATTGGTGGATGTTGTGGAACAACGCCTGCGCACCTCAAAGCTGTCGTCGAGAAGGTTTCAGGGGTAAAACCTGCGCAAAGAACTGTGGCTAATGAGCCAGGTGTCTCATCGCTCTATCAATTTGTTCCCTTTACCCAGGATTCCACATACCTAGCAATCGGTGAACGTACCAACGCTAACGGTTCTAAGGCATTCAGGGAGGCGCTGGTTGCAGAGGATTGGCAGAGTTGCGTTGAAATCGCACGCGATCAGATTCGCGATGGTGCACATGTTCTTGATTTGAGTGTTGATTATGTTGGCCGCGATGGCGCCAAAGATATGCGAGAGCTAGCCTCACGCTTTGCTACCGCTTCAACCCTTCCAATCATGCTCGACTCAACAGAGCCTCAGGTATTACAGGCAGGGCTTGAATCACTCGGTGGGCGCTGTGTCATCAACTCAGTCAACTACGAAGATGGAGATGGTCCAACATCTCGCTTTGCTCGCATCATGCCGCTCGTTAAGGAGCATGGCTCTGCAGTAGTTGCTCTCACCATTGACGAAGAGGGTCAAGCTCGAACTGCCGAATGGAAAGTGCGTGTTGCTAAGCGTTTAATCGAAGATCTCACCGGCAATTGGGGAGTCAACCTCGGTGACATCATGATTGATACCCTCACTTTCCCAATCGCCACAGGTCAAGAAGAGACCCGTAGAGATGGTCTAGAAACAATCAATGCGATCCGTGAGCTAAAGACTCTCTATCCAGAAGTCCAGACAACGCTCGGAGTGAGCAATGTTTCATTCGGTTTAAATCCTGCTGCTCGTGTTGTTCTCAACTCAGTCTTCTTACATGAGTGCGCCCAGGTTGGATTGACCTCGGCCATCGTGCATCCCTCAAAAATCATGCCAATTGCTCGCATTGAGCCACGCCAACTAGAAGTAGCACTCGATTTGATCTATGACCGCCGCGTCTTTGATGGTGAAAACTGCACCTACGATCCACTCTCTGAGTATCTCCAGCTCTTTGAAGGCGTTGAACTCACCGCTTCACGCCAGAGTCGAGCAGCGGAGTTAGCAGCCCTTCCACTAGAAGAGCGCTTACAACGTCGAATCATCGATGGCGAAAAGGTTGGCCTCAACGAAGATCTCGATGAAGCGATGAAATCTGGCATCGCACCACTGGCAATCATCAATGACCATCTCCTTGAAGGCATGAAGGTGGTGGGTGAGCTCTTTGGCAAGGGAGAGATGCAGCTCCCATTCGTTCTTCAAAGTGCAGAGGTCATGAAGTCAGCTGTTGCATACCTCGAACCACATATGGAGAAGGCCGATGAAGGTGGGCGAGGCACGATGCTCCTTGCCACTGTCAAGGGCGATGTTCACGATATTGGAAAGAATCTCGTTGACATCATCCTCTCCAACAACGGTTACCGTGTTGTGAATATCGGCATCAAGCAGACTGTCAATCAGATTATTGATGCAGCCCTTGAGAACAACGTCGATGCAATTGGTATGAGCGGTCTTCTTGTGAAATCCACTGTTGTTATGAAGGAGAACCTTGAGGAGATCACCGCTCGTGGTCTCTACCAAAAATGGCCAATTGTTCTTGGTGGCGCAGCGCTCACACGTGCCTTTGTTGAAGAAGATCTAGCGTCGACATTTCCTGGCGAAGTTCGATATGCAAGAGATGCTTTTGAGGGACTTCGCCTTATGGATGCGATCATGGCCGTTAAACGAGGCGAGCCGGGTGCTGCCTTGCCAGAGTTGCGTCAACGTAGGGTCAAGGGCGTCTCTCGCAACTCTGAAGTCTCGGTAGATGACACAACTCGAAGTGATGTCGCCGTAGATATTGATATTCCGAATGCACCATTCTTTGGCTCACGCATCATCAAGGGCATTCCACTTGCTGACTATGTCGGCATGCTCGATGAACGTGCTCTTTTCGTAGGACAGTGGGGGCTCAAAGGTGCCCGTGGTGAATACGAGAAGATGGTTGAAGAAGAAGGTCGCCCGCGATTGCGAGCACTTCTTAATGAGGTTCAGTCACAAGGATGGCTCGAGGCTGCTGTTGTCTATGGATATTTCCCATGTGTGAGCGAAGGCAATGACCTCGTCATCTTGCACCACGAAGGGCCACTGAAGGGCCAGGAACGCACACGCTTCTCATTCCCACGTCAACGTCGTGATCGCAGATTATGTATAGCAGATTTCTTCGCCGCTAAGGATTCAGGAAAGACTGACGTTGTTGCCTTCCACGTTGTCACCATGGGCAATACAGTGAGCCAAGCAGCCAATAAACTTTTTGAAGCAAATAACTACCGTGACTACCTTGAGCTTCATGGTTTATCTGTGCAACTCACAGAGGCCCTTGCTGAGCATTGGCACGCTCGCGTTCGTGAAGAGTTCTCTGTGCGAGATAAAGATGCGCCAGACCTTCAAGGAATTCTTGATCAGGGCTACCGAGGCTCACGCTACTCATTTGGCTATCCAGCCTGCCCCGATATTGAGCAACAGGTTCAGCTCTGTGAACTACTCGAACCAGAGCGTATCGGTGTTCATCTCTCAGAGGAGTTCCAACTTCATCCAGAGCAGTCAACATCTGCAATCATTGTTCATCACCCAGAGGCGAAGTACTTCAACGCAAACTAGCGCTGAGAAGGTTTTTCGGGATTTTCTCGCTTCAGTTGTGAGCAGGGCAGATATTCTTAAAGGAACACCAATCGCATAACCTGCTCTTCTTCGGTGGAAAAAAATCAGTATCTATTGCTGTAAGGATCTCATCGCCGATGTTCCGCAATTTTCGCTCAGTCGCTTCTAATTCTTTCTCTGTTGGTGAGCTTTTGACGGTCTTGCCATCGCCGAGATAGAGAAGCTGGAGTAAACGGGGGAGAACTCCCTCATTTCGCCAGTAGAGGAGGGCATAGACACGAAGTTGGAAGAGCGCCTTCTCCTCCCAACCAGGCTTAGGTGCTTTACCGGTCTTGTAGTCAACGATACGAACTTCTCCCGTTGGGGCAATATCTAATCGATCGACGTAACCATGGAGATAAATCTGATCGGTGAAATTCTTTTCTAGATGGAGCTCACGATATGTAGAGTCAAAAGCAGTTGGATCTTCAAGCGAAAAGTAAGTTTCGATCAATGATTGAGCGCGATCCATCCACTCTTGATTACTAGTGATGAGGGGCGCAAGCTCGGGCTTCTCGTCTATCTGTCTCTGCCAGGCGCCAGGAAGGAGAGAAAGCACGGCATCGCGGACTCGCTCTGGGCGGGGAAGTTCAAAGAGATCTTCCAGAACGGAGTGAACGAGCTTTCCCCGCTCGGCATCGAGGCTGATCTCCTCAGGAAGATTGAGAATCGCTCGATATTTATAGAGCTGTGGACAGTTGGTGAAGTCATTGACGCGACTAGGGGAGAGACGGAGCTGTTCCATATCGCGACCTTAGCCTTGATAACCAGCCGAAGGCGCTCTATCTCACCTAAGATGCTCTTCGTGTCTGATACTCCAGCAGTCGGAAGCGGCTTTTTTAAAGCCGGTGACCGCATCCAATTAACCGATCCAAAGGGAAAGCTCTATAGCTTTACCATCACACCTGGAAAAGAGTGGCATACCCACAAAGGGTGGATAGTTCATGATGATCTCATCGGACTTCCAGAAGGCTCTGTTGTGAGCACAACGGCAGGACTTAAGTTCACTGCCTTTATCCCACTCCTCGCCGACTACGTATTGTCCATGCCACGAGGCGCCACCATTGTCTATCCCAAGGATGCGGCGATGATTGTTGGGATTGCAGATATCTATCCAGGGGCTCGAGTCCTTGAAGCAGGTGTGGGAAGTGGTGCGCTCACGCTCTCACTCTTACGGGCAGTTGGACCTGAAGGGTTTGTCCATAGCGTTGAGAGACGTGATGACTTCGCAAAGATTGCATCAGTTAATGTTGAGAATTACTTCTCCGGAACTCCATCTCACTGGAGACTCGATGTTGGCTCGGTTCAGGAACAGAACTTCACCGAGAAATTCGATCGAGTTGTCCTCGATATGCTCGCACCTTGGGAGTGTGTTGATATGGCAGCTGATGTTCTTCGCCCGGGTGGTGTATTTCTCGCCTATGTTGCGACGACAACACAGCTATCAGCAACTGCCGAAGCGCTCAAAGAAAATGGACGCTTTACAGAGCCAGAGAGCCTCGAGACGTTGGTCCGTGGTTGGCACCATGAAGGTTTAGCGGTAAGACCGCAACAGAGAATGATTGGCCACACTGGTTTCCTCATTCAAAGCAGGCGGATGGCCCCTGGAGTTGAAGTTCTCGCTCGTCGCCGTCGACCAGCAAAGGGTGCATACGGTGTCCCGGAAGAGTGAGCGATTAGTAAATTTAACTATCGCACTCCTTGCTACTAAACGTTACCTCACCAAATCTGAGATATTTCGAACTGTCGCAGGTTATTCGGGCGATGCTGAGGCGAAAGATCGCATGTTTGAAAGAGATAAGGATGATCTTCGTTCACTCGGCATAGAGATTGAGCTTGGAACCTTTGATCCACTCTTCGAAGATGAGGCTGGATATCGAATTAAGGCTGAGAACTACCAATTACAGCTGAGCGATATTGATGCAACCGATATCGCCCTTCTCTCACAAGCAGGGAAGGTATGGAGAGAGGCAGCTTTGGGGGAGAGTGCCCAATCAGGGCTGCGAAAGTTAAAGGCATTGGGTATTGAAGCAGATGTAGATTTGCTGACCGAGATTTCTCCATCAACTCTGTCTGCTCCTGAACAACTCGAAGACATCATCGAGGCGATCACTGATCGACGGATCATAACCTTTGAATATCTCAACAGCGATCTTGCAAGTACCGTGAGAATGATAGAGCCATACCGCCTCTCCAATTCCCGTGGCTATTGGTATGTGATTGGCCGAGATACTGAAAAAGAGTCTCTGCGGACTTTCCGCCTCGATCGATTTACTTCATCTGTCAGCCAAGGCACTCGCTCAGGAGCCTTTGAGGTGGACCTCGTGGCGCTCGATGAAGAGGAGATGAAGAATGAAGAGAAGTTTTCTACCGCTCGAATCCAAGTGAGAAAAGGTAAGGGTGCAAATCTACGCAGCGGGGCTAAAGTTTCAGAGATCGATTCAGAGTGGGATGAGTTGGAGGTTCAATTTCTCACCCCGGACCACATCATTCGAGAGGTCCTCTGGGTCGGAGAGAATGCAATCATTGTTGAACCTCAAGAGCTCCGCGAATCGTTGATCTCACATCTCAGAGAGGTAGCAGCGAACCATGGCAAATAAGAGCGCTCCAATAAAAGAGGTTTCTCGCCTGCTCGATCTCGTTCCATTCTTATCAACACATTCGCATATCTCTCTTAAAGAACTTGCCTCTGAATTCGGGGTCAGCGAGAAGGAGATGGCGAGTGAATTAACGGCGCTATCTATGTGTGGATTACCTGGATACACGCCTTATGAGTTGATCGAAATCTTCTTTGAAACAGGTTATGTCACCATCAATAACCATGAGACCCTCGATATTCCAAGAGCCCTTACTCGGTTGGAAGTTGCCTCACTCTTAATTGGACTTGAGATTTTGAAGGACCGAGCAGAAGAAGGTGGTCAAGAATTCGTAGGCAAGATTGGCTCACTCATCACTCAGTTGAAGGCTCTCATCGGTGAGGCGATTGATATTGAAGATGCGCCACAATCTGCGTTTATTCCGACTATCGAATCGGCTATTGCATCTCGTAAATCTCTGCTCCTTGAATATCAGTCTCCCGTGAGGGATGAGGTCTCACTTCGCGAAGTAGAACCACTCCATCTTGAGGTGGATAATTCTCAAACCTATCTCAACGCCTACTGTCACACAGCAGGAGAAATGCGTAAATTCCGCCTCGACCGAGTTCATTCGATCAAGCAGGGACAGGCTAAGTCGGAGATGCCAGAACGTGGCGCAGAGAGTGAGGAGCCATCCTTGGAGGTCCTCATGAAGGTCTCCGGATCCCGGAGGCAGGTGGCCGAATTATTCTCCATCGATTCAATCGGAAAAGATGGCAAGGTCGCCACCCAGGTCTACTCATCAGAGTGGTTAATCAGGGCAGTATTGGCAAGCGCCCCTGCAATTACCCTCATAGAGCCTCGAGAGATTCGTGAGTCAATCGCCCTGAAGGCGGAGAAAATACTCGCCCTTTACTCCTCATAGCAGCCCTCCATGCGATAGGTTTTCCCTCAGTACGCAGGCCACCTGACCTCAGGGAGCCGCCTTTACCTCAAGGAGAATGACATGTTCCTACGTGAGCCGCAGCACTGGATTCCAATTGTGCTTATCTTCGCCCTTCTATTTGGTGCAAAGCGTCTACCGGATTCAGCTCGTCAACTCGGTCGTTCTATGCGTATCTTCAAGTCAGAGATGAAGGAACTCAAGAACGACGACGCGGACGACGTCAAAGACGCTAAGAAGAACGACGACTCTTCCGAGAAGTAATCTCCATGGCGACCTCCAATGGCGGTCGCATGCCGCTGATCGAACATTTACGCGAGCTGCGCCGTCGAGTATTTAAGTCCGCACTTGCGATCACGATTGGCGCAGTAGTTGGATGGGTTTATTACAACCCGATTATCACCAAACTCTCCGAGCCTGTCTGCGACCTTAAAAAAGCGCAAGCAGAAGATGCTACCCATTGCGGTGCGCTCGTTATCAACGGCGTTCTTGGTCCACTCAATTTACAGATCAAGGTAGCAATCCTTGCCGGAATCATCCTCACAGCACCAGTGTGGCTTTATCAGCTCTGGGCCTTCATCGCACCTGCGCTCCACCGAAAAGAGAAGCGGACATCTATCTTCTTCATCGCATCTGCCACGCCATTCTTTGCCGTTGGGGCAATCCTTGGCTATTCAGTCCTGCCGATGGCGATCAAGGTTCTCTTTGGCTTCACACCCGATGCTCTTAATAACTTGGTCAACTTTGACGATTTCTTAAGTTTCGTTCTTCGCATGATTCTGCTCTTTGGTATTGCCTTTGAGCTTCCAGTCTTTCTCGTCACCTTCAACTTCATCGGATTTCTCTCTGGAAAAACAATTCTCAAACCATGGCGAGTATGGGTCTTTGGAATCTGTCTCTTCGTTGCAAGCTTCTCGCCTACAGCAGATCCACTCTCAATGGCCATGCTCGCAATTCCGCTCATCGGTTTCTATTTTATGGCGGGCGGGATAGCGGTCCTCAACGATCGCAGAAGAGCTCGAAAGTCAGACGCAGTCCTCACCGAGGATGGCAAGATCGCCCCTGCTGCTCCGATTGAATCAGCATCACCTATCGACAACCCTGATTCTTAAGGGATAGATATGTGGCTGATAGCGATTAACCCTCACTCTGGAAATGGGAGAGGTGCAGCTGTTGCGAGTGAAGTGCTTCGCTATCTCTCACTTCACGATATCTCTTACCGTTCCATAGCAGCAGGCAGTGCCGAAGAGCTATCTCAGCTATTGGCATCAGAGGTTGATTCAAAGAGCTATCAAGGGATCATCGCAGTAGGTGGAGATGGATTAGCCCATCTCGTATTGCAGATATGCGTGCCTCGACACCTTCCATTTGCAATCGTTCCAGCGGGCACAGGAAATGACTTTGTGAGAACGCTCGGATGGTCTTTGGAAGATATTGAGCCAATGCTCGATCGAGTTACAACCACCGCTCCGACTCCGATCGATCTTGGAAATGTTGATTCTGAGTGGTTTGGGGCAATTCTTTCTACAGGCTTCGATTCAGTAGTAAATGAAACTGCAAATCGCTTAGGTTGGCCAAAGGGACCACAGCGCTATAACGTAGCAATTGCGATGGAACTCCCTCGATTTAAACCACGTAAGTATGAAATTACATGTGATGGCTCCACATTTACGACAGAAGCGATGCTGGTTGCAATCGGAAATGGTAAGTCTTATGGCGGGGGGATGAATATCTGTCCGCAGGCAAATCTATCCGATGGCCTATTCGATATTGTGATTTTGGAGCCAGTCAATAAATTCGAATTCTTAAAGACTTTCCCTAAGGTCTATAGCGGAGCCCACATCTCCCATCCGAAGGTCAGAACGATGCGAGGACAGAAGGTGAGCATCTCGGCAAATGCCGTTGCCTATGCAGATGGTGAACGGATAGGACCTGCTCCCATTTCGGCTGAGTGTGTTAAGGATGCGGGTCTGACATGGAAGCTGTAGGAACGCCTGCTGAGCGGTATGCAGCGGCTAAGAAACGATCATCTCATCCACTTACCAACGACTTCATCGCTCAATTCGATTTTGGATTTGATGAGTTTCAGATTGTTGCCTGCCATGCCGTAGAGGATGGTAGAGGCGTGCTAGTGGCTGCTCCCACGGGTGCAGGTAAGACAGTGGTGGGGGAGTTCGCTGCATTTAGCTCTCTAGCCCGAGGAAAGAAATGTTTCTATACGACCCCAATCAAGGCGCTCTCCAATCAGAAATATCACGAGTTTGTTGCTCGATTTGGTGAAGAACGAGTCGGACTTCTCACCGGCGATACCAATATCAATTCTGATGCTGAGATTATGGTGATGACCACTGAAGTCCTTCGCAATATGCTCTATGCCAACTCTTCCACGCTCATGAACCTCGGCGCAGTAGTCATGGATGAAGTGCACTACCTGGCCGATAAGTTCCGTGGCGCTGTATGGGAAGAAGTACTTATTCACCTGATGGAGAGCGTCCAGGTCATTTCTCTTTCAGCAACTGTAAGCAATGCTGAGGAATTTGGTGAGTGGCTCGGTGAGGTGCGCGGTCAGACAGATGTGATTGTCTCTGAAGTCAGACCTATTCCGCTCTATCAACATGTATTGATAGGCAATCGCCTAATCGATCTCTTCAGTGAGCCCGGTCGGGTGAATCCAGAGATTCTTGCCTTGGAACGACAGGCGCTTAAGAGGGTCCGCACACCTCGCCATCGTCGTGATCGTTTTGGAAATGATGAAGAGAGATTAAGTAGAGATGAGGTTATTGAAAAGCTCCAGCGAGAAAATCTCCTACCGGCTATCACCTTCATCTTTTCTCGAGCTGGCTGTGATGCCGCGGTCAAGCAATGCCTCAACGCTGGTATCAAGTTAACGAACGCAGAAGAACGCTTGGAGATCATCAACACCGCAACTTCATACACGCAGAACATCGCCGAGGAAGATCTCGAAGTCCTTGGCTATCGCGAATGGTTATTAGCGCTAGAGCGTGGAATAGCGGCTCACCATGCAGGTCTCTTGCCAAGCTTTAAGGCAGCTGTTGAGGATCTATTTAAGCGCGGTCTTGTGAAAGCGGTTTTTGCCACTGAAACTCTCGCACTTGGTATCAACATGCCTGCGCGCACAGTGGTTCTAGAAAAGCTCACCAAATGGAATGGCGAGGGGCATGTCTCCATTACGCCTGGTGAATACACCCAGTTGACTGGAAGAGCTGGACGACGTGGAATCGATATTGAGGGAAATGCTGTCGTCCTATGGTCGCCCACGGTTGACTCAGCAACAGCAGCCGGACTTGCCTCAACGCGAACATATCCACTTCGTTCATCCTTTACGCCCTCATACAACATGTCGATCAACTTAATTGCCCGCTTTGGACGAGAGCGTGCTCGCACAAGTCTTGAATCTTCATTTGCACAGTTCCAAGCAGATAGAGCTGTTGTGGGTTTGGTTAAGCAGATTAGAAAGAATGGCCTCGCTGCCGCCGAACAATTAGAGTCAGCGGTCTGCCACCTCGGTGATTTCGAGGAGTATGCATCTATTCGGATGGAGATAAAGGAGACTGAGCGGCTGCTGAGCCGTCGAGATGGAAGAAGAACTTTCGATAATCGGCAGCGTCAACATATGGAGAATGAATTAGATTCTCTTCGTCGACGACTAAGGCAACACGAGTGTCATTCATGTAATGATCGTGAGACTCATGCCAGGTTTGCTGAACGAGCTGCCAGACTCAATCGAGAGTCTGCAGGCTTACGTGAACGCGTAGAGAACCGCACACACGTGATTGCAAAGACCTTCGACCGCATCTGTGATGTTCTGACCCATCTTGGATATATTGAGGGCGAGAAACCACTTGAACAGGGAAAGATCCTTGCCAAGATTTATGCGGAATCTGATCTTCTTCTTACCGAGACCATACGTAATGGAGTGCTCGATAATCTCTCAGCGCCAGAGCTGGTATCGGTCATCTCATCAGTGATTTACGAGAGCCGAGGAAGCGAGAACTTCTCACCAAAGATGCCTCATCAAAATGTCGCCAATGCACTGGCATCTATTACATCTATCTGGTCGCATCTTGAGAGCATTGAAGAGGATTTCGGTGTTCAGACCCAGAAGGAGCCGGATTTCGGCTTCTGCTTTGCCTCCTACCGCTGGGCGAGCGGTCATTCACTTTCTAGCGTGCTTAAGGGTAGCGATATGACTGTCGGAGACTTCGTTAGGAATATGAAGCAACTAATAGATCTTCTGACCCAAATCGGAGGCGCATCTGAAACTTTGAGACCACACTGTCGCGAGGCTGTTAAACGTATCGACAGGGGAGTGGTCTCCTATATGGTGGGTGAACTATGACCCTCATGCTCTTAGACAGCGCATCACTCTGGTATCGCGCCTATTACGGAATGCCGGACACACTCCTTTCTCCATCAGGTATGCCAGTTAACGCTATTCGTGGCTACCTAGACATGACGGCGAGATTAGTGTCGATGTATTCACCGAATCGATTGGTCGCCTGCATCGAAGGTGATTGGCGCCCATCATGGCGAGTTGAATTATTCCCAGATTACAAAGCCAATCGCCTTGAGGAGGATAGCGAGGAAGAAGAAGAGCCAGAGACTCTCACTCCACAGATTCCCGTTCTGCTCGATCTGATCGATGCCTTCGGCATCCCAATGGTTGGTGTAGATGATTACGAGGCAGATGATGTGATGGCAACATTTGCAACTCGCGAGAAAGGACCGATACGAGTTGTCACGGGCGATCGTGATCTCTTCCAGTTGGTAGATGATAAGAAAGATATCAAGGTTGTATATCTAGCAAAGGGCATATCCCAACATGATCTCGTTGACTCTCAGTGGGTTGCAAATAAGTATGCAATCCCCGGTGATCGATATGCGGTCTTTGCAATGTTTAGGGGCGATCCATCAGATGGATTGCCTGGCGTTAAAGGCATAGGCGAGAAGGGTGCTGCTCTTATCGCCAATCACTTCGCTACAGCTGAGCAAGCACTGCAAGCTGCGCACGAAGGGCATGAATCGCTACCTCCAGCACTGGCCAAGAAGATTATTGCAGGCCATGAATATCTCAAAATTGCACCTACATTGGTTCATTGTGCGCGCGATGTTGCGCTACCCAAGATGAAAATTGATATGCCACCAAAGCCTGCAGATCTTTCTGAGATATATCGGATGAAAGATGAATATGGTTTGGGGGCAAGTGTCGATCGCCTGATAGCAGCGCTCGGATGGTAAAGATTCAAAACCTTGCGCTAACCCTAGTAGCTGCTGTTATCTTCTCACTCGCATTCGAACCTGTTGGGTTTTGGTTTGCCGCACCGATTTCACTTGCAATCTACTTCTTTCTCCTCAAACGAGGTAACGATCCATACCTGACCTCAACACTCTACGCGTTCACCTCAAATGCAATCATTCTCTCTTGGAGCAAGACTTTTGTAGGGGTTCTTCCTTGGATGCTCCTTGCAGTTCTCCAAGCCCTCTATTTCATTCCAATCGCATTTCTATGGAAGAGAACGCGAAATCTCACAGCAGTAATCGCAGCTCTTCTCATCATGGAAGAGGTGAAGAGCAGGTATCCATTTGGAGGCTTTGGTTGGACACGTATTGGATTTAGCCAAGTTGAATCGCCCTACGCACCTTATTTCGCTGTCGTCGGCGTAATTGGGCTCTCGATCATCACAACGCTGATTGCCCTTATTCTCGTTGAGCGTTCTCGCACTTTGGTAACTCTTATTCTCTCGCTTTTAATCTTTACCCCGTTCCTAGTCTCAACGAGTGCAGGGGAGGGGTCAATCCAAGTTCGAGCCATTCAAGGAGGCGTTCCGGAACGGGGGCTTGATTTCAACGCTCGAGCTCAGGCCGTATTGGATAATCACATTGATGTAACTCTGAAGGAATTTAGAAAATCGGACCAATTGATTCTATGGCCTGAGAATGCAATCGATGTCGATCCTTTTGAGAATAAGCAGGTATCTGAAAAGTTATCGAAGTTGCAAACAACAACTGGAATTCCGTTGCTAGCAGGGGCAATCGTAGAATCCAAAGGCTTACTCAACACCGCAGTACTTTTCGATTCAGCAACTGCTGCAAAATCGATTTATATAAAGCGATACCTGACTCCTTTTGGAGAGTTTATTCCTCTTCGCAATATTGCCTCCATTGTCTCTCCACACACAGATGGAGTCACTGATTTCACACCAGGAAATGGGTTGATTATCCATGAGGTAGACGGCGTGAAGATATCTTCCGTCATCTGCTACGAACTCTTAAGCGATTCGATTATCAGAGAGAGTGCGAGAAGTTCAGATTTCATCTCAGTCTTGACAAATAGCGCAACCTTTTCCGGTAGCGCTGAAGGCGATCAACAGATGTCAATCACAAGAATTCGGGCCATAGAAAGTGGTAAAAACATCATCAGCGTTTCAACGACCGGTCCTTCCGCATTTATCAACCACAGGGGAGAGGTACTTTCGAAATTAGCTGAAGGGGAGGTGGGTTCTGTCTCTCAAACCATTGAGTTGATAGATTCGCAAACTCTGGCAACGCGATATGGCGAAGAACTTACCTATCTCGTATTACTCTTATCCTCATTGTGGATTGCAGGATCTCTTCGATCTCAGGGAAAGGGGTAGGTGTGAAGCCAGTAATTTTGATTCCTACCTACAATGAATCGATAGCTATTGTTGAGTTGCTCAACTCCCTCACTGAGCTTCGCAAATCTAGAGATTTTGATGTTCTGATTCTCGATGATAATTCCCCCGATAAGACCGCAGATATTGTCGACAATTTAAATCTCAGTTGGGTTTCGGTCTTGCGTCGTCCTGGTAAGGCTGGCTTAGGTGCCGCATACCGTGCTGGATTTGCCGAAGTTCTTAAAGGCGAGAGTTACACCCATGTGATCACAATGGATGCAGATGGGTCCCATCGCGTCGAAGATCTTCCAGCGATGATGGATGCCCGGCACAGCTCAGATATCTCAATTACTCTGGGAACGAGGTGGATTCCTGGCGGATCTGTGGTCAACTGGCCGTTATTTCGCCAATTACTCTCACGGGCAGGAACTGCATATGCTCGAATCGCCCTACGAATTCCGCTTCATGACCTCACCGGAGGCTTCCGAATCTACTCTGTAGCCCTTCTGAGAAAACTCAATCTTTCCCAGATGACTGCTACGGGATATTGCTTTCAGATTGAGATGGCGATGGCTAGTGAGTTAGCTGGCGCATCAATGCGAGAAGTTCCCATCACATTTGTTGAACGCATCAATGGCGTCTCCAAGATGAGTAGAGCGATCGTTATTGAAGCACTCTGGCAGACAACTCTCTGGGGGCTCTCTCGTGCGCTTAGGCCTAATGCCGATAAGTTACATTATGTAAAGCCAGAGTAATCCGACCCTCCCCATTTGGGGCGCGTTGAGGAACTCACTACCGATAATCATCGAGCGGCGTGCATGAACAGACAAGATTTCTATCGCCATGAGCGCCATCGATACGTGAGACTGGTGGCCAGTACTTCATTCGGGAACCGATGATTTCCCCGCTTATAAAGCCCTCCAGAGGCGCTGGATAGCCACCCTTTTCCCGCGGGTAAGCCCTATCCCAATCGCTCGATGTCACAGAGAGGGCGGTGTGAGGGGCATGGCGCAGAGCTGACTCCTCAATAGCGACCTTTCCATCGATGACCTCTTGGATTTCGGCGCGGATAGCCTCCATCGCAGCGATGAAGCGCTCAATCTCGCCTATATCCTCAGATTCCGTTGGTTCGATCATCAGCGTGCCGGCTACCGGGAAAGACATCGTTGGGGCGTGGAAGCCGTAATCCATTAAGCGCTTAGCAATATCGTCAACGCTCACACCAGAGTCCTTAGTGAGACCTCGGATATCGAGGATGCATTCGTGAGCTACTCGCCCATTGGCGCCGGTGTAGAGGATTGGGTAACTAGAGCTCAGGCGTGACGCGATGTAGTTGGCGGAGAGAATCGCAACTTGTGTTGCATGTGTGAGCCCCTCTCCCCCTAAGAGTCGAATGTAAGACCAAGAGATTGGCAAGATGCTCGCTGATCCAAATGGTGCAGCAGAGATTGGCCCGGGTCCCGTTGCAGGTCCAGCCAAATCATCGAGCGGATGGTTCGGTAGGAATGGAGCAAGGTGTGAACGTGCAATCACAGGTCCAACTCCCGGTCCCCCGCCTCCATGTGGAATCGCAAAAGTCTTATGAAGGTTGAGATGAGAAACATCTGCGCCGAACTTTCCAGGCTGAGCAACTCCTACTAGAGCATTGAGATTTGCACCATCTACATAGACCTGTCCCCCAGCATCGTGCACGAGTGCGCAGATTTCGGAGACTGCGGTCTCAAAGACGCCATGAGTCGATGGATAAGTAATCATAAGTGCTGCTAGGTGGCCAGCGTTTTCAGTGATCTTTGCCTTAATATCTTCTACCGAAACGTTTCCGTTTTCGTCACAATCGACGACGACAACCTTCATTCCTGCCATCACAGCAGATGCGGCATTCGTTCCATGCGCACTCGATGGAATGAGACAGATATTGCGATCGTGATCACCGCGAGAATCGTGATAGTTGCGAATGGCAAGAAGACCCGCGAACTCTCCTTGGGAACCAGCATTTGGCTGCAACGAAACTGCATCGTAACCGGTAATTGCAACAAGCCACTCGGAGAGCTGAGAGATCAACTTACGACTTCCCAGTGTTTGATCTGCTGGAGCAAATGGATGCAGAGATGCGAACTCAGGCCATGTGACAGCCTCCATCTCTGTGACGGAGTTGAGCTTCATGGTGCAGGAACCGAGTGGAATCATGGTGCGATCGAGTGCCAAATCTCTATCGGCAAGATTGCGAAGGTAACGCATCATTCCAGTCTCTGAATGATTTGTGTTAAAGACTGGGTGTGTGAGGTATTTGCTTGATCGCAAAACATTTTGAGGAAGCGCTTCTGGAGCAACGTCAGAGAGACCAAGAATTGAGAGAACTTCAGCAAAGAGCTCTTCCGTTGTCTCCTCATCGAATGAGATGCGAACCTCAGTATCACTAACCTTCCCAAAGTTAATGCCACGAGCATTTGCTCTCTCGTGTGTTGCCCGAGCATCTGCGACATCTACAGTCACGGTGTCAAAGACGATCCCATTTCGAGATTGTGAAGCAAGCTGCAATCGAGATGCAAAGTTATGAACACGCTCTGCGATCGAGCGCAGTCCTGCTGGGCCATGCCACATCGCATAAAAAGCGCTCATATTGGCAAGGAGTACTTGCGCAGTACAGATATTTGAGGTCGCCTTGTCGCGACGAATATGTTGCTCACGCGTTTGAAGAGCAAGTCGAAATGCTGGCTTTCCAGTGGCATCAATACTCTGACCGACTAAGCGACCAGGCATGGAACGCTCAAGACCATTGCGCACTGCGAGGAAGCCTGCATGAGGGCCACCAAATCCCATCGGAACTCCAAAGCGCTGGGAGGTGCCGACAGCGATATCTGCGCCCCACTCCCCTGGTGGCTTAAGCAATGTAAGCGCGAGAAGATCGGTAGCTGCTATGACAAAAGCGTTTTTCGAATGAGCAAATTCGGTCACTGCAGAGAAATCTAGAACTTCACCCGTTGTATCTGGATATTGCAGAAGCAGACCGAAGAATTCACCTTCATAGCCATCAGCGGCGAGATGGCCAGCATCTACCTCAACCACCTTGATGCCAAGCGGCTTGGCTCTAGTGGCAACCACTGCCTTTGTCTGAGGATGAACATGCTCTTCAATAAGAAATACTGCATCATCGCTAAGTTTGGATGCTCTACGAGCAAGCGTCATTGCCTCAGCTGCTGCAGTTGATTCGTCCAGCATTGAGGCATTGGAGATATCTAATCCCGTTAACTCACAAACCATTGTTTGAAATGCAAAGAGCGCTTCCAGGCGGCCTTGTGAAATCTCAGGCTGATATGGCGTGTAGGCGGTATACCAAGCGGGATTCTCTAGGACATTTCGCTTTACGACCGGTGGAACGATGGTGCCGTAATAACCGGTACCAATGAGAGATCTAAAAACTTTATTCTCTGATGCGATCGAGCGTAGCTCTGCGATTACTTCAACTTCACTCTTACCGCTATTGAGCTGACCTTCAATTACACCCTTAATTGCAATGTTGGAGGGAACTACATCTGCAATAAATGAGTTGAGGTCTTTATAGCCAAGGTGTGCCAGCATCGCCGCTTCATCGGAGTGGGTTGGACCAATATGGCGATCTTCAAATGAACGGCTCACAACACTCCCCCGAGTAGTTAGTTACTGGGGTGCAATATATTGTGAGTTAGGCGCCTTTCGCCTTACGACGGAGCGAGAGTTCATCGTTACCTTCGCCACCAACTACTTCGCCATTAAACTCTCCAGCCAAGGTTGAGAGTGATCCCTCCACCTCGTGCCACACCTTGCCTACAGCGATACCAAAGACACCTTGTCCACCCATAAGAAGGTCGACAATTTCATCAGGGCTGGAGCATTCATAGATAGAGGCGCCATCGCTCATCAAGGTGATTCGTTCTAACTCAACAACGCCACGGCCGCGAAGGTGATCTACCGCTGTGCGAATATTTTGAAGCGAGACGCCAGCATCGAGAAGGCGCTTTACAATCTTAAGTACAAGGATGTCGCGGAAGCCATAGAGGCGGGCAGAGCCAGATCCATGTGCAGTGCGAATAGAAGGTTCTACCAAACCGGTACGAGCCCAGTAATCGAGTTGGCGATATGTGATGCCAGCTGCGGCGCAGGCGGTAGCGCCGCGATAGCCGATCTGAAGTTCTTGCTCTGTCACGAGAGGGGGCTCGCTTTCGGGAGAAGTCCCAGGGGATGTGGGAACTGGATAAGGGTAGGTCGAGGAAGGCTCAAGCTCTGGGAGCGACACGCCCCAAACCTCTAGTTGAGGTTAAGAGTTTACGCGAAATCCTCCGGGTTTATCTGGTCGAGGAACTCCCTAAAGGCCTCAACCTCCTCCTCGCTCTGCCCCTCTGCCCCGGCCGGAATTTCGATTCCTGCCCTTGTGAGGAGGTCGTGATCGACCAGGATATTGGTCTTCGTGCGAAGTGCGATCGCGATGGCATCTGATGGTCTGGCAGATATCGGTGGAACTCCCCCACTCTCACCTCGAACGATGAGCTCTGCATAAAAGATTCCATCGACCATATCGGTGATGTGAACTGCGGTGAGGGTAAGTGCCGAACTCTCAAGGATGTCGACGATGAGATCGTGAGTCAAAGGTCTCTGTGGGCGTAACTCTTGCTGGGCAAAAGCAATCGCGGTCGCCTCAACTGATCCAACCCAAATTGGAAGGAACGTTGTTCCCTCCACCTCTTTGAGAAGAACGATTGGCTGGTTAGATGGCATCTCGATTCGAACGCCAACAACCTCAACCAGAGTAAACATTAGCGAGGGCGGTTGAGACCGCTACGAACTAGCGATGCATGAAGGCGAACTGAGAGAGCAGCAATCTCCTTCTGAACTTCTTCAGCGCGAGCCTTTGCTTCACTCGACTTCTGGCGAGTAAATGGTGTGATGACTTGTTCAATCAAACCAATCTCACGATCTGCAGCTGTCTTAAATGAGCGAAGGTGACGCGCTTCGATTCCAAATGCGGCCATCTCGGCAACAGCCTTTGCAACTGAGAGAGCATCGGCATCGTAGTGGCGACCTCGAAGTGTGATGAGACCAAATGATTCAAGTTCGACCAGCTGGGAATCCTCAAGGCCAGAGGCGCTAATGAGCTCCTCCCTCGAGAGACGCATCTCCGATTGCTCACCAAATGTGGAAGGAGCGATCTCTCCATCGACAGTTGCAAGGCCAAGTGTTGGACGCGGAACTGCTGCGCCATTTGCTGTGGGAACTAGTCCGCGATCGAGGGCGTCAAGGTTCTCTTTGATTACCTTCAATGGAAGATACTGATCGCGCTGAGCAAGTAGAACATAACGAAGTCGCTCGAGATCGTTACTTGTAAATTTACGATAGCCAGATGGGGTGCGCTGTGGCTCGATAAGACCCTCTGATTCAAGGAAGCGAATCTTAGAGATAGTGATGTCAGGGAAATCTCCACGCAACTTGGTCAATACTTCGCCGATACTTAAATAGGCACGTGCTGGAACGCTCACTTACTTCTCCCCTGATGTTGTTCTGCTGCTAATAAAGAGCATGTGGAATTTACCGATTTGAATCTCATCTCCTGTTACAAGGCTATGAGTACTTGCTTGCTGATTATTGATGTAGGAGCCGTTGAGACTTCCTGCATCGGTGAAGATAAAGGCGGAGCCCTCACGCTTAATTGAGGCGTGGCTTCGAGAGACTGTCACATCATCGAGGAAGATATCGCTCGATGGAGAACGGCCAATCGTGGCTCCGGTTGAGGTGATAAGGAAACGAGCTCCACGTGATGGACCGCGATGGATAAAGACCATTGCGCTCTCACCCGAACCGTTCATCACCTCGTTGAGAACTTGCTGCTCCTCAGGAGTCGACTCTGTGATGAGCTTTTCGATCAAGGCAACGGGGGAAGAATCTGCTACCGATCTCACGCCGAGGTGGAGGGTGGTGGTTACTTCATGTGATGGAACCGCTTCAGCCATCAAATCCCCCTCTACTTCAACTTGAGGATGACAGTAGAGAGTTCTAAAAGAATTATCAAGCCGGCGCAAGGCGCCTTGGCGGCAGAACTCTTAGCTGGTGATCTCGCCGTATTGGGCAGCGGTGAGAAGGGTGGCAGGTTCTCCACTTATTGAGATTTCCGCCAACCAGCCTGCGCCATAAGGGTCAGAGTTGACAAGTTCGGGTGCGCTATTCAAGCTCTCATTGATAGCAACAACTGTTCCTGTCACTGGTGAGAAGATTTCAGAGACAGATTTAGTTGACTCGACCTCGCCACAGACCTTATCGGCGATGACGCTCTCGCCAACCTTCGGCATCTGGACATAGACAATATCCCCAAGGGCGCCTTGAGCGAAGTCAGTGATACCCATTCGAATAGTTCCTGCAGTTGAAGTTGGCGCAACCCACTCATGCTCTTTTGTATATTGAAGATCTGCTGGAATATTCGACATCGCTTGCCTTCTCTCTTCCTATGTACTCAATCTCAACTGGGCCATTCTTGTAAAAACGGCATCTTCGATACTCCGCAATTAAATAAGTGGCTCAATAATTCTCTGTGATGGAGGCACTCTAATACCCTTAATGGCAGTAATGAAATATGAAACACCTGTGACGAGATAGAGCGCTATCCCCCAGATGGCAAAGGCCCATCCCACGATAAATGCGATCTCTCCAGCGAGGGAATCACTCAGCGCAAGAAGAAGTAGCGGGAAGGCGTAGAGGAGGTTGAATGTCGCAGCCTTACCGATGTAGGTGACCTTAAGTGGTGGTAGACCTTTGCGGGTGAGAGCTATCGTGACCAATCCCAGAGCTAAATCTCGACCTAATAGGAGGAGAATTACCCAGAACGGAAGAGCCTCACGCAGGTAGAGCACGATCAAGGTCGCCACGATATAGATGCGATCGATTGCAGGATCTGCCAGTTCCCCAAAGCGAGAGGTCTGATTCCACGCCCGAGCGAGCTTTCCATCGAGGTAATCGGTAAGGCCTCCGATAGCTAAAACGAGGACTGCCCAACCATCTGCCTTAAGACCAAGTGCGAGCCAGATAAAGATCGGAACACCGAGGCCACGAAGCGCGGTCAAGGCGTTAGGAATAGTCAGGTACTGCCTCACTCCTTTTCGCGCTCCTTGACTCGGATAGCAACCTGAACGGGAGTTCCTGGAAAGCCAAACTCCTCGCGGAGGCGACGCTCAATAAAGCGACGATAGGAGGCTTCGATCCAGCCAGAGGAGAAGACGACAAACTTAGGCGGTGCGATACCGGCTTGGGTCGCGTAGTAGACCTTTGGCTGCTTTCCGCCGCGAACCGGTGGCGGAGTTGCTCCGATGAGTGCCCCGAGGAATGAGTTGAGCTTGGAAGTTGGAACGCGCTTCTCCCACGAGGCGAGTGCGGTGCGAAGGGCTGGAGCGAGACGATCGCGGTGCCAACCAGTCTTGGCCGCAACATTTACCCGCTGGACCCACTCGATATGACCAAGGTGGCGATCGAGCTCTTTCTCTAGCTGGTCCCGACGATCATCATCGACTAAATCCCATTTATTGAGGACGAGGACCATCGCTTTGCCAGACTCTTCAACCATGGAGATGATTCGAAGGTCTTGTTCGGAGATTGGTACTGATGCATCGAGAACAAGAGCGACACATTCAGACCTTTCAAGCGCAGTCTGTGTTCGTAGCGTTGCATAGTAATCAGTTCCACTTGCTTGATTTGCTCGCTTCTTGATGCCAGCTGTATCAACGAAGCGCCAAATCTGACCGCCGATTTCAATAAGTGAGTCAACTGGATCGCGAGTTGTTCCTGCAACATCATCAACAATTGAACGATTTTCTCCTGCAAGCGCATTGAGCAAACTTGATTTTCCAACATTAGGTCGTCCGATCAACGCAATGCGACGATAACCATCTTGCGTCTGTGCGCGACCTACCTCAGGAAGTGATTTAACGATTGTGTCGAGAAGATCACCAGATCCACGTCCGTGAAGACCTGAGACAAAGTGCGGCTCCCCCAAACCTAAATTCCAAAGCGCATGGGCATCTGCTTCATCGTTATCGCCATCTACTTTATTTGCAATCAGAATAGTTGGCTTCTTAGCTTTACGAAGCTCCTGCACCATCACATCATCTTCATCGAGGGCGCCGACTTGTGCATCGACAACAAATGCCAAGATATCTGCCTCTTCCATGGCAAGTTCTGCGCCAGCAGAGATTGCAACTGAAATTCCATCAGGACGTGATTCCCATCCTCCGGTGTCCATCACAATAAATCTACGACCTCCCCATTCGCATTCATATTGAACGCGATCACGGGTAACTCCTGGCGTGTCTTCAACAATGGCTTCACGGCGTCCAATGAATCTGTTGATGAGAGTTGATTTACCAACATTTGGTCGTCCGAGAATTGCAACGATAGGCAAACCTAAAAGAGAACGCTCAACAAGAAGTTCCCAAACTCGTTCGATCGTCTCTTCAAGATTGAGTTCGGTGCTGTCGATATGGACGGCGTCGGTTGCCATAGCTAAAGGGCTTGTTTTACGGGTTGAATCGATCTCATCACGAGAGGTTAAAGATTGCTCGATAGTGGAGGTGTCAACAGATGAGTCATTGATTTCATTTTCGCGACGATTGGTACGAGCATCAATATCGGCGGTGAGGTAGACCTTCAGCGCTGCATCTGGACAGACAACAGTTCCAATATCGCGACCTTCAACAACTATTCCTCGATCTGCGCATTCAATGATGGATCGTTGTAATTGCAGAAGCTCTTCGCGAATAAGAGGATCTGCTGCAATCAAGGAAACTTTATTTGTGACGCTGAGAGTGCGGATCTCATTTGAGATATCTCTTTCACCGAGAAATATCTTCGGATTTCTAGGATCTGCAATAAATGAGATTCGATTTACCTTAAGGGCCGCAAGAATATCTTTTGCATCATCGCTCTTAATCTCGATGGCAAGCAGAGCGACTGCTCGATAGAGCGCACCGGTGTCGAGATAATTCCAACCTGCGCGGATAGCGATTCCTTTTGATGTGCTCGACTTACCAGCGCCGCTTGGGCCATCAAGTGCAACGACAATCATCTGCAACCCAAACCTTTCGATAGTAAAGTCGGTAATTAAATACAGCGCTTATTATCGCGCATTAATCTTCGTTACCTCACCATTATCGAGGTGAGTGCGCACTCCAACCCTCTTTGAGAAGATGGCGATAGAGCTTCTCTGCATCGTTTTGAGAGAGAGCCAATGTAATCAATCCAGTGTATTGCTCAGGTGAATGCTCAATAGATAGATCTTCTACGTTTACCTGTGCTTCAGCACATTCATCAAAGAGTGCGGCTAGTTGACCAGGCTTATCCTCAATAACAACTGGAAGGTAGGTGTATTTGCGGGCTACCCCACCGTGCTTTCCCGGAATCATTGATCGACCACGATTTCCACTTTGAATAAACTCTTCAACTCGATCTATCTCATTTAAGTGCGCATGAAGATCTTGGAGGGAATCGATGGCAGATTGGATAAGCGGACTCAAAGCTTGATGATTAGCCGAGATAATCTCTCGCCAGAGAGCAGGATTTGAAGCAGCGATGCGAGTGGTGTCCCGAAGGCCACTTCCTGCCAAGTCGAGCCATTGTGCAGGAGCGCCCTCAAGCCGGGCGGCTAGAAGTGAACTCAGGATCTGAGGAAGATGCGAAATGAGTGCGACCGCCTTGTCATGCTCTGCGCTATCCATCTCAATCACGTGTGCCCCACAGAGTTCGATGAGTTCACGACCTGCAGCCAGGAGCTCGCCCTCTACCCCTTGTGGATCGATTATCCATGCTCTCCCCTGAAAGAGATCTGCTCGAGCAGACTCTGCTCCCCCGACCTCTCTACCTGCCATTGGATGGGTTGGAAGAAATCGCCTCATATCGAGACCCGTTGTTGATACATCAACCTTAGGTTGAGTTTTAACAGAAGAAATATCTATAAAGCCTAAGTTGAGACCTTGTTGGATTTCATCATTTATGACCTGAGAAATGGTTGAGAGTGGAGAAGCGATTACGGTTACCTCAGGGGCGCTTTCGTTCGGTGGTAGACCCATCAAATCTTGGGCAAGTGATGCAGCTCGAGGGTCACTATCTGCCATCGTGACGGCTACCCCTTTAGCTACGAGGGCGAGGCCTATTGAGGATCCAATCAAGCCTGAACCGACTATGCGTACGTGAGAGAGGGTCATTGAAAGGGCACTTACTGTGCAATATCCCTACGGAGAGCTTTCGCTCCGCCGAGGTAGATATGGTTGATCTCTTCGCTCTTAAGTTCAGTTTCTACGGTGACCATCGCCCGAATAACCTTCGAGAGGGCACCTGGAACGTCGATCTCTACTGCGCAGAGAAGTGGCGTCGATTGAAAGCCAACTTCACGGGCGGCTGCGGCGGGAAAGGCTGCGTTGAGGTCAGGGGTGGCGGTAAGTAGAACTGAGATCACCTGCGAAACCTCAAGTGAGTTCGCTTTCAAGATTTCAGCGAGCAGCTCCTTTGTGGCAGCAGCAATCGCCTCAGCGGAATTCTCCGCAACTTGGGTTGCTCCCCTGATTGCTCGCACAGACATGGCCTAAGCATACCCGGATTGAGCCATGGCGCTCATATATTTTTATCGATTTACCTATAAAACGTAAAAACAATTATCCGGATTGATGAGTTCGAGTAAGATCGTTGAACAGGATCCCATTGTTTGTACCTCTACAAAGAATGTCGATAAAACCATTTGATAGGGGGTAATCTGAGCGTACAATTATCGACAAATATACATTGCTCATCGAATGACTCTTGAATATCGATAAAACCATTAAGAAATTAATACTCTCTAAGTCGATAAATTAATTTAAATTTAAAGCCTTTTGCAGACTAAGCAATTCACCGTCATTGAGGTCGCGCCATCTACCTTCAAGAGTTTCACCTAAGGAGATAGGTCCAAACTTGGTTCTGATCAAACGAATGACCTCTACCCCGATAGCCTCCATTAAGCGCCTGATGATGTGATAGCGCCCTTCATGGATAGTTACCTCTAACCAGGTGGCAGAGAGCTGCTTATAGTCGAGGACTCGAGCCATTCCATCTTCGAGCTCTACTCCATTGCGCAAGGTCTTCTCCACGCCCTGGGGAAGCTTCCCATCGAATTCGATGATATAGGTCTTCTCTAGCCCATATGAAGGGTGGGTAGCGCGGAAGGTCAAATCGCCATCATTTGTGAGGAGAATTAACCCTTCAGAATCCTTATCTAAGCGACCCACATGGAATAGGCGCTCTGTCCGTAGATCTATAAAGTCAGCAAGAGACGCCCTGCCTTCAGGGTCATACATGGTAGACAGAACTCCTCTTGGCTTATGAAGTGCAAGATAAGTCTTAGTCAATTGTTGTGTAATTGTCTCACTATCAACCTCGACATTAACCTTTGCAGGGTCAAATTTGGCGCCTAACTCTCGAACTACACGGCCATCGACCATGACTCGTCCTGAGATGATCAGGTCATCGGCTCCCCTGCGAGAGGTGACTCCTGCATCTGCGATGATCTTATTGAGGCGAATCTCTGCCATCTACTTATCCATTTCCGCGGCTATCCATTAACGACAGTCGACATAATCACCCCTTACTTATACAGGGGGTATGGAGGCAGTGTAACTGAAGAGTTAGTCAGTGAGCGAATCGAGGATCTCATCGAGGCCGTCGATATCAGGCAGATGAGGGGCAAGAGGTGGAAGATCTTCTAGGCTATTGAGGCCGAGACGCTCGAGGAAGTAACTGGTGGTCTTGTAGAGGATAGCTCCGGTCTCGTTCTCAATACCGTACTCATCGACTAGTCCTCGTGTGATGAGCGTCTTCATCACAGCTTCAACATTTACACCACGGATAGCCGAGACGCGGGCTCGCGAGACCGGCTGGCGATAGGCGATGACCGCAAGGGTCTCAAGGGCTGCTTGGGTGAGGCGGTTCTGTTGACCATCTAGGACAAACTTCTCGACGACGGAGCTAAATTCAGGGGAACTGTAGAAACGCCATCCCCCGTTGATCGCCTTGAGGGTAAAGCCGCGGTCCTCATAGGAGGCCTTGAGACGCTCCAAGGAATCGACTACCTGGCCGACTGTGACCTCGAGGACCGAGGCCAGGGTCAACTCTGTCACTGGTTCATCGACGACCATCAAAATCGCCTCGATCGAGCGACCTAAGGTCGCCTCGTCATAGACGTGAGAGAGTTGCCCTTCGCTAGGCTCAGTCATCGCCTCGAGGTTCTCCACCTCCACGCTCTCAGCCGCAGTGGACTCCGCGATATCGTTATGATCTTCAATATTCTCACTCATCGACCTGCTCCTCGCCATCTTCGCTTAAATTCTCAACTTCTACTTGAGGGTTTTCGCCTTCTAAACCCTCAACCTCTGCTTCAGGGTATTGCTCGCTGAGTGGGATATCGAACTCCGATGAGGCGAGGATCTCCCCCTCATCTGATCCCACCCAACTGATCTGGAGCTCCCCAAGGGCTACGACCTGTTCAAAACGGAGCGCCCCCTGACGATAGAGGTCAAGGAGGGCTAGGAAGCGAGCTACGACCACAAGGGTCGAATCAGCCTCTTGTATGAGGGCTCTAAAGCTCACAGTACGACCCTTACGAAGGGCCTCGACCACCAGCTTTGACTCCTCAGCGACGCTCACAAGGGCGCTATGGAGGTGCTCTACAGCGACGACAGGTGCGACCTTAGGGGTTAAGACTCGGTCTGCGATAGCTGCAAAGCGCTCTGGACCGACCCCGATAAGGACCTCAGGAAGGAGGCTGGAGAGGGCTGGATCGAGCGCTACGACGCGAGGGAAGGATTTATCTGCAGTTGCGATCGCCTCCTGGAAATTGGCTGCAATCTCCTTGAAGGCGCGATATTGAAGGAGGCGGGCAAAGAGGATATCTCGAGCCTCAAGGAGGGCGAGATCTTCCTCGTCCTCAATCTCACCGCTAGGTAGAAGGCGGGCAGCCTTAAGGTCGAGCAGGGTTGCAGCGATGACGAGGAACTCGGTCGCCTGATCCAGGCGCCACCCCTCGCCCGAGGCCTCAAGGGCGCGGATGAAGGAGATAAATTCATCGGTGACGATGCTGAGCGAGACCTCGGTGATATCGAGCTTATGCTTAGAGATCAGCTGGAGGAGGAGGTCGAAGGGGCCGTCGAAGTTATCGAGATGGACGCTAAAGGCGCCATCTTTGACCGGCTCTGCAGCGGGTGCGAGCCCTTCTTCGAGAATATCCACGCGCGAACCTTACTTGGTCTAGTTGCCTCTTTGCGCATATCGGGCGTAGAGTCGCGCCAATTGAGAAAGAGGTTTGACGCTTGAACGCTAAATCGACATTTGAGGATGATGTAGTTACCGCTACCTCACTCTTCGGAGGAACGCCCCAAAATTTCCCACTCCCTGCTCCCATCACAGAGCATGGCCAGGCGAAGGTCATCTCCATCTTCAACCAGAAGGGTGGAGTAGGAAAGACCACCACAACAATCAGCCTCGGGGCAGCTCTTGCTGAACTTGGACGACGTGTTCTCCTCGTCGACTTCGATCCACAAGGCGGCCTCTCTCTCGGTCTTGGCGTTAATGCCCACCGACTCCCCCTAGAGAACACCGTCTACTACGCGCTCCTAGCACCGGATGCAAATATCGATGAGATTGTTTTGAAATCATCTGTCGCAAACCTCGACTTCCTTCCAGCAAATAAAGACCTTGTTGGAATTGAAATGAAACTCTCAAGTGATATTTCAGGCCATCTCTATCTCAAAAAGGCGCTCGCTCCTTTGCGCAATGAGTATGACGTAATCTTGATCGATTGCCAGCCAACAATGGGACGTCTTGCAATCAACGCCCTTGTAGCATCGGATGAGATCATTGTTCCTATGCAATGTGAAAACTTTGCAATGCATGGATTTATCGAACTCGCAGAGAACATCGGTAAGGTCCGCGAGGTTTATAACCCAAACCTCAATCTAATTGGAATTGTTGCGACGATGTTCGATAAGAAGACGCTCCATAATCGCGAAGTAATATCACGTATTATCGAGGGCCATCCTGGCGTCGTCTTTGACACTCTGATTTCAAAATCTATCCGTTTCTCAGAAGCAACCGTTGCCGGTGAACCAATTACCGCCTATGCAACATCTTCTGCCGGTGCGCAGTCATATCGTCGACTCGCCCGTGAATTAATCTCTCGAGGAGGAGCCCGATGACACGTAGAGCTAGCTTGCCAGGAGCCGATGAGCTCTTCCGTAATACAGCCCCATCACTATCTGCTGTGCGTGAGGTTGCAGTTGAACCAGTGGCTGCTCCTGTCTCAACCCCTGCACCCGTTACTTCATCAGCTCCTAAGAGCAAGAAGGGTGTTCGATCTATTCCCCGTCGTCGTGTTACTCAGGCCGATAAGTCACCATCAGGTCGCGAACGTCACGATGAGAAGATCACCGTCTACCTCTCCCCTGATGAGTTATTCGATCTTGACCAGGCAAGACTTATGCTCCGTGGCGATTTAGGACTTGCCGTAGATCGAGGACGTATTGTTCGCGAGTCAATCGCAGTGATTATCGCTGACCTTGAATCAAAGGGTGAGCAGAGCATTCTTGCTCGCCGTCTTCGCGGCCTTTAAAGAAGTTATTTAGAACGAGGGTGCGCGAGAGAGTAGCTTTCGCGCACCTTATCTATTGTTACCAATGTGTAAATCTGTGTAGTTGTCACAGATGCATGGCCCAATAACTCTTGAACAACGCGAATATCCGCGCCACCATCGAGTAAATGTGTTGCATAGCTATGTCTAAATACATGGGGTGAGACGCGCCCTTCAAGGCCCGCTAACTGTGATGCTCTAAGAACAGTTGTCCAGGCAGATTGGCGTGATAGTCGCGTACCGCGGTTATTGAGAAAGAGCGCTCTCTCACTCTGTGAATTCTTCGCAAGGAGAGATGGGCGGAGGCGCACCAAATAATCATCGAGCGCCTCGAGTGCAAACTTTCCAAGAGGAACAAGCCTCTCTTTCGAGCCCTTTCCTCTTAATTTCAAAATGGTTATCTCTTCTCCATCAAAGGAATCTTTTGAAATATCGCTCACATCAATGCCCACTAGCTCTGCAACTCGCGCACCAGTTCCATAGAGGATTTCGAGAATTGCTCGATCTCGAAGTGTTGTGTGGTCTGCTGGATTGTTAGCCGTATCAAGAAGTCGCGTGATCTCCTCAACACTAAGCGCCTTAGGCAATTTACGAGCAACCTTAAATTGGCTGATATCAACCATCGGATTACTAATCTGATACTCAAGGGCGCAGTATTTATAGAAACCCTTGAGTGATGAGAGAAACCGGTTGACAGAGGAAGGTGACAAACCGCTCCCTGAAAGAGCGCCTATCAGCGTTGAAATTTCTCTTTCATTGACACTGGTGAAAGAGAGCGCCTTATCATTGAGATAGTTCTCAAATTTAGCCAAATCTCTGGCATAACTCGTAATGGAGTGAGCAGATAGCCCTCTCTCTATTCGGAGGTGATCAAGGTAAGTTGCTATTGCAACGTTACATTGAATAGCCATGGGCTACCGCAACCGCCTCATAGCAAACCTTGCCTGCATGAACGTTGAGACCCTTAGCAAGCGCTGAATCTTTAGCGATTGCCGCCTCCCAGCCATTATTAGCAAGAGAGAGTGCATATGGAAGAGTTGCGTTTGTTAGTGCATATGTAGAGGCAACAGGAACTGCTCCAGGCATATTAGCAACACAGTAGAAGACTGCGTCGTGAACCTTAAAGGTTGGCTCGGCATGTGTTGTTGGACGTGAATCTTCGAAGCAACCGCCTTGATCAATGGCGATATCAACAAGCACAGCACCAGGCTTCATGCCCTTCACCTGTTCGTTGGTGACAAGCTTTGGCGCCTTTGCGCCATGGACGAGAACTGCGCCGATAACGAGATCCGCGTTCTTCACCTCTCGGTCAACTGCGCCATAGGTAGAGGCAAGTGTCTTGATGCGCCCCTGATAGACAGTGTCGATATAGGCAAGGCGTGGAAGTGAACGGTCTAGAACTGTGACATCTGCACCCATGCCCATTGCAATAACAGCTGCATTAAGTCCGGCTACTCCGCCGCCAATGACAACTACCTTGCCTGGTGCAACACCAGGGACTCCACCCAATAGAACTCCGCGACCACCATGTGGCTTCTGAAGAGCTGTAGCACCCACCTGAGTTGCAAGTCGACCAGCTACTTCAGACATCGGCGCAAGAAGTGGAAGGGAGCCATTGAGCTCAACGGTTTCATAAGCGATTGCTGTTGTACCACTTGCAATAAGCGCATCTGTACAAGGCTTGGAAGCTGCTAGGTGAAGATAGGTAAAGAGGATTTGTCCTGCTCGAAGGCGTGGGTACTCAGCCTCAATCGGCTCCTTCACCTTCAAGATCATATCTGCATCTTTCCAAATCTTTTCAACATCAGATTCGATAGTCGCACCAGCTGCGATGTACTGCTCATCGGTAATTGCAGATCCAAGACCTGCGCCCTTCTCCACAACAACTTTATGACCGGCGCGGACGAACTCCGAAGCGCCTTCTGGAGTGAGTGCAACACGAGCTTCTAAAACTTTAATCTCTTTTGGGACACCGACGAGCATGACTAGCCTTTCTTAGCAATTGCTGCGGCGATCAGGCCACTAAACAATGGATGTGGACGGGTTGGACGAGAGCGCAGCTCTGGATGAGCCTGTGTTCCAACATAGTATGGATGAACCTCGCGTGGAAGTTCAACAAACTCCACGAGATTCTTCTCAGCAAAGATGCCTGAGAAATTGATGCCTGCTGCGGCGATCTGATCGCGATATTTATTATTTACCTCATAGCGGTGACGGTGGCGCTCAGAGATCTCTGTCGCCCCATAGACCTCGGCCACAATTGAGCCCGGGGTAAGTTGAGCCTGATAGAGACCAAGGCGCATAGTTCCGCCCATATCGGCCTCACCTGCAACGATATCCATCTGCTCAGCCATAGTGGCGATTACGTGGGTTCCGCTATCGGGTGTGAACTCAGCAGAGGATGCATCCTTAATGCCGGCGAGATTACGAGCTGCCTCAATTACCATGCATTGCAGGCCGAGACAGAGACCAAGAGTTGGAATCTTATTCTCGCGAGCAAACTTGAGAGCGCCTAATTTTCCTTCAATACCGCGAATACCAAAACCACCAGGAACGCAGATTGCATCGAGATCACCGAGCTCTTTCGCTGCTCCTTCTGGTGTTTCACAGTTATCACTTGGAATCCAAATCAATTCGACCTTCGCATTGTTTGCAAAGCCACCAGCTCGAAGAGCCTCCGAGACAGAGAGATACGCATCCGGTAGGTCGATATATTTTCCGACAAGTCCGACTCTCACATGGTGCTTCGGATGATGAACCTTCTCAAGGAGTTCATCCCACTCCCCCCACTGCACCTCGTGTCCTCCAAGAGATAAGCGGCGAACAATATAGGAATCGAGTCCTTCGTGATTGAGCACCTTTGGAATATCGTAAATAGATGGAGCATCAACTGCAGCAACCACAGCTTCCATATCAACGTCACACATCAAGGAGATCTTCTTCTTGATTCCCTCAGGAATTGGGCGATCACAGCGGAGAACGATTCCATCGGGTGCAATACCGATACTGCGCAAAGCTGCAATACTGTGCTGAGTTGGCTTTGTCTTTAACTCTCCTGATGGGCCGATGTAAGGAACAAGTGAGATATGGAGATAGAAGACGTTGTCTCGCCCTACTTCTTGGCGAATCTGACGAGCGGCCTCAAGAAAAGGCTGTGACTCAATATCGCCAACAGTTCCACCGATCTCGGTAATCACCACATCAATATCAGGAGAGTCATTGCCGAGCATGCGCTCTTTAATCTCATTGGTGATATGTGGGATGACCTGCACGGTCTCGCCTAAATACTCACCGCGACGTTCACGCGCAATTACTCGTGAATAGACCTGACCGGTGGTGACATTTGCAGAGCCTTCAAGGTTTCGATCGAGGAAGCGCTCATAGTGCCCAATATCGAGGTCGGTCTCAGCGCCATCATCGGTGACGAAGACCTCTCCATGCTGGAACGGGTTCATAGTGCCTGGATCGACATTGAGGTATGGATCGAGCTTCTGCATAGTGACGCGGATACCGCGAGCGACTAATAGGCGGCCAAGACTTGAGGCGGTGAGCCCCTTACCTAAACTTGAGGCGACGCCGCCGGTGACGAAGATATGTTTGGTGACATGTCCATGGCTACTGTCTTTTTGGCTCATGGAAGTCGAACCTATCATCGATTGAGCGCTTCTCCTCGCATCGCAAGGAGTTCCGAGGCGTGTTCTAGGGCACTTGCCGACTCTTCCAGGCCGGCGAGCATCCTGGCTATCTCTTCGACCCGCTGTTCATCGCTCAATCGCTCCACACCAGATTCAACAATCGATCCATCGCTTCGCTTCTCCACCCGGAAGTGGGTATCTGCCCAAGCGGCCACCTGTGGCAGGTGGGTTACAACAATGACTTGGGAGCTCTGGGCTAGAAGATGTAGCCGCCTTCCTACCTCAATCGCAGCCTTGCCTCCGACGCCGGCATCAACCTCGTCAAAGATATAAGTACCAACAGGATGGGTTTTTGCAATAACAACTTCAAGTGCGAGCATGATGCGAGACATCTCGCCGCCCGATGCCCCTTTGCCAATCGCGACTTTATTGGCATTTGCATGGGCCTTGATAGAAATAGCGACCTCATCACAACCGAGTGGAGTGAAATCACTCTCTTTGAGCGCTCCCGCATAATCTGGAGTGACAAGATCAATAAGTAACTCTGTGTGTGGCATAGAGAGGTGCTTTAACTCATCAGATACTGCAGAAGCCAATTGCTCTGCCGCTTCCAATCGAACCTGAGTCAAATTCTTGGCCGAGTTCAGCAGATTCTTCTTAATCGCCGAGAGCTCAGACTCGAGCTCTGCAATCCGTTCATCCCCACCTCGCAAATCTGCAATGCTCTCGCGACCGCTCTTTGCGCGCGCTGCAAGAAGTACTAACTCTTCATCAGGGTCACCTGAACCGCCCCATTTCTTCAAGAAAGCGCTGAGCGTTGCTCGCCGCTCTTGCAGAGCATTGAGGCGATCTGGATCTGCCTCTAACGATGAAAGGTAGGAAGAGAGATCGCGCGTTGCTTCATCGAGTGCGTAGAAGCTCTCGGCGATTTGATCGGAGATTGAATCGAGTTTGGAGTCTCGCCCCTTGGCGTTCTCCAGAAAACGCTTGGCGGCTCCAAGCGATGTTAACGCGCCGCCTTCCTCACTAGACGATGCTTCGAAGGCGCCAGATGCCGCAAGGCGTAGATCTTCTACGCTTGATAAGCGTGAAATCTCATCAACGGTGGATGAGTACTCACCACGTGTCGCCTTTAATTTACTCCAGCCGTCGAGAAACTCCTCCAACTCCGAAATCTCACGATCTCGCTCTTGAGAGGCAGTTTTCATCATCTTGATCCGAGCTTTAAGTTCGCTATACGAAGAAAATTCAGCAGTGTAGTGAACGAGAGCCTCACTCACCTTATCTCCACCAAATCGATCGAGGAGCTCACGCTGTCGTGCAGGTTTAACGAGTTGAGTGTTGGCTGATTGGCCATGAATCTCAATTAAGTGCTCAGAGAGATCACCAAGAACGCTCGCTGGAACGGTAGTCCCATTGCAGAGGGCTTTGCTCTTTCCTTCAGCGGTGACAGATCGAGCAAATATCAATTGGCTCTCTTCAATCCGCAGATCACTATCCGCGAGCTTCTGTGAGAGTTCTGGGGATGGCTGCACACCGACAGAAAAGATTGCTGTGGCGGTTAGTCGGTCAGAGTCATGTCGCACGAGTGCACTATCAGATTTGCCGCCCAAGACAAGATTGAGCGCGGTAAGAATCATCGTCTTTCCGGCGCCAGTCTCACCTGTGAGGACATTGAGACCTCGCCCCAATTCAAGATGGGATTCCTCGATGATACCGAGGTTCTTAATTGAAATCTCTTCTAGATAAGTACGATCACTCACCACGCCATCCTTCAACGGGTAACTTAAATTTCGCAACGAGGCGATCTGTAAAAAGTGTTGGATGAACGTGGGCAAGTTTAATGATATTTGGATTACGAGAGATCTTCACGCGATCTCCCTCCATGAGTGGAAGTTTTCGAAGCGCATCGGCTGAGAGTAAGGCAACGCGAGACTCAACAGTCACAACAATCTCAGATTTAGTTGAAACAACCATAGGGCGCGAGAAGAGTGCGTGGGCTGAGATGGGAAGTAGTAGTAGCGCATCAATCTCTGGCCATAAAACCGGTCCGCCTGCGCTAAATGCATATGCCGTAGAACCCGTAGGGGTTGAACAAATGAGTCCATCACAACCCCAATGAGAAAGTGGGCGATGATCAATTTCAACAAAGAGCTCAACCATCGTTGTGCTATCGCGCTCGACGGTAATCTCGTTAAGCGCCCACCCTTGTGAGATCTCTCTTCCATCCCGCTCAACGCTATAACCGAGAACCATGCGATTCTCGCTAACGTAGCTCTTGTCGATAATGCTCTGTGCTATCGCTGAAATCTCCGGCTTCTCAACTTCTGCAAGGAAGCCAACATGGCCTAAATTGATACCAAGAAGTGGAATTCCGCGCAGGAGAGTTACTTCGGCTCCGCGCAAAATAGTGCCATCTCCCCCGAGAACTATCGCGACCTCGACATCGCCAATATCTTCAGGTTGCACGCGAGGAATGTTTTCGATCTCGACCTCAGTTGGAGTAACCAGGTCAAATCCCTGCGGGATGAGAATCTCTGCGAGTTTGCGCGCCGCAGTGACGGCCTCTTCGCGAGAGGGATTGATTAAGACAACGGCTCTACGTTTACTCATAGCGGCCCATCGGAAATCGCTTTATCAAGTGCAGCCTCTTCGATTGCTGGTGCACCACGACGTAACCAGAGGAAATATTCAACGTTTCCAGCCGGACCAGGAAGGGGGCTTGCAGCTATTCCCATAGTTCCAAGACCGACATCATATGCAGAATCTGCAACATCTAAGACAGCTGCTTTTCTTAGTGCGGGATCGCGGACGACACCACCTGCACCTAGCTTCTCTCGCCCCACCTCAAATTGAGGCTTGACCATGAGAACGAAGTCAGCATCAGAGCGGGATACCGCAGCAAGTGCTGGGAGAACAAGTGAGAGCGAAATGAATGAAAGATCGGCAACAACCAACTCGATCTCTTCGCCCACTTGATCTCCGGTGAGGTGGCGAATATTGGTGCGATCTAGGACTTTAACTCGCTCATCGGTGCGTAGTTCCCACGCCAACTGTCCATAGCCAACGTCAACTGCTACGACTTTCTTTGCACCACGACGAAGAAGAACATCGGTAAATCCACCTGTCGATGCCCCTGCATCAAGGCAGACCTTTCCTTCCACTACAACATCAGTGAAGACATCGAGAGCACCAGCGAGTTTATGACCACCGCGAGAGACGAAATCGTCGCGATCTCCTTGCAGAACTATCGAAGTCTCTGCATCGACTTGGGTAGCCGGCTTAGTCGCGGGAATTCCATTGACAAGAACGGAGCGAGATTCAATTAAATCAGCAGCCTGCTCGCGCGAACGTGCTAGTTCGCGTCTGACAAGCTCTGCATCTAACCGAGTCTTCACTGATTCCTATCCTTATCTATTCAAATTCTCAAACATCGCCCGGTGCAAGCTCCGTGGCAACCGCTTAGAGGCCATCTATCGAATTGAGTGAATCTTGAAGCTTCTTATGGAGCGCATCGAAACGAGCAGCATGCTCAGAGAGATCTGCAGAATCGATCTCTTCAAGTTCGCGACGAACATCATCAACGATAGGTTCTTCGCTGACTTCGCTCTGATGTAATCCCTGTTCACTCATTACTTACTCGCCTTCTGTGTTGGAGCTTTCTTCATATTTCTAGCCGTTGCAGACTTTTTCACTGTGGTCTTACCAACCGACTCCTTGTTCACAACTTTCTTAGCAGTTCTCTTCTTGGTAGCTTTCTCGGCGGTCTTTTTTGGGCTTATTGAGGACTCAAGAGAGCTCACTCGCTCAAGAAGCAATTCATACTCTTCGCGCTTGATAAATCCCATCTTCGAAACTGTTGCCTCGACCTCTTCAGCAATCTTCGCCTTAACCGACTCTGCACTCTCTCGCGCCCATTCATTGAAGGCAGAGGCAACCTCAGTTGGCGTGCGCTCTCCTTCGCTGAGTTGGTTGAAGTAGGTCTTCAGAGTTGAGAAGATCTCATTCGCTGGTGTCTTAGCCATGAGGAAAGAGTATCGGTTCATTCGGATACGGGGATGGCTGAGCGTGGCTCAGAGACGGGTAATACTCTCAGCCTCAATCTGCCACCTACTTGCAAGACCGGTTGGACCTTGCCAGAAGCGACGTCGGATAGAACCAGAGATCTCCACCCATTCCCCAGCCTTGAGAGAGAGCGCTGTTCTGCGCATTCTCGAGCTCCAAGCGGCGATATCAAGCGTATCCACGCCTTCGCGCTCGGCCCGAGTGATGATCAATCGAAACTCCACGACGTGCTCTCCGCTCGGTAGTTCACGATCGGTCGCTTGCGCAGAAACTCTCCCCCGCAACAGGCAATCATTGAGTGAGTAATCGATCTCCTCGACGACATCAACCTTCTTCTTTCCCATATCAACCTCCAATAAATGTGGAGGGCGATATTCCTATCAATCACAAGGAGTTTTTGGGTTGATCGTTAAGGTTGTGGATTAAATTACCCTTGAGCTCGCTCTGCGGCATCGGTCTCTTCATCCTCATCGAGATCCGCGCACTTTGCAAACCACTCGCGCGCCTCCTCTAATCTTCCAGAAGCTGCTAGCGCATCGGCATATGCATAACGAATACGAAGTGACCATGGTTCGCGGTCGTTCTGCAATTCACGACATTGAAGCGTGACAACGGCCGCATCGAATTCACCTAAATCACGACGAGCACCGGCTGCAACAATTCGCATCTCAATCTCTTCAGCTTTTCCAAGGCGTGAAACCTCTGGAGAACCAGCCATTTTCAGTGCTTTTAGCGGGTTTCCTAGACCTCTCTCGCAATCTGCCATGACGGGCCATGATGTGACATCACCTGAAATACGGTTGGCAGCTCGCAATTCCTTTAGCGCAATCTCATAATGTCCTGCGCGATAAGCAGCATAACCTGCGGTTTCGCGAACTACTGCAAGTCGGCCTGCGTGATATGCCGCAGCGGTAGCATGCTTGTGAGCAAGCTCTGGATCAATATCCATATAGAGATTGACACAGACCATATGGCGAGCAACAACCTTTGCATTCTCGGCAGAGAGGCTTAGAAGCTCTGCCCGAACGCTCTTCTCTAGCTCTTCACCGGTAACATGTTCTGGAATATCTGGCTCGAAGATTCGGGGACGCACACGTGATGGGTCACGCTCCATCGGAGCCGGACGAAATCCTCGTGGGTCACTCACCGAACGGCCATCGGAGACATTTCGAGTAGCTCCTGCGCGATCATCGCGTCCACCTCTACCTGGACGACGTTCATCGCTTCGACCTTGAGCAGGACGTGAAGGGCGATCACCAGGACGTGAAGGGCGATCACCAGGACGTGAAGGGCGTGAAGATGAAGATGGACGACCTGAAGGACGACCTGACGATGGTCGATCGCCTTGTGGTCGTTGTGGTCGATCACTACGTTCGTTCATTTACTCTCTCCCATCGAGGTAATGACTATTTATTTCCCACGAAAAATTCATGAGAAATAAAAAAGGGCGCTGATTGCTCAGCGCCCTTTTTTATAATGTAAGTCCGGCATCGTTCTACTCTCCCACAAGGTCACCCGTGCAGTACCATCGACGCTGTGAGGCTTAACTTCCGGGTTCGGAATGGGACCGGGTGTTTCCCTCACGCTATGGATGC